>ERZ791809.77-NODE-77-length-84428-cov-168.145129_pt1 | contig 84428 bp, 69 predicted proteins | sample MGYA00509946_ERZ791809 | MGnify/ENA primary metagenome ERZ791809 (study PRJEB30046, sample SAMN00791993) | human gut metagenome | study: EMG produced TPA metagenomics assembly of the A metagenome-wide association study of gut microbiota in type 2...
AACTGACTCTTAATCAGTGGGTCCTGGGTTCGAGTCCCCGATGGTGCACCACAAAGATACCTCGCAAGAAGTTGCGGGGTATTTTTTATTGCTATTTTCCGGGACATTGCGGAACGGAGCGGCTAAAAATATAAGACTTGCTGCTATAAAAAGAGAAATCCCCCAATACCTTTCGTATACGATGCCTGCAAACGGCAGATACTGAAAGGGATTGGGGGATTGTTATGAAGATCGTCTTTTACGGGACGCGGGAGTATGACCATTACTACTTTGATGTGCTGGCGGCTGACCCGGAATATGGCTGTGAGATCAGGTTTTTAACGGCGAATCTCGATGCGGATACCGCGCCGCTGGCCCGGGGCGGGGATGCGGTGTGTGCGTTTGTCAATGCAGACTGCTCGGCGGCAGTGCTGGAAAGGCTGGCGCAGGTGGGTATCCGCTGCCTGCTGCTGCGCTGCGCGGGGTACAATCATGTGGATCTGCCGGCGGCGCAGCGGTGCGGCATCACGGTGCTGCGGGTGCCGGGCTACAGCCCCGAGGCAGTGGCCGAGCATGCCATGGCGCTGGCGCTGGCCGCGAACCGCCGCATCTGCAAGGCGTATATCAAGGTGCGCAACAACAATTTCTCGCTCGATGGGCTGCTGGGGTACAACCTGTACGGCTCGGCGGCCGGTATTGTGGGCACGGGGCGCATCGGCGCGGCGATGGCCCGTATCTGCTGCGGCTTCGGCATGACGGTGCTGGCCTGCGACCAATACCGCAACCCTGCGCTGGACGGCCTTGTGCGGTATGTGGGGCTGGAGGAGCTGCTGCGTACCGCAGATCTGGTCAGCCTGCATTGCCCGCTGACGGCGGAAACCTACCACATGATCAACGCAGAGACAATCCAGATGATGCGCGACAGCGCGGTGCTCGTCAACACCAGCCGGGGCGGGCTGATCGACACGCGGGCGCTCATCAACGCGCTGCGCTGCCGAAAATTTGCCGGTGTGGGGCTGGATGTCTATGAGGATGAGGACGGTCAGGTGTTTGAAAACTTCTCCGACGATGTGCTGCGCAATGAGATCGTGCCGGTGCTGATGAGCTTTCCGAATGTGGTCGTGACGAGCCATCAGGCGTTTTTTACCCGGACCGCGCTGCAGAGCATCGCCATCACAACGATGGAGAACGCGCGGGCATTTGCGAGAGGGGAAAAGCTGGTGAACGAGGTGAAGGGGTAAGGAGGGCAGAAGGGCGGTAAAGGCAAGGCTGCAGGAATCCCTCCGGCCTCGCAGGCTCGGCCACCTCCCTTTGACAAGGGAGGCAAAGCTGCCGGGAGGGATGAATCCCTCCCCTACGGTTTAAAGATAACGTTGCGATACAGGGAAAGCTGCGGGCCGGGCATGCCCGGCCCCTACCGTGGCGGTCTGCGCATTCCCCAAAACAAAAAAGCCACTGCTTGCGCAGCGGCTTTTTTGTTTTTATACAGCAACTAGAGGATGGCAGGAATCAGCGGTTCTTCTCTTCGTCCAGACGATCCAGCAGATCCCAGACGCCGAGCATATACTGAACGCCCAGCGCGCGGTCGTACTTGCCGTAGCCGGGGCGGCATTTGCCGGGGCCTTCCTCCCACAGCTGGCGGCCATGGTCGGGGCGGATGCAGCCGTCAAAGCCGCAGTCGTGGTAGGCGCGCAGGATCTCGATGATGCCGGTTTCGCCGCAGCAATCGCGGTGGGCAGCCTCAGAGAAGTCACCGTTCTCGAAGTGATGGATGTTGCGCACATGGGCGAAGGGGATGCGGTCGCAGTGCTTGCGCACGATGGCGGCCACATTGTTGTTGGGGTTGGCGTTCATGCTGCCGGAGCAGAGCGTCAGGCAGTTGTACGGGTCATCGACCATCGTCAGGAAGCGGTCGATGCTCTCGGCGTCAACCAGCAGGCGGGGCAGGCCGAAGATGTCCCACGGGGGATCGTCCTGATGGATCGCCATCTTGATGTCGCACTCGCGGCAGGTGGGCATGATCGCCTCGAGGAAGTATTTGAGGTTATCCCACAGCTTCTCCTTGGTGACAGGGGCGTAGGCCTTGAACAGCTCGTCCAGCTTGGCCATGCGCTCCGGCTCCCAGCCGGGGAAGGTCATATTGTACTTCTCGGTAAATTCGAGAATGTAGTTTGCCATGCCCTTGTAGTCGTCCTTGATCAGGTCCTTCTGATAGAACAGGGCGGTGGAGCCATCGCCGACCGGGTGGAACAGGTCGGTGCGGGTCCAGTCAAAGATCGGCATGAAGTTGTAGCAGATGGTCTTGACGCCGAACTTGGACAGGTTGCGGATGCACTGCTTGTAGTTCTCGATATACTGGTCGCGGGTGGGCAGACCGATCTTGATGTCATCGTGGACATTGACGGACTCAACTACAGTAGCGCTGAAGCCGGCCGCGTGGATCTGGTCTACGACCTCCTTGATCTCGGACTCCTCCCAGATTTCGCCGGGCATTTTGCTGTGCAGGGCCCAGACGATCTCCTCAACACCGGGGATCTGCTTAATGTCGCTCAGGGTGATGGGGTCATTGCCCTCACCATACCAGCGCCAACCCATTTTCATAGACATATGGTGCTCCTTTTGTTTGTATAGTCGTTTGCGTAGGGGCGAGGCATGCCTCGCCCTCAAGTTTCCGGTTGCAAACCCGTGAGCGGGTTATACATTTTACGTGGCGGGCCGGACATATCCGGCCCCTACGGGGTGGCAGATGCAAGGCTTCCCCCTTGGGGGAAGCTGTCACCGAAGGTGACTGATGAGGGGGAACCCGGCCATTGCTGCCAGTTAATGGAGGGCGGCCACGCAAGCTCGCCCCTCATCCGGCCCTGCGGGGCCACCTTCAGTCTCCGCGCTAAGAGCCGCCTACGGCGGTTGCGCTCCGACACGCGCCTGCGGGCGCAGCCCCTCGGGGGAAGGCTTAGGGAAGTTGCAATCAGCCGTTCACGGCCTCGTGCAGGGTCTTGCGGACGGCGCCGGGGCCGGCAATTTCGGCCTTGAAGTAGGCCTTGACCTTGTCAGCCAGCACGGTCTTGGTCAGATCGGTGCCGAAGATGGAAGCGTTAGACAGGATGCCGTCCAGCTGATCGGTGACGGTCTCGGGCTTGCCGAACTCAATGCCGGCGAGCTTGGCCTGCAGATCGTCCTTCAGCGGGTCAGCGGAAACCTCAAAGGCATTGCCGTTGTCGTCGATGGCCAGCAGGTAGCGCAGCCAGCCGGCGATAGCCAGAGGAATGGAAACGAGGCTGTTCAGGTCGCGGCCCTCGGCGATGTAGCTCTTGATGGTCTCGCCGAAGCGGATGCCGACCTTCTGGGAGGTGTCGGTGGCGATGCGCTGCGGCATGTCGGGCATGAAGGGGTTGGGCAGGCGCTGCTCAATGACCTCGTCAATGAAGGCCTTGGGGTCAAGGATCTTCGGGTCAACGACAACGGGCAGACCCTCGACATAGCCCAGACGCTTGATCAGGGCAACGATGTCCTCGTCCTTCATCTCGGCGCAGATCAGGTCGTAGCCCAGCATGCAGCCGTAGACGCTCATGGCGGTGTGCAGGGGGTTCAGGCAGGTGGTGACCTTCATGCGCTCGGTCTTGTTGACGGTCTCGCGGTCGGTCAGGTAGACGCCGGCCTTCTCCAGTGCGGGGCGGCCGTTGGGGAACTTGTCCTCAACCACAAGGTACTGCGGGCGCTCGGCGTTGACAAAGGCGGCGATGAAGGTGTTCTTGGAGGTGACGATGGGGGTCATGCCCTCGATGCCGTCCTTCTCCAGAGATTCCTCGACCATCTTGTGGGGGCGCGGGGTGATCTTGTCGATCATGGACCAGGGGAAGGTGATCTTGCTCTCATCGGACAGGTAGTCGATGAAGTCCTGACCGACATAGCCCTTCTCGAGCCAAGCCTTGGCAACGGTCATGACGCTGGCCTGCAGCTTCTCGCCGTTGTGAGAGCAGTTGTCCATGCTGACAACTGCCAGCGGGGCGGCACCGTTCTGGAAACGCTCCAGCAGCAGGGCGGCGACCATGCTCATGGCGTGGCGGGCGTGGGCGGGACCCTCGTCAATGTCGGCCTGCACAACGGGCATCAGGCTGCCGTCGGGACGATAGAGGGCGTAGCCCTTCTCGGTGATGGTGAAGGAGATCATCTGCAGGCCGGGATCGGTGAAGATCTGCTTGAAGCGGGCCATCATCTCGGCGTCGGCAGAGTTGGCGCGCAGGCCCTCGGCCACAGAGCCGATGATCTCGCGGCTGGTGGTGCCGTCCGGGTTCAGGGTGACATTCATCGTCAGGTTGTCATACGGGGTGTAGATCTTGTCGATGATGTCATAGTCGAAGGTGTCGGCTGCAATGATGCCGCGGTCGGCCAGACCCTCGTTCAGCAGACGCTGCTGCAGGGCGGCGATAAAGCCGCGGAAGATGTTGCCGGCGCCGAAGTGGACCCAGATGGGATGCTCCTTGGTGGCGGCGGTCATGGCGGCGTGGTCAAATGCGGGCAGCTTGACGCCCAGCTTTTCCCACTCAGCCTTCTGGTTGACGATGGAAGACGCGTTCATCTGCATAATGATTTGCTCCTTTTGTTGCTGTTGAGGGAGTGGTCCTATATGCCACTCACGATAGTTTCAGTATAGCACGCAACTTTTCGCAAGAAAATAACCGTAGTTGCTTGAAAAATTGTAAAAATTGCGGTAAAATCAAGATAAATTCCATAGATAATAGATAAGAGATAAAAGATAATAAAAAATGTGGAGTTTTGCCCATAAATGGTCAAAAACAAAGCCCGTAGGGGCGCATTCCATATGCGCCCGGGCAGCTGGAGGCATTATGCGGGCAGAAAAAATTTTGAAGTGGCGCACCGCGCCGCGATCCACCAATTTTATTATCTATTATCTTTTATCTGAAAAATTCCCTTAAAATGTTGGAGTTCCCCTATGTCAAACTACAACCCCTACACCAAACGCCAGACGATGATCGCGCCCGACTATGAGGTCTACCGCTACCGGTCTACCTACATGAACGAGGTCGAGCTGCACCACCATGACTTCTATGAGGTCTACCTGCTGCTGCGCGGCCGGGTGGAATATATCGTCGAGAACCAGCTCTACCGCGTGCGCCCCGGTGACTGGATGCTCTGCAGCCCGCTGGAGCTGCATCAGGCCCGTATTGCCACCGATGCCGATGCCTATGAGCGAATTGTGCTTTGGATCGCGCGGCCGTATCTGGAGGGCTTGTCCACCGCGCACACCAGCCTGACCCGCTGCTTTGACACCACGATTCCCGGCCATACGAACCTGCTGCGGCTGCCCGGCGCGACCGGCGCGCCGCTGCGCACCACGGTGGACAAGCTGTGCGCCTTGAAGGCAAGCAAGGACTACGGCAGCGACCTGCTGGCCCAGAGCGCCCTTGTGGAGCTGCTGGTCGGGCTGAACCGCGCCGCCGCCGACCGCGGCGATGCCCGGCCTGTTGGCACGAGCGATCAGGTGGTGGATGCGGTGCTGCACTACATCAACGAGCATTACAGCGAGCCGCTGACCCTTGACCAGCTCTCGGAGAAGTTCTTCATCAGTAAGTATCACCTGCTGCGCAAGTTTGATGCACAGGTTGGCACGACCGTACACCGGTATATTTTGCAAAAGCGGCTGCTGAACGCCAAGCAGCTGCTTGCGGGCGGCGTGCCGCCGAACGAGGTCTGCCAGTACTGCGGCTTTGGCGATTACGCAAATTTTTACAGAGCATTCCGGGCCGAGTACAACCAGACACCGAGACAGTATATCCAGAGTGCCAGGGGGAAGTGAGCGGCTAAAGGATTAACGGCAGTCTCCCGGGAGGTTGTTCTTTCTTTTGGCAGCAAAAGAAAGAACCAAAGAAAACTGCCGCTGTTTCGACGGGGTGCGGGGTTGCGAACACGGGGCCACAGTTGAGCGGAGCGAAACTGGGGTAGTGAGCAATGCTTGCCCCTGCGGGGCAAGCAACCGCAAGAGCGGGTTTGCGCAGCAAACTGGCGGCGCTCGTTGTGCGCCGCCAAGCGGGACCCGCGACCTAGGGGCTGCACGCCCCTAGGAACCCCAAAGAGGAGGTCGCAGAGTGCGCGGGCTACGCGAACGCAGTATTACTGTTCGCGCTTAACGCCCGCGCCCTCTGCTCCGATTTGAAATTCGGGAGTTCCCCCGAACCCCCGATGTTTTTAACGGCTGCTCTGTAGGGGCGGCATATATGCCGCCCGCAACCTACCGCGGCAACCCGTCAACGGGAAAGGGGGCGGGCTGCCGCCCTCCCTCGCCCCTCTCGTTCGCAACCCATTCACAGCAGTCCGTAGGGGCCGGGCATGCCCGGCCTGCAGCCTTGCGTCAGCTCCCGGTTTCGCTTTGTGCCCCCCGTGTATGGTTACATCGTAGGGAGGGGTCTTGACCCCTCCGCTACCTGCCGTTAAACTGCCGTCAACGGTTCATCCGTAGGGGAGGGATTCATCCCTCCCGGGCACCTTCCCGCTGCCGCAAACGGCCACGGCGGCCAGAGGGCTGGCCGCCCTACAGCGCCACTTAAAACCCATGCGTAGGGCGGGGTGCCCTCACCCCGCCGCAGCTTACCGCCAAATCCCTTTCCTCTATATACACCATCCGTACATTTCCCCAAATTTATTCATTTTTTTGTAAAAAAATCTACCAAAAAAAATCACTTTGTGCTATAATATCATCAAATAGCCTTTTTCCGGCCGTTTACCAATTAAAGGAGGATCATCCATGCCCAACCTAGCTCTGCTTGCCCTTGAAGCCAGCGACGGCACCGTTGTTCTGACCAGCATTACACTGGTTTTTGCGATGCTGGTGGCCCTGTGCCTTATCATCACGCTGGAAGGCAAGATCTTCGACAACATCAGCAATAAGAAGAACGACAAGCCTGCCGCGCCGAAGGCCCCTGCGGCCCCCGCTGCCAAGGCTGCCCCTGCCGCTAAGCCCGCTGCCCCTGCAGCCAAGGCTGACAACGGCTCCATCCCCGGCGAGATCATCGCCGCCATCTCCGCTGCCGTGGCCTCTGTGTGCGGCGGCAATGCCGTGATCCGCGGCATCAAGCGCGTTTCCAAGCCCGCTGCCGGCTCCCGCCGCGGCGCATGGGGTGACGCAGGCGTGCGCGAGCATACCACGCCCTTTATGTAAGGAGGTACGGAAATGGGTGCGATTTTTACCAATATTGCGGAGATCTTCGCAAAGTCCGGCTGGGCACAGATCCTCTTCACCGAGGGCGGCTGGAAGTACGCCGTCATGCTGGCAGTGGCCTGCGTGCTGCTGTATCTGGCCATCGTCAAGCAGTTTGAGCCGCTGCTGCTGCTGCCTATCGGCTTCGGCATGCTGATGACCAACCTGCCCCTCGACGGCATCTTCCACATGGACATCTTCATCAACGAGACGAACCACATCGACTGGGCGCTGCTCGGTTCCTCCGGCGGTATGGTTGACTACATCTATCTGGGCGTCAAGCTCGGCATCTATCCGCCGCTGATCTTCCTCGGCATCGGTACAATGACCGACTTCGAGCCGCTGATCGCCCGCCCGTCCAGCCTGCTGCTGGGCGCAGCCGCACAGCTGGGCATCTTCTTCACCTTTGTCGGCGCTAAGATTCTGGGCTTCACCAATCAGGAGGCCGGCGCAATCGGCATCATCGGCGGCGCGGACGGCCCCACCGCCATCTATGTCACCACCAAGCTGGCCCCGCATCTGCTCGGCTCCATCGCGGTCGCTGCGTACTGCTACATGGCGCTGGTGCCGGTTATCCAGCCGCCCATCATGAAGGCGCTGACCACTGAAAAAGAGCGTAAGATCGTCATGACTGCCCCCCGCCGCGTCTCCAAGACCGAGAAGATCCTCTTCCCCATCATTGTCACCATCATCGTTGCCCTGACCCTGCCTGACGCCGCCATTCTGGTCGGCTGCCTGATGATGGGCAACCTGATGAAGGAGTCCGGCGTTGTTGAGCGTATCACCAAGACTGCCGGCAACGAGCTGATGAACATCATTACGATCTTCCTCGGCTTCTCGGTCGGCTGCACCACCAACGCCGCCACCTTCCTGAACATCCAGACCGTTGAGATCATCGTTCTGGGCATCGTGGCCTTCGGCGTCGGCACCGCCGGCGGTGTTATCCTCGGCAAGATCATGTGCGTGGTCACCCACGGCAAGATCAACCCGCTCATTGGCTCTGCCGGTGTTTCCGCCGTTCCTATGGCCGCCCGCGTTTCCCAGAAGGTCGGCCAGGAGTACAACCCCCGCAACTACCTGCTCATGCACGCCATGGGCCCCAATGTTGCCGGTGTTATCGGCTCCGCCGTTGCCGCTGGTATCTTGATCAACATGTTCGGCTGATACTGACATAAAAAGTAAGCACCCGCATGGCGCGCGCCATGCGGGTGCTTTTTTTCTATTTGGCTTCCCCCCGGAGCTGCGCCCGCAGGCGGCTGATGAGGGCAAAGTTCACCACGGCATCCCGTCAACGAGGTGTCACCGGGAACCTGCAAAAGCCCCTCAGGCCTCGCAGGCTCGGCCGGCTCCCCACTTCGTGAGGAGCCTTTCCGCGGGCTTCGCCCGCGCAACATGCCGCCCCTTACAGGGGAGGTGGCCGAGCGTCAGCGATGGCCGGAGGGGCTTTTGCCGCGTTTACTTCACCTCAAACCTCTCGCCGTCGATCTCGACATATGCAATGGCGGCGGGGTCAATCAGGTCATAGGTGTCCACGCGCAGGGTCATAAGACCAGCGGAATTGTCAATGCGGCCGTAGTCCCCTGCATAGAAGCTGCCATCCCAGCCGTAGGTCATCTCGGAGCCGTCCGCCCGCAGCAGCTTGACACGGGACTGCACATCGTACCGCGAGGTCCCGCCCAGCGGCAGACTGCCGTGATTCTTGCCGATGACGCTGACCGCCAGCGGTTCAATGCGTATCTCGTCAATGTCAAAGCTGCTGTCGGGGTAGGCTGCGGCTTCCTCGTCCGTCAGGTCAGAGTGGAACCATGGCCCGCCCTTCAGCGTGATGGTCTTTTGGATGGGCAGCGTCAATGCGGCAGGGGCATCGGGCAGAGAAATTTTAACACTTGCATGGGCGCTGTAATCGCTCAGACTGCAGATATACAAGGTGCGCTGCGTGAGCTTGGTGTTGGCAAGCGGAATATCCACAAAGCAGGAAAGCGTATCCGTTTCGCTGGCCTTGTTGCGCTCCGCCCATGAACCGACGGCGTAGCCGTAGCATGGGCCGACGTTTGCATTGTACACACTGAACAGGGAATTCGGCGGGTCGCTGTCCTTCGGAGCTTCAATCTGAAAGACCGAGGTGTCCCATACAAGATCGTTCGGTTCCATCCCCTGTGCATGATCCACATCGTACAGCACCCGCAGCGTATCCTGCCCCCGCAGCAGCGCTTTGACGCTGATGGTATGGCCGTTGATCTCGGTGCTCAGCGGCTCGTCCAGCACCACGCCGTACTTCTGTACCAGTGCGCTTGTCTCGTTGGCAGCGGCCATCGGGTGGAAAAGCCCCAGCACCACGGCCCCTGCGGCCACAAGGCAGAGCGCTGCTGCTGCGGCCATCACCCGCCAGCCGCGCAAGGCAGCAACCCTTGGGCGGCGCGCCAGCACTTTTTGGCGCAGTGCAGCGGTTTCCTCCGCCGTCAGGGCATCGGCCAGCGGCGGGTGGTCATTCATCCAGCGTTCCAGTTCGGTCATAGGTCAGTCCTCCTTCAATAGCTTTTGCAGCGCCAGCCGTGCGCGGTGCAGCCGGGTGCGCACCGTGGCGGCGGGCATGGCAAACCGCGCGCCCAGCTGGGCCGCTGTCTCGCCGTATAAGTACCGCCGAAGAAACAGCTCGCCGTCCGGCGGCGGCAGTGCCATGATCTGCGCCATCAGCTCGCGGCTTTCGAGATGGCTTTCCAGCGCTACAGCCAGCTCGGCGTCATCGCGGTCGTCCAGCGGCAGCGTCTCGCCCCGGCGCAGCAGGGCGCGGTAGCGGTCAATGGCGCACTGCCGTGCCGTTAAAACGACCAGCCGCCGCCGGTGCGCCTCGTCCGCAGGCAGCCGCGCGCCGCGCCACAGCTTGTAAAATGTGTCGGCCTCGGCCTCCTCGGCGTCCTGCGGGTGGCCCGGCAAAATGGCCCGGCAGACGGCCCGCACCGCGCCGCCGTAGTCCCGCAGCAGGGTGTCCAACTCGTGCTCTGTCATGGGCGTCGCCCCCTTTCATAAAGATTATACGACAAAAACGGGCGGAGTGTTTCAACTTTTTTGGCTTCCCCCGGGGGCTGCGGCAAACCTGCCCCTCATCCGCCCTCGGTCGGGGCCTCGGGCACCTTCCCCCAAGGGGGAAGGCATACGCCTGTTGTACTCCTCCCCGATCTGTGCTATAATACGCTTAATAATGGGGTACTGTTGGAAAGAGGTGAGCCGATGCTGAAGGTAACGCTTTTGGGTACGGGCGGCACGCAGCCGCTGCCCGACCGCGCACTGGCGGCCGCCGCCGTGACGGTGGCCGGGCGCAGCGTTCTGCTCGACTGCGGCGAGGGCACGCAGGTCGGGCTGCGGCGGTACGGCGTCAGCGCGTACCGGCTTTCGGCCGTGCTGCTGACCCACTACCACGGGGACCACATTCTGGGTCTGCCCGGGCTTTTGCAGACGCTTGGCAGCCTGAACCGCACTGAGCCGCTGACCGTCTACGGCCCTGCGGGGCTGGATGCAGTCGCGCGGCCCGTCATGGCGCTGGCAGGCGCGCAGCCCTATCCCGTCCTCTGGCGGGAGGCGGACGCGCCGTTTGCCGTAGATGCGCTGAAAATCACGCCGTTCCCGCTGGCCCACCGCGTGCCCTGCTGCGGCTACGCGCTTGAACTTCCCCGCGCAGGCCGGTTTGACCCCGCGCGGGCGCGGGCAGCGGGCATCCCGGTGGCGTATTGGAAAACGCTGCAGAAGGGTGCGGCGGCAGGAGGCTTCACGCCGGAGCAGGTGCTTGGCCCGCCGCGCCGGGGCCTCAAGGTCGTCTATGCGACCGACACCCGCCCCTGCGCCGCGCTGGAAGCCGCCGCCCGGGGCGCCGACCTGCTCTGCATGGATGCGACCTACGCCGATGACGCCGACCTGCCCAAGGCCCGGCTCTACGGCCACACGACCTGCTGCGAGGCGGGCGCACTGGCCGCCGCCGCCGCGGCGCGCCGTCTCTGGCTGACCCACTACAGCGCCGCCGTGACCGACACCGCCCCCGGGCTGGCTGCGGCCCGCACGGCTTACCCTTTAGCGCTGGCCGGGTATGACGGCATGGCGCAGGAACTGGAATTTGATAAAGAATGACGAACAAACGCAAAAATATCATCTTTATTGCGGCGGTTCTGGCCGTGGCGGCGGTGCTTTGGCTGGTATGCCGCACCGGCGGCAGCGGGCATACGGCGGTGCTGCGCTACGGCACGCCGCAGACGGAGCAGCGCATCGACCTGCGCAGGGACGCCGACTATGACATCGACACCGGCCGGTACACGATCCACCTGCATGTGGAAAACGGCGGCATTGCCTTTGTGGACAGCCCCTGCCCCGACCACCTGTGCGAGGGGTTCGGCGTGCTGAAAAACGAGGGCGACTGGGCCGCCTGTATGCCGGCGAAGGTGAGCCTGACGATTGAATAAGATAGAAATATATAGATAAAAGATAATAGATAAAAGATAATAAAAAATGTGGAGTTTTGCCCGCAGGGCAAAACAAAATTTTGAGCGGAGCGCAGTGACGCGAACCACCAATTTTATTATCTATTATCTTTTATCTATTATCTAAAAGGAGTTACTATGAACCCGACATTCAAGCAAGTTACCAAGACCCGCTATGTGCAGCTGGTTTCGGAGCTGGCACAGGAAATTTTTGTGCAGCACTACACCAAGCTGACGCCCAAGGTCGCCGCCGCGCTGGCCGATAAGTACCAGAGCGACATCCTGACCGATGACGAGATCCACAGCGGCGTTATCAACTATTTCCTCGTCTATCTCGGCACCGAGGCGGTGGGTTATTTTGCACTCGACCTCGGCCCGGCGGGCGCCATGTGCCTGAGCCGCCTGTTTTTGAAGGAGAAGGCCCGCGGCAAGGGCATCGGCCGCAGCGTTGTGGCCTACGCCCAGAAGCTGGCCGAGGGGGATGGCCGCAGCCGCCTTTACCTGAAGGTGTGGGCGCGCGACCTCAAGGCCGAGGGCTTTGCGAAAAAATGCCGCTTCCGCAAGGCAGAGACCGCCCCGATGGAGGTCCTGCCCGGCGTGACGCTGGATATTACCACATGGGAGAAGCTGTGGCGGTAACGCAGTGAATTTGTAGGGGCCGATGCTTGCATCGGCCCGCGGGGCGTCGAGGACGCCGCCCCCTACAAACGGCAGGCTGCCGGGTAGGGGCCGGGCACGCCCGGCCCTGTACATTCCGGCAAGCACCCCATCCCCGCAAGGCCGCGGGCCGGACATGTCCGGCCCCTGCAGCGCGATAAACGCAAAATCTGGAGATACACTATGAAACTTCTGCACTTGGCTGACCTGCACCTTGGCAAACGGGTCAACGGGTTTGATATGCTGGAGGATCAGCGCTTTATTCTGGAGCAGATCCTGACCCTCTGCGATAAGCACGGCGTCGAGGCCGTGGTGCTGGCGGGCGACATCTACGACACCCCCGTCCCCCCGGCTGCGGCCTGCACGCTGCTCGACTGGTTTTTGACACAGCTTTCGCTGCGGCATATACCGGTGCTGGCCGTGTCCGGCAACCACGACAGCGCCGAGCGCCTTGATTTTGCCAGCGGTCTGCTGGCAGAGCAGGGCGTCTACATCGCCGGGCGGTTCCACGGCATGCCCAAGCAGGTCGTGCTGCATGACCGCTACGGCCCCCTTGAATTTACCCTGCTGCCCTTTGTGCGGGCGGCCACCGTGCGCCACTATCTGCCCGAGGCCGAGATCTCCGACTATGACTCCGCCGTGGGCGCGGCGCTCGCCGTTTGTGAGCCTGCCGCCCCCCGCCGCGTGCTGGTGGCCCACCAGATGGTGGTCTCCGGCGTATGCCCGCCCCAGCTTGCCGGCAGTGAGACGGCCCCCCTGACGGTCGGCACGGTGGATTCTATTGATGCAGCGCGGTTTGCGGGCTTCTGCTATGCGGCGCTCGGGCATATCCACCGCGCGCAGCGGGTCGGCATTGACGCCGTGCGGTACGCCGGCTCGCCGCTGTGCTACCATCTGGACGAGTGCGGTATGCAGAAATCCGCCACCCTTGTGCGGATCGGCAAGCGCGGTGTCGAAAAGATCGAGCAGCTGCCGCTGACGCCCCGCCGCGCCATGCGCCACCTGACCGGCCCGCTGGCCAAGCTGGTCGCGCACCCCACCGACACCGAGGATTATATCTGGGCGACACTGACCGACCCGACCCCGCTGCCCGATGCGATGGCCCAGCTGCGCGCGGCCTACCCCAATGCGATGCGGCTCGACTACCAGCCCAAGGGCACGGCGGCGCTGCCGGCCGATATGACGCAGGCCGTCAAGGGCAAGCCCTTTGCGGAGCTGTTTCAGGACTTTTTTACCAAGATGAACGGCCGTGCCCTGACGACCGAGGAAGTGCTGGCCGTGAAAAAACTGCGCGAGGAGGCGTCAAAAAGCGAATGAAACCCCGGAAGTTGATCTTGAACGCCTTCGGCCCTTACGCCGGCCGCACAGAGCTGGATTTTGCGGCGTTCGGCGGCAACGGCCTGTTTTTGATCGGCGGCGATACCGGCGCGGGCAAGACCGCCCTGTTTGACGCCATCACCTTTGCACTCTACGGCGAAACCTCGGGCGAAAATCGAAAAACAACGATGCTGCGCAGCGATTTTGCTGCACCGGAGGCCGAGACCTCGGTGGAGCTGACCTTTACCCACCGGGGCCGCAGCTACACGGTGCGCCGCTGGCCCGACCAGCAGCGCGCGGCCAAGCGGGGCAGCGGCATGGTCAAGGTGCCCGCCAAGGCCGAACTTATCCGCGAGCCGGACGAGCCGGTCAGCGGTGCCTCCGCCGTGACGGACGCTGTTGTCAAGCTGCTGGGCATTGACGCCAAGCAGTTTGCGCAGGTGTCGATGCTGGCGCAGAACGATTTCACCCGGCTGCTGAACGCCCCCTCCGCCGAGCGGGCCGCCATCCTGCGCCGCGTTTTTGACACGGCTGACCACCAGCGCCTTGGGCAGGCCGCCGTGGACTACGCCCGCCGCGCCGAGGAAGAGTGCAAGCGGCTTGACGATGTACTTTTGATGCATGTAGGCGCCCTGCTGGGGGAGGGCGCCGATGAGCAGACCGCCGCCGAGCTGGCCGAAATGCAGGCCGACCGCGACCCCTTTGCCGCAGGCGCTGCCGCCGAACTGGGCAAGCTGCTGCTTGAGGCCGATGAGGCGAACGAGAAACGCCAGACCGCTGTCATGAAGGAGCTGGACGAGAAGATCGCCCGCGGTGACGCCGGCCTTAAAATTGCCGAGGAGCGCGCCGCCCGCCGCCGCCAGCTGGCCGGTCTCATCGCCGAGGAGCAGCGCGCCGCCGATGTGGAGCACCAGACCGACATCATCATGGCCGACCTTGAAAAGCGGACGGCGAGCCTCAAGGAGAGCATTGCCAAAAACGAGGCCGACCGCGCCGCGCTGAGCCAGGCCGAGGCCGACCTGCTGAAAACCGACCACCGCATTGAGCTGGCGGAGGGGCTTTCCGCCGACTGCAAGCAGCTTTTGCAGAGCCTGACCGATGCCGACCGGGCCGAGCAGGCCGCCGCCGCCCGCCAGAAGGAGTATGTGGCGGCGCAGGCCGCGCTGGACAAGGCCGAGGAGGAGTACAGCAAGCTGCAGCGCCAGCTTAACGCCAACCGCGCCGGCCTGCTGGCCCGCGATCTGGAAAAGGGCAAGCCCTGCCCGGTCTGCGGCTCGACCCGCCACCCCAAGATCGCGGCCCTGCCCAAGGACCACATCACCGAAAAGCAGCTGGAGGAGCGCGAGAAGGAGCTGACGGCCCAGCGCCGCACAACGGCCGCCGCCAGCCGCACCGCCGGTGACGCCGCTGCCCACGCGCATGAGCTGCGTGCGGCATTGCAGCGCAACGCAGATGGATTTTTCGCCCGCCGCGGGGACCGCTATACAGGCAAACCCGCCGCCGAGCTGACACCGGACGAGCTGAAAACCGCCCTGACCGCCCAGCAGGAGAGCCTGACCGAGGGGCTGCGCGGCCTGCAGGCCGACCACCTGAAGCTGAAGCAAAAGACCGACCGCGCCAAGAGCCTTGCCAAGCAGGCGGACATCCTGACCAGCCAGCTGGCCGAGCTGGACAAGCAGCAGTTTGCCGCCACCCGCCGCGCCGCCAACGCCAAGGCGGGCCACGCCGCCGCCACGGCCCGCGTGCAGCAGATGCAGGAGACGATGCCCAAGCGGGATAACCCCGATGCGCTGGAGCGCCTGCAGGAGGCGCTGGCCCGGCTGCGCAGCGACCGCGCCGCCGCTATGGATGCCCGCGATGCGGCGGTCCACCGGCTGCACACCAACCGCGCCGCGCTGGATGCCCTGCACAAGGCCATGCGGGAGAGCGCCGCCGCCCGGGAAAAACGGGCCATGTGGGACAACCTCTCCAAAACGATCAACGGCAACCTGACCGGCAAGATCAAGCTGCCGTTTGAGCAGTACGTACAGGCGTTCTATTTTGACGGTGTGGTCGAGGCTGCCAACCTGCGCTTCACCCGCATGACGGACGGGCAGTACCGCCTGCTGCGCCGCCGGAGCGAGGCCGTCAGCGGCAAGACCGCGCTGGATCTCGATGTATTTGACGCCTACACCGGCAAGACCCGCCCGGTGGGCAGTCTGTCGGGCGGCGAGAGCTTTATGGCCGCCCTGAGCCTTGCGCTGGGCATCAGCGATACGATCCAGCAGAACGCGGGCGGCGTGGTCATCGAAACACTGTTTATTGACGAGGGCTTCGGCTCGCTTGACGCCGACAGCCTTGAAAAAGCCGTTGATACGCTGGCCGGGCTGGCCGGGGGCGATAAGCTCATCGGCGTCATCTCCCATGTCGAGGCCCTGCAGGACCGCCTGACAAGGCAGATACGCGTCAGCAAGACACGCGCGGGCAGCAAGGCAGAAATTGAGATTTCGTAACCCCAAAGGCTTCTCCCCTTGGGGGAGAAGCTGCCGCCCGCAGGCGGCTGATGGGGGGAGAACCTACCGCAGCCAGCCGTAAAAGGGAGGGCACGGCAGACCCGTCCCTCATCCGCCTCGGGCACCTTCCCCCACCGGGGGAAGGCTTTTCTGTTGGAAGGTAACCTATGACTGTAAAATCAACGCTGCAACAACAATTAGAAACCCTCTCCGCTGCCCGCTACCCGCTGCACATGCCCGGCCACAAGCGCCGCGCTTTGCCTGCACCGGGGCTTGGCTGCGCTGCGTGGGATATGACCGAAATTGACGGTGCGGACGACCTGCACGATGCGGACGGCATATTGGCCGCTGCCATGCAGCGCACCGCCGCCCTGTACGGCAGCCGCCGCTGCTGGTATCTGGTGGGGGGCAGCACGGTCGGCCTGCTGGCGGGCATCCGCGCGCTGGCACCCTTCGGCAGTGAGGTCATCGTGGCGCGCAACTGCCACAAGGCCGTCTACCACGCCCTTGAGCTGGGGCAGCTGACCGCCCATTACCTGACGCCGCCGGTCGATGCGGCGTTCGGCATCTATGGCAGTGTGCCGCCCGCCGCAGTGGCTGCCGCGCTTGATGCGCACCCGCAGGCGCGCTGCGTCATCCTGACCAGCCCGACCTATGAGGGTGTTTTAAGCGATATAGCGTCTATTGCAAGGCTCTGCCACGCGCGCGGCGTGCCGCTGCTTGTCGATGAAGCGCACGGTGCGCACTATCTGCCGTTTGCCGCGCAGTACGGCTGGCAGGGCGGCGCGGTCACAGCGGGGGCCGACCTTGTTGTGCAAAGCGCCCACAAAACGCTGCCCAGCCTGACCCAGACCGCCCTTCTGCAGCTGAACGGCAGCCTTGCGGACCCCGCCGAGATCGAGCGCCAGCTTGATGTATTTGAGACAAGCTCACCCAGCTACCCGCTGCTCGTCAGTCTGGACGGCTGCACCGGCTGGCTGGCGCAGCAGGGGCGCGCGGCCTTTGCCGCATGGCGCGCCCGGCTGGACCGCTTTGACGCTGCAGCGAAAAAGCTGCAGAACACGCGCATCCTGTGCTGCGGCGCGGACGCGCCCCACCCGGACTTTTTTGCGCACGATGCCGGCAAGCTGCTGCTGCAGATCGGCGCGGCGGGTGCGGCTTATTTGCGGGAAAACGGCTTTGAGCCGGAGATGGTCTGCGGCCCCAATGTGCTGGCGATGACAAGCCCCTGCGATGCAGAGGACGCGCTGGACCGGCTGGCCGATGTGCTGGCCGCATGGGACAAGACCGCAGCGCCGCCCGCCGCAGCGCCGCATATCCTGCCCGCGCCCGGCGCGGTGCGCTGCACGATCGGCGCGGCGCTGCTGCGCCCGTCCCGCATTGTGCCGATGCAGAGCGCTGTGGGGCAGACCGCCGCCGAGTACCTCTGGGCCTACCCGCCCGGCGTGCCGCTGATCGCCCCCGGCGAGGAGGTGACGGCGGCGCTGGCCGCCGCGTGTGAGGAGCTGGAAAAGGCAGGGACAGGGATCAAGCATATTGGGGGGAGCGGGCCGGATAAGATTTCGGTGATTTGAAGGCCGCAGAGCCCCTCAGGCCTCGCAGGCTCGGCCAGCTCCCCACAGTGTGGGGAGCCTTTTGCGCGGGCGGAGCCCGCGAGAAAAGCCTCCCCTTATAGGGGAGGTGGCCGAGCGAAGCAAGGCCGGAGGGGCTTTGCCTTGATTGCCCCCTTGACACCCCCGCCAAAACCGTGTATAATAGTAATAATTCTAAAATGTATAAAGGGGTGACTGTTTTATGAAGCACATCCAGACTCTCGAGACCCGCGATATGGCGAAGAGCCTGCTGAACGGCGGCTGCGGCGAGTGCCAGACTTCCTGCCAGAGCGCCTGCAAGACCAGCTGCGGCATTGCCAACCAGCCTTGCGAGAAGACCGACAAGTAATTTTTGCTGGCTTTTATGCCGGGGTGCCGCAGGGCAGCCCGGCATTTTCTATGATATGATGCGGTGGGGCGCATAGGGAATGTGCCCCCGCAAGGGGCACCGTAGGGGCGGATTCCATATCCGCCCGTGGCCGCCTGCCGTATATCCAACCTGACAAAACGGAGAAAACCATGATCCATCAATACAAACTCAGCGGTTACAATATCGTACTGGATGTCTACAGCGGCAGCGTACACGCCGTGGACGATGTCGCGTATGACGCCATCGGGCTGATTGACGCGGGCCGCACCCGTGCCGAGGCCGCCGAAGCCCTGACCCAAAAATACGCAGGCCGCGCCGATGTCACGGCAAACGACATCAATGATGTGCTGGACGACATTGACGAGCTGACCGCCGCCGGCCAGCTGTTTGCGCCCGATGCCTACGCCGACCACGCCTTTGACTTCAAAAACCGTTCCAATGTGGTCAAGGCGCTCTGCCTGCATGTGGCCCACACCTGCAACCTGAACTGCAGCTACTGCTTTGCCGCACAGGGCAAGTTCCACGGCGAGGCCGGCCTGATGAGCTTTGAGACCGGCAAGCGCGCTTTGGACTTTTTGATCGAAAACTCCGGCACCCGCCGCAATCTGGAGGTCGATTTCTTCGGCGGTGAGCCGCTGATGAATTTCGAGGTCTGCAAGCAGCTGGTTGCCTACGCACGCAGCATCGAGAAAAAGTACAACAAAAACTTCCGCTTTACGATGACGACCAACGGCATCGGCATCACGGACGAGGTCATTGACTGGTGCAACAAGGAATGTCATAATGTTGTGCTTTCGCTCGACGGCCGCAAGGAGGTCAACGACCGTTTCCGCGTGGATCTGGCCGGCAACGGCAGCTATGACCGCATCGTGCCCAAGTTCCAAAAGCTGGTCAAGGCGCGCGGCGGGCAGGGCTACTATATGCGCGGCACCTTTACGCATCACAATGTTGATTTTACCAAAGATCTGTTCCATATGGCGGATGACCTCGGCTTTACCGAACTGTCGATGGAGCCGGTTGTGGCGCCGCCCGACTCCCCCGAGGCGCTGACCGAGGAGGACCTGCCCAAGCTGTTTGACCAGTATGAGCTGCTTGCCAACGACATGCTGCGCCGCCAGAAGGCCGGCAAGCCGATCACCTTCTACCATTACATTCTGGATTTAAAGCACGGCCCCTGCATCTACAAGCGCATCTCGGGCTGCGGCTCCGGCACCGAGTACATGGCCGTGACCCCGTGGGGTGACCTGTACCCCTGCCACCAGTTTGTCGGCGACCCCAACTACAAGCTGGGCAATGTCTGGGACGGCGTGACCAACACCGCCCTGCGCGATGAGTTCAAGCTCTGCAATGTCTACGCCCGCCCCGACTGCAAGGATTGCTGGGCGCGGCTCTACTGCGCGGGCGGCTGCGCGGCCAACGCGCTGCACGCCACCGGCGACATCCACGGCACCTATGAGTACGGCTGCAAGGTGTTCCGCAAGCGGATGGAGTGCGCCCTGATGATGCAGGTCGCACAGCGCCTTGACCCCGAGCTGGCCAAGAACGCCGTGCAGTTCGAGAGTGACTGCGACGGCTGCGGCGAGACCGACTCCGGCTGCGATAACTAAACAAAAAGACGGCAGATGCCCGGCGGGGCATCTGCCGTTTCAGGCTGTCGATAAACCTAACGGGACGATTGCGAACTTTCGGCGGGTTTGTAGGGAACGGTCTTGACCGTTCCGTGCAGTCTAGCCAATAGTACGATATATCGGGAAATAGCGCGCCGTTCGGCGCGATTTTATGCGCTGCGCGCGGCCAGCGGTGCGGATGGGTCAAGACCCATCCCTACATTTCTACCCAAAAAAGGGCTTTTTCTACAAACTGAAACGGCAGATGCCCGGCGGGGCATCTGCCGTTATTGTTTCCCGGGGAAAGCGGCGCGGTGCCGCCCGGAGAATACTTATCTTGCGAGGGGGGCGCACTTGGCCTGCAGCCAGACCTTCTCGTCCTCATTCAGGCGGGGGCTGAGCATCTCATAGACATGGGCGTGGTAATCGTTCAGCCAGTTGAGCTGGTCGCGGCTCAGCTCGTCCACAAGGACCGGCTCGGTCGAGATGGGCACCAGCGTCAGCGGGGCAAAGCCCAGCCAGCGGCCGTACTGGTTCTCACCCATATCCACGCACTCCAGCTCGTTCTCGATGCGGATGCCGACTTCATCGGTCTCATAGATGCCCGGCTCGTCGGTGATGGTCATGCCGGGCTTGAAGATGACGGGGTTGTTCGGGCGCAGGCTCTGGGGACCCTCATGCACGCCGGAGATGAAGCCGACGCCGTGGCCGGTGCCGCAGCGGTAGTTGATTTTGTGCGCCCACACCGGGCCGCGGGCAAATGTGTCCAGCGCAAAGCCGGTGCAGTAGTCCAGAAAGACGGCGCGGGCCATGTCGATGTGGCTCTGCAGCACCCATGTGTAATAGCGGCGCTCGTTGTCGGTCAGCGGGCCGACCGGGTAGGTGCGGGTGATGTCGGTCGTGCCGCAGTCATACTGGCCGCCGTTGTCCACCAGCAGGAAGCCGTGCGGCTCAATGACGCTGTTGACCTCGCCCTCGGCGTGGTAGTGCATCATGGCGGCGTTCGCGCCGTAGGCTGCAATGGTCGAGAAGCTGTCCTCAAAGTAGCCGGGCTGCTCGGCGCGGCGCTTCTGCAGCATCGTGTCGATGTCGATCTCGGTCAGGGTCTTGCCCTCGGCCAGCGCCTTTTCCAAGTCCATCTGGAAGCGTACCACGGCCACGCCGTCACGGATGTGGCACTCGCGGATGTTCTTCAGCTCGATCTCGTTCTTGATGCCCTTCAGGGCAAAGATGGGGTCGGCACCGGCCACGGTTTTGTGGGCGGTCAGGGCCTCGTACAGGGCAAAATTGGTCGCCTTTTCGTCCACAAGGAACACTTCCTCAGCGGGCAGGGCGTGGACGGCGTCGATCAGTTCATTGTAGCCGCGCAGCGTCACGCCGCTCTCGGCCAGCGTGGCGGCATCGGCGTCAGACAGGCGGCCCGGCGCAATAAACAGCGTGCAGGCGTCCATCGTGACCAGCGCGTAGGCAACGGCCAGCGGGGTGCAGGGCAGGTCGCGGGCGCGCAGGTTCAGCAGCCAGCCCACGCAGTCCAGACCGGTCACGGCCAGCGCGGTGGCACCGGCCTTTTGCAGCTCGGCGCGGACCATGGCAATGCGGTCCGCGGCGGTGGCCCCGGTCTGGGCGGGGGTCAGCAGCTCGCAGGGGGTGTCGGGCAGGGCCGGGCGCTCGCCGGTGGCGTCCCAGATGGGGGAGGCGACATCAAGGCTCTTGAGCGCGGCACCCTTTTTGGCCAGCGCGTCACGGTATTCCTCGGCGATCGTGGCGGGCACGCAGCTGCCGTCCAGCAGCAGTGTCTCGCCCTGTGCAAAGTGGCTCTCCAGATACTCGGCCACGGTCGGCACGCCTGCAGAGCCTGCGTGCATGCACTCGATCTCGCTGCCGGCCAGCTGGCGGTCGGCCTGCACATAGAAGCGGCCGTCACACCACAGGGCGCTGCGGTCTTGGGTCACAACGAGGGTCGAGTTCTCCCCGATAAAGCCGGAAAACCACGGAAGAGCGTTGTAATGGCCGGGCAGATACTCGCTGCAGTGGGGATCGCTGGTCATAATCAGCACGCCATCGGCCCCGGCTGCCTTCGCGGCAGCGCGCAGCGCGGCGATTTTTTCATTGGTAGTCAAAATGGATCGCTCCTTTTTGTGATAGATATTGGGGTTAGGTATATCATACCACGAATGCTGCAAATAATAAATAGATAAGAGATAAAAGATAATAGATAATAAGCAGGTGGAGTTTGCGCTGAGCGCAAACAAAATGCGGCGGTAGGGGGCGGCGTCCCCGACGCCCCGCCGTGCAGGCGGTTGTTTGCGGGCAATGCGTAGGGGAGGAATTTATCCCTCCCGGGGTGTTTGCGGCGGCGCAGGGTTCCCGGGCGGCATGTATGCCGCCCCTACGGGCCAACCCGCTAATGTCTGCCTACCCGGCGGAGCGGTCAAGACCGCTCCCTACAAAGCGCCCGTGAACGATAGCCCGTAGGGAGGGGTCTTGACCCCTCCGAGGCAGTGTCCCATTAGCGCCAGCCCGCGGGACACCCCCGGGCCGGGCGCTTGGCGGCGCACAACGAGCGCCGCCAGCCAGCAAAGCTGGCCCGCTCGTGCGGTTGTTTGCCCCGCGGGGGCAAACATTGTTCGCTCCCCGGTTTCGCTCCGCTCAACCGTGGCCCCACGCTCACAACCCCGCAGTGCCCGGCCCCTACAGTGCTGCCCAAATCCCATAAATTTTGCAAAAAATTCAAAAATTACGGCGCAAAAAGGCACAAAACCCCTTGACGCGTTTGTTATAATAGTATTAGCAGTTAGTCTTTTAGATTGCCAAAATCATAAACATCTGAATAGAGGTACCCAATTATGGCTGAAAACAAAACCAAGATCGACATTTTCTCCGGCTTTCTCGGTGCCGGCAAGACCACCCTTATCAAAAAGCTCATCAAGGAAGCTTTTGCGGGCGAAAAGATCGTCCTGATCGAGAATGAATTCGGCGAGATCGGCATTGACGGCGGCTTTATGCGCGAGGCCGGTATTCAGGTCAACGAGCTGAACTCCGGCTGCATCTGCTGCAGTCTGGTCGGCGATTTCCGCGAGGCGCTGAAAAAGGTCGTTGAGACCTACCACCCCGACCGCATCCTCATCGAGCCGTCCGGCGTCGGCAAGCTGAGCGATGTCACCCGCGCGGTCGAGGGCGTGGCCGAGACCCTGCCGGTGCTGCTGAACAGCTTTGTCACCGTGGCCGATGTCAACAAGGTCAAGATGTATATGAAGAACTTCGGCGAGTTCTATGACGATCAGGTCAGCCATGCCTCCTGCATTATCCTGAGCCGCACCGGCAACGCCGGCGAGGATAAGGTTGCTGCCGCCGTTGCCCTGCTGGCCGAGAAGAACCCCACCGCCACCATCGTCACCACCGACTGGACCGCCCTGACCGGCGCCCAGATCGTCTCTGTCATGGACGGCAAGCGCGACCTTGTGGCCGAGCTGCTGAACGAGGCCCGTGCCGCCAATGAGGCACACGCCGGTGAGGAGGAGCATCACCACCACCATCATCACCATGATGAGGATGACCACGATCACGAGCATTGCTGCCATCACGACCATGATGAGGATGACCACGATCACGAGCATTGTTGCCATCATGACCATGACGAGCATGACCACGACCACGAGCATTGCTGCCATCATGACCATGACGAGGATGACCATGACCACGAGCATTGCTGCCACCATGACCATGACGAGCATGACCACCATCATGAGCATCACTACGATGAGCATGGCGTCTGCAGCTGCGGCCACCACCACGACCACGATGCCGATGAGGTGTTCACCAGCTGGGGCAAGGAAACGGCCCACAAGTACAGCCGCGAGGATCTCGACAAGGCGCTGCACGCGCTGGACGAGGGCGCTTACGGCATGATCCTGCGCGCCAAGGGCATCGTGGACGGCGGCGACACATGGTATGAGTTCGATATGGTCCCCGGCGAGCATGAGATCCGCACCTGCGGCCCCGATGTCACCGGCAAGCTCTGTGTGATCGGCTCCGAGCTCAAGGAGCATGAGATCGCCGAGCTGTTCCATGTTTGATTTTGCAACGCCTTCCCCCTTGGGGGAAGGTGCCTGAGGCTCCGCCCGAAGGCGGATGAGGGGCGAGCCTGCCGCAACAGCCCACTAATGACAGGCCGCGATTAGCTCTCCCCTCATCAGTCCGCTTCGCGGACAGCTTCCCCCAAAGGGGAAGCCTTTAACTACGAACCGAAAGGACACCCCTATGCCTAAACAAATCCCCGTATACCTTTTTGTCGGCCAGCTGGAGAGCGGCAAGACAAAATTCATTCAGGAAACGATGGAGGACCCCAACTTCGACTCCGGCGACAAGACGCTGCTGCTGGTCTGCGAGGAGGGCGAGATCGAGTACGATCCCAAAAAGTTTGCCTTCGGCGGCGTGCATGTTGCCCAGATCGAGGACAAGAGCGAGCTGACGCAGGAGAACCTGACCGCGCTGGAGAAAAAGTCCGGCTGCGGCCGCGTTATCATCGAGTACAACGGCATGTGGCTCATTCAGGACTTGTACGATGCCCTGCCGGACAACTGGCTGGTCTACCAGTGTCTGGCCACGGCAGACGGCACGACCATCAAGACCTATGCGGGCGATAACGCCATGCGCAGCCTGCTGTTGGATAAGATTCGCGGCAGCGAGCTGCTGGTCGTCAACCGTGCCGAGGCTGTCAACGATGAGGAGAGCCGCCAGCTGATCCACAAGCTGGTCCGTCAGGCCAGCCGCCGCTGCGACATCGCCTACGAGTTCAAGGATGGCAGCGTTGCCTACGATGACATCCCCGACCCGCTGCCCTTTGATGTGGACGCCCCCGTCATTGAGATACCGGAGGAGTTCTTCGGCATATGGTACATGGACTGCATGGACGACCCGAAGAAATATGACGGCAAGACGGTAAAATATCTGGCGCAGGTCTGCCAGACCCAGCAGGCCGGAAAAGGCTCGTTCGTGCCCGGCCGCTTTGCCATGACCTGCTGCGTGCAGGACATCCAGTTTGTCGGTATGCCCTGCCGCTATGACGATTACAAGAGTCTGGAGCAGCGCAGCTGGATCAACATTACCGCCAAGGTCAATGTAAAATACCACCCCATCTACAAGGGCCAGACCCCGGATTCCACCGGCCCGGTCCTGACCGCGATTTCTGTGGAGCCCGGCGAGAAGCCCGCACAGGATGTCGTGATGTTCAGCTAAAATAAAAAAGTCGGCTGCCGCAAAATGCGACAGCCGATTTTTTATTGGTAGAATTGTAGGGGCGGGGCTCTGCTCCGCCCGGGAAGTTACCGCAGCCGCGGACGGCCACGGGCGGAGCAGAGCCCCGCCCCTACGGTCATCCTCTTGTTCCCTCAATCTTGGAATCCGTGCTCCACCCCTGCAGATCGGTCGGGGTCAGGCTCTTCATCCAGCCTTCGCGCTCGTCCTCCCACTGGTCCCAAGCGGCCTGACTGCGGATGGCCGTGCCGCTCTCGAAGGCATCGTCCCACGGGTTGGCGGGGTCCGGGTCAGTGGGGTCCCAGCCGCGCTTCTCCGTGTCGGCGGGGTCGGTGTAGATCGTGCCGGGCTTGCCCATCGGGCCGGGGTTCTCCTTGTCGTTGTAGATCACGACCGGCGTGCCCAGCGGGCAGTTGTCGTAGATCCACTTTACATCCACAACGGCCAGCCGGATGCAGCCGAGGCTGGCGATCGTGCCTAGCTTGTTGAACTCGTCATACTCCACATCGTCCTTGTGCTGGCTGTAGTAGGGTACGCTGTGGAACAGGTAGCTGCTGTAGATGCGGGTCGCATACTGGCCGTAGCTCGGGCCCATCAGCAGCCGCCAGCTGTAGTCCACGGGGGTGGAAAAATAGCCGGTCGGGGTGTCCGCGCCGCCGCTGCAGACCATGGCCATAAAGGGCACGGCGTAGCGGCCGGTGGCCGCGTCCACGGTGTAGACGGTGACGGTCCCGCCCGCGTTGTTGACGGCCAGCAGGTAGGGGTAGTCCTCCTTGGCGGTCAGGGTCATGCCGTAGGAGGCAAACTGCTTTTCCAGCGCAGTCAGCACCTTTTCGGCGTTGTCGTCCCAGACGGCGGGGTCTTCGATCACCGGTGCGGTGCGGGTCGCGTTGTCATGGGCAGTTGCCATGGCGGGCACCATGGTCGGCTCCGGCGTGGCGGTCGGGGCGGGGGCGGCGCTGCTCTCCGGCGTGGTGGTGGGCAGGGGGCTTTGCAGCGGGGTCTCGTCCTTGGGGGCGTTGGGCATCTGCACACAGGCGCACAGCAGGCTCAGGCAGAGCAGCAGCGGCAGGATACGGCGTAGGTTCGACATAAAGGCTCCTTATTGTTTGGTGACGCCGTACTCCGCAGCCACAAACCGCTCCAGCGCAGCAAAGCTGCGGCGGACCTTTTCGGTCCCGATGCAGTAGGCCATGCGGAAGTAGCCCGGGCAGCCGAAGCTGTCGCCGGGGACAAGCGCCAGATCGTATTTCTGCGCCTTGCGGCAGAACGCCTTGGCGTCCTCCTCAAGCGCTTTGGGGAAGATGTAGAAGGTGCCGTCCGGCTTGACAACGGTAAAGCCGAGCGCGCACAGCTCGTCATAGAGCAGGTTCATGTTCGTCTCATAGACAGACAGATCGCTCGTCACCGCAAGGCAGCGCTCCACCGCCATCTGGATCAGAGAGGACGGGCAGTTGTGGCCGGTCCCGCGGGAGATCTGCCCGCACATCGGCACGATAGCGGCGGCGTCCTCGCACCGGGGGTTGGCGGCCAGATAGCCGATGCGCTCACCCGGGACGCTCAGGCTCTTGGAGAAAGAATAGCAGGTGAGCGTATCATCGTAGAATTTGGCGGGGTAGGGGATCGCGATGCCGCCGAACGCGATCTCGCGGTACGGCTCGTCGGAAATCAGGAAGATGTGGTGGCCGAATCGGGCGGACGCCTCAACAAGGAAAACCGCAAGCTGCTGCAGTGTTTCGGCGCTGTAGGCGGTGCCGCTGGGGTTGTTGGGGCTGTTGATGAGGACAGCGGCGGTGTTCTCGTCCACCAGCGGCGCAAAGGCGGCAAAGTCGATCTGGAAATCCGCGCAGCGGGGCGGTGTGACGCGCAGCGTCAGGCCCGCGCCCTCAACATAGGGCTTATATTCGGGGAAGAACGGCGCAAAGGTCACGATGTTCTGCCCGGGCACAGCCACGCAGCGCAGGGCATGGGCCAGCGCGCCGGCCGCGCCGCTCGTCATAAAGATGTGGTCGGCGGTGTAGTCCATGCCGAAGCGTTGGTTCAGGCTCTCGGCCACAGCCTTGCGGGCAGAGGGCAGCGTCAGGGTCGGCGTGTAGCCGTGCAGCGTAACGGGGTCGGTGCTTTGCAGCAGATCCTCGCACGCGGCGGTGAACTGCGGCGGGCAGGGCACCGAGGGATTGCCCAGCGAGTAGTCAAATACATTTTCGTAGCCGATCTTGGCGCCGCGCGCGGTGCTCCACTCCGAAATCTGCCGAATGACAGACTTGGCACCCAGCATATCTTTATAGTGCTGTGCAATCATAATAACAGCTCCCTTGTAAATGTTATGTCGAGTTGCGGGAGGGGGACGGCAGTCCCCCGGGAGGTTGTTCTTTCTTTTGGCAGCAAAAGAAAGAACCAAAGAAAACTGCCGCTGTTTCGACGCAGCGGACCCGCGACCTAGGGGCTGCACGCCCCTAGGAACCCCAAAGAGGAAGTCGGAAGCTTCGGCGGCTAAACGGACGCAGTATTACTGTCCGTTCTTAACGCCGCCGAACCTTCCTCCACTTTAAATTCGGGTGTTGCGGGGTTGCGAGCGAGGGGCCACAGTTGAGCGGAGCGAAACTGGGGTAGTGAGCAATGCTTGCCCCTGCGGGGCAAGCAACCGCACGAGCGGGCCAGCTTTGCTGGCTGGCGGCGCTCGTTGCGCGCCGCCAAGCGCCCCGAACCCCCGTTACCGGAAACAGCAGTCCGTAGGGGCCGGGCATGCCCGGCCCGCAGCCTTGCGTCAGCTCCCGGTTTCGCTTTGTGCCCCCCTTGTATGTTACATCGTAGGGAGGGGTCTTGACCCCTCCGCTACCTGCCGTTAAACTGCCGTCAACGGTTCATCCGTAGGGGAGGGATTCATCCCTCCCGGACACCTTCCCGCCGCCGCAAACGGCCACGGCGGCCAGAGGGCTGGCCGCCCTACGGCCCCACATCAAATCCGTGCGTAGGGCGGGGTGCCCTCACCCCAAAATCACCTTTTCCAGTGCGGCGGCGTCCTCGGCAAGGTATTCGGCCCCGGCGGCGGTCAGCTCCTCGCGGGAGCGGAAGCCCCACAGCACGCCGCAGCAGGGCAGGCCGGCGTTGTGCGCGGTGTCGGCATCGACATTGCTGTCACCGACATACAGCACGCTGCCGTCCGGCGCGACGCCAAGGCTTGCCATCAACGCGCGGGTGCCCTCGGGCGCGGGCTTGGTCGGTACATCGGGCAGCGCGCCGCGCACGATCTCAAACAGCTCGGCGTCAAAGTAGCGGGCCACCACGGCGCGGGCAAATTCGTCCGCCTTGTTGGAAAATACCGCCATCCGCACCCCGGCGGCCTTCAGGCGCGCCAGCAGCTCCGGTATGCCGGGGTAGGGCGCCGTCTTGTCGTGCATGTGCGCGCCGTACACCCGGTCAAACTCGGCCAGTGTGGCGGCCAGCTGCGCGGGGCTGCGGCAGTCCGCAGGGCTGAAGCGCTCCACCAGCTTGGGGATGCCGTTGCCAACAAAATAGCGGTACTGCGCGGTATCGTGCAGGGGCCAGCCGTGGGCGGCGCAGACGCGGTTGGCGGAGTCCGCCAGATCGTCGATCGTGTTCAGCAGGGTTCCGTCAAGATCAAACAGTACGGTTTTATACATTCCTCAAAACCTCTTTGCACAAGAAATCACTCTTATTATAGTGTCATTTGACGAAAACGGCAAGACGCCCGCGCCGTTTACCGTGAAAAAAATGTAAATTCTTAAAAAACTGTTCCCATTTTGCCGAAATATGGTATGATATAAGGTAGCATTGTAAGGAGGGTCTGTTGAATGGAATTGTTTTTTGACATGCTGCGCTCGATCGTCTACGGCGTGATCGAGGGCGTTACCGAATGGCTGCCCATCTCCAGCACCGGCCACATGATTCTGGCTGAGCAGGTGCTGAAATTCAGCCTGAGCGCCGAGTTTATGGAGATGTTCCGCGTTGTCATCCAGCTGGGTGCAATCCTTGCGGTCGTGGTGCTTTACTTCAAAAAGCTGTGGCCCTTCTGCAGTGATAACGGCCGCGATTCCGGTCTGGCCAGACACATTCGCTGGCCGGTCATGCGGCTGTGGGGCAAGATCCTTGTGGCCTGCCTGCCCGCCGCCGTGCTGGGCCTGCTGCTGGATGACTGGATGGACGCACACCTCTACAACAGCGTGGTCGTTGCGATCATGCTGATCGTCTACGGCATTGCGTTCATTCTGATCGAGCGCCGCCCCCGCGTACCTACCACCACTAAGCTGAGCCGCATTACCTGCAAGCAGGCAATCATTGTGGGCGCATGGCAGGTGCTGGCGCTGATCCCCGGCACCTCCCGCAGCGGCGCGACCATCATCGGCGGCCTGCTCTGTGGTATGAGCCGCGCCTGTGCGTCCCAGTTCACCTTCTTTTTGGCCATCCCGGTCATGGCGGGCGCTTCCGGCCTCAAGCTGGTCAAGTTCCTTGCCAAGGGCGGCGTCTTTACGCTCGGTGAGGTCGGCACGCTGCTGGTGGGCTGCATCGTGGCGTTTGTCGTCTCGATCCTTGCGATCCGCTTCCTGATGGATTATGTCAAAAAGCACACCTTCACGGTGTTCGGCTGGTACCGCATCGCGCTCGGCATCCTTGTGCTGGGCATCTGGGCGCTGCAGAGCTTCGTGCTGGCGTAAAATACACAATAGAAAATCCGCTGCTTCCCCATGCCGGGGGAGCAGCGGATTTTTTTTTGGCGGTTGCGCGGTAGGGGCCGGGCATGCCCGGCCCGCGGCTTTCCCGCAGGCGCGATTTTACCTTTCTGTTGCGGGCCGGACATGTCCGGCCCCTACAACTCTATGGATTTTTCGGGAAGGTCACCCGGATCGTGGTGCCGGTGCCGACCTGACTCTGCAGGTCGATGCGCGCATCATGCAAAAGTGCGATGTGCTTGACGATCGCAAGGCCCAGACCGGTGCCGCCGGTCGCCTTGGAGCGGCTCTTGTCCACGCGGTAGAACCGCTCAAACACGCGGGTCTGGCTGTCCTGCGGGATGCCGATGCCGTTGTCCTCGACCTCAAAGTAGGGGCAGCCGTCACTGCCCACACCGCAGCGCAGTTCTACATGGCCGCCCGGGCGGTTGTAGCGTATGGCGTTGTCGCACAGGTTTTGGGTCAGCTCGCTCAGCTGGTCGCGGCAGCCCTGCACGGTGGCGGGCCGGGCGTCATACTGCAGCGTCACATAGGCGCGGCGGGCGTTGACCGTCATGTTCTGGGCGGTCTCCTTGACAAGGGCGGCCAGATCCACCGGCACGGCCTCGGCCGCCGCCTCGCGGCTGTGGCTGGCCTGATCGCTGTCCAGCTCGCTCAGCTGCAGAATGTCGCTGACAAGCGCAATCATCCGCTGTGCCTCCTTGTGGATGCGGGCTGCAAAGGTCGGGATGTCCTCAGGTTTGGCCATGCCGGTCTCGATCAGCTCCGCATAGCCGGAGATGCTCGTCAGCGGGGTCTTTAGCTCGTGGCTGACATTGGCGGTGAACTCGCGGCGCATCGTCTCGTTGTCCTCGCGCAGCTTGCGGTCGGTCTGGATCGTCCGTGCCAGCGGGATCAGCTCCTCATAGGGGACATCGGCCTCAATCGTGTTGAGATGCTCGGCCAGATGGTTGATGGGCTGCACCATGCGGCGGGTCAGCCACCAGCTGAACAGCGTGGCCGCCAGCAGGATCAGCACGACCGCCGCGCAGAGCAGCGGCAGCGTGTCGGCGCTCAGGCCCCAGATGTTTGCAATATCCTCGCCCACGCGCAGCACCTGCGTCCCCTCCGGTGTGTCGATGCGCAGCGCGTAGTAGTGGGTCTCGGTCTGCATCGTCTCGCTCTCTCGGGTCACGCTGGCGCTGCCTTTCTCCATCGCCTGGCGGAACTCCGGCCGGTCGGCGTGGTTGGGCAGGTTGGAGTCCATGACGGCACAGAGCGTATTGGTGCCATCGTAGACAAGCGCCGAGGCTTTGCTGTCAAAAAGCACGGTGCCGTCCGCATCAATCAGCGTAAAGCGCAGGGTGCGGGCGCTCTCCTCCGGCAGCATGGTCACAAAGGACGCGGCATCGTGGGTGCCCTGCGCCTTGTAGGCGGCGGCGTATCCGTCGCAGATCTGGGCAATGTAGCTGTCCACCCGCTCCACATAGCTGCGCTGGAACAGCACCGTGGCGGCGGCCAGCATCGCCAGCACGCAGAGCACGCCGGTCAGGATCAGGCCGCGGCGGTAGCGGCGGGTCATGCTCAGCGGCTGCTTTTGGGTGTTTTCGTCAGTCATCGCTGCCCTCCGTACTGAGCTTGTAGCCCACCTTGCGCACGGTGCGGATCGCCTCACCCGCTGCGCCCAGCTTCTGGCGCAGGGTGCGCACATGCATGTCAATCGTGCGGGACTCCAGCAGATCATCGGTGTCCCAGACATCCTTCATGATCCGTTCGCGGGCCAGCACCTCCTCGGGATGCTCCAAAAACAGATGCAGCAGCGAGTATTCCTTGTAGGTCAGCTCAACGGGCGTGCCGCCCACACGGACCGTGCGGGCCACATCGTCCAGCACGATCTCACCGAAATGCAGGGTGGACGCAGCCGGCGCGGGGGCGGCTGCCGCAGCGCGGCGCAGCACGGCACGCACGCGGGAGATGAACTCCATGATGCCGAACGGCTTGCAGAGGTAGTCGTCCGCGCCGTGGTCCAGCCCCTTGACGACATCAATTTCGCTGGTCTTGGCGGTGACCATAATGACCGGCAGGTGTGCGCAGGCGGGGTCGGCGCGCAGCTTGTTCAGGATCTGGTAGCCGTCCTCATCGGGCAGCATCACATCCAGAATAACCAGCTCGGGCCGGGCCTCGCGCACGGCTGCCCAGAAGCTGGCGGCATCCTCGCAGCCGCGGGCGTCATAGCCGTTGGACTGTAAAGCGTATTGTTCCAGCTCACGGATGCTGGAATCGTCTTCGACGATGAAGATCATAGTAATACCTCATGTGTAGTTATAAAAAAGGCTTCCCCCTAGGGGGAAGCTGTCCGCGAAGCGGACTGATGAGGGGCGGGGTTCCCAATACAGCCCGGTAACGGGATGGCGGGGCAAGGCTGCCCCTCATCCGGCCTCGGTCGGAGCCTCGGCCACCTTCCCCCATAGGGGAAGGCACGTAATTTTTAGTTTTCAGCCGGATTTTCAGCGGGTTCGGAATACGCCTCCGGCGGGAAGGTGTAGCGGTCACGGTATTTCTCGTACCGGCGCTCAAATTTACCATCGTCACCGTGCTTGACGGTGTTGAGGTATTCGTGGGTGTCGAACTTATCGGCGGCGACCTCGATCATTGCAACGGCAATGTTCGAGCAGTGGTCGGCGATGCGCTCGTAGTTGGTCAGCAGATCGTCCAGCACAAAGCCGTACTCGATCGTGCAGGCACCGGCCTGCAGGCGGGCGATGTGGCGGCTCTTGACCTCGCGCACAAGGCCGTCCACGACCTGCTCCAGCGGCTCGATCTTTTTGGCGGCGTAGGTGTCGCCCTTCTGGAAGGCATCGACCGTGCGGTTCACGATGTCCTGCACGGCGGCCTCAAGCACGCTCAGATCGCCGAGGGCCTCGTCACTGAATTTGATCGACTTGTCGCGGATCTCCTCGGCCGTCTTGATCAGGTTGACGGCATGGTCGGAGACGCGCTCAAAATCGCCGATCGTGTGCAGCAGCGTGTTGACGGTGCGGTTGTCGTCCACCGAGAGATGCTTGGCGCTCAGCTTGACAAGGTAGGTGCCCAGCACATCCTCATAGTGGTCCACGGCGTCCTCCTTGCGGATGACCTCATCGGCGATGGGGTCATTCCAGACACGGGTCGTGGACATGGCCTGCAAAAGGGCAGTGCGGCAGATCTCGGCCATATCGCTGCCGGTCAGCATGGCGCGGCCCACGGCCACGGACGGGGTGGTGAGCAGGCGGTCATCCAGCAGGGTGTTCTCCTGCTTGGTGTCGGCGGGGGAGTCGGGCACGGTCAGGATGGCCAGCTTCTCGAGCAGACGGTTGAACGGCAGCAGAATGGCGGTCGTCACGACATTAAAGACCGTGTGGACGATGGCAATGCCGAAGGTGTTGGCCGTGTCGGCAAAGAAGCTGAACCCGATCAGCGCGTTCAGGCCGTAGAACCCGCACAGGAAGATGACAGTGCCGATCAGGTTGAAATACAGATGGACAAAAGCGGTGCGCTTGGCGTTCTTGTTGGCGCCCGCGGAGGAAATCAGCGCAGTGACGGTGGTGCCGATGTTCTGGCCCATGATGATGGGCACGGCAGCGGAGTAGGTGACCGCGCCGGTGCTGGTCAGGGCCTGCAGGATACCGACGGACGCCGACGAGGACTGCAAAACAGCCGTCAGCACCGCGCCCGCGATAACGCCGAGGATGGGATTTTTAAAGCTGAGGAACAGATCCATGAACCACGGCTCATCGGCCAGCGGGGACATGGCATGGGACATCGTGTTCATGCCGGCCATCAAAATGGCGAAGCCCAGCATAATTTTACCAACGCCGCGCTTGCGGTCCTTGCCGATCATATACATCCAGATGCCGATAAAGCCGAGGATCGGGCTCCACGCGTTGGGGTTCATCATCTGGGTGATGAAGCTGTCACCCTCGAGGCCGGACAGTGACAGCAGCCAGCCGGTGACGGTGGTGCCGACATTCGCGCCCATGATCACGCTGATGGCCTGATGCAGCTCCATCAAGCCCGAGTTGACGAAGCCGACCGCCATAACGGTGGTGGCACCGCTGGACTGAATGACGGCGGTGACGGCCATGCCGAGCAACAGGCCGCGGATGGGGCTGCTGGTCATGGTGGACAGGATTCCCTGCAGCTTACTGCCGGCTGTCTGCTCCAGCGCTTTACCCATCAGGTCCATGCCATACAGGAACATGGCAATGCCGCCCATCAGGGTGAACACATTAAAAATGGTCATCCGGTGTTACACATCCATTCTCTGTTTTGTTTTCACTATACCGCCTTCTATTATAATGTATGCGCACAAAGCACACCACCACGGCAAAGTAAATGTTGTGTAAAATTTGTGTAAAGCCGTAAGGAGAGGCAGTCTCCCGGGAGGTCTTACTTTCTTTTGTGACCAAAAGAAAGTAACAAAGAAAAGTCTCGCTGTTGCGACGCAGCGAACCCGCGCCTCGGGGGCTGCACGCCCCCGAGACCCCCAAAGCGGAAGTCGGAAGGGGCGGGGGCTACGCGAACGCAGTATTACTGTCCGCGCTTAACGCCCCCGCCCCTTCCTCCACTTTAAATTCGGGTGTTGCGGGGTTGCGAGCCGCCAAGCGACCCGAACCCCCGTTGCCGGAAACAGCAGTCCGTAGGGGCCGGGCATGCCCGGCCCGCAGCCTTGCGTCAGCTCCCGGTTTCGCTTTGTGCCCCCCTTGTATGTTACATCGTAGGGAGGGGTCTTGACCCCTCCGCTACCTGCCGTTAAACTGCCGTCAACGGTTCATCCGTAGGGGAGGGATTCATCCCTCCCGGGTACTTTCCCGCCGCCGCAAACGGCCACGGCGGCCAGAGGGCTGGCCGCCCTACACCCCACTTAAAAACCCATGCGTAGGGCGGGGTGCCCCCACCCCGCCGAGGCTTACCGACATATCCTGCCCCCTCTGTTTTGCATATTCTTTACAAACTTTACCGTTCCCACACAAAACCGGGAATGTCTTTGCAAAAGCTTTACCGCGATTGTACCGCACCATGGTCGATACCCGCCCGGAAATGCGGTACAATGGCCTTGCTTCCGGTGAAGCACTGCGAAATGCACAAACTATACCACATATATTTGGTAAAAAGGGAGAGTACACACATATGAAACGCAAATCTGCTATTGCTGCCGTTACCGCCGCTGCCCTGGCCCTGAGCCTTGCCGCCTGCGGTTCCGCTGATTCCGCCGCTTCCTCGGCTGCCCCCGCCGGTGATTTTGACACCGATCAGGACATCACGGTCATCTCCCGTGAGGACGGCTCCGGCACCCGCGGCGCGTTCATTGAGCTGACCGGCGTTGAGGAGAAGAACGCTGACGGCAAGAAGGTTGACAACACCACCGAGGCCGCCGCCATCCAGTCCAGCACCAACGGCGTCATGACCGCTGTTGCCAACGATGAGACCGCCATCGGCTACATCAGCCTCGGCTCTCTGAACGACACCGTCAAGGCCGTCACGGTCGGCGGTGTGGCCGCCTCCGCCGAGACCGTCAAGGACGGCAGCTATGTGCTGGCCCGTCCATTCAACATCGTTACCAACGGCGATGCCGCCGACCCCGTGGCCGTGGACTTTATCGCCTATGTCTTGAGCAAGGACGGCCAGGCACTCGCCACCGATAAGGGCTACATCGGTGAGGACGGCGCGGACTTCACCTCCGCCCAGCCTGCCGGAAAGATCACCATCGGAGGCTCTTCCTCCGTCTCTCCGCTGATGGAGAAGCTGATCGAGGCCTACAAGACCGTCAACCCCAACGCTGAGCTTGAGCTGCTCACCACCGACTCCACCACCGGTGTTTCCGGCGCACTGGACGGCACCTACACCATCGGCATGGCCAGCCGTGAGCTGAAGGACTCCGAGGTCGAGGGTGGTGCCAAGGCTACCGTTCTGGCACTGGACGGCATCGCAGTCGTCGTCAACCCCGCCAACACCACCGGGGATCTGACCGTTGACCAGATCAAGGGCATCTACACCGGCGAGCTGACCATCTGGGCCGATGTGCAGTAAAAATGAAAAAGGCTTCCCCTGAGGGGCTGCGCCCGCAGGCGCGTGTCGGAGCGCAACCGCCGAAGGCGGCACTTAGCGCGGAGACTGAAGCTGTCCGCGAAGCGGACTGATGAGGGGCGGGTTTCCCAAGATGACCCGTTCACGGGATGGTAAGGCAAGGCCGCCCCTCATCCGGCGCTGCGGCGCCACCTTCCCCCCCTCAGGGGGAAGGCTTTTTGGGTATCATAACCAACCTACGAGCAGAAGGAGTATAGGAAAAAAATGACCTCCAAGCTGAAAGAAGGCGTCATGCAGGTGGTGTTTACCCTCTGCGCCTGTGTATCCATTCTGGCGGTCGCGCTGATCTGCATCTTCCTGTTTGCAAACGGCGTGCCTACCCTGTTCAAGATCGGGCCGATGCAGTTCCTGCTCGGCACGACATGGAAGCCCGGCAACGACATTTTCGGCATCCTGCCGATGATTCTGGGCAGCATCTATGTCACGGCGGGCGCTATCCTCGTCGGCGTGCCCATCGGCCTGCTGACCGCCATTTATATGTCCCGCTTTGCCAGCCCGGCCATCAACCGGGTCATGCTCCCGGCGGTGCAGCTGCTGGCGGGTATCCCGTCGGTCGTCTACGGCTTCTTCGGCATGATCGTGTTGGTGCCGGCTGTGCAGGCCATGGTCAAGACCCCCTTCTTCAAGACGGTGCTGCATGTCAAAAGCGGCAAGGGTATGAGCCTTTTCACCGCCGCCGTGCTGCTGGGCATCATGATCCTGCCCACCATCATCACGGTCAGCAAGACGAGCCTTGACGCCGTTCCCAACAGCTACTATGAGGGCAGTCTGGCACTGGGCGCCACCCATGAGCGCAGCGTTTTCTGCGCGGTGCTGCCCGCCGCCAAGTCCGGCGTGCTGTCGGCGGTCATCCTCGGCATCGGCCGCGCCATCGGTGAGACGATGGCGGTCGTTATGGTCGCGGGCAACCAGACATGGATGCCCAAGGGTCTGTTCCAGGGCCTGCGCACGATGACCTCCAACATCGTCATCGAGATGGGCTACGCCGCCGACCTCCACCGCGAGGCGCTGATCGCCACCGGCGTTGTGCTGTTCGTCTTTATCCTGCTCATCAACCTCTGCTTCAGCCTTGTGAAAGGGGGCAGCGACCATGCCTGAGATCACCGCAACAAAAACTGCGGCCGATATGACCTGCGCAAGACCGCATACGCTTATGCCCGGCGGCGGGCAGAACCGCCGCGCCGCCCGCGCACAGGCTGCCGCACTGCGGTGGCTGGTGCGGATCGCTGCCTTCCTGACAGCCGCCGTGCTGGTGTTCCTGATCGGCTACATCCTCGTCATGGGCATCCCCAACCTCAGGCCCGAGCTTTTCGCATGGGAGTATAACTCCGAGAATGTCTCGCTGACGCCCGCGCTCATCAATACCGTGCTGATGACCGCCTTTGCGCTGCTCATCGCCACGCCGCTCGGCATCTTTGCCGCCATCTGGCTGGTTGAGTACGCCCGCCGCGGCAGCAAACTCGTCAAGGTCGTGCGCGTCACCACCGAGACCTTGCAGGGGATTCCCTCCATCGTCTACGGTCTGTTCGGCATGCTGTTCTTTGTCACCCAGCTGCACTGGGGCTACAGCATGATTGCGGGCGCGTTCACGCTGGCGATTATGGTATTGCCGGTCATCATGCGCACGACCGAGGAAGCGCTCATCGCCGTGCCCGACTCCTACCGCGAGGGCAGCTTCGGCCTCGGCGCGGGCAAGCTGCGCACGGTGTTCACCATCGTGCTGCCCAGCGCCATGCCGGGTATTCTGTCCGGCGTCATCCTTGCCACGGGCCGCATCGTGGGCGAGACCGCCGCACTGATCTACACCGCCAGTTCGGTCGCAAAGATCCCCACCAGCGTATTCAGCTCGACCCGCACGCTGGCCGTACACATGTACCTGCTCTCCAACGAGGGGCTCTACATCGGCCAGACCTACGGCACCGCCGTTGTGCTGCTGGTGCTGGTGCTGGTTATCAACTGCCTGTCCGGCTTTGTGGCCGGCAAGCTGACGAAGAAGTAAAGCCGCCTGCGGGGCATCGAGGACGCCGCCCCCTACATACGCAGCAGCTTGTAGGGGCCGGGCATGCCCGGCCCTCGGCAGACCCATTACCGCTCTGCTTCCGTAAGGCTGAGGGCCGGACATGTCCGGCCCCTACGGCTCGGCAAAGGCATATATGCGGTCTATAAACAAGGATATAGCAAAGAGGTCATTTCATGAACAAATTTGAAGTCCGCAGCATGGATCTGTACTATGGCAGCTTCCATGCGCTGAAGAATATCAACATCGACATCCCGGAAAAGGAGATCACTGCCTTTATCGGCCCGTCCGGCTGCGGCAAATCAACCTTTTTGAAGAGCCTGAACCGGATGAACGACCTTGTGGAGGGCTGCCGCATCTCGGGTGACATCAAGCTGGACGGCGTGGACATCTACAAGGACAAGATGGATGTCAACGTCCTGCGCAAGCGGGTCGGCATGGTGTTCCAGAAGCCGAACCCCTTCCCGATGTCGATCTACGACAACATTGCCTACGGCCCGCGCACCCACGGCATCCGCAATAAGGCGCAGTTGGATGAAATTGTGGAGAAATCCCTGCGCGGCGCGGCCATCTGGGACGAGGTCAAGGACCGTCTGAACAAGAGCGCCCTCGGCATGTCGGGCGGCCAGCAGCAGCGCCTTTGCATTGCGCGCGCGCTGGCTGTTGAGCCGGAGGTCCTGCTCATGGACGAGCCGACCAGCGCGCTGGACCCCATCTCGACCTCCAAGGTCGAGGAGTTGGCCACCGAGCTGAAGGAAAACTACACGATCGTCATGGTCACCCACAACATGCAGCAGGCCGCGCGTATCAGCGATAAAACGGCGTTCTTCCTGCTGGGCGAGCTGGTCGAGATGGGCCCCACCGAGCGCGTCTTTGCAACGCCTGTGGATAAGCGCACCGAGGATTATATCTCGGGCCGCTTCGGTTAAGGAGGATTGCAATATGGGTACAAGTGTACGGAAGATGTACGATGCCGAGCTGCTGCAGCTGGATACGATGCTGGCCCGGATGGGCCATGCGGCGGGCGGTGCGATCGAGAGCGCAATGACCGCCCTGCGCACCGGCGATGTGGAACTGGCGCGCAGCGTCATTGCCCGCGACAGCGAGATCGACTCGGCCGAGCATGAGATCGAGCACCGCTGCCTGACGCTGTTCCTGCGCCAGCAGCCGGTCGCGGGCGATCTGCGCAAGGTGTCCACGGCGCTCAAGATGGTCACCGACATTGAGCGCATCGCCGATCAGGCCAGCGACATTGCCGAGATCACGCTGCACCTCCACCCGGAGGGCGCGCGCACCGTCGGCGTGCTGGACGACCTTTACGCTATGGGCGATATTGCGCTGCACATGGTCAAGGACGCCATCGCGGCCTATGTGCAGGTCGATCTGTCCGCCGCCGCGCAGGTCATTGCCCGCGATGATGAGTGCGATGCCATGTTCGGCCGCATCAGCAAGGAAATCGCTGCCTACATTGCGGCGCACCCCGATGATGCCGAGACGGCGCTCGACCTGTTTATGATCGACAAGTATCTGGAGCGCCTCGGCGACCACGCCGTGAACATTGCCGAGTGGGTCGAGTTCTTAAAGACCGGCGTCCACAAAGCCCGCAAGATCGTCTGACGCGGGCAGCCAAAAGCCATTCTCTATTTTCCTATACCAACCAAAACGGGGCCTGCCGCAAAGCAGACCCCGTTTTGGTGTGGAAGGAAAAGGCTTCCCCCCACGGGGGAAGCTGTCACCGAAGGTGACTGATGAGGGCAAGCCTTGCCGAGGCTGCACGCAAACAGACTGCGGCCGTGAACTTTCCCCTCATTCGTCTGCGGTCGGGGCCGCAGACACCTTCCCCCAAAGGGGGAAGGCACAGACTGCCAAAGACTTCCCCGCAAAAAAATCCCGGGCAGCTCACGGCGAGCCGCCCGGGATTGCGGTTTTATTTCGCCCCGCGTCCGGCGAATACTACATACACGGTCTTGAACAAAATCTTGATGTCATTCCAGAGCGACCAGTTGTCGATGTAGGTCACATCCAGCTTGACGACCTCCTCAAAGTCCTCGATGTTGCTGCGGCCGCTGACCTGCCACAGGCCGGTGATGCCCGGCTTCATCGACAGGCGGCGCTTGTGGTGGCTCTCGTACTGCTTGTACTCGTCCACTGTCGGCGGGCGGGTGCCCACAAGGCTCATATCGCCGCGCAGCACATCAAAAAACTGCGGCAGCTCGTCAATGCTCGTCTTGCGGATGAACTTGCCCACCTTGGTCACGCGGGGGTCGTCCTCCATCTTGAACATCAGGCCGTTCATCTCGTTCTGGGCCATCAGCTCCTTTTTGCGCTCCTCGGCGTCCATGTACATGCTGCGCAGCTTGTGGATGTAAAAATACCGTCCGTTGCGGCCCACGCGCTTCTGCTTGAAGAAGAGCGGGCCGGGGCTTTCGATCTTGAGGGGGATCGCCACAATCGCAATGATCGGGATGCTGAGCAGGCAGCCCACCAGACCGCCCGCAATATCCATGCACCGCTTGGAAATCTGGTCGCGCAGCTTCAGCTCCACAGTGCCCATCGTCACGATGTTGCCCCCCGCGCAGCGGCCCAGCGTGCGGCTCAGCCGCGCGGCGCTCGTCTCATCGCAGCAGGCCTCCTCGATCCGGTCAAGCAGCGGCAGGCGGAAATGCACGGTCAGGCCCATGCTCTCCATCTCCTCCAGATAGGGGATGAAGCTTTCGCCGCTGTCCATCGGCACATCGACATAGACCTCGTCCAGCGCCTCGCGCCGAATCCAGTCCATAAAATCGGTGAAATTCGCCTTCACCGCAATGCCGTCGATCTCGGTGCCGACGATCTCATGCGTGGCCTCCAGCAGCGTCACGCCGACAATGCGGCGGGACCAGTCCTTGCCGATCTCGGTGATGAGGCGGTCGGCGCGGTCAGCGGTCGTCACGATGCCGACCAGACTCTCCATGCCCCAGCTGCGCTGGAAATGGAGCAGCAGCCGCTTGAGCGCACCATGCGCGAGCGGCAGCAGCAAGGCGTTGATAAGCGGAACCGTCACCGCAAAATAGCGGGAGTCGAGCATCGTTGCCTTGGTCAGCAGCATCAGGGCCGAGTAGATGACGCAGAGCATCAGGTTGAATTTGAGCGAGAGCTTTATCTCGGCGCCGGGGCGGCGGGTGACGATGTTCTCGGTCTGGTCAAAGCAGAAAAAGGTCACGATAAAGGCCAGCGCCAGCGTGCAGAGCGTCTGCATCCAGTCCCGTGCGGTGTAGGGCACCAGCACATTGAACACACCGTCCGTAATCAGCCAGGACAGCAGAACGCTGACTGTCAGCGCCAGCAGGTCCGTCAGGAAAACATAGGCGTACTGCATCTTTTCGCGTTTTGTAATGACGTGCAACTCCAAATTCCTCTCATTCTTTCTGTACAAAATCATATAAGCAGGGCAGCCGGTTTGCGGCTGTCCGTTCATGCGTATAAATCATGTACAATTTTACCACATCAAGCGCGGCCATTCAACCGAAAGCGGCACCCTGCGGCAGAAAACGGCGAATTTCGGCAAAATTCCCAATCCAAGCCCACGCACAGGCAGCAAAATGGTAGCTTGACAACGGAATTCAGCAAAACCGGTTGCAAAGTAACAGGAAAATCGCCCGCGAGCGGACGGTATCACTCCTCGGGGGCGGCAAGCTCGGCTTTGAAGGTGTCCTGCAGGTCGGTCAGGCAGTCCAGCAGCAGGGGGTTGAAGGCCCCGCATTCGCCGCGCAGGATCATCTGCACCGCCACATCGGGCGCGTAGGCGTCCTTGTAGACGCGCTTGCTCACAAGGGCGTCGTAGACATCGGCCATCGCCACCACCTGCGCCGAGATCGGGATCTGGTCGCCGCTCAGCCCATCGGGGTAGCCGCGGCCGTCCCACCGCTCATGGTGCCAGCGGCAGATCTCATAGGCGGTGCGCACCAGCGGCTCGTTGCGGTAGCTGCGCAGCTGGTCCAGCATCGCCGCGCCGATCGTGGTGTGCCGCTTCATGATGTCAAACTCCTCGCGGGTCAGCCGCCCGGGCTTGTTCAGGATCGCATCGTCGATTGCGATCTTGCCGATGTCGTGCAGCGACGATGCCATGATGATCAGCTCCTGCTGTTCGGGCGTCAGGGCGTATTGGTCGGTCTTTTGGGTCAGCTGCCCCAGCAGGTGCCGGGTCAGCGTGCTGATGTGCAGCACATGGGCGCCGCTCTCGCCGTTGCGGAACTCGACCGCCTCGCTCAGGATCGAGATCAGCATCTGGGTGTTCTTCTCTTTTTCACGGATCTGGCTCGTCACCAGCGAGGTGAGCCGCCGCTGCTTGGCGTAGAGCTTGATCGTGTTAAAGACGCGCCGGTAGACGACCCCCGCGTCAAAGGGGCGGCTCACATAGTCGGAGACGCCCAGCTCATAGGCGCGGCGCACAACGGTGTCGGCGTCCTCGCTTGAGATCATGATGACCGGGATGTCCTCGATCCGGTGGCTGCGGTTCATCGTGTTCAGGACCTCAAAGCCGTCCATCACCGGCATGACGATGTCCAGCAGGATCAGCGCAATCGCGGTGTCGTACTGGTCCAGCATCGTCAGACATTCCTGCCCGTTGGAGGCCTCCAGAATATTGTAATCACTGCCGAGGATCTCGGCCAGAATCGCGCGGTTCATCTCGGAATCGTCTACGATCAGGATATTCTGGCGGGCCTGCCGGTCCCGCCCGGCGGCCGAGGGGGCGGCGGCGCCGGTGGTGTCCTCGGTCACAACGGTGTTTTTGTGGTTCTTGGCCTGATACATCAGCCGGTCCGCGCGGGAGGCTGCCTGCTCGCAGCTCTCGCCCGGGCGGCTCATCACGCCGCCGATGCTGGCCGAGATCTGCAGGCGGGTGTAGCCGGGTACAACGGCGGTGTGCAGCTGCTGGCGGATGCGCTCCAGCTTGGCAACAAACGCCGCCTGTGCAATGCCGGGCAGCACAAGCAAAAACTCATCGCCGCCGTAGCGGATCAGATGGTCGCTTTTGCGGATGCAGCCGCGCACGACCTCCACGGCGGTGCGCAGGGCTGCATCGCCTGCCTGATGGCCGTAGGTGTCGTTGTACAGCTTGAAATCGTCAAGGTCCAGCACCGCCACGCCGGCCGGCTCGCTCCGGCCTTTGATGATATCCTCATAATAGCGGCGGTTATAGCAGCCGGTCAGGGCATCGTGGTAGAGCTTGATGTGATAGCCGGACACGCTGCTCATCAGCTGGTCGCTGTTTTCGGGGTCGATGAGATTGTCGCAGTCCAGCGGCTGGATCAGCTCCAGCACGCAGGGCGCGCCGTCCACCTCGCGGTAGACCGCTGTGACCTGATACAGATCGCGGCCCATATATTCCAGCTTGGTGCGCTGGGCATGATCCTCCATCACCTGACGGGAGATGCAGTTCTGGCAGGGGTCATCCTTATGCCATAATTCATGGCAGGGGCAATGCCCCTCCACCGGGGCGTTGCCGCACACCTGCCCTGCGTCCAGCAGCCGCACGATCGGAAAAATCGTGCGGTATTGCATCATTTCCTTTTCGACCTCGTCTCTGGTCATAGCCTCGCCGCCTTTGTGTCCTGAAAAAATGTCATATATATACCCAGTATATCATTTCCGGCCAATTCCTGTCAATTTCTGCGTGTGTAAAAAAACGGTAAAACGGAATCCCTGCAGGCGGCGGCGCATATCTTTGTGGGACAGGGGGTGGTACGATGCGATATATCCGGTATATCCTGCTGCTGGCGGCGGTGTTTTTTCTGGCACCGCTCGCCGTGCTGCCGCGCAGGGCGGCCGGGGCGGACGAGCCTGCGGCCCCAACGCCCGCGGCCACGGCACAGCCTGCGGCTGCCGTGCCCTACCGCGCGGTCTGGGTCAGCTATCTGGAATGGCAGCAGGTCGATTTCTCCACACAGGCAGCCTTTGCGGCGGATGTGGAGGTGATGCTGGATGACATCGCCGGGCTGGGTGCAACCGTTGTCCTTGCGCAGGTGCGCCCCTTCGGGGATGCGCTCTACCCCAGTGCGTATTTTCCGTTCAGCCATATCTGCACCGGCACGCAGGGGCAGGACCCCGGGTTTGACCCGCTTGCCGTCATGATTGCGGCGGCCCATGCGCGGGGGCTGCAGCTGGAGGCGTGGATCAACCCCTACCGTTTGCAGGCGGGGCAGGTCCCGGCGCTCTGTGCCGAAAGCCCTGCGCGCCGTCACCCCGAGTGGGTGCGCTATACCGACAGCGGCGCGGTGCTTGACCCGTCCAGCGCGGCGGTGCGGCAGTATATTGCCGATGGGGTGGCGGAGCTGTGCCGCAGCTACCCGCTGGACGGCATCCATTTTGACGATTATTTCTACCCCGTGCAGGAAGCTGATTTTGACGCCGCCGACTATGCGGCAAGCGGCACGGCGCTGAGTCTGGACGACTGGCGGCGGGAGAATGTAAACGCACTGATGGAGCTGTGCCACGCGGCGGCGCAGCGGTACGGCGTGCGGTTCGGCGCGGCCCCGGCGGGCGACCCCGAGCAGAACTACACCCTGCAGTACAGTGACGCCGCCCGCTGGCTGCGGCAGGGGACGGTGGACTACCTGATGCCCCAGCTCTATTGGGGGCAGGCGTATGAGAAGGACGGCGATACCGCGCACAGCCTGCCCCGGCTGGCGGCCGCATGGGCGGCGCTGCCCCGGGCGGCGGGGGTGCAGCTGTATGCGGGGCTGGGGGCCTACCGCATCGGCGCGGGGGACGGCTCCGACAGCGGCAGCGAGTGGGTCAGAGGCCATGCACTGGCCGACCAGCTGGCACTGCTGGCGCACAGCGGCATCACGGGCGTGGGGCTTTACCGCTACGCCAGCTTGTTTGACAACCCCAACTACCCCGCGCTGGCCGAGAGCGAGGCCGCTGCCCTGCGCGCCGCGTGGAAATAAGGCGCGGCGCGTAAGGTTTTGACGCATTCCCGCCATCGACGCCTTCTGCGCGGGCGGGCCTGTATACTCCAAGACGATCCCTGCAATGGACAAGCCGCCCGCGCAGGAATTTGTGCAAAGGAGGAATACGCCTATGAAAAAGCGTCTGTTGGCTGTGCTTTTGGCCTGCTGTATGGCGGCGGGCATGGCCAGCGCAGTCTTTGCGGAGGAGGAGCCGCCCCTGCCCGCAGCGGCGGCCGCCGAGGCCCCGCCTGACCCGGCACCGACCGAGGCCTCCACCCCGGAGCCAACGCCGGAGCCAATCCCGGAACCGACCCCGGAGCTTACACCGGAACCAACCCCAGAGTTTACACCGGAACTAACGCCGGAGCCAACCCCGGAACCGACCCCGAAGCCGACCGAAACCCCCGCGCCGACAAAGACCCCGGCACAGGAGCCGACCCCCGCGCCAAGCGAGGCACCGACCCCAGCGCCGACCGAGACCCCGGTGCCTACGGCGGCACCGACCGCGACCCCGGCCTCTGCACCGCAGCAGACGGCCACACCCGAGACAGCATGCGCCCCGGTGCTGCGCGCCCTGCCGGAGATGACCGCCCAGTCGGCTGCCGTGACCGGGGTGGTGCTCATCGACAGCATTGCCGCCGATGGCTGCCTGACCGCGCGGGTCAACTCCAGTGATGAAAAGCTGCCCGGGGCTGTCTACACATGGTACCGCAGCAGGGACGGGGCCGACTGGCAGACCGTGACCCCGCAGGTCTGCTCCGGCTCGGGCTGGAACATCGAGGCGGGCAGTGAGCAGCGGCTCAACGCGGCGCTCGATTCCTGCGTGGCGGGCATCGGCGATGCAGACAGGCTCTATTATAAGGTGGAGGTCACCGGCGCAGACGGCACCGCAGCGGCCGCCCAGACCCGGGTGGCCTACTACATCCAGCTGCAGAACGGCAGCTTTGAGGCCCCCGCCGTGGCCGACAGCAGTGCGCTGTACTACCCCTTTGCGGCCAAGCGGTCGCACTTTATCCAGACGGCGGACGCCGACACCAACCCTGCCATTGTATGGAGAACGACCGGCGCGGCCCCCCACTGGAGCAGCCTTGTCAACGGCCATTACATAGAGCTTGTGGACGGCACAGGCCGCAGCTACACCGATTGGATCGACGGGGAGATACGCACCGACCCCAACGACCCGTCCGTCTGCTACCACACCCCCGGTGCCTATGACGGCGGCCAGTTTGCCGAGCTGAACTGTCAGGCCTACGGCGCACTGTATCAGGATGTGCTGACCGTGCCCGGCACCACGCTGCACTGGTCGCTGGCGCACCGGGGCCGCGCGGGCAGTGACTCGATGGCGCTGCTGATTGCGCCGGTCGCGGTGGCGCAGCAGATCACCGAGATCCTGACGCAGGCCTCGGCCGATACGACCGGCGGCAGCGTGCGCAGCGCACTGGACCGGACGGTGGACTACAACGGCCAGCCGGTCACGATCCGCAGCTTTATGGTCGGCGGGGAGATGACGGACGGCAACACCGCATGGGTGACCCATCGGGGTGACTACACGGTGGCGGCGGGGCAGTATCTGAGCCGGTTCTTCTTTCTTGCACTGTCCTGCGCAAGCGGGGACCGGCGGGAGGGTAATCTGCTTGACAAGGTCTGGTTCAGCACCGAGCCGGAGCCCCCGGTCATGGGCAGCGGCAGCCTGCAGCTGACAAAGGCCGTGGAGCAGGACGCCTACCGCACCGAGGCCGCCGCCGTTACAAACACCTTTTCCATCGAACTGCCCGCCGGCAGCTATACGCTGACCTTTGCGGACAGCACGGCCGAGACGCGCACCCTTGCTGCGCCCGGCGCGCTGCGCTTCGGGCTGCGCGGGCTGCAGAGCGTCACGGTCGGCGGCCTGCCCGCCGGGCGGTATACCGTGACCGAGACCGACCACCCCGATCTGGACAGCGCCTACTGCACGACAACGGCCGCCGAGGCGCAGACGGAGGTGGAGGTGACGGCCGGTGCCACGGCACAGGCCGTCATCACAAACCGGTACGCACCGTGGCGCAGCCTGACGATCACCAAGCAGGTGACGGGCGGCTACGGCGATACCCGCCGCGCCTTTGCCTTTACGGCGGCTGTGGACGGCGTGCCGGTGACAGCCGACCGCGCGGCCGTGACCGCTGCGGGCGGTGCGGCGCTGACGGCGGCGGGCTTCACGATCCCCCACCGGGGCAGCGTGACGATCGGGCATCTCAAGCCCGGGCAGACCCTGACCGTCAGCGAGGAGGCGCTGGCTGATTATGAGACAAGCTTTGCCGACGGTACCGCCGTGACGCAGGGCGGCCAATGGACCGGCACGGTGGGGCAGAGCGACACGGCGCTGACCTGCCGCAACAACAAGGACGGCGTACCGCCCACCGGGCTGCGCCGGGACGCCGCGCCCGCACTGGCGGCACTGGCGGCGGCGCTGGTCTGTGCGCTGCTCCGCCGCCGAAGGGGGGTGTGAGCGCTGGAAACACAGGAGGACCGCCGCGCCGCATGGGCGGAGATACGGGAGTTTGTGGTGCGGGCGGGGGCGCTGGCGGCGCTGCTGGCAGTGCTGTTCGGGGTGGTGTTCGGGCTGGCTATCCAGCCGGACGACACGATGCACCCCCACATCAAGCCCGGCGACCTGCTTTTGTACTACCGCCTGCCGCAAAGCTATACGGCGGGGGAGACGGTCGTCTTTGACAGGGACGGCACCCGCTATACCGGCAGGGTGGCCGCCCGCGGCGGCGATACGGTGGAGGTCACCGACACAGCGCTGCTGCTTATCAACGGCAGCGTGGTGGCGGAGCCGGACATCTATGAGCAGACGCCCCGCTATGAAAACGGCGTACAATACCCCCTGACGCTGGCGGACGGCGAATATTTTATCCTTTGCGATGCCCGCGCGGGTGCGCGCGACAGCCGGTGGTTCGGCCCGGTCCGCACCGGTGAGATACGCGGCCGTGTCATCGCCCTGCTGCGCCGCAGCGGGATATGACCCAAAACCTACACATATGGGAGAGGAGACCTTACTTATGAACAGAAAGAAGCTTTCTGCAGTTCTTACGGCGGCCCTGCTGGCGGGGGCGCTGTCCACCACGGCGTTTGCCGCCGACCGGCTGCCCACCGGCGATGCCAGCGTCACCTTCAAAAAAGCCATTGATATGACCGATGCCGCCGGTGCGGGCGGCGTGCTGGGCACGATGACCTTCGATGTGACCGGCGCGCAGGAGAGCGACCTGCCCGACCAGCCGGAGGAGGGCGCAGCGCCCGGCAGCACCGACCAGCTTGCCAGCCCCACCGTCACGGCGGTCTTTGCCCGGGGGGCTGACGGCAGCCTTGCCGCCGAGAGCGATGTTACCGTGCAGTTCGATATGACAAAATTTACCGCGCCCGGCGTCTACTACTACCGCCTGACCGAGCGCGACCCCGGCATTGCGGGGCTGACCGCCGCCCCCGCCTACCTGCTGAAGGCCCGTGTCGTCAATGCGGATGCCGCCGACCCCAACGGGACAAGCTTTAAGATCGACTATGCCGCGCTGGCACCGCTGGCGGGCGGGGACAAGGTGGATTTTATCGCAAACAGCTACACGACCTACGCGCTCTCACTGACCAAAAGGCTGGCCGGTGATTTTGCCGACTACGGCGACAGCTTTGACTTTACCCTGACGCTGCAGGACCCCGATGCCGAAAAGCACATGGCGTCCGTGACGGTCCGCACCGGCGAGGCCGGGGGCGCGCTGACCGGGGAGGGTACGGTGCTGAGCTTTGACGAGGAAGGCAGGGCAACCATCACCGAGACGATCCGCGCGAATCAGAAAATCGAGGTCACCGGCCTGCCGGAGGGCGCGTTCTACACGATCGCGGAGGGCGGCGATGATGCCGCCAAGTACACGACCGACTGGGCCACACCCACCGGCACGGTGGAGGATACCCCCACGCTGGCGCAGCGCGCCATGACGGCTGCGGATACCGACATCACCGTGACGAACACCCGCGAGGCAGCGGCCCCCACCGGCCTGCTGCTGGATGCTGCGCCCTACGGTGCCATGCTGGCGCTGGCCGCAGGCAGCGGTGCGGTGTTCTTCCGCAAGCGCCGCCGCGGCCGCTGATGCTGCGGGCGGCGGCCCGGCTGGCCCGCGTGGGCAGCGCAGCCGTCAGCGCGGCGGCGGGGCTGCTTATGCTGGCGCTGCTCGCCTTCGGCGGGTTTGCCCTCTGGCAGGACGCTGCCGTCAGCCGCGGGGCCTTTGCGGGGGCGGAGCTGCTGCACTACAAGCCCGCCGCGCTGGCGGCGGACAACCCCACCCTGACCGAGCTGCAGGCCCGCAACCCCGATGTCTGCGGCTGGCTGACCATTGACGGCACGAATATCGACTACCCCTTTGTGCAGGGGGCTACGAATATGGATTACATCAACCGCGATGTCACGGGGGCGTTTTCGCTGTCCGGCTCGGTCTTTCTCGACAGCCGCTGCGCCGCCGGGCTGACCGACCCCTACACGCTTATGTACGGCCACCACATGGAGAACGGCGCAATGTTCGGCGATGTGGCCGCCTTTGCGCAGGCGGATTTCTTTGCCGCCCACACGAGAGGCAGCGTAAGCCTGCCCGATGCGGCCTACACCGTGGAGCTGTTCGCCTGCCTGTGTACCGATGCCTACGACAGCGCCGTCTATGACCCCGCGCGGTACCAGACCGGCGTGCAGCCGCTGCTGGACTATCTGGCGGCCAACGCCGTGCAGCAGCGCCCCGGCAGCGCCGATGCGCAGGCGGGCATCCTTGCGCTGTCCACCTGCGCCGGGGCCGAGACAAACGGCCGGGTGGTGGTGTTCGGGTGGCTACACCCTGTTGAAAAAGGAGATGAAATGCAATGAAGTATGCCACAACGGCCCTGCGATGCTGGCTGACGGCAGCGGCCCTGCTGCTGGCGCTGTGCTGCCCGCTGCCGGTTTTTGCGGCGCGCGCGGGGGCGGTGCTGCCCGTGACGGTGCGCACCGAGGGCACGGCCACCGATGCCGCCTGCGTGGTGAGCATCACGCCGCTGGACGCTGCGCCCGCCCCGGCGCAGGCGTCGCTGACGATACAGGGCAGCGGCACGGCGTATTTTACCGGCTTTGCCTTTGATGCGCCGGGGGACTACCGCTACACCGTCACGCAGGCGGACGGCACGGCGGCGCATACGGTGTACGACACCCACAGCTACACCGTGACCGTCCGCGTGACGGGCCGCGCGGACGGCGGTCTGAATACGGAATTGTGGGCGGTGCGCAGCGGCGAAACCGCCAAGGCGGACAGCGTGAAGTTTACCAACCGCTATGACCCGCCTGCGGAAGAGGCGAAAACCACCGCGGCGCGGCCCGCCAAGAACACCGCCGCCCCGGCGGTACGCGCCGCCGCCCTGCCCCAGACCGGCGATGCCTTCCCCGTGGAGGCGCTGGCCGCCGCGCTCTGCGCCGGGGTGGTGGGCTTTGCCACAGCTTGGTCAAAGCACCGGTAAGCCCTGCCCGGCGGTCACAGATTGGTCATAATCTTTACAATTCGTCCCGTTTGATAAAATTCTTATCAAACGGGATTTTTTGCTGATTGTAACCGGGCCGCGGCATGGGTATACTAAAGCCATACCAAACAACAAACGGCACAACGGCCCGGCGGAAACCGGCCCGCGCCGTATGACTACAGGAGGTAGCGTTATGTATTATTCCAGCGGTAACTATGAAGCCTTTGCAACGCCCAAAAAGCCGGACGGCGTGGACGGCAAGTCCGCGTATCTGGTCGGCTCCGGTCTGGCAGCGCTGTCTGCGGCCTGCTATCTGGTCCGCGATGCCCAGATGAAGGGCGAGCATGTTCATATTCTGGAGAAGGACCCCATCCCCGGCGGCGCCTGCGATGGTTACAAATATCAGGACATCGGCTATGTCATGCGCGGCGGCCGTGAGATGGACAACCACTTTGAGTGCATGTGGGATTTGTTCCGCTCCATCCCCTCCATCGAGGACGAGAACCACACCGTTCTGGATGAGTACTACTGGCTGAACAAGGCCGACCCCAACTACAGCCTCTGCCGCGCCACCCGCAACCGCGGCGAGGATGCCCACACCGACGGCAAGTTCGGTCTGTCCGACAAGGCCGCCATGGAGATCATGAACCTGTTCATGTCCCCCGATGAGAAGCTGTACGACAAGAAGATCACCGACTTCTTTGACGATGAGGTGCTGAACTCCAACTTCTGGATGTACTGGCGCACGATGTTCGCCTTTGAGAACTGGCACAGCGCGCTGGAGATGAAGCGCTATCTGCAGCGCTACATCCACCACATCGGCGGTCTGCCCGACTTTACGGCGCTGCGCTTTACCCGCTATAACCAGTATGAGTCGATGATCCTGCCCATGGTCAAGTACCTCGAGGGCTTCGGCGTTCAGTTCCACTACGACACCAAGGTCACGAACATCGCCTTCGACTGCGCGGGCGGCAAAAAGCAGGCCACCCGCATCGACATCCTCCACGACGGCAAGGAGGACAGCATCGACCTGACCGAGAACGACCTTGTCTTTATCACAAACGGCGGCTGTGTCGAGAACTCGACCCTCGGCAGCCAGAACACCCCCGCCGAGTTCAAGCCCGAGCTGAAGGAGGGCGGAGGCTGGGACCTGTGGCGCAAGATCGCCGCGCAGGACCCGAGCTTCGGCCATCCCGACAAGTTCTGCTATGACCCCGAGCTGTCCAACTGGATGAGCGCCACCATCACGACGCTGGACCAGCGCATCGTGCCCTATATCAAGAAGATCTGCAAGCGCGACCCGTTCAGCGGCAAGGTCGTCACCGGCGGCATCGTCACGGTCACCGATTCCAACTGGCTGCTCAGCTGGACGCTGAACCGCCAGCAGCAGTTCCGCGACCAGCCCAAGGATCAGCTCTGCATCTGGGTCTACGGCCTGTTCACCGACAAGCCGGGCGACTATATCAAAAAGCCGATGCGCGACTGCACCGGCAAGGAAATCTGCATGGAGTGGCTCTACCACATCGGCGTGCCCGAGGACCAGATCGAGGATATGGCGACCAACAGCGCCAACACCGTGCCCTGCATGATGCCGTATATTGACGCATTCTTTATGCCGCGCGCCGCCGGCGACCGCCCCGACATCGTACCCGAGGGCGCTGTGAACTTTGCGTTCCTCGGCCAGTTTGCCGAGACCGCCCGCGACACGATCTTCACGACCGAGTACTCCATCCGCACCGGCATGGAGGCTGTCTACACCCTGCTCAATGTGGACCGCGGCGTGCCCGAGGTCTGGGGCAGCGTCTATGACATCCGCTGCCTGCTGGACGCCACCGTCAAGCTGCGTGACGGCCGCAAGATCACCGACATGGAGATGCCGCTGGTCGGCAAGCTTGCCATGAAGGAGGCCCTCAAGAAGATCGAGGGCACCGAGGTTGAGAAGCTGCTGAAGGAATACAATGTGATTTAAGCAACAGAACACAATGCGGGGGCTGTCCGATTGGGACAGCCCCCGCGCTGTGTCAAGGCCCCCCGCAGAGGGAATAGGGAACCGGCGTTTCCCGGGGAAACGGCACTGCGGCGTAATTTACAAAATGTTCATACGAAAAACATAGTTTTTTAGCAGTTGCCCTGTACTATATAAGCACAGGGTCACGGAGCCGCAACCGTGATTCTGGAACATGATTCCTCCTCACACCAACCGATACCCCAAGCCCCCATCCGGAGCCGCAACCGGATGGGGGCGATTTTTGTCTGCGCATATTTATTTGTCGATGCGGCAGGCGTTCAGAGATTTGGTAATGTCCCCATGGATCAGGGTCGATACGCGCTCCACAAGGGCGGCGGGGTCCTCCTTCATGCCGGTGCGCACCCATTCCAGCGTCAGGCCGACAAAGGCGTACTTGTAAAAATCGGCGATGAACTCCTTGTCCTCCTCGCGCACCGTCATGCCGGCAGCCTTCTCCTCCACCACGCCGATCATCAGATCGTAGGTCACGCGGTAGAGGTAGCTCTCGATATGCTCGCGGCTGATCGAGTGGTAGACATTCGTAAAAAACACCTTGTCCCGCTGCACGGCCTGTAAAATCTGCAAAAAGCCCTGCTGCCAGGTGTCGTAGGTCTTTTGCCCGGCCAGCGCGCGGGTGGCATTCTCGATGCAGGCCCATTCGACAAGGTCGTAGATGTCCTTGAAATGGTAGTAGAAGGTCATGCGGTTCACGCCGCAGTGCTCGGTCAGGTCGGTCACGGTGATCTTGTCCAGCGGTTTTTCAGCCAGCAGGTCCTTTAAAGATGCGACCAGCGCGCGTTTTGTCATCTGGGACATGGGCGTCTCCTTTTATAGTATGCTTATAGGCGGTACGGCGGATGCGGAGCGTCGGGGACGCCGCCCCCTGCAACCGTAGGGGCGGATTCCATATCCGCCCGCGGCCGTTTGCGGCAATATCATTATTATAAAAGAAGATTATGAATTTTTAAACTCCGTTTGCGGAGAAAGTGGGATTGTGGTATAACGGTGGTAATACAAAATAAGGAAGTGACCTCCATGCCTGAGATGCTGGATATTGTCGATGAAAACGGTCTGCCCACCGGGCAGGCCGTGCCGCGCACCGTGGCCCACGCCGAGGGGCTGCGCCACCGCACCAGCCATGTCTGGATCGTGCGGAAAAAGAACGGCGCGGTGCAGGTGCTTTTGCAGATGCGCTGCGCCGCCAAGGATTCCTACCCCGGCTGCTATGATATTTCCTCGGCCGGGCATATCCCGGCGGGGGATGGGTTTGTCGGCTCCGCCCTGCGGGAGCTGAAGGAGGAGCTGGGCGTGGACGCCGCGCCGCAGGACCTGCATGTCTGCGGGCTGCGCCGTTTCCGCTTCGAGAGCGTCTTTCACGGCAGACCGTTTAAGGACAATCAGGTCAGCAGGGTGTTCTGCCTCTGGCTGGACAAAGAGGCCGAGGACTTCACCGTGCAGCGGTCGGAGATCGACTATGTGAAGTGGTTTGATCTGGACGAGGCTATCCGCGCCGTGGACGAGGGGACGATACCAAACTGCATCTTCCCGGAGGAGCTGGGGATGGTGAAGAAGTTTGTGGGGCAGACCGGAGGCGGCTGCTGACGCTGACTGCGGCGGGGTGAGGGCGTGTGCAAAAGAATGAACAGTCTGGGTGGAGCGGCTTCCCCCGAGGGGGGGAAGCTGTCAGCGGCCCCGCCCGCTGACTGATGAGGGTGAGACTTGTCTCTGCTGCCCGTTTATGGTTTGCCGCCCGGAAACCTGCCCCTCATCCGGCCTGCGGGCCACCTTCCCCCAAGGGGGAAGGCAGGGGGGCTTTGCCGCTTTCCCGCTGGCACCACCCGTGTTGCGAAAACTGCAATTTTGTGTTGCTCATTGCGGAAAACCGTGCTATAATACCCGTATCGGTGCTGTGTATACATACATGCCTGTATATTTTTGCAGATGGCCGCTGCATAAACGCATAACTATTCAGCAACCTGCCTAAAACAAACCGGAATATAGAAAATCCTTTGGCAGGTTTGCCCTCTTGCAAAATGTATAAAAGAGTGTATAATATACAGTAGTGAATGAATAAATATTCAAGACACACAGCAAGCAGCAAAACCCTGCGGGTCTTGACAATTACAGAGAGGGGATTTTATCATGAAAAAGGATAAGAAGGATATTAAAAAGGTTGTTCTGGCGTACTCCGGCGGTCTGGATACCTCGATCATCATTCCCTGGCTGAAGGAAAACTACAACAACTGCGAGGTCGTTGCGGTTTCCGGCGATGTGGGGCAGGGCACCGAGCTGGACGGTCTGGAGGAGAAGGCCCTCAAGACCGGCGCCTCCAAGCTGTATGTGCTGGACCTGAAGAAGGACTATGTGGAAAACTACATCTGGCCCTGCCTGAAGGCCGACGCCAAGTATGAGGACTACCTGCTGGGCACCTCCCATGCGCGCCCCTGCATCGCCGCCGCACTGGCCGACATCGCCAAAAAGGAGAACGCCGATGCCATCTGCCACGGCTGCACCGGCAAGGGCAACGATCAGGTCCGTTTTGAGCTGACCCTCAAGGCTCTCGCCCCCGATATGGCCATCATCGCCCCGTGGCGTGAGTGGGACATCAAGAGCCGTGGCGAGGAGATCGACTACGCCGAGGCTCACAACATTCCGCTGAAGATCAACCGCGAGACGAACTACTCCAAGGATAAGAACCTCTGGCACCTCAGCCATGAGGGCCTTGATCTGGAGAAGCCCTCTCTCGAGCCGCAGTACAATAAGCCCGGCTTCCTTGAGCTGGGTGTCTCCCCCGAGCAGGCCCCCGACAAGCCGACCTATGTCAAGATCCACTTTGAGAAGGGCATCCCCACCGCTGTTGACGGCAAGGAGATGGAAAGCGTTGCGCTGGTCGAGTACCTGAACAAGCTGGGCGGCGCCAATGGCATCGGCCTGCTGGATATTGTCGAGAACCGTCTGGTCGGCATGAAGAGCCGCGGCGTCTATGAGACCCCCGGCGGTGCCATCCTGTACAAGGCCCATGATGTTCTGGAAACCATCACGCTGGACAAGGAGTCGATGCACTTCAAGGCACAGCTGGCCCAGAAGATGGGCGAGCTGGTCTACAACGGCCAGTGGTTCACCCCGCTGCGCGAGGCCATCAGCGCCTTTACCGATGACCTGCAGAAGACCGTCACCGGTGATGTGACCCTGAAACTGTACAAGGGCAACATGATCAACGCCGGCGTCACCAGCCCGTACACCCTGTACGATGAGCAGACCGCCTCCTTCGGCGAGGATGACGATTACAATCAGGCAGACGCAAACGGCTTTATCAACCTGTTCGGCCTGCCCATTGCCGAGCGCGCCAAGCTGGCCAAGAACTGGCCCGCACAGGACTGATTTATAAGCGAACGAACGCCGAATAAGCAACCGCCAAGGGGCGCGGCAACCCTTTGGCGGTTTTGGTGTTCTACAAAAAAGCAAAAGCCTTCCCCTGCGGGGGAAGGTGGCCCGCAGGGCCGGATGAGGGCAGACCTTGCTGCAATTGCCTGTTTTACGGGTTGCTGCCGGGAGCTTTGCCCTCATCAGCCGCCTGCGGGCGGCAGCTTCCCCCGAGGGGGAAGCCTTTGGAACGACAGATAAAACGGAGGAAAAACTTATGCCCCAACTTTGGCAGGGCCGGGCCAGCAAGGCCGTTGACAGCCGCGTAAACGATTTTAACTCCTCCATCCGCTTTGACGCGCGGATGATCGAGCAGGATATTCAGGGCAGCCTCGTCCACTCGGCCATGCTGGGCAGACAGGGCATCATCTCCCAACAGGATGTGGACGATATTCACAAAGGTCTGCACTCTATTTTGGACGATCTGCACAGCGGCGCGCTGGAGATCGACCCCAACGCCGAGGATGTACATACCTTTGTGGAGCAGACGCTGACCGCCCGCGTCGGCGATGCCGGCAAGCGGCTGCACACAGGGCGCAGCCGCAACGATCAGGTCGCGCTCGACATCCGGCTCAACCTGCGCGCCGCAAGCGAGCATATTCAGGGTCAGATAAAAGAACTGATCACCGTGCTGTGCGATCAGGCCGAGAAGGGCGCGGGCTATGTCATGCCCGGCTACACCCATCTGCAGCGCGCCCAGCCGGTCACCTTCGGCCATCAGCTGATGGCCTACGCATGGATGCTGCTGCGCGATCTGGGCCGTTTGCAGGATGCCACCCGCCGCATGGACGCCGAGTGCCCGCTGGGCAGCGGCGCACTGGCCGGCACGACCTACCCGCTTGACCGCTTCTACACGGCGGAGCAGCTGGGCTTTGCCGCACCGTGCGGCAACTCGATTGACGGCGTGTCGGACCGCGATTTCTGCATTGAGCTGTGCAGCGCCATGGCGGTCTGCATGATGCACCTCTCCCGCCTGAGTGAGGAGATCATCCTGTGGTGCAGCTGGGAGTTCAAGTTCATTGAGCTTGACGATGCGTTTACCACCGGCTCGTCCATCATGCCGCAGAAGAAAAACCCCGATGTGACCGAGCTGATCCGCGGCAAGACGGGGCGCGTCTACGGCGATCTGAACACGCTGCTCGTCATGATGAAGGGCATTCCGCTTGCCTACGACAAGGACATGCAGGAGGATAAGGAGGCCATTTTTGACGCGGTGGATACGCTGGAGCTTTGCCTGCGCACCGTCACGCCGATGCTGGCCACCATGACCCCGCTGCCCGCCAACATGCGCCGCGCCGCCGCCAAGGGCTTTATCAACGCGACCGACTGCGCCGACTACCTGACCAAGAAGGGCATGCCCTTCCGCGATGCGTACAAATGCACCGGCACGATGGTGGCGGCCTGCATCCGCGAGGGCAAGACGCTGGAGGAGCTGACGCTGGACGAGTTCAAGCAGTACAGCGACCTGTTTGCGGAGGATGTGTATACCGCCATCGACCTGACCACCTGCTGCGAGGGCCGCACCAGCTACGGCGGCCCGACCAAGGCAAGCGTGCTGAAGCAGGTGGAGCTGGTGAAGGCGAAGCTGTAAAAGCCTTCCCCCATTGGGGGAAGGTGGCCGAAGGCCGGATGAGGGGCGGCGTTCTTGCAGCAACCCGGTAACGGGCGGCATTGGCAGGTTCGCCCCTCATCAGCCGCCTGCGGGCGGCAGCTTCCCCCGAAGGGGAAGCCTTTAGAACTGGCGGCTGCTTCAGTCTACGCGCTAAGAGCCGCCTTTGGCGGTTGCGCTTCGACACGCGCCTGCGGGTGCAGCCCCACGGGGGAAGCCTTTATAAGGTAAGGGGTGCAAGTATGGGAAAGTACAAAATCTTTGTCGATGGTTCCGCCGGTACGACCGGTCTGCGGATCGCGGACCGTCTGGCAGAGCGGGATGAATTTGAGCTTCTGCAGATTTCCGAGGCAGACCGCAAGGATGTCCGCGCCCGGGCAGCGGTCATCAATGAGAGCGACCTCTCCTTCCTTTGTCTGCCCGATGACGCCGCGCGCGAGGTCATGCCGCTGGTGCGCGAGGATGTGCGGATTCTCGACACCAGCACGGCGCACCGCACAGCGCCCGGCTGGGTCTACGGCCTGCCGGAGCTGCACGGCACCCGCGCGGCGCTGCCTGCCGCCGCCCGCGTGGCGGTGCCCGGCTGCCATGCCACCGGGTTTATTGCACCCGTTGTGCCGCTGGTGGAGCGGGGGCTTATCCCCAAGGCTGCGCACCTTTCGGTCACAAGCCTGACCGGCTACAGCGGCGGCGGCAAAAAGATGATCGCCGAGTACGAGGGCGAGCGCGTCAACACGGCGCTGAACGCCCCGCGCCCCTACGGTCTGGCGCTGCACCACAAGCACCTGCCGGAGATGACCGCCGTCACGGGGCTGGACACCGCGCCCAACTTTGTGCCGATTGTGGCCGACTACTACGCCGGTATGGAAACGATGGTCCCGCTGGATCTGGCGGCGCTCGGCATCACGGCGCAGGCGGTGGCCGATACGCTGGCCGACTACTACGCCGGGCAGGCGATGATACGGGTGCATCCGCTCGGCGAAGGAACGGACGGAGGCTTCCTGGCCGCCAACAAGCTTGCAGGCAAGGACACGCTGGAGATCTTCTGCCTGCCCAACCCGGACGGCACCCAGCTGCAGCTGATCAGCCTGTTTGATAACCTGGGAAAAGGCAGCTCCGGCGCCGCCGTACAGTGCATGAACCTGATGCTGGGGCTGGAGGAGACGAAAGGATTAGAAAGATAAAAGATAAAAGATAATAAAAAGTGTGGAGTTTTGGCCAAAGGCCAAAACAAAATTTCGAGCGGCCGTAAGGCCGCGATCCACCAAATTTATTATCTATTATCTTTTATCTATTATCTAAAAAAGAGGGGTACATACAATGAGCAACTTCAAATCCATCCCCGGCGGCATCTGTGCGCCGCAGGGCTTTTTTGCAGCGGGTGTGCATTGCGGCATCCGCCACAACCACGCTAAAAAGGATCTGGCGCTTATCAAGGCATCGGTGCGCTGCGCGGGCGCGGGCTGCTATACCACCAACAAGGTCTACGGCGCACCCATCACGGTTGACCGTGAGCATCTTGCGGACGGCTACGCGCAGGCCATCGTTGTGAACAGCGGCAACGCCAACACCTGCGCGCCGAACGGCCTGCAGCTTGCGCGGGATACCTGCGGCCTTGTGGCCGAGGCACTCGGCATCCGCGCCGAGGATGTGCTGCCCTCCTCCACCGGCGTCATCGGGCAGGAGATGAGCATCGAGCCGTTTGCCCGGGGCATCCCCGAGGCCGCCGCCAAGCTGGCCGCCGATGAGGCAGGCAGTCTTGACGCCGCCACCGCCATCATGACCACCGACACCCACCCCAAGGAGCTTGCGCTGGAGTTCACGGTGGGCGGCAAGCCGGTGCGCATCGGCGCCATCGCCAAGGGCAGCGGCATGATCCACCCGAACATGGCCACGATGCTCCTCTTTATGACGACCGATGCCAAGGTCACGCCGGCCACGCTGCAGAAGGCGCTCTCCACCGTGGTGCCCGCGACCTTCAACCAGATCTCGGTGGACGGCGATACCTCCACCAACGACACGGTGCTGCTGCTGGCATCCGGCCTGTCGGGTGCAGAAATCGTTGACGGTACGCCCGATTATGATACATTCGTTGCCGCGCTGACCGAGGCCGCCGAGCAGCTCAGCCGCGAGCTGGCCGGGGACGGCGAGGGTGCGACCAAGCTGCTGGAATGCACCGTCACCGGTGCGCCCGACCTGCTGACCGCCCGCGCTGTGTCCAAGAGCGTCATTCACTCGACCCTGTTCAAGGCAGCCATGTTCGGCGCGGACGCCAACTGGGGCCGCGTGCTCTGCGCCATCGGCTATACGCCGGGGGATTTTGACATCAGCCGGACCTCGGTGCGGCTCAAGAGCAAGGCGGGCGAGGTCTTTGTCTGCGAGAACGCCGCCTACCACCCCTACAGCGAGGACGAGGCCGCCAAGGTGCTGCAGGAGGATGAGATCGACATCCTTGTAGACCTTGGCAGCGGCAGCGCCACCGCCAAGGCATGGGGCTGCGATCTGACCTATGATTATGTGAAGATCAACGGGGACTATCGCACCTAACGCAAAAGGCTTCCCCCAAGGGGGAAGCTGTCGGCGAAGCCGACTGATGAGGGGGAAAGCTGCCCGGAACCGGTCCGCTTCCGGGCAACAACCCGGCAAAGGACGGTTGCGGCAAAGTTGCCCCTCATCCGGCGCTGCGCGCCACCTTCCCCCGCAGGGGAAGGCAAGGGTGTGGGATGTGGAGGAAAACGATGAAAAACGAACAAATGGCCTTACTATTCAGCGAGGCTACGCCTTATATTCAAAAATACCACGGCAAGACGCTGGTGATCAAGTACGGCGGCAATGCCATGGTCAACGATGAGCTCAAGCTTGCGGTCATGAACGACCTTGTCACGCTGACGCTGCTGGGCGTGCGCGTGGTGCTGGTACACGGCGGCGGGCCGGCCATCAACGATATGCTCAAAAAGGTCGGCAAGGAATCCCGCTTCGTTAACGGTCTGCGCTATACCGATGCCGAAACGATGGGCATTGTGCAGCAGGTGCTGGCCGGGCAGGTCAACAAGGATCTTGTCGCGCTGCTCAAGGGGCGCGGTGTCGGCCTTTGCGGCATGGACGGCCACATGATCATGTGCCGGCGCAAAACCGATGCCGACCTCGGCTTTGTGGGCGAGATTGAGCGGGTCAACACAACGCTGATCGACCACCTGCTGGCGGACAGCTTTATTCCGGTCATCGCCACGGTCGGCATGGACAAGAACGGCGTGCCCTACAACATCAACGCCGACACGGCGGCGGCTGAAATTGCGATTGCGCTGCACGCGGAAAAGCTCGTCAGCATGACGGATATTGTCGGCCTGCTCCGCGACAAAAACGATGAATCGACGCTGATCCCCGAGGTCGAGCTTTCCGAGATCGAGGGCTACAAGGCGGCGGGCGTCATCGCGGGCGGTATGCTGCCCAAGATCGAGGGCATGGCGGACGCCATCCGGCAGGGTGTGCATGAGGCAGTCATCATTGACGGCCGGATGCCGCACTCGATCCTGCTGGAAATGTTCAGCGACAGAGGCGCCGGCACGATGTTTTACCAGAGAGGAAACCGGTAAATGGCTTCCCCTTCGGGGGAAGCTGTCAGCGGCCCCGCCCGCTGACTGATGAGGGCGAAGTGTTTGGCGCGGTCCCGCAAACGGGCAGCCGCAGGACACTTGCCCCTCATCCGGCCTGCGGCCACCTTCCCCCCAAGGGGGAAGGCTCCAAAGCGGGCAGCTCCGGCACACCCGCCCCTCATCCGGCCCTTCGGGCCACCTTCCCCCCAAGGGGGAAGGCTTTTGCGTATGATAAAAAGGGGGTCACCCAATTGAATACCGAAAAAGTTATTTCCCGTGATAACGACTACATCCTGCACACCTACGCCCGCAGCCCGGTTGCGCTGGTGGCGGGCGAGGGCATGGTCGCGCGGGATGCCGAGGGCAGGCAGTACCTCGACTTTACCTCCGGCATCGGCGTCAATTCGCTGGGGTACTGCCACCCCGCATGGGTGCGCGCCGTGGCCGGGCAGGCGGCTGCCCTGCAGCATACCTCCAACCTGTACTATACCGAGCCGTGCGGCGCGCTTGCGCAGGCGCTCTGCGCCCGCACCGGTCTGAATGCCGTTTTCTTCGGCAATTCGGGTGCCGAGGCCAACGAGGGTGCCATCAAGTGCGCCCGCAAATACAGCGTAGAAACCTACGGCCCCGCCCGCAATAAGGTCATCACCCTCGTCAACTCGTTCCACGGCCGCACGCTGGCCACCCTGACCGCCACCGGGCAGGATGTGTTCCACCACGACTTCGGGCCGTTCCCCGCAAACTTTGACTATGTGCCCGCAGGCGACTTTGCCGCGCTGGAAAGGGCCGCCGATGCCGATACCTGCGCCGTCATGCTGGAGCTGGTGCAGGGCGAGGGCGGCGTTGTCGCGCTGGACGCGGACTATGCTGCCAAGGTCGCGGCGTTCTGCAGGGAAAAGGACATTCTCCTCATTGTGGACGAGGTGCAGACCGGCGTAGGGCGCACCGGGCGGTTTCTGGCGTGTGAGCATTTCGGCCTGAAGCCCGACATCGTCACGCTGGCCAAGGGGCTGGGCGGCGGTCTGCCCATCGGTGCGGTCGTGATGAGCCAAAAGGTGGCGACCCATATGGGCCCCGGCTCCCACGGCTCGACCTTCGGCGGCAACCCGGTCTGCTGTGCCGGTGCGCTGGCTGTGCTGGACACGATGGACGAGGCATTTCTCGCGCAGGTCAGGGAGCGCGCCGCCCAGCTGCGCGCCGGGCTGGCCGCGCTGCCGCATGTGCAGCAGGTCAGCGGCCTCGGCCTGATGGTCGGCATCGAACTTGCGGACGGCATCAAGGCCGCCGAGGTCCGCGCCGCCTGTGAGCGTGAGGGTTTGCTGGTGCTGACCGCCAAGACCCGCCTGCGGCTGCTGCCGCCGCTGATCCTGACCGCCGATGATGTTGCGGCGGCTCTTGCCACCCTGCGCCGGGTGCTGGAAAACACCCGCAGCTGAGGCCGCCCCCCCTTGACAGCCATGGTATACTGGTAATATTACTGCCAAGGGGGAGAAAATGGCAAAAGAAACGCTGCAACAAAAAATTAAGCGGGTACTGGGGCGGTTCACGCCGGGGCGCATCGCCGTTATCATGCTGGGCACGGCGATCCTGTCCTTCGGCATCCACAATATCCACCAGCGCACCGCCATCACCGAGGGCGGCATCATCGGGCTGGTGCTGCTCATCAACCATTGGCTGGGGGTGCCGCCCTCGGTCGCCTCGCCCCTGCTGGATGCAGCCAGCTACGCGCTGGCGTTCAAGTTTCTGGGGTGGGACTTTCTGCTCTCGGCGGGCATTGCCAGCGTCAGTCTGGCCGGGTTTTACCGCCTCTGGGAGTGTCTGCCCCCGATGCTGCCCGACCTGACGCCCTACCCGCTGGCGGCGGCGCTGCTGGGCGGCGCGTTTGTCGGCATCGGCGTCGGGCTGATCGTGCGGCAGGGCGGCTCCAGCGGCGGTGATGATGCGCTGGCGCTCGTCATCCACAAGCTGACCGGGTGGAAGCTCTCCCGCGCGTACCTTTTTACCGATCTGACGGTGCTGCTTGCATCGCTGTCCTACATTCCGGTGCGGCGCATCGCGTTTTCGCTCGTCACGGTCACGGTGTCGTCCCTCCTCATCGACTGGGTGAAGGAGTACACCCCGAAAACCGGCAAAACAAATGTGTAAAAACGGCGGGAACGCTTGTACATGGGCCGGAATTGCGGTATAATAAAACCATTACCGCATAATTCCGGGTGTGGGTGCGGCGCAGCCTTGGCGTGCGCCCTGCCGCTGCCTGCGGGATTGCTGCGGAGATTTTCTGCAAAGCACCCAATGGAGGTTCACGATATGAAACTTACCCGCAAGCTTACGGCGCTGGCAATGGCGGTGCTGCTGGCCTTCACCCTGACTGCCTGCTCCCCCAAGGCGTGGGCGCAGGACACCGTTGTCAAGCTGGTCAAGGCGATGGGTCTGGTCGAGGAGTCCGATGATGACGATACCGACACCACCACCAAAGCGGCCGCCGGCGGCAGCGTGGAATTTCCTGAGGGAATGGACACCGGCGCGGCCCGCGTTGTGACCTACCCGCAGGACAACACGCTGTATGTCTCCTTCAACGGCATTGCCAACCGCTCCACCGAGTATTTTGTGGCGGGCGGCGACAGCATGACGGTGACCGGCTACGCCACGACCGAGGCCAGCAGCGAGAAATATATGTACTTTAAGATCGCGTTCTGGGAGCTGAGTGACGACAAGACCAGCACCAGCTATGTGCAGGGCTCGACGATCTACTACTGTGCGGACGGCAGCGCCTACCAGTACAATGTCACCGGCCTGACCGCAGGCAAGCAGTACAAGATCACGATCAGCTACGATAACGGCAACAAGTACTATGTCACCGGCGGCCTCAAGGTCGAGGGGCTGGGCAGCGATGAGCTGAACACCTACGGCGAGGAAAGCACAAACAGCTGATAACACATACCGCCCGCGCCGCAGATGGCCGGGCGGTATTTTTTGAAACGCAGGGAAAGTATACACAAAGAGGACGGACAGGGGGGACAGTCCTGTCCGGCAGGATGTGCAACGAGAGGGGATTTTGCACTATGGATAAAAAACAGCTGCGCAACACACTGCTGCTGATCTGCGCCGCCTTCATCTGGGGCACGGCCTTTGTGGCGCAAAGCGTCGGCAGCGGCTACATGGGCGCATACACCTTTTTGGCCAGCCGCAGCTGGCTGGCCTGCGTCTTTCTGCTGGGGATGCTGCTTGTGCGCCGTGCCGGGCAGAAAAAGCGCGGCAGCGGCCTGCCTTTTTGGATTCACGGCAAGACGCTGGTGCTGGGCGGCATCTGCTGCGGCACGGCGCTGTTTGCGGCATCGGCGGCCCAGCAGATGGGCATCGGCACGACCAGCACGGCCAAGGCCGGCTTTATGACGGCACTGTATGTGGTGCTGGTGCCGGTCGCGGGGGTCTTTCTGGGCCGCCGCCCCGGCAGTAAGCTGTGGTGCTGCGTGGCGGTCAGCGTTGTGGGGCTGTACCTGCTCTGCCTTGCGGGGCGCGATACGCTCAGCCTGACCGGCGGCGAGTGGCAGCTGCTGCTCTGCGCGCTGCTGTTCACACTGCAGATCCTCGTGGTAAACCACTTCAGCCCCAAGCTGGACGGCATCCAGCTCAGCTTCGCCCAATTTTTGATGGTCGCAGTGCTGTCCACGATCTTTATGTTTGTCTTTGAAGCGCCGACAATCGACCAGTTCCGGGGCGCGGCGGTCTCCATCGCCTACTGCGGCATCATGTCCAGCGGCGTGGCCTTCACGCTGCAGATCGTTGCCCAGCGGGACCTTGACCCGACGATCGCCAGCCTTGCCATGTGCCTGGAAAGCGTATTCAGCGCCCTCGCGGGCTGGCTTATCCTCGGTGAGACGCTCTCTGCGACCGAGCTTTGCGGCTGTGCGCTGATGTTCGGCGCGATCGTGGCCAGCCAGCTGCCCGAGAAAAAGCGCGCCTGACCCCCTGCGGCGAGACTGCCATAAACGGCCTTGTGTGCACGATACGCGAACAAAGTTACAAAAACACCGCAAAAATCCGTGACAGACTTTATTTAATAAAGCTATGCCCCGAATTTTGTATTGACTTTTTCAGCCGGTGTGCTATAATAAAAAGCAGGATCAGGCAGGGTGATCCGGGACGATAGCACAGGAACCACGGCGCTATTGTCCTTTTTTGTTATTCTGCCCGATGTTTGCTTTCCGCCGCGCGGCGGCGGGAAAATCTGTGGAGTGGAAAGGAAAGTGTCTCATGAAAAAACTGTTTGCACTCGGTATGGCCTCCGTCATGGCCCTCTCTCTCGCCGCCTGCGGCGGCTCCGCCTCCTCCGCGGCCTCCGGCGCTGCGGACGCCTCCTCTGCGGCAACCGCCGAGGCCACCGGCAAAAAGTGGGTCGTGGCTACTGACACGGTCTTTAAGCCCTTTGAGTACACCGATGCTTCCGGCAACTTTGTCGGCATTGATGTGGATATCCTCGCCGCCATCGCCGAGGATCAGGGCTTTGAGTATGAGCTGAAGAGCCTTGGCTGGGACGCCGCCATCGCGGCCTGCCAGTCCGGTCAGGCGGACGCCATGATCGCCGGTGCCTCCATCACCGACGAGCGCAAGGCGAGCGGCTGGATGTTCTCCGACGGCTACTATGATTCCAACCAGACGCTGACCGTGCCTGAGGACTCCGACATTGCCGGCTTTGCCGACCTGTCCGGCAAGAATGTTGCCGTCAAGACCGGCACGCAGGGCGCGTCCTACGCCGAGAGCCTCAAGGACGAGTACGGCTTCACCATCACCTACTTTGAGGATTCCCCCACGATGTATCAGGCCGTTCTGGGCGGTCAGTGCGTCGGCTGCTTTGAGGATACCCCCATCATGAAGGCCTCCATCAAGGACGGCGCTCTGGCCCTGAAGGTGCTGGAGGATACCGCCAGCGACCCCGCGCCCTACGGCTTTGCCATCTTCAGCGAGGACAGCCAGGAGCTGCTGGACATGTTCAACAAGGGCCTGGCCGACATCAAGGCCAACGGCAAGTATGACGAGATTCTGGCAAAGTACCTCGGCTAAACCATGAAAAATACGCGGGGACGCCTGTTTTTGCGGGCGGCCCCGCTTTTGCGACCCCGGGATCCCTCTTGGCCCCTGCGCGGAGAGCGGCTCTTGCAAATCCAACCCCCGAAAGGAGTTCTGCGCCTTGATTTTTAAGATTCTTGCCAACTACGGCCCGCTGCTGCTGGCCGCCATGGGCCAAACGCTGCTGCTGGCCCTGTGGAGCCTTTTCTTCGCCTGTCTGATCGGCCTGTTTGTGGGCATCTTCAGCGTTTTGAAAAGCCGCGTCTGCAACATCATCGCCACGATCTTTGTCGATATTATCCGCGGCGTGCCGATGATCGTTCTGGCGTTCTTCGTCTATTTCGGTGTGCCGATGCTGATGAACGACAACCTGAACTGGGCAGCCATGACCGGCAGCAAGTTCACCTTTACGGCGCTGCAGGCCGGCATCATCTGCCTGTCGCTGAACTGCGGCGCCTATATGGCCGAGATCATCCGCGCCGGTATCGAGAGCGTGGACAAGGGCCAGATGGAGGCCGCCCGCAGCCTTGGCCTGCCGTACTGGAAGGCGATGTACAAGGTCGTGCTGCCGCAGGCTATCCGCACAATGATCCCCTCGATCATCAACCAGTTCATCATCACCCTCAAGGATACCTCGATCCTGTCGGTCATCGGCTTCCCCGAGCTGGTCAACACCGCCAAGAATGTGAACGCCAACATAATGCGCTCGCTTGAGGTGTGGTTCATCGTCGGCGTCATGTACCTGATCGTCATCACGCTGCTGTCCCGCTTTGCCAAGCGGATGGAAAGGAGGCTCAACCGTGGCCGTCAATAAGAACAATGTAAAAATTCATGTTGAGCATCTGAAGAAGAACTTCGGCAATCTGGAGGTTCTGCGCGATGTATCGGCTGATATTTATGAGGGCGAGGTCGTTGTCGTGCTGGGCCCCTCGGGCAGCGGCAAGTCCACCTTCCTGCGCTGCCTTAACCGGCTGGAGGAGATCACCGGCGGCACGGTCATCGTGGACGGCCACGACCTGACCGACAAAAAGACCGACCTGAACAAGGTGCGCGAGAATGTCGGTATGGTGTTCCAGCACTTCAACCTGTTCAACAACCTCAATGTCATGGGCAACATGACGCTGGCGCCGGTCGAGCTGAAAAAGGCCACCCGCTCCGAGGCCAAGGAGAAGGCGCTGCAGCTGCTGGACCGCGTGGGCCTGTCCGATAAGGCCGAGGCCTACCCGGCGCAGCTGTCCGGCGGGCAGAAGCAGCGTGTGGCCATTGCGCGCGCGCTGGCCATGGACCCGGACATCATGCTGTTTGATGAGCCGACCTCGGCGCTGGACCCCGAGATGGTCGGCGAGGTGCTGCAGGTCATGCAGCGCCTTGCCGCCGAGGGCATGACGATGGTCGTGGTCACTCATGAGATCGGCTTTGCCCGCGAGGTCGCAAGCCGCGTCATCTTCATGGAGGGCGGCTACATCGTGGAGGAAGGCACCCCCGATGAGGTCATCAACCACCCGAAGCAGCCCCGCACAGTGGACTTCCTGAGCAAGGTGCTGTAACACAGCAAAATACGCCAAAGCGCCCCGCACCCACCGGTGCGGGGCGTCTGTGTGGCAGAAAGCATTTCCCCGGTGTAGAGAATACAGGCGGGAATTTACCGCCGCCGTATTGCGCCCGGGGTGCGGGTTTGCTACAATAAGGACAAGCGAAAGGAGCGTTTGCCAATGCAAAAAATCAAAAGGAACTTCGGCTTCGGCTGTATGCGGCTGCCCATGCAGGGCGAGGAGGTCGATCTTGCCCAGACAAAGCAGATGGTCGATGCATTTTTGGCGCAGGGCTTCAACTATTTCGACACCGCGCACGGCTACATCGGCGGCAGAAGCGAGACGGCGCTCAGGGCCTGCCTGACCAGCCGTTACCCGCGCGAAAGCTATGTCCTGACCGATAAGCTGTCCGGCGGCTATTTTGAAACCGAGGCCGACATCCGCCCGCTCTTTGCGCGCCAGCTTGCGGCCTGCGGCGTGGACTATTTTGACTTTTACCTCATGCACTCCCAAAATGCCGAGAATTTTCAGCACTTCAAGGCGTGCCGCGCGTATGAGACGGCGTTCGACCTCAAGGCCGAGGGCAAGATCCGCCATGTCGGCCTCTCCTTCCACGACCGCGCCGAGGTGCTGGACCGGATACTGACCGAGTATCCGCAGATCGAGGTCGTGCAGATCCAGTTCAACTATCTGGATTACGATGACATTGCCGTGCAGAGCCGCAAATGCTACGAGGTCTGCCGCAGGCACAATAAGCCGGTGCTTGTCATGGAGCCGGTCAAGGGCGGCAATCTGGTCAACCTGCCCAAGGACGCCGCCGCTGTGCTGGAGTCGCTGCACGGCGGCAGCCCGGCCAGCTATGCCATCCGGTTTGCGGCGGGCTTCCCCGGTATCATGATGGTGCTGTCCGGCATGAGCAATATGCAGCAGATGCAGGACAACCTCAGCTTTATGCGGGATTTTCAGCCGCTGAACGACACCGAGCGCGCCGCCGTGTCCAAGGTGGTGGAGATCTTCCGCAAGCAGAACCTGATCCCCTGCACAGCCTGCCGCTACTGCGTGGACGGCTGCCCGCAGCAGATCGCCATCCCCGACCTGTTCGCAATCATGAACACCAAGAACATCCACCACGACTGGAACGCTGATTATTATTACGAGGATGTCCACACCCGCCCCGGCACCCGCGCATCGGACTGCATCCGCTGCGGCAGATGCGAGCAGATCTGCCCCCAACACCTGCCCATCCGCAAGCTGCTGCAGGATGTGGCGAAGGAATTTGAAAAGTAACCCCTGCACAAAACTACCCCCGCTCACCTTCCTTATATAAACGGAAGGCGGGCGGGGGTGATTTGTATGTAATGCGGAATGTCGGACAGTCCGAATAAAACAAAAAAGGCAACTTACTTTCGTAAGTTGCCTTGGTGCGCCGGAAGAGACTCGAACTCCCGACCTTCTGATTCGTAGTCAGACACTCTATCCAGCTGAGCTACCGGCGCATATTCTCTTGTGCGTTCCGCTCGAGAACGTGTTCTATTATAGCGTCATCCAGGGAGAAAGTCAACCCCTTTTTTCAAAAAACTTTGAAAAAAACGCAAATGGGCAACTTGCCCTAAATTTCACGGGATGGGGGAGAGCATTTCGGCTATTTGTTGTTGATTGTTGGTATACAGATAATTGACAAATACTTTGCAACATTTTATAATAAGATAAATTCTTGGATATTGGCGATGGTGTTTGCGGGCCGCAGCCGCCATCGACTTTTTTATTCTTCAATGTGTGCGCCATACACGCACAAGCGTGTGCGTACAGCGCAGGATAGGGAAGGATTGACCCAGAATTACCCCTAATTTGTATTCCAATAAGAAACGGAGTGGCACTAAACCATGGCGAAGTACATCGTCAAGCGCGTGGCAATGGGCATTTTCAGTGTGTTCATCGTTGCGACCCTTACCTTTTTCATCATGAATCTGGTCCCCGGCGGTCCGTTCGTGGCTGAAAAGTCCATCAGCAAGGCAGCCCAGCAGGCTCTGGCCGAGAAATACGGTCTGGACAGGCCTCTGGGGGTACAGTACCTTAACTATATGAACAGCCTGATCCACGGCGACATGGGCCTGAGCTTAAAGCAGCGCGGCCGTACCGTCAACCAGATCATCTCCTCCAAGCTGCCGGTCTCTGCCCGCACCGCCGGTCTGTCCGTGCTGGCAGCGCTCTGCGTCGGCATCCCGCTGGGCTGTCTGTCTGCGTATAACCGAGGGAAATGGGCTGACAACCTGATTATCGTCTTTGCCACCTGCGGCATCGCCATCCCGAGCTTTATCTCCAGCGTTGTGCTGCTCTACACCTTCGGCATGAACCTCAAGCTGCTGCCCACCGTCGGCCTGAACGAGCCTGCGGCCTACATCATGCCGGTCACGGCGCTGGCAATCTATCCCACCGCCTACATCACCCGCCTGATGCGCTCGAGCCTGCTCGATGTCATGGGGCAGGACTACATGCGTACCGCCCGCGCCAAGGGTGTTTCCAGCGTGAAGATCCTCTTTAAGCATGCGCTGCGCAACGCCATTCTGCCCGTTGTCACCTATGTCGGCCCGATGCTGGCCGGCCTGATGACCGGCTCCTTTGTTGTGGAGAAAATCTTCTCCATCCCCGGTCTGGGCCGCGACTTTGTGTCCGCCATCACCAACCGTGACTACACGATGATCATGGGCACCACCATTCTGCTGGCCGGCCTCGTCATTGTGGCCAATGTGGTCGTTGATATTCTGTACAAGATCATCGACCCGCGCATCAAGCTGAAGTAAGGAGGAGCAGACAAAATGGAAAATCTGAAAAAGAATCCGTTGAGCCTGCAACTCAACGTGGAGGATTTCGCCCCCGCATCCAACGAGGAGAAAAAGAGCCTTGTCATCATGCGCGAGAGCGTCAACTTCTGGAAGGACGGTATGCGCCGCCTGAAGAAGAACAAGATCGCCATGGTCAGTCTGGTCGTCATTCTGCTCATCGCGTTTATGGCCTATGTTCTGCCGTCCCTGTGGCCCTACAGCTATGAGCAGCAGATCAAGGGCAGCAACAATCTGGCCCCGTTTGCCTACTCTGCCGCTGAGCAGGCCAAGATCGACGCGGGCGAGAAGGTCTTTCCGCATATCCTCGGCACCGACCGCATGGGCCGTGACTTCGCCGTCCGCGTCATGATGGGCACCCGCGTTTCGCTGTCTGTCGGCCTGCTGGCCTCGGTGCTGGTCCTGCTCATCGGTGCGACCTACGGCGCCATCTCCGCCTTTGCGGGCGGCTGGGTGGACAATATCATGATGCGTATCACGGATATTCTCTACACCATCCCCGACATTCTGCTCATCATCCTGCTGGCCATGGCCATCAAGGAGCCGCTTGAGGTGCTGGCCACCAAGCCGGGCTTCGGCTGGATGCAGACCCTCGGCCCCAACATGGTGTCGATCTTCATCATCTTCGCGCTGCTGTACTGGGTCGGCATGGCCCGTATCGTCCGCTCGCAGGTGCTGACCCTCAAGGAGAGCGAGTATGTCACCGCAGCCCGCGCACTCGGCGCGTCCGGCGGCCGCATCATCAAAAAGCATCTGCTGACGAACTGCATGGGCACCCTGATCGTCACCACCACCCTGCAGATCCCGTCCTCCATTTTTACCGAGAGCTACCTGAGCTTCCTCGGTCTGGGCGTTGCGGCGCCCATGCCGTCTCTGGGCTCGCTTGCGACCGATGCCGTCAAGGGCATGAACACCTACCCCATGCTGCTGATTGCGCCCGCGCTGATGATCAGCGTCATGATCCTTGTGTTCAACCTGTTCGGCGATGGTCTGCGCGATGCCTTTGACCCGAAACTGAAGAGCTAAAGGAAGGGAGGAAGAATCATGAGCGAAAAAATTCTTGAGATCAAGGACGAACGCCTGTCCTTCTTCACCCCTGCCGGTGAGGTCAAGGCGCTGAACGGCGTTTCCTTCAGTATGAATCAGGGCGATGTGCTGGGCATTGTCGGCGAGTCCGGCTCCGGCAAATCGGTCACGGCCTACTCCATCATGGGCCTGACTGCCTACCCCGGCCGTCTGGTCGGCGGTACGGTGTGGTTCAACGGCCACCAGATCGACAAGATGACCGAGAAGGAATTCCGCAAGATCCGCGGCAATGAGGTCTCGATTATCTTTCAGGACCCGATGACGAGCCTGAACCCGGTCTACACCATCGGCAACCAGATCGTTGAGGTCATCCGCCTGCACACCCAGAAATCCAAGCAGGAGGCGTGGGCTCGCGCCAAAGAGCTGCTGGAGCTGGTCGGCATCAACGAGCCGGAGCGCCGCCTGAAGCAGTACCCGCATGAGCTGTCCGGCGGTATGCGCCAGCGCGTGATGATTGCCATTGCACTGGCCTGTGAGCCGAAGCTGCTCATCGCCGATGAGCCCACCACCGCGCTGGATGTGACCATTCAGGCGCAGATCCTTGAGCTGATGAACGACCTGCGCCACAAGCTGGGCATGTCGATCATCATGATCACCCATGACCTCGGTGTTGTTGCCCAGATGTGCGAGAAGATCGCCGTTATGTACGCCGGTCACATCGTTGAGTACGGCACGACCGATGAGATCTTCTACAACCCGCAGCATGAGTACACCAAGGGGCTGATCAACTCCATCCCCAAGCTGAACGCCGAGGAGAAGGAGCGTCTGGTGCCCATTGAGGGCCAGCCCGTTGACCTGCTGAACCCGCCGGCCGGCTGCCCCTTTGCACCCCGCTGCAAGAACTGCATGAAGATCTGCCTGAACAAGATGCCGCCCAAGACCGAGCTGAGCGACACCCACTACACCCACTGCTGGCTGCGCCAGAAGGAAGAATTTGAGAAAGGAGGCAAGGCCGAATGAGTGAGCAGAAGAATCTGGTCGAGGTACAGCACCTGCAGCAGTATTTCCCTGCCGGCGGCATGGGCAAGAACAAGCAGTATGTGCAGGCTGTCGATGATGTAAGCTTTGCCATCCGCAAGGGCGAGACCTTGGGTCTGGTCGGCGAGTCCGGCTGCGGCAAGACCACCACCGGCCGCACCCTGCTGCGTTTGTATGAGCCGACGGACGGCACCATCATCTATGACGGCAAGGTGCTGTTTGACAAGGAAAAGAAGATTGCGGTGGACATGCTGCCCTACCGCCGCCGTATGCAGATCGTCTTTCAGGACCCCTACGCGAGCCTTGACCCCCGCATGACGATCGGCGACATCGTGGGCGAGGGCATCGACATCCACCACCTGTGCGCCAACGCCAAGGAGCGCCACGACAAGATCATCTCCCTGCTGGAGCGTGTCGGCCTGAACAGTGAGCATGCCAACCGCTACCCGCACGAGTTCTCTGGCGGTCAGCGTCAGCGTGTCGGCATCGCCCGTGCGCTGGCTGTGGACCCGGAGTTCATCGTCTGTGACGAGCCGGTCTCCGCGCTGGATGTCTCGATTCAGGCGCAGGTCGTCAATATGTTTGAGGATCTGCAGCAGGAGATGGGGCTGACCTACCTCTTTATCGCGCATGACCTGAGCGTTGTCAAGCACATCTCCAACCGCATCGGTGTTATGTATCTGGGCAAGCTGGTCGAGCTGGCCGACAGCTTTGAGCTGATCGCCCACAGCGTCCACCCCTACACCCGCAGCCTGATCTCGGCCATTCCGGTGGCTGACCCTGTGACGGCCCGCCAGAGCCACCGCATTGTGCTGCAGGGCGATGTGCCCAGCCCGCTGAACCCGCCGAGCGGCTGCCGCTTCCGCACCCGCTGCCCCTACGCCGATGAGCGCTGCGCCGCCGAGGTGCCCGAGTTCAAGGAGGTTTCCAGCGGCCACTGGGCGGCCTGCCACCATCTGGATAAGGTGAAGTAAAATTCTGTCCGCCGACTGACTTCACTCAGCTTGCAGCTTATACTTATACAGGGCGGCTCACCGCGGCCGCCTTGTGTTTTTGCCAAAAATGTGCGCGGAAGAGAGACATTCATCTGTGTGCCACAGAATTGTATGCGAGTGAAAGACAAACGGATTTTCTATCAAAACAGTTACAAAATTTACAGAACACTTGCAAATGCCGCTTTAGAGTGGTAAAGTATAAATATTCACTCCGCAGGGGGCAGCGCCCCCGAGGGGGTTGGGTATAAAGTATAATGAATTTGGAGGGTATTTCACATGAAGATGAAGAACGTTGCTGCCGTGGCTATGGCCGGCTGCATGGCTGCTTCTCTCGCTGCCTGCGGCGGCTCTGCCAGCTCCGCAGCCTCCACCGAGACCAGCACCGCAGCATCCACCGAGGCTGCCACCGGCGAAGAGAGCACTGGCGTTGCCAGCGGCTTTACTGTCCAGCTCGGTTCCAACCCCGAGACGCTGGACCCCGCGCTGAACAACGCAATCGACGGCGCCAACACGCTGATCACCGTCTTTGAGCCGCTGCTGCTCATTGATGAGAACAACGAGGTCATCCCCGGTCAGGCTGAGAGCTACACTGTCAGCGAGGACGGCCTGACCTGGACCTTCACGATGCGTGACGGCCTGAAGTGGAGCGACGGCTCCGACCTGACCGCGAAGGACTTTGAGTACTCCTTCAAGCGTCTGGCCGCGCCCGACACCGCTGCCCCCTATGCCGAGACTGTTGTCGGCATGATCGACGGCTACGCCGATGCCACCGGCAACCCCGATAAACAGGGCAACATGACCACCGAGCCTGACTTCGACGCCCTGAATGTCGTTGCCAGCGAGGACGGCAAGACCCTGACCGTCACCCTGAGCTACCCCTGCGCTTACTTTGACAAGCTGGCTGCCTTTGCCGCCATGAGCCCTGTGCAGCAGGCTACTGTTGAGGCCAACGGCGATGCATGGTGCACCGAGCCTGACACCTACATCTGCAACGGCCCCTACTGCATCTCTGAGTGGATTCCCTCTGAGCGCATCGTGCTTACCAAGAACCCGAACTATGTCGGCGGCTGGGATTCCTCCAAGATCGTTTCCGACACCATCACCCTGCTCCTGCTTGAGGATTCCAGCGCCTCCTACACCGCTTACAACAGCGGTGAGGCACAGCTCATCAAGGATGTTCCCACCGATGAGATCCCCAGCCTGACCAAGGCTGAGGACGGCGGCGACTTCTATGTTGACACCATCCTGGGTACCTACTACCTCTCCCTGAACGACCAGAAGGAGCCGTTCAACGATGTCAATGTCCGTAAGGCGCTGAGCCTGGCCATCGACCGTGACTATGTTGCCAACACCATCATGCAGGGCACCTACACCCCCGCCTACAACATCGTTGGCCCCGGCATCGTCGATGAGAACGGCATGTTCTACGACAACGCCAACGGCGGCAAGACCTACATCAGCGAAGACTACGAGGCCAACCTCGAGGCTGCCAAGCAGGCTCTGGCCGATGCCGGCTACCCCAACGGCGAAGGCTTCCCCGTCATCGAGTACAGCACCAACGATGCCGGTTACCACACCCCCGTTGCTGAGTATCTGCAGCAGGCTTGGGGCGAGCTGGGCATCACCGTGAACATCAACAAGGTCGAGTGGGCCAGCTTCACCCCGATGCGCCGCGCCGGCGACTATGACGCTTCCCGTAACGGCTGGGTCATGGACTACAACGATCCCTCCAACATGCTTGAGCTGTTCACCACTGGCAACGGCAACAACGATGGTAAGTACTCCAGCGCTGACTTCGATGCCGCGATCGAGGCTTCCAAGGTTGCTGACAAGAGCGTCCACTTCCAGAAGCTGCATGAGGCTGAGGACATCCTGATGAATGATTACGCCTGCATCCCGGTGGCCTACTACAACGACTTCTGGCTGCAGAGCCCCTCTCTGAAGGGCACCTGGCACAGCCCCTACGGCTACTGGTACCTGCAGTACGGTTATGTTGAGGAGTAATCCCTTATAAAGAAAAGGCACATCCCGCGCTGGGATGTGCCTTTTTCTGTGTCTGGCTTCCCCCTTGGGGCTGCGCCCGCAGGCGCGTGTCGGAGCGCAACCGCCGTAGGCGGCTCTTAGCGCGGAGACTGAAGCTGTCAGCGGCCCCGTCCGCTGACTGATGAGGGAAAACCTTACCATTGTCGCCCGCAAGCGGGTTGCCACGGCAAACTTTGCCCCTCATCCGGCCCTGCGGGGCCACCTTCCCCCACAGGGGAAGGCTTGGGACTTACGCGCCCAGCGTGGCGGCCATGACAGCCTTGATCGTGTGCATACGGTTTTCGGCCTCCTGAAAAACGATGGACTGGCGGCCGGTGAATACCTCGTCCGTCACCTCCATTGCGGCGCGGCCGAACCGCTCGCCCATTTCCCGGCCAATGGCGGTCTTGTGGTCGTGGTAGGCCGGCAGGCAGTGCATAAAGACGGCGGTGCGCTTGGCCTTGGCCATCAGCGCGGCGTTGACCTGATAGGGGGCCAGCGCGTTGATGCGCTCCTCCCATACGGCGGTCGGCTCGCCCATGCTGACCCACACATCGGTGTAGACGGCATCGGCCCCGGCTGCGGCATCGGTGTCCTCGGTCAGGGTGACGCTGCCGCCGCTCAGGCGGGCAAACTCCTCGCAGCGGGTGACAAGCTCGGGATTCGGCCAGTAGGCCTTCGGCGCGCAGGCCACAAAATGCAGGCCCATCTTGGCGCAGCCGATCATCAGGCTGTTGCCCATGTTGTAGCGGGCGTCACCCATGTAGACAAGCTTTAGCCCCTGCAGGCTGCCGAAACGCTCGCGCAGGGTCAAAAGGTCGGCCAGAATCTGGGTGGGGTGGTACTCGTTTGTCAGGCCGTTCCACACCGGCACGCGGGCGTGCAGCGCCAGCTCCTCGACAATCGACTGGCCGTAGCCGCGGTACTCGATGCCGTCAAACATGCCGGAAAGCACCTCGGCTGTGTCGGCGATGGATTCCTTTTTGCCGATCTGGCTGCCGGTGGGGTCCAGATAGGTCGTGCCCATGCCCAGATCGTGGGCGGCTACCTCAAACGCGCAGCGGGTGCGGGTGGAGGTCTTTTCAAAAATCAGCGCAACATTTTTGCCGCGCAGCGTGTCATGGGGGATGCCGGCCTTCTTTTTAGCCTTTAGCTCGGCTGCCAGCTCCAGCAGGCCGCCGATCTCTGCGGGGGTAAAGTCCAGCAATGTCAAAAAGTCATGCCCTACGAGGTCCATATTCATTCTCCTTTTGAAAATTCATTGTGAGTGTATAAATATACATGTATTATAGCACATTATCCACGGATATGCAAGCACGGCTTTTTGTGATATAATGATACCATGCAAAAAAGTGCCCGGCAAGGAGGGAAGCGGTATGGCAAAAATCTACTTTCATGTCGATGTGAACTCGGCGTTTCTTTCCTGGTCGGCGCTCAAGGCCCTGCAGGACGGCGGCACCGTGGACCTGCGCACCATCCCGGCGGTGGTCGGCGGCGATGAAACCAAGCGCCACGGCGTTGTGCTGGCCAAGAGCGGCCCCGCCAAGCAGTACGGCATCAAAACGGGGGAGAGCCTGTTCGCGGCCCGCACCAAATGCCCGGGGCTGACGATCGTGCCGCCGGATTTTGACTGGTATGTGCAAAACAGCAAGGCGCTGATCCAGATCCTGAACGACTATACGCCCGATGTGGAGCAGTACAGCATTGACGAGGCGTTTCTCGACATGACCGGGACCGAGGCGCTGTTCGGCCCGCCATTGACGGCTGCGCACACGATCCGCCGCCGCGTACACCGCGAGCTGGGCTTTACGGTCAATGTGGGCATCGCCCCCAACCGCCTGCTTGCCAAGATGGCCTCGGACTTTCAAAAGCCGGACAAGGTCCACACCCTCTATCTGTACGAGGTGGAAAAAAAGATGTGGCCGCTGCCGGTGGGGGAGCTGTTCGGGGTCGGCCCCAGCGCGGCCAAAAAGCTGAACAGCTGCGGCATTTATACAATAGGAAATCTGGCCGCACAGGAGCGGGCCACAGTGGTTTCGCTGTTCGGGGCGCGCGGCGATACGCTGTGGAACTACGCCAACGGCCGCGAGGCCGACCCCGTGACCAAGCAGGGCAGCCGCGACAACAGCTACGGCAACAGCGTGACAATGCCCCGCGACCTGCCCCGCCCCGAGGAGGCGGACGCCACGATGCTGGCGCTCTGCGATTCGGTCGGTCGGCGGCTGCGGGCGGACGGCAAGACCGCCCGGGTCGTGACGGTGCAGCTGGTGGACAATGCGTTCCGCCGCACCAGCCACCAGACAACCCTGCCCAACCCGACCAACTCCACCGACCGGCTCTACCGTGTGGCGGTCGAGCTGATGCGCCAGATGTGGCCGGCCCGCCCTGTGCGGCTGGTGGGCGTCAGCGCCGAAAAGACCGGCGAGGACAACTTTGAGCAGATGGATCTTTTTACCGATGCCGCGCGGATCGACAAGCAGGAAAAGCTTGACCGCGCCGCCGATGCTTTGCGCCGCAGGTTCGGCGGCACTGCCGTGACCCGCGCCACGCTGCTGACCCCCGACACCCGCAAGCCCGAGGCACTGAGCGCCGCCAAAGAACGCGAAAAAGAAAAAAAGTGACGGGCGCAGCGGCCCGAACCACAAACAGCGGGTATCCGCGCACCGCAGTGCGCGGACAAAGTATGGCTGTACCTATTGACAAGCAAGTGTATTATGCGTATAATACACTTAAAGCACAAAATAAAACCGGGAAAGGAGGCGGAGCAGTTGGTCAATTTCAGCGGGCTGCAATTTCATGACGGCGCGCCGGTCTACCAGCAGATTGCGGAATACCTCAAGCGGCAGATCCTGACAGGCGCGGTGCAGGACGGCGAGCCGATGCCCAGCCGACGGGAGCTGGCCGCGCAGACCGGCATCAACCCCAACACGGCCCAAAAGGCCTACCGCCTGATGACAGAGGAGGGCTATGTCGTCACGGACGGCAACAGCGGCAGCTATCTGCGGCTGACCCCCGCCCTGCGGGAGAAAATTGACGAGGAACTGACCCGCGGCCTTGTGGAGGATTTTGTGGCCCGGGCCAAGGCCAACCGACTGAGCTACAAAAAGGTCATTGCGCTGGTCAGCGAGCTTTGGGACGATGAGGCGTAGGACGAGCCGTTTGTTTTTTTAGGTTGATCGTACTATACTTATAATACACAAGGAGGAGTCCAAATGCAGCATACCTTCACCCTTGCCGCGTGGAATTTCCGTCTGGCGCGGCGCAGTCTGCTGGCACTGTGGGGCTTTTTTGCCGCCCAGCAGGCAGCGGTCATCCTGTGGCGGGCCGCGCAGCCGGGGACGGCCGGGCTGGGACTGGCGTCCCATTATTACGCTACGATGCAGATTTTTGCCTATCTGGGGTTCTACCTGCTCACCGCGCTGGCAGTGGGGTTGGCCACCCACAACAGCCGCCGCGCCCGCAGCGGCTATACATGGGCCACGCTGCCCGGCACGCCGGGGCAGAAGTTTGCGGCCAAGGCCATCACGATCGCCGCTGCCGAGCTGGTCTTTGCCGCGTGGCAGCTTGTGTGGTACATCGTGGAGTTTTACCCCGTCACAGCGCTGGAAAGCTGGCACCGCCGCCAGCTGTACGGCGCGGTGCTGCCCGCCGCCAACCTGTATGAGCAGGTCGTTGCCAACAACCTGTTCGCCCGCCTTTTGCCGCGCCGCCCGGCACAGATCGTGATCCTGCTGGGGATTCTGGCCCTGTCCGCCGCGATGCTGGCCGCGCTGGATACGGTGCGCGGCTGGCGCAAGCTGCCCGTCTTTGCCAGCGGTCTGTTCTGCGCATGGGTGTGCTTCTACATCGTGAGCATCGAGCAGCATCTTGCATGGCTGCTTGACGAGCCGCGCTATGCCTTGCGTATCGCTGCGGCCGTTGTGCTGGCTGTGCTCACCGTCTGGTGGGCGGTGCGCAGCATCCGCCGCGGCGAGGCAGCCTGAAAGGGGAGTGACCAGACATGAAAACGAAAAAATCAACATCTCTGTGGAATTTTGTGACAGCAATCGTTCTGGCCGCCGCCCTGCTGGCCGCAGGTGCGCTTTGGGTGCTGCTGGGCTGGCGCGGTGCGCTGGATGTCACCCTCACCGATCTGGCAGGTGACCCCGCCGCGCTGCGCGGCTTTACGATGCGCGGCCAGAGCAGTCTGGGCAGTGCTCACACCTACTGGGAGCTGCACGATGGGTATCTGGACACTGCCTTTGCGCTGGACCCTGATGGGGACGAGGAGCTGTATCGCTACAGTGCACCGGGCGTTGCCACGCGGACGATCTACGCGCTGACGCCGGAAAGCCGCGCCGCCGTTGACGCCGCTGCCCGCCGTGTGCAGAGCTACGCAGACAGCTGGCGGCTGGAGAGCGCCGCATCCGCCTTCCGCGTTATGGCCGAAATTTATATAAACGGCGGCGTGCTGCGCGTGGCGCTGCGGGATGCAGCGGCGGACGAGCCTGTTGCGGTAACCACCTGCGCAGAGGCACCGAGTTATCTGGCACGCACCAGCTCCCAGTACGACTATGAGGCCGACAGCCCCGAGCAGCTGCAGAACATGGAAACGGACTTCGATTTTATTGCCGGGCAGCTGTTCGGCTTGGGCGGCGGGCAGGGCCTTGTCTGGAAGCGCACCATCGGCAGCCGCAGGGCGGGTCTGTACAGGGCCGCGCCGGTCAGCTATGAGGCGCTTGAGGCGCTGCCCGCCGATGGCAAGGCCGGTGACCGCGCGGTACTGTGTGCGACCACCGAGGTTGGCACGCTGGAGCCGTTCTATTGCCCCGAGGATGCCCGGCTGGTTGCCTGCGGCCTGCCGATGGCTGACGGCCTGACGCTGTGCGTCTATATAAATAAGGTAGACAAGGCCTGTGCTGACCTTGTCAATGCGGCCGGTGTGCGGGTCGATCATCTGGAGCTGGCGGAGCTTGCCGGGCAATCGGACTTTTCCGCCGTGGCCCTCCCGCGCAGCACCGACCGCGATGCCGTGCTGCATATCTACGGCGATGACTACTCCGGTTATCTGACTGCGCTGCGCGTGGAGAATGGCAGCTTTGCCCTGCACCAAAACCTGCCGGTGGGGGGAAGCGTTTACCTGCGCAACGCCGAGGCAGCCGTGCTGAACACAGCCGGTGATGCACTGCTTGTTGCCACGCCCGAATACACCACGGTGGGCGAGGGCGGCACAGACAATGCCTACAACATATACCAGACCGGGACGCTGCTGCTGGTCTGCCCGCTGGACGGCAGCGGCACGCGCTACCGGGGCCGCCTGAATACCGGGGCCGAGCGCGACTGGGGCGCGCAGCAGCTGGGCGAGGACTGGCGCAGGGTCTCTCTGCGCCGCTACATGAGCTACGAGCTTTACGAAAAGGACAGGAGGAGACAGCTATGATCGAGGTGCGAAGCCTGCAGAAAACCTACCGCAGCCACGGCGCGGCTGTGGGCCTGCTGGGGGCGGATTTCCTTGTGCCGGATGGGCAGATCGTGGGCATTCTGGGCGAGAATGGCGCCGGTAAAACAACGATGCTGCGCTGCATCGCGGGGCTTCTGCCGCACAAAGGCACAGCGCTGCTGGACGGCCGGCCTGCCGGGGTGCAGTACGAGCGCATCAGTTATATCACCGGCGAGGGCAGCTATTACCCGGCGCTGACGGTGGCAGCCTATGGTCAGCTGCTGACCGACCTGCACCCCGCGTTTGACCCTGCGCGGTACGAAAAATTTCTGGAATTTTTCGCCCTGCACGGCACGGATACGATCGGGCGGCTTTCCACCGGGCAGCGCGCGCGGGTGGAGCTGGCTGCCGGCTTTGCCAAGCGGGTGCCGTATTACCTGATGGATGAGCCGTTTTTGGGCAAGGACCCCTTCACCCGGCGGGATTTCATCAAGCTGATGAGCGCCACGCTGACCGGCGGGGAAACGCTGCTGCTCTCGACCCATTATATTGAGGATGTGGAGCATTTTTTGGATCGCGCACTGATCCTGCATGACGGCCGCATTGCGGAGGATCTGCAGCTGGACACGCTGGCACCCGGCGACAGCCTGCTGGCCCACATGGCATCGGCCTGCCATTGGGACCCGCAGCGGTATCTGGCGTTTGAGGAAGAATAAAAAGTGACCCATGAGCGGGCAGGCTCATGGGTCACTTTTTTAATTCGCTTCAAACAATAAATATTCCCTGTCGATCTCCACAACGATGGAGTTCTCGCCGGTAATCCAGTAGGAATACCCCGTGCCGAAGTTGGAGCATCCGTCCGCCTCCGGGAAGGCGTCGCACGCCACACTGTCCGCAATCACGCCGTCCGGGTCGCGGTTGGCGGCAAAGTCAATCTGGGCGGGTGACTCAAAATACCGCACACCGTCCAGCTGCACGCACCGCGCCACGCCCAGTGCTGTGGACGATTCGGCGGTGTCCTGCGTGCCTTTGGCGGCCGCCCCCTCGTTGGCTTCTGCATTGCCCGCGGTCTGCGGGGCGGCGGTGTCGGCCAGCGCCTCATCGGGGGCGGCCTCGGCTGCCGCAGTCTCAGGCAGCTGGTCGCTCAGCATCACGGCATCGTGGGGGATGGCGCTGCGCTGCCAAACCGTCACACCGCCTAAAAAGATGCAGGCGCAGGCGGCTGCAGCGGCAAAGCCGCGCCAGTACACCGGCGGCCTGCGGCGCTTTTTCACCGGCGCATCGGCGGCTAAAATCAGGTCATCGTCCAGATGGCCGATGGCCTCAAACAATTCGCGTTCTGTCAAAGCGCAGCACCCCTTTCCTGTAAGTATGCGGCCAGCTTGCCGCGCGTGCGGTGCAGCGTCACCCGCACCTTGCTCTCGGTCAGGCTGTACCGCGCGGCAATGTCGGCGGTGGCATCGCAGTACCAGTACCGCCGCAAAAATATGTTGCGGGTCTCCTCGGGCAGCGTGCGCAGAAACGCGCTGATCAGCCGCCCGGTCTCGGCGGCGTCAAAGCTTTCCTCCACGCTGCCCGGTGCGGCTACACATTCGGCAAGCTCGTCCAGCGGGGCAAAGCTCTGGCCGCAGCCGCGCTTCTGCGCTGTGGTTTTGTCAAAGCGGTCCAGCGCAAGATTCCGCGTGATGCGCCCGAGGTAGGGCGCCAGCCTTGCGGGGCGGTTGGCGGGCATGCTGTTCCATGCGGCCAGCCATGTGTCGTTTTCGCACTCCTCGGCATCGTGGGCGCTGTGGAGTATGTTGTCGGCAATTTTGCGGCAGTAGGCGCCGAATTTGGCGGCGGTCTCACTCAGGGCCTGCTCGTCCCGCGCCCAGTAGAGCGCCACGATGGCGGCATCCTCCATGATCTTGCCCTCCTTTAATAGTATAGTAGGAAAAGAATCGAAAATGTTACAGAAAAAGCCTGCCGGTCGGGGCAGACTTTTGAAATCGTGCTTGCAGCGGCGCTTACAGCATATGCTTTTTATGCAGCACCCACGCCGCAAACACGCACAAAGCCAGCGTCAGCGCCAGCACGATGGCAAACCCGGCGGTGGTGTTGGCAAACGGCATACCATCGGACTGGACATTCATGCCGTACAAACCGCTGATGACGGTGGGCACGGCCATCAGCAGGGTGATGCTGGTCAGGTACTTCATCGCGTTGTTCAGACGGTTGTCCAGAATCGAACTGAACAGCTCCCGCGTGCCCTTGATGTCATCGCGGTAGATGCTGGTCATCTCAATGGCCTGCCGGATCTCAACGATCACATCGTCCAGCAGCTCGCGGTCATCTGGGTACTGCTCCAACCGCTTGTAGCGGGTCAGGCGGTCCAGCACGGTAGCGTTGGAGCGCAGACTTGTCGCAAAATAGACCAGTGTGGATTCCAGTGCGTGCAGCTCCATCAGGTCGCTGTCCTTCAACTCGCCGGACAGGTTTTTCTCAATGGCCTGACGGCGGCGGTCGATCAGGCGCAGCTCCTGCTGGTACATCGTGGCCGCACGGTAGAGCAGCTGGTAGACGAACCGCATCTTCTTCCGGGTGGAGAACCCCTTGACCCGGCAGGCGGCAAAATCCCCGATAACGGCGGTATCGGCCGAGCAGACCGTGACAATCAGCTCCTGCGTCAGCAGAATGCCAAGCGGGATCGTGGAGTAGACGCCCTCGCCGGCACCCTCGACCTTGATGGGAATGTCAACGATGATGACAGTGTAGCCGTCCTCCAGACTGATGCGCGCCGACTCCTCCGGGTCGGTCGCAGCCACGATGTCGGCTGGCTCAATGTCCAGCGTAGCCGCCACCCGGCGCACCTCATCGTCCGTGGGGCTGGTCAGACAGATCCATGTCCCCTCTCTCATGTCATCGACCCGCGTCAGCTGCTTGTCCTGCGTGCGGTAAATCTTCATCATGGCTCGTTCCACCCATACATTATTATAGTATCAGTATAAAGCTTTTCCGCACGATGCGCAAGCAGATATTTTTCCCGGCCGTACCCCCCGCGGCAGCCACCTACCAAACGGTTCACCCGCCCCCAAGCCTTCCCCTGCGGGGGAAGGTGGCCCCCGCAGGGCCGGATGAGGGGCAACCTTGCGGATAACGCCCTTTATCAGGCAATCTTTCCATCCCCGCCCGCCTGTAGGGAGGGGTCTTGACCCCTCCGCCCCCAAGCCTTCCCCTGCGGGGGAAGGTGGCCCCGCAGGGCCGGATGAGGGGCAACCTTGCGGATAACGCCCTTTATCGGACAATCTTTCCGTCCCCGCCCGCCTGTAGGGAGGGGTCTTGACCCCTCCGCCGCTTCCCATTAAATGTCATTCCCCATTCGCCACCCCGTAGGGGCTGGGCATGCCCGGCCTGCGACCTTACCTTTATATCCCTTCCATCTTAATCCCGTAGGGGAGGGATTCATCCCTCCCGTGTACCCAACGCCATCACCCACCAAACGGTTCGCCCGGGCGGATGCAAGCATCCGCCCCTACAACTTGTGCCCATCGAACAACAAATCCCCAACATGCACCTTGCCCAAAAATCCCCCTCGAAATTTGTCAAAAAAACCGAAAAAACCCATTGACAAAAGTATGACCACTTGCTATAATAATCAAGCTGTCCCGCGGCGGA
>ERZ791809.80-NODE-80-length-83492-cov-33.327529_pt1 | contig 83492 bp, 58 predicted proteins | sample MGYA00509946_ERZ791809 | MGnify/ENA primary metagenome ERZ791809 (study PRJEB30046, sample SAMN00791993) | human gut metagenome | study: EMG produced TPA metagenomics assembly of the A metagenome-wide association study of gut microbiota in type 2...
CCCAGGGCGATGCCCTGGGCTAGGAGCTTCTGCCCTTTCAGGGCGTGCTGCTTTTTGTGTAGTTTTTTAACAACAAGACATACGTCTTAACTCCTTTAACTCCTTAACTCCTTAACTCCTTAACGTCTTAACTCCTTTTCCTTAGTTCCGGCAGGATGAATATCGAATGGAACTCTCGCTTTTCTACTGGTGGAATCTTCATATAATCACCATAGAGGTCGGTGAGGTAGGAATCGGGATTGCATGGTGCAGGGAATTCCTTGCCCTCAAACTTGATGGTACCCAATGGCTTGACAGCCTTCTTGTCGAATGAGATGCCTCGGCCATTCAGGAAAGGAACATCAGAATAACGGGTCTTCTTTCCGAACAAGCCTACTACCTTCCATAATGCACTGCACAGACAATACTTGCCTCCGAAATAGAAGAACTCAGCAAAGGAACGCAGAGAGTAAGTGTGTCGGTGGTTCAGGATAGAATAACTCTTGGAGATACCTTTTGTCAAGGTCTTGATCCACGAACGGGGAATGTCTGGATAATCCACAAAAGGGAAGATATCCACAAAGATTCCCTTTACATAAGGCTGGCAGAAATCGTCGCCCTGTTCGATATAGAGAGAGTTGCAGTCGCGGATCTTCGTGATAGGCTCCTTGCTTCCCGGATCCGATTTGGGGGTCTGCAGATAGAGCCAGTCGGGCAGTTCCTTGGGGGCAATCTCCTCGAATCGTTTTTCGTCTTCCAGCGACATACCGATATCGATATCGTCATCCCAAGGTATGAAACCGCCATGGCGTACGGCTCCGAGCAGGGTACCGCCATCCAGCCAGTATTCTATCTTGTGGCGCTTGCAGATTTTGTCTATTTCTTCCAGAATAGCCAGCTGCTTGAGTTGGCATGCCCGCAGATTCTGCTGGCTATATTCTTTGATTTCTTTGTAAAAGTCCATATTCTTTATATTTTTATCGGGAGACCCGTATGGAATCTCTCCCCGGATTATAAGAAATGCGTAATGATTAATGTGGCATTGTATGCCCAGAAGTAGATGGCAAGGAAGAGAGTGACTCCTCTCATCGCATTAGCCAGTTTGGGTTGAGCCTCTCTGAATGCATAACCCATGGTGAATGGGATGACGAACATCCAGTGGGCTGCCATGATATATACCTCGTTGAGACCGAAACCGAGCACCAGGTGCAGGAAGGCATCGAATGCCGCACAGCTCAGGCACATCCACATCAGACGGGAGTTTCTGCTGTAGAAAACACCGGCTGCAAAGAGCAGGAAAACGAATGCTTCGAAGAGGTAGCTGATGGCCCAATCGTATCGGATAAAGGTTGGGCGCGATACGCTCAGGTCTTTGAGCAGTTCCTTCTGATGCAGCTGGATGCCTTCTCCAAAGAGGTTTTCTACGATGGATTCCATTCGTGGGGTAGAAACATCGGTCCATTTCAGGAATGGCATATCGGATACCGATTTGCCTCGATGAGCATCCATCCACGCATCGTGAACGGCATTCTTCTGGGCAATATCGGGTCTTTTCGGCATCAGCTTTCTTTCTATCTCCTTGCCTTTTTCCTGCTGAGGCTTGACGATGTATTCGTTCTGATAGTAAAAGCTGCCGCCCATGATGAGGAGCGGGAGGATGAAGGCGATGGCAAAGAATCGGGGGGAGAATACCTTTCTGCCATTACTGAAAAGCGACATGATGCCGGTCTTTACGCCATTGCTCAGCGATACTCCTGCCGTGGTAAGGAACAGCAGACTAGCCTGCCATGCCTTGAGCTGTTTGCCCTGCGCCATACAGGTTCCCACCATATAGATGCTGACCAGCAGACAGAGCATGGAAAAGCAGAAATGATCGGGTACCATCGTGGTGAGCATGATGGAGGCAAAGGAGAAAAAGAATGCCGTGAGAATGTAGGCATCCAACCGGCATAGCTGGATGAGCTCCCGGCAGATGCGGAAGAAGAATACGGCAGAGAAAGTGGCGCTGATGACGAGCATCACTGCCATGATGAAGGTAGCACAGTTGTGATGAGTCCAGCCCATCAGCCAGTCGTTGAGACAGGCTCCGGGATAGAGTAGGGCGCCAAAGAGCGGATGGCGTGACAACTCAAAGTATATCTTTTCGTTGGAAAGAAAGATATACGAGTAGGCATCGAAACCGGATACCGTGAAATGCTTGTAGAAAATACTCCAAAATCCCAGTTTGCCAGCCTTGAAAAAGCTTGCAGGATAGGAATGGATCAGCACGGTATTCAAGCTGGCGAATACCAGCATCGAAACAAGTGCAAGAATCCTTTCTTCTTTCTTGATTTTAAAAATATTCTTCATCGTTTTATTCTTATTTGGCTGCAAAGTTAGTGTAAAAAATTGATTGTGGGAAGAAAAATGAGGAAATATTTCATTCCTGCTGTTTTTTTGTGGCGGTTTATTTGGCATTGTCTGCTTTTTGGGTTATCTTTGTCTCCCAAAAAACGGATGATGACAGATTCCGACAATTGTGTATAGTTAACGAATATCATAGATATGAAACAGCCAGCTAAGATTGATGTCGCCGTATTGATGCTTTTCTTCAATCGTCCCGACAATTTTCAGAAAGTGTTTGACGAGGTGAAGAAGGCTCGTCCTGCCCAGTTGTTCCTCTATCAGGATGGAGCAAGGGGGGAACGTGATGTGCCTGGTATCGAGGCATGCCGGCAGATAGCATCAGATGAGAATATTGATTGGGAGTGTGAGGTGCACAGATCTTATCAGACCAAGAACCAGGGATGCGATCCATCTGAGTATCTCTCACAGAAATGGGCTTTCTCGATTGTGGATAAGTGTATCGTGCTGGAAGATGACGATGTGCCTTCGCAATCTTTCTTCCCTTTCTGCAAGGAGATGCTCGACCGCTATGAGCACGACGAACGTATTGCCATGATTGCCGGATTCAATGAAGATGAGGTGACCCCCGACTGCGAGGACAGCTATTTCTTTACTTCTGTCTTCTCTATCTGGGGATGGGCTTCGTGGCGCCGTGTGGTGGACAAATGGGAGGGTGACTATGCCTTTCTGCATGATAAGCAGGCGATGCGACAGTTGGAATCGGTGGTTCGCCAGCGTGGGCTCCGTAAGGACTTCATCCCGATGTGCTGGGATCATGCCCATAGTGGAAAGGAGTTTTATGAAAGCATCTTCTGGGCTTCGATGCTGCTGAATTCCAGCCTTGCCATCATGCCATGCAGGAATCTGATCAATAATCTGGGTCTCTCTGATGACTCTACCCATTTCTCGGGCAGCATGAAGACGACTCCGAAGGCTTATCGCAGAATCTTCACAATGAAGCGCTATGAACTGGAGTTTCCGCTAAAACATCCTAAATATGTAGTGGAAAACGTAGATTTCAAGGAGCGGGTGTACAAGATCAATGCCTGGGGCCACCCATTCATCAAGATGTCACGCTCCCTGGAAGAACTCTTTCTGAATCTGAGATATGGTAATTTCTCCAGTATCTTCAAGGCGATGGCTCGCAGATGGCGCAAGATGATTGGAAGAGATAAGCACGCTTGATCTCTTCCTAGCAGAAATATCCGATAATCAGAATACCATTGTATATCAGCAGTGCCAGACCCAGGACGAGCAATACGCCTTTTAGGCAACGGCTGTAGAGCTGCTGTCGTTTTTGCTTCAGAAGGAAACCGATGGCTATCGGAATGGCGTATATCCAGTGACCCGCCATGATATATACCTCGTTGAGACCGAAGCCAAGTCCGATATGTAGCATCATATCTAGACCGAAATACGACATCACCAGCCAGAGATACTTGCTCTTTCTGCCCGCCCAGATGCCGGCAACAAACAGTAGCATGATAACAGCTTCTACCACATAATTGATGGCATATCGGTATTTCACGAACATCGGGCGATGGCGCAATTCATCTTCCAGCACATAATCCTGATGCAGCTGGATAGATTCGCCCATCAGATTTTCGATGATCGACTGTGTGCGGGAGCTTGTGGCATCCGTCCAGTTCATGAATTCACCTTTCATGATAGGGGCACCTTGCTTAGGACCCCTTTTCTTTTTGGCTTCTTTCTTAGCCAGTTCCTTTTCCTTCCGGATGCTGTCGTTCTTGGCTTTCTGGGCTATCTCCTGAGCAGAGATAATCTTCAAGCCTCTTTTGATGGAGTCGTTTGTCAGCGAATCACGGGTATGCTTGATCTGTGCCATACGCTCCTGTCTGGCTTTCTTCTCCGCCGCTTTCTTGGCTTTCAGTTCCTTGCGTGCCATCTCGTTAGGCCATACGAAGACGCGGTATTCCCATCTGCAGAATCCCCACAGCAGGGCTGCTGGCAGAATGACTGCCAGAAGAAGATGCTTAGGGCGGAAGAATCCCTTTCCGTTTACGAAGAATGCTGAAAAGAAAATCTTCAATCCGTTATTGAGCGATGTACCGGCTGTAAGGATGAAATATACCACGCTCTGCCATATCTTGAGCGGATGGTGATGTTTCATTCTGAGACCGGATACATAGAGTGCCAGGATGAGTAGCATCATGGAGATGACGAAATGGTCGGGCACGATGCAGGTGACCATCACATATCCGAAGGAGAAGAACAGCAGGGTAAGGATATGAGATGCCGTCTTGTCGAGATCCATTACCTCCCGGAAGATTCTTTTCAGGAAGAGGGTGGCATAGAATCCGCAGAATATCTGGATGACTACCGCGATGAAAAGGGCACAGTTGTAGCCTGTGAGTTTCATCAGACCCACATTGATGAGGTAAGGAATATACATATAGAAGGCGAGCAGCGGATGGCGATATACATTGTATGCTGCATTCCAGTCGCTCAATACCCAGTAGGTAAGCGGGTCGAAGCCCGATACGCAGAAGTGGCGGATGAAATTCTTGTAATAATCATCCGTGATGAGGGTGAAATGACTGGCATAGCGGGCTATCACTACACCATTCAGAACGGCAAGTGCCAGAAAAATGCCCAGGGCGAGCCATCTTTCTTCTTTCTTGATCGTGAAAATATCGAATATCTTTTTCATATCTATCTATTTCTTTCAAGTTTTGAGAGGAATCATCTCTTTGTCTTTCTCTTTCGGGGGGTCGGAGATTCTTTTATTTCTTCAGGAAGAATCTTACTAATAGGAAATTAACGGGAATACAGATACAGAGGGTAGGAATCATCGCCCACTGTTTAGCGAGCCCCAGACCAACGAAAAGGTTGAGGCAGACGGTTTGCATCGTATAGTTTACCACATGTGAGAGGGTGAAGCCGGCACCTCGCTTGGCGTTTGCCTTCACCTTGAAGGTGTATCGGGTGCTGGCGATGAAATTGAAGATGAAGCTCACGATGTAGGCGATGGTGTTGGCTGTGGTAGCCAGACTGTGATCACCCATTTGTGGAATGAAATGGTTCAGCACCGGCATCATAGCCAGATAGATGACATATTGCAGCACCGTAGCCAGTCCGCCTACGATTCCGAATCTGATGACTTCGCCCAGCTTTTCCCGTCTGGCATCATCCATATTATTAATCTTGTTCTTGATATTCATTGTTTTATCTTTTACGGCGTGCAAAAATACGCCTTTTTCCTGTTTCTAGCAAATATTCTTTCTACAAAATATTAATCTGCCTGGATTTATCTTAATAGTTTCCCTTTTCCGAAGAGATATGCCAGTTTGGTCTTCTCCATCATCTTGGCAATGAGCAGGCTGCCTGTAATGGCAAGGATGATGGTGACGGCAGCAAACGAGATCTCGCTCGGATCCCAGGCAAAGAGGGGATGGTAGAACTTCGCAGCCATCGTAAAGATGGGGTGGAAGAGATAGATAGGCAGCGTGTTGCGCCCTATATATAATAAGGTGTTGTCTATCTTTTGAATGTAGATTTTGCCTTGAATGCGAGTGAAGAGGCTATGTATCCACATCAATGACGAAATGCAGCACCAGCAGGAGAAGATTACAGCCAGGCATCCCCAGTCGTACCATTCCTCTAAGCCCAGCAAGCTGAGCCAGAGCAGTAAGGCTGCAGGGGAAGGATGGAATATCTTGCCAAACTCTATGTGGCATTGGCGAATTGCTGTACCGATGAAATAATAGGCTGCGGCACTGGGCGAAAGAGCGGGTGTCTTGGATGCCAGCAAGAGTAGGGTGGCGAAGATGAAGAGGCTTGTAGTGGTACTCATCGTCGTTTTTCCTTGTTTGAGGCTTTCCCAAGTAGCCCCCTTGAAACTGATATAATAAAGAATGCCACAGATCATCATCGTCTGGATAAACCAATAAGGACCTATAGATGTGACAAATATCTTCTCGCAAATCTGTGAGAAGGATAATTCCGTGATGCCATCTCTTACGGGCATGAAATAGGAAAGTACAGAGAAACCGGATACCATGATAACGTAGGGTAGGGCGAGACACATCAGGTATATTCCCATTTGCTTGGGACTTTTCTCGATATTGACAAGATAACCCGTGATGATGAGAAAGGTAGGCATCATAAACGAGAGAATGCCTGCCTTCAGCTGGGGATATGCGTTGCCGAAGCTCACGATATGAATCAATATCATGAGAATGATGAGGATGGCTCGTATCAAGTCGAGGTCTGTATTTCTTTTCATGTTATTTTCTGTAAAATGGAAATTTATGATTCTCGGAATGGTTTGAAGTGTCCCTTGTCGGCGAAGGCAAGCATCTCTTTGTCTCCACGGCTATCTCCAAAGGCTTCTATCTCGTATTCTGAACGTTCGAAAGATTTTAGTGCCTCTGCGATGCGGTGCACCTTCTCTTTACCGTAGCAATTGTTTGACTTGAATCGGCCCGTCAGCTTGCCGTCTTCTACTTCTATCTGGGTGCCGAGTACCTGAACACCTTTCAGGTTGCGGATATCAAAGAAAGGGCGAACCCAGTTGTCAATGCTGGCGCTTACGATGAAAACCTGGGCTCCTGCCACCAGCGCTTCGTGCATCAGGGTGATGCCTTTCGGGCGGAGCAGATGCTGGCTTTCTTCAGCGAAGTCACGGCAGAGTGCATCAAATTTTTCGATGCGCATGCCGGCAAAGAGGTGGGCAAAGATCTGCTGCTTCGCCTTCCAGTTGGGATACAGGTGCAGTTTCATCAATACCAGCAGTGGGCTGTACATCAGGAAAACCATCAGGAAGCGGCCTCTGCCCTTGGCATACTTGATGAATTCCAGCAAGGTATCGCTCGTTGTCAGTGTTCCGTCGAAATCGAAACAATATATTTTCTTCTTCATTTCTTGTTCTTCTTTTGGATTAACTCTTTCTTATACGATATAGATAAGGATGAGGAAGGAGAGCAGCCAGGCAAGGACGATAAACTGGGTGATTCGGTCTCGCAGAATAATCTTCGTAGGGTCGCCGCTCTGCTGGTCAACCACTGCAATCTGGATGTATCTCAGCAAACCTACCAATACAAATACGCTGGTAAGATAGAGGTATTCGGTATGGAAATTCTCTATTACTTCAGGGCTCACCGTGTACATGATGTAGCAAACCAGGGTAACTGATGCCGTGATGGTGATAGCCTGATTGATGAAGGTGAGGTTGTATCGGCTCGTATTCTTGCGTGGTGCCTCGCCTGTCTTTTCCATTCGCAGCACGTCATCGCGGCGCTTGGCAAAACTCATGAAGAGGGTGATGAGGAAGGTCATCAGCACTATCCATTTACTGAGCATGATGTGCGTGGCGACGCCACCCGCCAGCAAGCGGAGCACAAATCCGAATGCCACGATGCACACGTCAATGATGGCATACTGCTTGAACTTGGCGCAATAGCAGAGGTTCATGACCCAATAGAAGGCGATGATTCCCATCGTCTCCCACGAATCGAGCAGACTGCATACCCCCATTGAGAGGATAAGCATCAGCAACATCAATGCGTAAGCCTGCCTGATGCTTACGGCTCCTGATGCGATAGGGCGGTGACACTTCACCGAGTGGCGGCGGTCTGCCTCCACATCATGGATATCGTTGAAGCAATAGATGCTCGATGCGGCAAAGCTGTAGGCAAAGAAAGCAATCAGACCCGCCAGCAGGGCATCTGTATGAAACAGGGCACCACCAAAGAAGAGGGGCACGAAGATAAACATATTCTTGATCCACTGCTTCGGGCGGATCAGGCGCATCAAGGCGGCGAAGCCTTTGCTGTCTTTTATTTCATTCTCGTTCATAAAAACTTCTTTTTATTTAATCTTAGATGATTCTTTTTATTTAATAATCTTAGATAGTTCCCTTGAAATCCATTCTGCAATCTTGCTCAAAATCCAGGAGAGTGGCAGGGTGATGGCTATGCAGAGGATGAAGGTTGGCCAGTATCCCAAGTGATGAGGCTCGATATAATGGAGCACGAAGTGGATGTGGATGAGATAGCATTCCAGGCTCAATGCTCCTACCAGCATGAAGCTGCGGTTAAACCATCCTGGAGTACGGCGGAAGATGCGGTTCAGGAGCAGGATGCTCGTGATGGTGAGCGGGATGTAGAGCATTCGCTCCAGGAAGAGCGGAAACATGCCGTGCTTCTCTTGTTCCAGGAAGATGCTTGCGAGCAGCGTCATCAGGAACATCAGCCATATCATCCAGATGCTGGCACCATCAAGTGTCTGCTTCTGGCGCACCATCTCGCCCATGTTAATGCCGATGAAGAAGATAGGTACTCGGCTCCAGAAGATTTCCAGATGACCTACTGCCTGATGAATCGGGGTGACGTATTGCACCAGGATGCACCACATGATCATCACCACCGGTAGCCATTTGTAGATGGGGTGGCGCTTGATGAGTTCCATATAGGCTGGGGCGAAGAGATAGAGCATCATGGTGGCTGGGATGTACCAGAAGGTAAGCTCGTCGTATCGCCAGAAATTCCAGTTGATGGTAATCTCGCCTATCAGGTTGATCCACGCCTCGAGGTCTCCTCCCCGGAATCGGGGAATGTAGTAGAGACAGGCGATGATGAGCCATGCCGGGTAGATACGCAGGTAACGGCGGATGAAGAAATGCTTGGCAGAAGGATTCTTCATCCAGGAAAACCACAGGCCGATGCCGCTGAGAAACAGAAACATATCTACTCCTACATTGCCCATGCGGCGCAATCCGAAGAAAGCGTCCTCTCTAGGCAGTGCTACATGAAAGAGAATGATGAAGAGCATGGCGGCTCCCATCAATTCACCGCGATATCTGCTGATATTCGCCAGTTCTATATCTTTTATCTTCATGATTTTCTTTTAATATTTCGGGTTTGGAATCTTCTTCATCAGTTGGGTGAAGAGCCAAGCCAGGCAGATGCTCGATATGATGTAGAGGAGCAGGCCGGCATAGATGTCTCCATGACGGCTGATAGGGATGAATATCTTGCGGGTGATGGGATGGGTGACGAAGAGGGCGGCTGAGATGACGCCCATCCATTCCAGAACCTTGTAGATGCCCGACAGCCAACTTACCTCCTGCAGCAAATCGGCTACAAGCACACTGAGCAGACAGATGAAGAATGGTACGAAGGTCCATCCTATCATATTGAGACTCAGACTGTAGATCAGCGAGATGCAGAATACGCAGCCGAAGATATTGGTTACAGGAGAATGGAAGGTCATCAGAATCTTCTCGCCATAGCGGGCGTACAGAATGCCCAGACCGAATGGCAGCATACCGCCCATGAAATTATAGCGGTAGCGGTTCATCGCCTCGCTCTCGGGATTGTCAAAGCCCAGCAGCAGCTGGATGCCGATGCAGAGAAGCATCAATCCTGCCGTCCATCCCCAGTGGCGGCGATAGAGCAGCAGTCGATATACGATGTAAAGCTGCAGCATCAGACCGAAAAACCAGTAAGGTCCTGGCCAGATGATGTTGTCGGGGTTTGGCAATACATTGTTAAACATACCCAGCATCGATACGATGCCCAGCACCTCGTAATGGCGTGGACCCGGAGTGATGTAGTCTATCATCGTGAAAGCGATGAAACCCACGATCATCATCTTGAAGAGCTTCAGATAGTGATAGCGGATGAAGCGCAGAGGTTCGCGCCAGCTGATGCTCCAGGATTGCTTCCTGCCCGAAATGTTGTACATCTGAGCCTGTTGGTCGGCAGAAAGATGAGGCTTGGCTTCATATTTCATCACCAGTCCGTAGGCACTCAGGAAGAGGAATACGGGCACTCCGTAATGACCGAAGAACGACAGCAGATGGACAGGCAGGTTGATGTCGGGATTCGCCATCACCTGTAGCAGCCAGTCGGCGTTGTGCTGGAAGAACTGATATTCATTCTCCTTGACAATCGGACCTAGCCAATGGCAATAGTTGTGTAGGAAGATGCCGATGATGGCAAGTCCTCTCAATGCATTGCATGCACTTCTGGAAAGTATGTTCTGATTCATTTCCTGGCTCCTTTCTTTGTTTGTTTCTTACCTTGTTTCTTATCTTTTTTCTTGTCTTGCTTCTTTTCTTCCTGCTTAGCCTGCGTCTTGAAATATTCATCCCGCAGCTTGTCGTAGTCGGCTGAGTTCTTCAGGATGCGGGGGCGCATCTCGTTGTATTTCGGACTCAGAATATTGTTCTCCTCCTTGTAGGTCGGAGTCTCTATGCCGGCAAGATACAGCAGCAGGTGCGGCAGGGCATCCGTCATCATCCGCTTGTCCTTGGCAGCACGTATCTGCCGGTAGATGGCGCGGTGTTTCTGGATGTATTTCTTTGAGCAGTAGATCCAGAAAGGAATTTCAAACTCATAGTGTGCCAGTTTCCAGTCGATGTTGGCGGAGTGGTTGCGGCAGATGAAGCCACGGTTTTCCTCGTAGCACTCCTCGCCATGGTCGGGCACATAGATGATGACGGCATCTTCCTTCTGGAATCGTTTCACGATCTCTGCCACGATGGAGTCGTTGTAGAGGGTGGCGTTGTCGTAATGACTCAATACCTTGCGCTGGGCATCAGTCAGTTCAGGACGCTTGTCTTCGTAGCTGCTTGCCCAGAACTTAGCCTGATTCTGGCGATAGCGCAGCTTGTAGTTCACGTGCTGACCCATCAGATGGAAAATGGTGAGATTATGGTCGGTCTTGTATTGCTTCAGACTGTCATCATAATCTTTCAGCAGTCCATCGTCCAGTGCGTGCAGCTGGGTGTTTCTGTGGTCGAACTGCAGCTTGCTCAGTTCCGGATTGTTCAGGAAGAAGCCGCCGCTGAAGTCATATACCGCCTCCTTAGCCTGAGGCAGGAATTCGTTGGTGATGAAGGTTACGTTGTATCCTGCCTTGCGGAAAACCTCCGGGAAGAGCGGATAGTCGCACCATTCTCCCTTGTCGCCTACCACATAGGTAGAGAGCATGTGCTTGAATACGAAGCTGGTGAGGTTCCAGCAGGTCACGACATCTGTAAACTTGGTGAGTTTCTTCGATTTCTCCAGCGCCGATTGGTTTGGGGTGGTTTTCATGAAGTAGCCATATTGCTGTGAATGATGGCGACCGTAGCTTTCGCCGATGATCAGTACGATGTTTGGCGATCGGAAGCTGCAGCTATCTACCTTCACCTCGTGGGCAGCATGAATCAGTTGGGTAATCTGATGCGCTGCCAGCTGGTTGGCATAGATGCTGAATTGGAGTCGGTAGATTGGCAGATAGAGTACGGCATGATCTTTCTCTGTAAGGGTGTGCTCCACCTCTCCGATGGTTCTTCCCGACATCAGCTTATGGTAAGCCTCCTTGTTGTGCCAGGAGGTGCAGATGGAAGTGATGAGGATAGCCAGGCAGAGGATGCCGAAGGTGGCTGGCATGGCTGCCGTCATTCGCGGAATAGCCATCAGTCGCTTTTTGAGCGATGCCAATTCGAGTACGGTTACGAGGAAGACGTAGAACTTGATGAGCCGTTTCCGGAAGATGACGATGAGTATCTGCAGGAGCGCCAGGAGCAGAATCCAGCCTACGCTGCTGAAGAGCACTTCGACAGAGATGAGGGCAGAGAGGAAGCTGCTTGCCTCGGAACTGTTGGTTTCTCCCACCAGCATCAGCATAGAAGGATTGAGTGTGGAACCGAAATTCACGAAGCAGTAGGTATCGGCGGCAGCCGTGACATATAATATAATGTATAATATGGCACGCAGTCCCCTGCGCACCTTCTTCGGGAAGACGGCGAGGATGGCGCTCACGATATAGAGGTCCAGGAACAGCTCCAGGAACATGTTCTCGTAGAGCGTTCCGTTCTTTGGAATCGTGATGAGTGAACTAACCATGCCCAGGATGTACATGGACACAAAGAAGTTGGCATTGCGCCTGATTGGGGCTGATGCCAGACTAAGACAGTTCTTGATGATTTCTTTCCAACTCATAGCTTTCTATTGATGATGTTTGCTATTTTTAGAGAATTGATGTTTGGGCACTCTTTTAGACTTAGAGCGCCTGATAGTTTTTGATGGCGAGGTTCTCGATGCATTCGGGAACCATACCTTCGATGCTTTTTCCGGTCTTGATGCATTCGCGTATCTCCGTGCTGCTGATGTTGAGCAGCGGGGTTTCTACGATGGTCACGCCGGCAGGCACTTCGCCTATGCAGGAGCCTTGGCGGGGATAGACTACGATAGGGTAGTGGGCAAGGATATCGTCGTGATGATACCACTTGTCGAATGCTGCCCAGTTGTCGCCTCCTATTAATAATGTAAACTCACATTCTGGATAATCCTTGCTGATGGCCTGCAGGGTGTGCCAGGTATAGGAAGGCTTGGGCAGGCGGAACTCATAGTCGCATGCCTTCAGCTGGGGTTCATTCTCCAGGGCCTTTTCTACCATTTCCAGGCGCAGGTGGTCATCGAGCAGGTCGGTAGCAGCTTTCTTGAATGGGTTCATGGGGGAGACCATGAACCACACTTCATCCAGCCCCGCCTTCTCGCAGAGGCTTTTCGCCAATGCGATGTGGCCGGTATGGATGGGGTTGAAGCTGCCTCCGAAGATTCCTACCTTCTTCATTTCAATTATTCGCTCAAAAAGTCTTTTACTAGCTGATAAACCTCTTGCTGAGCTTTTCCCAGATCATCGTTTACGACTACGTGGTCGAACTGAGGAGCGAAGGTCAACTCGTAGCTAGCCTTGGCAAGGCGCTGCTCGATTACCTCAGGGGCATCTGTGTTGCGGCCTACCAGACGGCGGCGCAGTTCCTCTACCGAAGGAGGTTGCACGAAGATGCTCAGGGCACGTTCGCCATAGAACTTCTTGATATTGACGCCACCCTTTACATCTACGTCGAAAATCACAGACTCGCCCTTGGCAAGCTGGTTTTCTACCTGCGACTTCAAGGTGCCGTAGAATCTATCCTGGTAAACTTCCTCATACTCCAGGAACTCATCAGCCTCAATCTTGGACTTGAATTCCTCTGGAGACAGGAAGAAATACTCTACTCCATTCTGCTCTGTGCCGCGAGGGGCACGAGAGGTACAACTGATAGAGAAAGCCAACTTCAACTCTGGGTGCTCTTTCATCAACCAGTTGACGATGGTACTCTTGCCGCTGCCCGATGGGGCGCTGAAAATCAATAATCCGTTCTTCATTTTTCCTTTTTTCTTTAGAGTGCATTCAGCACTTGTTCCTTAATCTGTTCCAGCTCATCCTTCATCTTCACCACGATGTTCTGCATTTCAGCCTGATTGCTCTTGGAACCTGTGGTGTTGATTTCGCGGCCCATTTCCTGGGCGATGAATCCGAGCTTCTTGCCCACACCATGACCTTCCTCATTCATGGTCTCGCGGAAATACTTCAGGTGGTTGGCAAGGCGCTGCTTCTCCTCGCTGATGTCGAGCTTCTCGATGTAGTAGATGAGTTCCTGCTCCAGGCGGTTCTTATCGTAATCCACATTCGGAATCTGCTGCAGACCGTTTACGATGTTCTGGCGGATCTTCTCCACGCGTGCCTTCTCGTATGGTTCAATGCTGGCAAGGAGAGCCTGGATATTATCCACTTTCTCGGTGAATTTCTTCTGCAGGGCTGCTCCTTCCTGCTTGCGGAAGTCGCTCAGATGGCCGATAGCCTTGCAAATTGCATTTTTTGCCACTGCCCACTCCTCGTCGGTCAATTCTTCCACATCAGTTTTGGTTGTTACATCAGGAAGACGCAACAAGGTGCTGTACCAATCGGTAGGCTCAGGAATACCTGTTTCAGCAGATATTTTCTTGATCTGCTGATAATAATTCTGAACAAGCGCACTGTTGATGGGGGTAGCATCTGTAGCTGCATCCTTCTCAATCCAGATGGAGAAGTCAATCTTGCCTCTTTCCAGGCTCTTAGCTATATACTGACGAATCTCCATCTCCTTCTCTCTGTAGAGAGGAGCTATACGAGTAGAGAGGTCAAGATTCTTGCTGTTTAATGACTTTATCTCTACATTAATCTTCTTTGTTTTGTAGGCCGCGGTAGCTTTTCCGAAGCCTGTCATTGACTGTATCATATAATCTTTCACGTTAAATTTCTGCAAAAGTACAAAAAAAAGCGAGAAAATGCGTATATTTGCAACTTATTTAAGAATATATTTTTTAATTATGTCGTGTATTTTGAATATTGAGACGAGTACGGACGTGTGCTCAGTGGCAATTAGTGATAGTGGACAGGTGATTTTCAACCAGGAAGATCACACGGGTCCTAACCATGCAGTTAAGTTGGGTGTGTTTGTTGATGAGGCTCTTGATTTCCTCGATTCCCATGGTCTTCCATTAGAGGCTGTGGCTGTAAGTTGTGGTCCTGGCTCCTATACCGGATTGCGTATCGGTGTGAGTATGGCTAAGGGCATCTGCTATGGTCGTGGGGTGAAGCTCATCGCAGTACCAACCCTCGAATTGATGGCTGTGCCAGTATTGCTTGGCGAACATCCTGAACAGGAAGATGCCCTCGTCGTACCTATGCTCGACGCACGCCGCATGGAGGTGTATGCCGAAGTGCTCGACCGCTCCCTGAAGGTGGTTCGCCCTATCCAGGCTGATATCGTGGATTCCGAAACCTACAAGGAATATCTGGACGGGCATCATGTATATTTCTTCGGAAACGGTGCAGCCAAGTGTATGGAGACCATCAACCATCCTCATGCGCATCTCGTGGAGGGCATCGAGCCGCTTGCCAAGAATATGGCACCGCTTGCCGAGAAGAGATTCGTAGAGGGCAAGTTTGAGGATGTGGCTTACTTCGTACCATTCTATCTCAAGGATTTCGTGGCAAAGATGCCTAAGAAGCTTATCTAGGAGAGATGGATGGCGGGAGCATCCGCAGATTTGAATAGTGGGGTTATCCTCTGAATAATAAAAGAAACAAGCAAGAAAATATGAATAAAATAGGATTAGACTATAATACAACGCGAGAAAAGCTCGTGCTGCCTGAATACGGACGTGAGATTCAGCAGATGGTGGATTACTGTGTAGAGTTGGAAGACCGCAAGGAGCGCCAGCGCTGTGCCGAGTCTATCATCAAGATCATGGATCGTATGTTTCCGGAAAACAGAGGCTTGGAAAACCATGAGCAGAAACTCTGGGATCATCTCGCCATCATGAGCAATTTCCAACTCGACATCGATTATCCTTTCGATGTAAGCAATGCTGCAAAGATAGCCAAGAAACCCGAAACTGTGGAATATCCTAACCTGCGTATTCCTGTGCGCCATTATGGTGCCATGCTTTTCGAAATCTTCGAGAAGCTGAAGCACATGGAGCCGGGCAAGGAAAGAGATGAACTGGTGAAGCTGACAGCCAACCAGATGCATCGCAACCTGATGCAGTGGAGCCATGGTTCCTGCGATGAGCAGAAGGTGGCTGCCGATCTGGCGAGATTTACCGATGGCAAGATCAAACTCGATCTCAAGCATTTCGTCTTCGAGAAAGTAAAGGAGACCCCAGCTCGCAGCAATAACAATAATAATAAGAAGAAAAAGTAATCACTTTTTATAATTTTAGATAATCAGATTATAATAATTAGACAAGCTTATGGAGTCTTTCATCATAGAGGGCGGTCATCCGCTCCAAGGTACCATCACCCCGCAGGGAGCCAAGAACGAGGCGCTGCAGGTGATCTGTACTACCATTCTTACCGATGAGCCCGTGCGCATTACCAATGTGCCGGACATCCTGGATGTGAACAACCTGATCAAGTTGCTCCAGGAAATCGGTGTGAAGGTAACCCGAAACAGCCGTCATGATTATACCTTCCAGAGTGATGAGCTGAAACTGGATTATCTCGATAGTCTGGAGTTCGTGAAGAAGTGTTCTTCGCTGCGTGGCAGTGTACTGATGTTCGGACCCTTGCTCGGAAGATTCGGCAAGGCTACCATCGCCAAGCCGGGTGGCGATAAAATCGGCCGCCGCCGTCTTGATACCCACTTCCTGGGATTCAAGTACCTGGGTGCCAATTTTGTGCACGATGAGGAGCGCAATGTATATCAGATACAGGCCAAGAAGCTGAAGGGATGCTATATGCTGCTCGATGAGGCTTCGGTTACCGGTACTGCCAACATCATCATGGCGGCGGTTCTTGCCAAGGGAACCACCACCATCTATAATGCAGCCTGCGAACCATACATCCAGCAGCTCTGTCACCTGCTCAATTCTATGGGTGCCCAGATCAGTGGCATTGCCAGCAATCTGCTCACCATCGTGGGTGTGGAGAAGCTGCATGGCGCCGAGCATCGCATCCTGCCTGATATGATCGAGGTGGGTTCCTTCATAGGTATGGCTGCCATGTGTGGAGCCGGCATCCGCATCAAGGATGTGTCGGTGAAGGACCTGGGTATCATTCCTGATGCCTTCCGCCGACTCGGTGTGAAGGTGAAGGTAGAGGGCGATGACCTCTTCATTCCGGAACAGAAGCACTATGTGATCGACTCGTTCATTGATGGCACCATCATGACCCTGGCAGATGCACCATGGCCAGGACTTACGCCAGACCTCCTGTCGGTGCTCCTCGTGGTGGCAACCCAGGCTCGCGGAAGTGTGCTTTTCCATCAGAAGATGTTCGAGAGCCGTCTCTTCTTCGTGGATAAACTGATAGATATGGGTGCGCAGATCATCCTCTGCGATCCTCACCGTGCAGTGGTGGTAGGTCATGATCACAAGCTGAAGCTGCGTCCGGGCAGAATGACGAGTCCGGATATCCGTGCCGGTATCGCCCTGCTGATTGCTGCGATGAGCGCCAACGGCACCAGCCGTATTGCCAATATCGCCCAGATAGACCGTGGCTACGAGGATATCGAGCAGCGCCTGAACCAGTTGGGTGCCAAGATTACCCGTGTCTGCGACTAGGTAAGTGAAGAACGAAGAATTCATTTGCTTTACTAATCATAAAGTTTAAAGTTCAAAATTCAAAGTTCAAAGTAAAATATGATAAGACGTGACGAAGTATATAAGATAGGTAAGTTGGGCAAGCCTCATGGAGTGAAGGGCGAGATAACCTTTGCCATCACCGATGATGTCTTCGACCGTGTGGATGCAGAATATCTTGTACTTGATATCGATGGCATCCTGGTGCCTTTCTATCTGGAGGAGTATCGCTTCAAGAACGATGAGAATGTGCTCGTGAAGTTCGAGGATATCGATACGCAGGAGCAGGCGCGCAACTATACCGGATGTGAGGTCTTTTTCCCTCGCCACCTCTCGGATAGCGATGGAGAGAACATGACCTGGGCAGAAATCATCGGCTTCCAGCTGGTGGATGCCGTAACCGGAAAGGTGGTGGGAACCCTGGATCGTGTAGATGATTCCACGCTCAATCTCCTTTTCGAGGTAACAACCCCCGAAGGTGATGACCTGCTGATTCCTGCCAGCAACGACCTGATAGAAGAGGTGAGTGCTGAAAGAAAGGAAATCAGAATGGCAATCCCAGAGGGGCTGCTCGATTTGTAAGTTAAGTGAAGAGTGAAGAAGTTCAAATTTCAAAGTTCAAAATAAAATGAAACAACAGATATGTATTCTCGGTTCTACGGGAAGTATTGGCACACAGGCGCTAGATGTCATTGAGCAGCACAGCGACCTTTACGAGGTATATTGTCTTACCGCCAATAACAGGGTGAAGGAGCTTGCCGAGCAGGCGCATAAGTTTCATCCTGCTGCTGTAGTGGTTGCCAATGAGGCGCATTACGACGAGTTGAAGAATCTGCTCAGCGATGAACCTGATATCAAGGTCTATGCCGGTGCCCAGGCGCTCTGCGATATCGTGCAGGCAGAGCCTATTGATATGGTGCTTGCATCCATGGTAGGTTTTTCCGGTCTGGAGCCAACCATCCATGCCATCAAGGCTCGCAAGAAGATCTGTCTTGCCAACAAGGAGACCCTGGTGGTGGCTGGTGAGCTGATCTGCAATCTTGCCCAGGAATACCATGTGCCTATCCTTCCTGTGGATAGCGAGCACAGTGCCATCTTCCAGAGTCTGGTGGGCGAGGGCGATAACGAGGTAGAGAAACTCCTCCTTACCTGCTCAGGCGGTCCTTTCCGCAACTTTACCCACGAGCAGCTGGAGAAGGTTACCGCTGCCGATGCGCTGAAGCATCCTACCTGGGATATGGGCGCCAAGATTACCATCGATTCTGCGTCGCTGATGAACAAGGGCTTCGAGGTGACAGAGGCTAAGTGGCTCTTCGGCGTTCCTGCCGAGAAGATTCAGGTGCTGATTCATCCACAGAGCATCGTTCACAGTGCCGTACAGTTTGCTGATGGTGCCGTGAAGGCTCAGTTGGGTGTGCCAGATATGCGTTTGCCTATCCAGTATGCCTTCTCCTTCCCACAGCGCCTGCATCTCAATGGCGACCGTCTCGACCTCTTCAAGGCGCAGGATCTGCAGTTCTTTGAGCCTGATTACAAGAAGTTCAAGTGTCTGCAGCTTGCCTTTGATGCCATCAAGAAGGGTGGCAATATGTCGTGCATCGTGAATGCTGCCAATGAGATAGTAAATGCCGGCTTCCGCAAGGGAGAGTGTGGCTTCCTGCAGATGGCGGATATCATCGAGGAGACGATGGCAAAGGCCACTTTCGACAGCAATCCTGATCTTGATGTCTATCTGCAGACTGATGCCGAGGCGCGCCGTATTGCCGCAGAGTTGATGAAAGTTAATGGTTAATAATTAATAGTTAATAGTTAAAAATGAACGCAGAATATAGGACTAATCATCAAGTTCAAAGTTCAAGGTTCACAGTTCAAAGTAAATAAATGGAAGTATTTTTGATCAAAGCGTTGCAGTTGATGCTATCGCTTTCCATCCTGGTGCTGCTCCATGAGGGCGGACACTTTTTCTTCTCCAAGCTCTTTGGCGTAAGAGTGGAGAAGTTCTATCTGTTCTTCGATCCATGGTTCCACCTCTTCGAGTTCAAGCCAAAGAACTCTGATACCACTTATGGTTTGGGATGGCTGCCATTGGGTGGATATTGCAAGATTTCGGGTATGATAGATGAGAGTTTCGATACCGAGCAGCTCAAGCAGCCTATGCAGCCATACGAGTTCCGAAGCAAACCGGCATGGCAGCGAATGCTGATCATGATAGGTGGTGTGCTGGTCAACTTTTTGCTGGCGCTCTTTATCTATTCTATGATTCTTTTCCATTGGGGTGACGACTATGTGGCTACCAAGCACATGACCCAGGGAATGAAGTTCAATACAGAGGCCAAGGCATTGGGCTTCCAGGATCACGATATCCTGGTTGGTACCGACAAGGGCGAGTTCAAGACCTATGATGGCGATATGTATCGTGATCTCTCTACAGCCACCCGTGTGGATATCATCCGTGGCGGCAAGCCGATGAGCTTGAATCTGCCTGGCGATCTCGATATGCTGAGCATGATCAAGGAGAGCCCTCGATTCGTTGAGGTGTATATCCCGTTGCAGATAGACAGTGTGATGAAGGATTCGCCTGCCAGCAAACTGGGATTGGTGAAGGGGGACAAGGTCCTGACCGTAAACGGCAAGAAAGTGGAGTCTTTCAACGATTTCCAGTTGGAGATGGGCCGTGTGAACGATATGCTTACCGCCGCTACCTCTCATCAGGACAGCGTGAAGTCACTCACAGCCAGTGTTGAGTATGTGAAGGCTTCTGGCGATACCCTAAAGAACAGTGTATTGCTTCAGGCAAGCGATGAGGGTGTGAAGTTCGGCTTCTACAATCATCCTGTGATGCTCGATTACAAGGTAACCCATATCAGTTATGGCTTCTTCCAGAGCTTCCCAGCCGGTGTGAAGTATGGTTGGAATGTGCTTTCGGGCTATGTAGGCGATATGAAATATGTATTCACCAAGGAGGGCGCCAAGAGTTTGGGCGGTTTCGGTGCCCTGGGTAGCCTCTTCCCTTCTATGTGGGATTGGCACGCCTTCTGGATGATGACAGCATTCCTGAGCATTATCTTGGCATTCATGAATATCCTTCCTATCCCGGCATTGGATGGCGGTCATGTATTCTTCCTCCTCTACGAGGTAATTACGGGTCGTAAGCCTGGCGATAAGTTCATGGAGCGTGCAGAGTACGTAGGATTCGGAATCCTCCTGCTGCTGCTTGTTGTAGCGAATCTGAATGATGTATTGCGATTCTTCGGCTTGATGTAATGGCCGTTGGAGAATATAATAGATACAGACAAAAAAAAGAGATAAGCATCACGAAGTGCTTATCTCTTTTTTGTTTGTATATTAACTTACTGGTAATTTAAGAGTAGCGGATAATCTGTCCTGGAGACAGCTTCTTATCCTTGCGATAGCCATTGAGACGGCAGATCTGCTCTACGCTAACGCCACGTTTTTCAGCAATGCTCATCAAAGTCTCGCCAGCCTTTACCTTATGGTAAAGTTTCTCGCCAGATGCGCTTGTGGTATATCTGCCCACTTCGCCACCGTTTACCTGCTCTCGGGTATAGCCGCCGTTGCCAATCTTGCCACGGGCTGCATTTGCCTCAGCATACTCACTCTCGTAAGTATCACGGTTGAAATTGTAGAAGTCACCGGTAACGTCCTGGTTGCGGAAGTCGAAGAACAGGGCTGGGTTCAGGGCTACACCGCAGAGACGAGTCTCGAAGTGGAGGTGAGAACCTGTACTTCTACCGGTATTACCACCCAAGCCGATTACTTCTCCGGCTCTTACCTCCTGGTTCTCTGAAACGAGCTGCTCAGAGAGATGGCCATAGATAGTTTCCAAACCATTATTGTGACGAATTACGATGTACTTACCATAACCACCACGGTCATATCTTACTATGCGAACTTTGCCTGCGAAGGCTGCGTGGATTGAGTCGCCAATATAAACCTTGATGTCCATACCTTTATGTTGGCGGCCAAAGCTAGCACGGTAACCGAAGTTACTTGTGACAACACGACTAGAAGTTGGCATACAGAAGTGACGGAGGTCGATACGGTAGCGCTCAGGCAATGTGGTTGCCTTGTGGGCATACTTGTTGGAGAAATCCTCATACAGTTCTGCAGAAGGGTTTTCTCGATCTTCCATCAGTCGATAATGCGATACTGCGAGAGTATCCAATGATTTCATTCGATGGTCAACTGGAGCTTGTCTGGCTAATAAGTCCTGACCGCAAACGGGTACAGTTGTTAACGCCAACAACGCCACGACCGAAATTTTCTTTATTTGCTTTCTAAAACTCATACTACTTTTAAATTCTATTTTCTTTTTTAGGTCCATTGTGTCAATAAGTGCAGAACGTAATATAGCAAAAAATCCTGCCAAAACCACTAAAGCAAGTGCCTTAAGATGTGATTTTGTTATATAGACGTTGCAAATATAACAAGAATATTCCAAAAAACCAAGGTTGTTAACGCTATCTGCTTGATATTTAACGCTGACTTTTTGTTTTTAACCTTTGTTAGGAATTTCTTTTTTATATTTTTGACAAATAGGCTTTACAGGGTATTTTTTCATTTCTTTTCTTCTTCGTGGAAAGATTCAGTATCAAATGGTTGCCGGTTTTGCAGTCTTCTGAGCAGCGCCACGGCGGGTGAATGGCCCATGAAGATGTACTTTTTTACTTCGGGACTTGTGAAGCGCAGGCACTCGTTGTAGGCACGGAAGAGATCATCGAGATTGATGGTGAATTCCTTGCCCGATGCTTCGCGGATACCTATAATCATCTTGGCTGTAACGTGGAGTTTGATGTAACGGATGCCCGTTACGCTTTCTATTTCCCTTAGGGATGTGAGATAGGATCTCATCTCCTCCATAGTGAGGTGGGGACGAGGCTCCCGGATGGCTGGTTTGCGTCTTTTATCCATTTACTTTGACTTTGAACTTTGATATTTGAACTTTATGATTACTTTGAACTTTGATATTTGAACTTTGAACTTTATGATTACTCTTAACTATAAACTCTAGCTGATGGCTGCCCAATTGATATGGGTTTTCTTGAGCTCCCGGAGGCGGTTCCAGAGGAGAGAGTTCTGAGGATGCTCGCATTGCGGATCGGCATCGATGATGGCCTGGGCCTCGGTACGGGCTAGCTGCACCAGCTGGCCGTCTCGGGCTATATTCGCTATTTTCAGGTCGAAGGCCATTCCGCTCTGCTGGGTGCCCTCCAGGTCGCCCGGACCACGGAGCTTCAGGTCGGCTTCGGCTATGCGGAATCCATCGTTGGTATCACACATGATGTCTATTCGCTTGCGGGTTTCTTCTGAAAGCTTGTAGCCGGTTACCAGGATGCAGTAGCTCTGGTCGCAGCCACGTCCCACTCGTCCTCTGAGCTGATGCAGCTGCGAGAGTCCGAAGCGCTGGGCATCCAGGATTACCATCACCGAGGCATTCGGCACATTCACGCCTACCTCTATCACGGTGGTGGCAACGAGAATCTGGGTCTTTCCCTTCACAAACTGCTCCATCTCAGCCTCTTTTTCGGCAGATTTCATCCTGCCGTGAATCTTGCTCAGGCGGAACTCCGGAAAAGCCTGCTTCAGCGTCTCATAACCTTCTTCCAGATTCTTCAGGTCTATCTTTTCGTTCTCCTTGATCAGCGGGAAGACGATATAGACCTGTCTGCCCAGATTAATCTGCCGGCGGATGCTCTGATAGAGACTGGTGAGCTGATTATCAAACTTATGCAGCGTCTGAATCGGTTTTCTGCCAGGCGGCAACTCGTCTATTACGCTCACGTCCAGATCGCCATAGATGGTCATCGCCAGCGTGCGGGGGATAGGGGTGGCGGTCATCACCAGCACATGGGGCGGATTCTCGCTCTTTGCCCAGAGCTTGGCTCTCTGCGCCACTCCAAACCGGTGCTGCTCGTCGATTACCGCTACGCCAAGGCGATGGAAAGCCACAGGGTCTTCTATCACGGCATGCGTGCCTATCAGTATCTGGATATCGCCGGTGGCAAGTCCGTCGAGTATCTCCTTCCGTTTCTTGCCCTTGACGATACCGGTGAGGAGTTCTACCCGGATGTCCATGCCCTGCAGGAAATCGCGGATGGTCTGTAGATGCTGCTCTGCGAGGATTTCGGTAGGTGCCATCAGACAGGCTTGATAGCCGTTGTCTAGAGCGATGAGCATAGTCATCAGGGCTACGAGCGTCTTGCCCGAGCCTACGTCGCCCTGAAGGAGCCGGTTCATCTGTCTGCCGCTGCACATATCGGCCCTGATCTCGTGCATCACCCGTTTCTGGGCACCCGTGAGTTCGAACGGAAGATGATGGGCGTAGAAACCGTTGAAGATGTCTCCGATGCGGTTGAAGATGTAGCCGCGGTATTTGCGTCGCTGGTCGCTTGCGTACCTTAATATATTAAGCTGCACGTAGAACAGCTCCTCGAACTTCAGTCTTACCTGCGCCTTCTGCATTTCCTGGTGGGAATGGGGATAGTGGATCATCCGGAGGGCGGCATCGCGGGATACGAGATGCAGGCGGTTAACGATGAAGTCGGGGAGCGTTTCGGGCAGAGGAGGGAGAATGCTGACCAGGTTGCGGGTTATCCTTTCGATGCTTCGTGAGGTATAACCGCGCTTCTTCATGTTTTCTGTCAACCCGTAGAAGGGCTGCATTCCCATCTCTGAAATCTGCAGCTTGCTTGCATCATCCATGTCGGGATGGGCAAACTGGAATCTGCCGTTATAGGTGGACGGCTTGCCGAAGACGATGTATTCGGTTCCTACCTTGTAGCTCTTGATGATGTACTGGGCGCTGCGGAACCATACCAGATCTACCACGCCGTAGCCGTCAGAGAAATGCGCCACGAGCATCTTGTTGCGCTTGCCGATATCGACTTCCTCGTAGCTCAGGATCTTTCCCTTAAGCTGTACGAAGGGCATATCTGAGGTTAACTCGCTGATATGAAAGATCTTTGAGCGATCTACGTATTTGTAGGGGTAGTATTCCAGCAGGTCACCATACGAGCGGATGCCGAGCTCTTTGCTCAGAATCTCTTTCGTCTTGGTGCCTACGCTAGGTAGGAATTGGATGTCTTGATCTAGAATACTGCTCATGTTTGTGATGGTTTTGATATGGGGGACAGGCGATGGAATCGCCTGGAACGGGGGCTAGCTTGCTGATGGCGGGCTTGCGCTGGCGGGGGCTGCGGGGCTATTGATTCAGGAGGGCTTCGGCAATCTTGATGTCGAAGGGGGTGGTAATCTTGATGTTCTCACGATTGCCATCTACCATTGCCACCTGGCAGCCGAGGCTCTCTACTACCGATGCATCATCGGTGAACTGCTCCTTGTACTCCTGGTTGAATGCCTGCTTGGCTAGACCGATGTCGAATGCCTGGGGAGTCTGAACCACACGGTAGTCGCTGCGGAGTACATTCTTTCCGCCTCCGTGCTGGTCGATGTAGCGCAGGGTATCGGTAACGGCATATACCGGGATGGCTGCATACTCCTCGCGTGCCGTTTCGTAGCATTCATCGATTACCTCTGTAGATACGAAAGGGCGCACGCCATCGTGGAAACCTACCACGCCGTCTTCGGTATCAGGAACCAGCGCCAGTCCGTTCTTGGATGACTGGAAGCGGGTATCGCCGCCATTGGCAATCTGATGCTTGATGCTGAAATGATGCTCCTGGCAGAGCTGGTGCCAGTATTCCTGCTGGCTTTCCGGGAGCACCAGGATGATATTCAACTCTGGGCTGTACTCGTGGAAGCGCTCGATGGTGCGCATCAGGATAGGTTTGCCTGCTACTGGCAGAAACTGCTTGGGAATCTCGCTTCCCATGCGGAGGCCCTTGCCTCCGGCTACTATGATTACATAATCCATATTTCTTTCTTTTTGTTCTTTTACTTGCTTTCCATCAGGTGGGTGTACATCATGCCCTTCTGCAATTCGCCAGTGATGCCATTGCCTGCGAAGTAGCTCAATATCTTGTAGGCGTATGGGAGGGTAGCTGCAGGACCTTCGCCAGTTATCACGTTACCATCCTCCTGGAAGAGGGTAGCGGTATATTCGGTGCTGTCGCTGAAATACTGCTCGAATCCAGGATAGCAGGTTGCCTTCTTGCCATTCAGGATACCTGTGCTTGCCAGAACCATAGGGGCAGCGCAGATGGCACCGATTCGCTTGCCAGCCTTGTGCTGGGCGATGAGAGCCTGGCGTACACCCTCGTGCTCGTTGAGATGACTGCTGCCAGGCATTCCGCCAGGCAGGAGGAGCATATCGGCATCCTCGAAACTCTGGATGTCCTCAAACTTGAGGTCAGCCTTGATGGTGATGCCGTGGGAAGTCTCTACCCATTCAGTTCCGGTGATACTTACAGTCTTGATATCCACGCCACCTCTGCGCAGGATGTCAACAGGAGCCAATCCTTCGATTTCCTCGAAGCCGTTGGCAAGAAATTCATATACCTTAGCCATAATTTTATCTTTTTTATTGCGTAATTCAATAATTAATGCTATTTTTGCAACTGCAAATGTAAGAATAATAATTGAAATAACAAAATAATGGCACAACAACATTTGAAATTTGCTATATTTGGCAATGAATATCAGGCCAAGAAGAGTGCTTCCATCATGCGAATCCTCTCTTATCTGGAGAAAAGAGAGGCTGAAGTGTATATCGAAAGTCTCTTCTACGACTTTCTTACCAAGGTGGAGCACCTTGAAGTGCAGGCAGCAGGTGTATTCGAGGATTACAATTTTGATGTAGATTATGTTATTTCGATGGGTGGTGACGGTACCTTCCTCAAGGCGGCGAGCCGTGTGGGAGCCAAGGGAACGCCTATCCTCGGCGTGAATATGGGCCGATTGGGATTCCTTGCTGATGTGCTGCCTGGCGAGATAGATTCAGCGCTGGATAGTCTCTATGCTGGTGAATGTAGGATAGAGGAGCATGCCATCATCGAGGTGAAGGCAGAGGGCGGCATTCTGGCGGGCTATCCTTTTGCCCTGAATGACATCGCCGTGCTGAAGCGTGATGATGCTTCAATGATTTCCATCCGTACGCAGGTGGATGGCGAGTTTCTGGTTACCTATCAGGCGGATGGTCTTATCGTGACCACGCCTACGGGTTCTACGGCTTATAATCTCTCTAATGGCGGACCTATCATCATTCCGCAGAGTGGCAGTCTCTGTCTTACTCCCGTGGCACCTCATAGCTTGAACATCCGCCCTATCGTAATCAATGATACGGCAGAGATCGTGCTGGATGTGGAGAGCCGAAGCCATAATTATCTCGTGGCGATTGATGGCAGAAGCGAACGCATGACCGAGCAGACCCGTCTGATTATCCGCAAGGCACCGCACTCTATCAAGATTGTGAAGCAGCGCAACCAGCGATATTTCTCTACGCTGAGAGAGAAGCTGATGTGGGGAGCAGATCAGAGGCAGAGATAGGATAAGGAAGAGGACTTATAAAAAGAAGAACGCCTGATGTAGCTTTTTTGATTTGCTACACCAGGCGTTTCTGCTTGATCTTTACCCTGAAAACCTAAATCTAGTTTTTTAATAATCCTAAACCTTGTTATCAACAATCTTAAACCTTATTCAAACTAAAACCTATCCCTTACAATCTTATACCTTATTCAAACTAAAACCTACTTCTATTCAATCAACAATCTTAAACCTTTTTTTAAATAAATCTAAACCTTTTTGAAACCTATATCTTATATTTTACAAAGTCTTGAACGACTTTATCTGATAACGATCTTCTTGCCCTGATGAATATAGATGCCAGTTTGCTGTGGCTTCTGATTCATCTTCATTCCATCCAGGGTGTACCAGGCATTGTTAGTGCTTGTTGTCTTGTCGATGACCGGTGCATCGGTGATGCCTGTGGTTGGCATATCGGCAGTTACATCCTTGATCTTATAGTGACCTTCATTGTTCTTCTCATTCAGAACCTCCAGGTAGGTATCCTTGTTGATATCCGTAAAATCTACGGTCTGTGGAGTTCCGGTACCTGTACTGAATACGAATGAAACCTTATAGTCTTTGCTCTTGATTTTGTAAGTCTGATAATACCATTTCTTGCCTTTGATCTCCTTGCACTGTGTAACTTTATCGCCAGGCCATTTCTTAGTGGTGGTCAGATTCTCATCTGGTTTATCGCACCAAGCCCAGAAGTTGAAGCCATCGTTCCATCCTACCTGGTCTGCGTTGGCATATACGGTGATATCGTATGGCTCGAAGTTAACTGGCTTTATAATCTGATAAGTGCGTGTAATCACGCTGCTTACAGCGCCATCTACCAGCAAACCTACCTTGAGCGTTGTCTCTCCGATAGAGAGTTCGATTTCCTCGCCGCTCTTTGCCTTCTTGCTGCTGGCTGTAGGTTCGGTGCCATCGGTGGTATAAACCAGCTGTGCATTATCCTTATTGCTTACAGCCACGAGCTTTGCCTTCTGTGCACCCTCGTATTCGCCTGATGCCAGATTTACCCAAGCCACGTTTGCCTTCTTGGACATGAAATAGCGATAGTGATAGCCGTTGAGAATTTCAGCGTATGCGTTAGACACTTCAAACTTGTTGGCGTTAGGACCCACGATGGCAAGGAGCGAAGTCTTTGTGCCGGTGGTCATAATACCATTATATCCCTCGCCCTTATAAGCATTGAAGGTAGTATTGCTGGTATTGGTGATACCAGCCAGTTGACGGGCATTGATCATCGCCTTGATATCCTGCTTGCAGTCAATCCAGTGCTTGTAGAATACGCATGGGGTACCGCAAGATGCCAGAATGTATGCATTGGCAGCCAGGGTATCCTTGCGGATAGGATCCTGCTGTTCGCTGGCTGAGCGATATTCTGTATCGTGATTCTCTACGAAGGTGATGGCATACTGCTTGTAAGCTGGGTCGTTGGCCAGACCATCAGTCTTTACGTTTGACCATTTGCCATTGATGGCATCGCGCACCACGTAGCGGATAGGGAAGTCGAAGGTAGCACTGGTAATCTCTTCGCTCACCTTGGTGCTCTCGAGCCAATTCTTCACCTTGTTGACATCACCATCCAAATATTCTCCTACAGAATAGGTAGGCTTGGCAGCAGTATTGTAGATACCTGTAAACTTTCCGCTGTATCCTTTCACCATATCATAGCGGAATCCGGCATAGCCGAAGTCGTTGAGGAGCATATCGAGATAAGCCTTTACGATGGTCTGCACATTCTCGCTGCTGTGGTCGAGGTCGCGCATTCCGCTCCAGTCTGTTCCGGTATCATTGTTGCTGCTGAGCTTATAGCCGTTTTCGTCAGCCCATTCTTTGGTTTTGCCTCCGTCATCGTTGGCGCAGATGTCGGTGGATTTCATCTCGTAAGTTACGCCCTTGTAGGTTTCCACAGGGAAATCCACCCAGTTGGATACATTTTTGCGATGGTTGATTACCACGTCGGCGATGGTTCCGATACCATTATTCTTGAAGGTCTTGATGAGAGAGCGGAGTTCGCTTTCACTTCCGAAAGAACTTTCGTAGTTGGAAAACCAGTAGAGGTCGTCGTAACCCATTGATTTGTTGCCGCAGTAGGCGCTCTGTGGAATCCATACGAGGTTGAAGTACTGCCCCAGTTCCGGAGCCTGTGCTTCTAGCTTGGTCCATTTGGATTCGCTGAAGGAATCCCAGTAGAATCCCTGCAGCATCACGCCGCTATAGTTGGCAGGCCAACCCTGTGCGAACATATTGATGGTTGCCAGTAGGGCAACGAGTGTTAAGTAGATTTTCTTCATATTTATTCAGTTAGAGTTGTTGCTTTGATAACTGTTGCAAAGTTACGACGAAAATCGGTGAGTTGTTTCTCCAACTGATGTAAATCACGCAAAAGAAATGCGCAAACGTTTGCATCTGTATCTGTGTTAAACCGATTAGTAAGCGACCGCTTCTTTGCGAAGTGGCTGGTGAGAGGGGGAATCACATCATAGGTCTTCTATCATCCTGCTGGCATATAGACTACGTTATGTAAATAATATTCTAGAAAGCAACAGCCAAGGAGAAATTCCCGGAAAATGGGGAAAGAAGAGATTGAAAATTTTCCCTTAAGGGAAATAAAATATTTCCTTAAGAGATTTTTTCATTGCATTTGACTTGTAAAGTTATTTATAGTCACTAATGCTAAGTGGAGAATAAGGGTGCAATCTGTGCTTATTCCTTTCACAATCATCAGAATATACTTATAATCAGTTGCTTAAGTGTGAAAGGAGAATTCTCTGAAACAACAATAATAATCAGTAGATAGGACTATTCATATAAGGAGAAAGCAACTTAGTCTAAGGGAAAAAGCAACTATGACAAAAGGAATAGAAAAGGCTTCTTTCTATCGGATGACCCGGGTCATCCATATAGATGACGGTAGTGAGCCATATAGATGACCCGAGTCATCCATATAGACGAACTTAGTCGTCCAGCCGATAACTCACCCCTTTTCTCCTGCTTACATCTATCCCTCATCCTTCTGGTTACTATCCTTTATCCCAGCATTCATAACAAAGACACCCACTATTCATTATCAAAGCACCCACTATTCATTATCAAAACACCCTCTATTCCCTATTGGAGCAAGGCACATCGCCATATTTAAGCTTAGCCATCAATTACCATCTCAAAATAAATAGATTTTTCCTTTCACACTTAACTCTCTTATTTTCAATACAATCCACATTCCGTGAAAGGAGATTTATGATTCACCTTAAATATTTCTATCTGTACGGTTGAAACGAAAAAAGGCGGCTCTCGCATTCCGAGAGCCGCCTTTTAATTATGAACACACAAACATATATGTGTGTACTATTTGTACAAAATGTTATTTCACTTCAACGAAGGCATAAGCACCTGTGATATCATTAAAGTAGATGTTATATGTACCTGCAGGAACAGAAATGTTGCTGCTGCCACCAGAAGTGATAAGAGTACCCTTACTCTCATATTTCTGACCTTCAGCAAAACCCCAGTTACCATCATCGCGCCACTTGTGATCAGCACGAATCTTCAAGCCACCAGCAGGAATCTCTTGCTTGGCAAGATACCAATTGTGAGGAGCCACTTGCTCCAAGTCGATGTCATCACCTTCATTCCACTTGCCACCTACACCTATCAGGCTAACATGCTTAAACTCTGTAGGATTCTGGTTGGCAAGTTTTGTCCATTTATAAGTCATGGTAGAGAAGTCGGCTGTGAATGTATAGTAAGCACCCTTCTCTGGGCAAACGATAGCACCACCACCGGCCTTCAACTTACCCTCAGCTGTATTTACGCCATCACCAGAAGCAGAACCAAAGGCATTATCCCATTTGCCAAAGTCACTGCCGAGCCAAATCTTCATGTTAGCATCACCTGTCCACTTCGTAGTAAAGTTCTGAACCATAGCAGTTTCAGCAGTCATCAAGCAAGACATGTTTTGGTCGCTCCAGCTTTGCAAAGCACCTACAAGATAGTATTCTGGTGCGATTTGTTTGATGGAATAAGTGTAGTCCATCATATTGATTGTCATCTGATAGATACCAGCCTTTGCAATCTTACCTGCGTTAGCCTTTTCGCCTTTTGAAGTGGTAGTGAGAAGTGTACCGCTCATTGCGTCGTCACCATCTTTTTCTACACCAACAACACCCTTAGGATTGTTTTCTACTGCCCAAATATTACCTGCATCTACATTACCCTGAGGAATAATCTTCCAGTATTGGTTATCGTCTGTTGTAGTAAACATAATGGTAAATACTGGATCCTCATAAACGTCTGCGTCTGAGTGGGTGAATTTGAATTTGGTGTCCAAACTCCAATCTGTCATTTGTCCAACCAGATAGTAGTTAGTGTCAATGAATGGAGCCTTTGGAGTCATTACAAGGTTTATCTTACCAGCATCGATAAGAACAGCCTGACCATCTTTGACTGCGTTTACATAAACCTGAGCATCAAAAGTGCGGGCTGTAGGACGCTTGCCGTAAGCTGATTCTACAACAGGTGCGAGGTCTGCTACTGCACCCTTACCATTAAGGTCAGTATTGACAGTTGTCTTGGTTGCATTCTCTACACCCTGAGGAGTAAGCTCCAAGCGGGCATTTGCCAAAGTAAAACCTTCAGGAAGAGCAGCGCTGCTCAAAGAGAAGGTGTTGACACTATCTGTTGTCACACTGGCAAAGTCGATGGCCTGAGCTGCTGTTGCAGTAAAGCCAGGAATTGTGATGGCATCTTCCTGTGGGTTAGTCTGAGGATCTGCCCAGTCTTTGAAATCTTCGCTGCAGGACCCCATAAAGAGGCCTGCAAGTGCGATAGAGATATATAATGATAACTTTTTCATTGTCTTTCGATTTTAAATCGTTATTTACTTGATTTCACCAGTTCCCTTAGCGATGTTGAGGTGAACCTGCTGACCTACATTACCTGTAGCTCTATCCTGGTCGCCGCCTGTTGCACGGTACTTGATCTTACCGTCTAATGTGACGAACTCAGAATGCCACCAGTCGTGTCCAGGAATCTTAACGTACATACGTACACCCTTATCAGTACCAGCAGGAACTGAACCTACGAATGCAGGAGATACGAATTCTCCGTCCTTGGTTGTAGGTACGGTGAATGACCAGCCTTCAGCTTCCTCTGCGAAATCGTCGCTACCAGCTGCAGGGCCAATGAGCCAGATTGTTGGCTTGTTGAACTGAACGTCATAGTGGATTTCACGGTTTACAACTGATGTTGTAACGATTACCAGATACCAGCCTGGGTTCTTGGAAGCGATATTGCCTCCATTGTCAATGATGTCGTCCTTGCAGTCGCCGGAAACAGTGATGCCAGCATAACCAACTTCGCTATTATTCCATGCTGCTGCAGTATTGAACTTGATACCGCTATCGTCGATATAGACAAGATGCCAGAATGTATCCTCTGTACCATAAACCTGAACCATATCGAAGCAATTGTCCCATTTCCAATCACAGAAGTTGCCTACAGTATATACATGGCTAGGCAAGTTGACTGGTGGCAATGAGAACAAGAGGTGAATATTGTTGAGTGAAACTACATTAGAAAGAATCTCTGTTCCCTCTACAACATTACCATTGCTGGTCACAATATTTGCCTTCAAGCGGAAGTAAGCTTTAACGTCCATAGGGAAATCAGCCTCAGTCTTGCCTTTTTGCACATAGATGTTAGTCAAGGTACTTGCCAATGAAGCTGCATCAATTGCAACCTTGGCACTTGTGCTGGTTTCTGAAAGCTCAACAGCATCAGTCATATTTTCATCTGTTGCAACCTGTACTGTATATTGAACGCTAGCTGTATAGCCATAGTTAGGCTGTGAGCAGGTCAACATAATCTTAGACGAATTCGCCAGGTCGATTGGTGTATTCACCAATGCTGGAGTATTCAATTTGAACTCTGTTGGTGTCTGAATAGACGGATTAGAGTCATTGTCGTCGCTACAAGCTGTCATGAGAGTTAAACTCATGACAACGAGTAGAGCTGATTTAATTATATTTTTCATAATGAATTTCTTTTTATGTTTACGAATTAATATCCAGGGTTCTGAATCAGATTCTTGTTAGATGTCAACTCGTTGGTTGGGATAGCAAAGATATTCAAATCTTTAGAGAAGTTGCGACCTTCCTTGGTGCCACCCTTCCACTGCCAGTTGTAGTTGACATTGCCACCATAACGGTTGAAACGGATCAGATCCATACGACGGCGACCCTCGAAGTAGAACTCACGGCTCCATTCATCGCAGATATCGTTCAGAGAATAGCTCTTGTCTTCAGGACGGGTAGAGGCATTTGCACGCTTGCGGATAGCATTGATAGCTGCTGTACCTTCAGCTGTAGTCTCTCCACCATTGAGGCGGGCATCAGCCTCTGCAAAGTTCAGGTAAGCCTCTGCTGCACGCATCAGGAAGTAGTCTGCATCTGGGAATGTAGCATCATGACCTGCACTACCGTCTGTCTTGAAGTTGGTAAACTTAGCAACAGCGAAACCGCTCTTGAAAGTAGAAACGTCATCATTATCCAATGTACGGTTTACACCGCAGAAGAGAGCACGGTCGTCACCGGCAGCTTCTGCTGTAGCGTAGCTTTCAAGATTTGGAACGTTACCAGTAGGGAAGAACTTCTTCACCAAGTCAGGACGAGCGCGGTTACCACCCCAAGCCTGGTCAGTACCATTGGTAGCTGAAGGGTTGTTTGGATTTGCGTGCATATCTTGATCGTAGGTAGAAGCCAACAGGAAGAGTGTTGAACACCAGCTTGTGGTCTTCAAACCATCCTGCAAGAGAGGGAAGATACCCTCGTAAGCTGCATCAGTCTCACCGTTATCGCCCATGAAGAGCATCTGGTAAGCACTCCAGCCGTTTACGCTTGTGGTGTTCAGCTTATAAGATGAATCCATCACCTTCTTGGCGTATTCCTTTGCCTTTTCCCACTGAGCTGTGCCAGTATAAACCTCTGCATTGAGGTAGAGGCGGGAGAGAAGCAACCAGCATGCAGCCTTATCTACACGGCCGTAACCGGCATCTGATGACTTCTTAGCCTTTGCTTCAGAAAGGTTTGGTTCTATTTCAAGAAGCTCCTTCTCGAGCCATTCGTAAGTCTGTGCTCTGGTATATCTTTCAGGCTTGGTCAATGGCTGAAGTGTAAATGGGATGTTGCCCCATGCATCCATCAAGCTATAGTATTCGTATGCTCTCAGGAAGCGAACCTCAGCAAGCTTGGTTGCATCCTGATCTCCTGCTTCAGCAAGATACTGGTTGCAATAAGCAATACCAGTTGTAATACGGGCGTACAAACCGGTCAACATTGGGTTTGTGGCATTGTAGTTATTATAGCAGAAGCCGGCAATACCATCATCACCCCAACCGCAGATAGCTTCATCGGTTGTGAGCTCGTTTGCATTGAATGTCTGGCGTACAAAACCAGATGTACCACCATCAATACCATCAATGTCGCAATCGCCATTAGCACCACCATTACCAGCCATGGCAAAGTTAGCGTAGCACTTGTTGAAAAGACCATCGATGTTAAGGTTTGTCTGGATGTTTGGGTTAATCGGAGTAACGTCCAAATCACCGACACATGATGTTGTTGTTCCCATTGTAAGCAGGAGTGCTGCTACAGGAACAATATTTTTAATATATTTTTTCATAATTGATATCCTTTCTTATTAGAAATTCAAGCTAAGACCAACTACTACAGAGAATGGACGTGGGTAGAGGTTGTTGTCATAACCATCGCCTACTTCTGGATCCAAACCGTCATAATTGGTTATTGTGAATACATTTGATGCAGTAGCGTATGCACGACCTGAAAGTCCATGCCAGCCGCTTGACTTAAACAGGTTGTTGAAGCTGTAACCCAATGTGATGTTGTCACACTTCAGGAATGAAGCGTTCTTCACATAGTAGTCAGACAACTTAGAAGTGATTTCGTAGGTCTGCCAGTTTCTCTCAACTGTACTCTTCAAACGGTTAGAGAAGTACTTCAAAGAGTTAGAGAACCACTCACCTGTATTCATGTTACTCATGCCCTGCTCAACATTGTTATATACATAGTTGCCGAGGCTTGCACGCAAAGAGAAACCGAAGTCCCAGTTCTTGTATTCCAGGCGAGAAGAGAAGCCCATAGTTACAGGAGCTGCTGGGCTCTTGTAGAGATACTTATCGCTTTCATTGATCTTACCGTCACCGTTACGGTCAACTACGCAGTTCTCAATTGGCTTGCCGTTCTTGTCGTAAACCTGCTGGTAAACATAGTATGAGTTCATTGCATAACCCACCTGGTTAGCCTGCAGATAAGCACCAGAACCATCACCTACCTTGATGTTTGTATTAACAACAGGAGCACCATTCTCTGATACACCATTCAAGTCGGTAATCTCGTTCTTGTTGTAAGTGAAGTTGTATGTCATGGTCCAGAACCAGTCCTTGGTCTGGATAGCACGCCAGGTAATAGCTGCTTCAACACCGGTATTCTTCAAGGAACCGATGTTCTGCCATGCCTGGTTCTTGTAACCTGCCATAGAAGGAAGTGGAGCATAGTTCAACAAGTCGGTAGTCTTTCTGTAGTACCAATCTACGCTACCAGACAATCTCTGATCCATGATGCCCCAGTCCAAACCTACGTTGTAGGTAGTGGTTGTTTCCCACTTCAAGTCAGGACGGTAGTTGTTTGGTCTGTAGAGCTCACCTGTACCAGTAACAGGATAGAAACCGTTTGTACCAGTGCTGATAGCATAAGAAGGAATCCACTCATAGTCACCGATAGAACCAGCCTGCTGACCAGTTTTACCATAGCCCAGACGGAGTTTCAAGTCAGACAACCAGTCAGCGTTCTTCAGGAACGCCTCTTCGTTAGCCTTCCATGCAAAAGCGAATGATGGGAACCATGCCCAGTGCTCCTTGAAACGTGAAGAACCATCATCACGAACGGTTGCTGTCAGGAAGTAACGGTCGAGCAAGGTATAGTTGGCACGTCCGAAGAAAGATACCAGGTAGCTTTCGCTCTTCTCGCTATATGGAGTATGAGGACGCTCTGTACCTTTAAGACTTGCATCGTTATTTGTTTCAGGATAATAACCTACATAGTCATTGTTCTTGCTGCGCCAGAAGTGCTGCCACTCATAACCTGCCATGATGTCGAAGTGATGAATCTTGTTGAAATCCTTGTAGTACTGAGCGTAAGCACTCAAAGAGAGGTTGCGCTTCAGAATTTCCTCACCACCGTAGCTGCCATAGTACAATGCGTTTGTGCAAGATGTAGCAAATGACTGGCTCTGGCGACCCTTTGAGATATCTGCACCCAAGGTAGCATGCAATCTCAAGTCCTCGAAACCGTGTACCTTATAGTCGATGTCTGCACTACCGATGAATGAACGGCTGTGAGCAATCTGACTGCCCTGATCCAGCAAAGACAGAGGGTTAGGCATCTGTGTGGTGCTGTCAAAAGTGAAAGGCCATGTGTTATCACCATACTCTGCTTTCTTTGACCACTGGAAATAGCCACCATAGTTCTTGAGAGTCTGGTCCAGGAGACTGTTGCCATCTTTGTCTCTGAGCTGATTCTTGTGATATTCAGATGTAAAGTTGTATGGATCCTGGGTTGGGTCCATTCTTACAGCTGATGAAACTACAGAACCATCAGTATATAAGGTTCTGGCATACATACCCTTGGCATTCAGGTTCAATGTCAAGTGATCCTTGAAGAATGATGGGTTCAAGTTCAAAGATGCTGTAGCACGCTTGAAGTCTGATGTCTTGACGATACCCTGCTGGTCTGTATAACCTACAGAAACACGGTATGGGAGAGACTTAGCTGCGCCAGAAACTGTAATGTTGTGGTCGTGGCTGATAGCTGTACGGTAAATCAGGTCCTGCCAGTTGGTGTTGGCTGTACCCAGTGCGCTATAAGCCTCACTGTCTTTTCCATACAGTTTTTCAACTGTTGCACGGAACTCGTCAGCGTTAAGAACATCAATTGTGTTCTTCTTCTCGCTGATGGTTACGCTACCAGAGTAAGAAACGGTAGGCTTCTGACCCTTGCGACCCTTCTTGGTTGTAATGATGATGACACCGTTAGAACCACGGGAACCGTAGATAGCAGTTGCAGAAGCATCCTTCAAGACACTGAAAGACTCAATATCCTGTGGGTTTACTACAGAAAGGAGGTTAGAAAGACCCTTAACACCATCGTTGTCCATTGCCAGACCATCGATAACGATCAATGGGTCGTTAGATGCGTTCAGAGAAGAACCACCACGAACACGGATCTTGGCACCACCACCAGGAGTACCGTCGTTGCTGGTAATGTTTACACCGGCAACCTTACCTGTAAGCATATCCTGTGCGTTGACAACCACACCCTTGTTCTTAGAGTCTGGCTTGATAGCTGTAACAGAACCGGTTAAGTCAGACTTCTTAGCCACACCATAACCGATGACTACGACCTCATTCAAAGACTTAGAGTCATCCTGCAAGGTAATGCTCATTTCTTTAGAAGCCTTCACGGTCTGTGGAGTCATTCCCAGATAGGTGAAAGTCAGATTAGTACCTGGAGCTGCGTCAACAGAGAAGTTACCATCCATGTCGGTAATACCTACTGCCTTACCGTTCACTGTAATGGTAGCACCCATGACAGGCTCACCGGAAGCATCCTTCACATGTCCCTTAATCGCATTAGTCTGCGCAAAGGAACTCACCGTCAGAAGCAGACCACCTGCGAGGGTCAATGCTCTGAGAGGTAATTTAATTTTTACCTGCTTCATCATTTGCTTGATTTTTAAGTTTATGTTTATACTATTGTTATTCTTAAAATGAATATTCTGCTTTTAGTCTCTGGCCTGTTTATGTAAAGAGGTCGAGTTGTCTAATTGTTTATTCTTTCTGGGTGCAAAATTAAAGTCTTTTTCGATACGATGTACTATTTTTCAGTTAATTCCGTTATTTCTTATGCGCAAACGTTTGCATTCCTTTTGCTTGATTTAGGTCAACAAAAAAAGTACAAAATAGCGGATATTTGCCTAATTTTGCAGCGTGATTTAAAACAACATGAACGAAAATAACAACATAACAATGAAAGATATTGCTCGCGAACTGGGAGTCAGTGTTGCTACAGTGAGCCGGGCGTTGAAGGACAGTCCTAGAATCAGTGCTGCCCAGAAGGAGCGTATCCAGACTTTTGCGCGTGAACATAATTTCTTTCCGAACATGCTTGGTGAGGCTTTGCGCCATAGCAAGGTACAGCCGATGAAGGTCATCGGAGTCATTGTACCGGAGTTCGTACATTATTATTTTATGTCCGTCCTTTCGGGCATAGAGGAGGAGGCGAGAGCCCGCGGATATCGTGTGATGGTGGCACAGAGTAACGAAAGATACGACAAGGAAGTGGCCATCTGCGAGGACTTCTATAAGAATAAGGTATGTGGTATCATCGTATCACAGGCGAAGGATACCAAGCAGTACGCCCATTTCGAGAAGTTGATGAACAATGGCGTGCCTCTCGTCTTCTACGATAGAATCTGTACGGGCGTGAACTGCTCCCGAGTGGTAGTAGATGACTATATGGGCGCCTTTACCGCCGTTACCCATCTGGTGGATACGGGCTGCAAGAAGATAGCCTTCTACGGTTCGCCGATGAATATGGAAATCTCCAAGAACCGTTATAACGGTTATCATGATGCACTGGTGAAACATGGATTGACGGAGAACCCCGACTGGGTGAGAATCTGTGACAACCGTGCCCAGGCAGAGGTGGTTACCCCAGAGATATTGAGGGAAGAAAATCATCCGGATGCTTTCTTCGCCATCAATGATGATACGGCGATAGGCATTCTCTATACAGCCAAGCGAATGGGCTTCGATGTGCCGAATGACATCAGTATCTGTGGCTTTACCAATGGCGACAGAGCCAAGGCTTGCGATCCGATGCTCACCACGGTAGAACAGCGTGGAGTGGCTGTAGGCGAAGAGGCTGCCAATATTCTCATCGGACTGGTGGAAGGATCCACCCCTACGCATGACGTTGAGAAGCGAGTGGTAAGAACTCGTCTGGTGGTTCGAGGAACTACCCGATAAAATTGAAATTTTAAAATAACAACAATATGACACAAAAACCTGATTTAAGTTTCTGGAAGCTCTGGAATCTGAGCTTCGGATTCTTCGGAGTACAGATTGCCTACGCTCTTCAGAGCGCCAACATCTCCCGAATCTTTGCAACGTTGGGTGCTGATCCACACAACTTGAGTTATTTCTGGATTCTCCCTCCATTGATGGGAATCCTTGTACAGCCTATTGTCGGCACATTGAGTGACAAGACCTGGTGCCGTTTTGGTCGCCGCATCCCTTATCTCTTTGTGGGAGCCACGGTCGCCGTACTCGTGATGTGCCTGCTGCCGAATTCCGGCTCTCTCGGTCTGACGGTAAGCGGTGCGATGCTCTTCGGCTTGATTGCCCTGATGTTCCTCGATACGAGCATCAATATGGCGATGCAGCCTTTCAAGATGCTGGTAGGCGATATGGTAAACGAGAAGCAGAAGGCAAAGGCTTACTCTATCCAGAGTTTCCTCTGCAATGCCGGTTCTGTAGCCGGATATATCTTTCCATTCCTCTTTACCTTCCTGGGTATCAAGAATGTAGCCGAAGAGGGCGTGGTGCCTGATTCTGTGATCTGGTCGTTCTACGTGGGCGCTGCCATCCTCATCCTCTGTGTCATCTATACCACGATGAAGGTGAAGGAGTGGAATCCTCAGCAGTATGCTGCCTATAATGGTGTAGCTGGCGAGGTAGAAAAGGAAGAAGAGGGCAAGGCAGACTGGATTACCCTCTTGAAAAACGCACCTTCTACTTTCTGGAAGGTGGGACTGGTTCAGTTCTTCTGTTGGGCTGCTTTCCTTTATCTCTGGAACTATTCTACAGGTGCCATCGCTGAGACCGTATGGAATACCACCGATCCAAAGTCGGCAGAGTTCCAGGCGGCAGGCAACTGGGTAGGCATCCTCTTTGCCGTTCAGGCAGTAGGCAGTGTGCTCTGGGCAGTGGTTCTTCCTCAGTTCAAGAATACCAAGATGGCTTATAGTGTGAGCTTGATTATAGGTGGTGTGGGCTTCGCTCTCATCCCATTCCTGCACGATCAGTATCTGCAGTTTATCCCATTCCTGATGATTGGTGCCGGCTGGGCTGCCATGTTGGCGATGCCTTTCACTTTCGTAACCAATGCTCTGCAGGGTTATGGTCACATGGGCGCTTACCTGGGCTTGTTCAACGGAACCATCTGTATTCCTCAGATTGTGGCTGCCATCTGCGGTGGTACTGTTCTGAGTCTGGTTGGTTCTCATCAGAGCGATATGATGATTGTGGCTGGCGTGTTGCTTATCGCCGGTGCATTGTCTGTAGGCATTATTAAAGGTCATGAATGAGTGTATAAGTAAAACCCGTGCAAACGTTTGTGCAGGATTTGTCTGAAATTGTGCACATAGAAATTATATACTTACGATTTTTTTTGCTAATTTCGCACTGAAAATAATAAAATTAAATATAAACTAACTTCTAACGGACTCTTATGACGATACATTTTCATATAGAATACGGAACAATGTTCGGCGAGCAACTCGTCTTGAACATACAGGAGGATGATGAAGAAAAACTGAAACTTCCTATGGCTACTCTCAATGGTAAGGAGTGGTCGGTTGACTGGTGTGTAAAACAACCCGCCAAAGCCTATACCTATTATTATAGTGTAGAGCGAGACGGCGTGGTGGTTAAGACAGAATGGCTTCTTGTGAAGCATCGTCTGGAACTTACAGCCCTGAAGGCTAATAATCTGACCCAGTATGATCATTGGAAGGTGATTCCAGAGGATGCATATCTCTATAGCAGTGCCTTTACAGACTGTATCAATCATCAGGCTCCAGAAGAGATGAAGGAGCAGAATGATGCCAAGACCGTGCGCCTCGTGGTGCGTGCTCCTCAGCTTCGCGACGGTGATCGCTTAGGTGTTGTGGGCGCTGATAACCTGTTGGGCGCATGGAATGCCAAGAAGATGCTGAAGATGACTCAGCACTCTTATAATGAATGGGTTGCAGAACTGGATGCTGCCCATCTGCAGACTCGCCACATGGAATTCAAGTTTGTGGCTTACAATGAGAAGAAGGATTCGCTGATCTGGGAAACATCCATGAACCGCACCATCGACCTTCCTGAGATGAAAGCCGGTGATGCCATCACTTACGAACTGGATCAGGCATTCTTCGCCCTTTACAATCGCAAGCTTGCCGGAACACAGGTGCCAGTATTCTCTCTGCGCAGCGAGAAAAGTGCCGGTGTGGGCGATTTCGGCGATCTCAAGACGATGATTGATCTCGTGGCATCTACCGGTCAGAAGGTTCTTCAGCTTCTGCCAATCAATGATACCACCATCACCCATACCTGGACGGACAGCTATCCATATAGCTGCATCAGCGTCTTTGCTATCCATCCGATGTATGCCGATCTGAATGCCTTACCTGCATTGAAGGACAAGAAGGCTCGCGAGAAGGCAGAGAAGACCCGCCAGGAGCTCAATGCCTTGCATCAGATTGATTATGAGAAGGTGAATGATTTCAAGCAGGATTATCTGCAACAGATATTTGCACAGGAAGGTAAAGAGATGATGTCGGGAGCCGATTTCAAGGCTTTCTTTCAGGAAACACAACAGTGGCTCGTGCCTTACGCACAGTATTCTTACCTGCGTGACAAGAATGGCACCGCCGACTTCTCTCAGTGGCCAGACCATAATGTCTGGGATGAGGCTGAGCGTAAGGATTTGACCAACCCTGAAACCGAGGCATACCAGAACGTGGAGTTCTTCTACTTCGTGCAGTTCATTCTGAACAAGCAGATGCAGGAGGCACACGAGCATGCCAAGGCGAAGGGTGTCATCCTGAAGGGTGATATTCCTATCGGTGTGCATCGCCATAGTTGTGATGTGTGGATGGAGCCTAAGTACTTCAACATGAATGGTCAGGCGGGTGCTCCACCGGATGATTTCTCTGTAAACGGACAGAACTGGGGATTCCCTACCTACAACTGGGATGAGATGCTGAAGGACGGCTGCCTCTGGTGGACCCGCCGCTTCCAGAATATGTCGAAGTTCTTTGATGCTTACCGCATCGACCACGTGCTCGGCTTCTTCCGTATTTGGGAAATCCCTGTGCATAGCGTGCATGGCTTGCTCGGACAGTTTGCGCCAGCTATCGCCATGACCCGTGGTGAGATTCAGAGTTACGGCTTGAACTTCCAGGAGGACCGCTTCACCCGTCCGTTCATTACCGACTGGGTATTGGACCGTATGTTCCATGAGCGTGCCGACGAAGTGAAGGAGAAATATCTCGACCGTCTGGATGAGGAGCGCTATCAGATGAAGCCTGAGGTAGATACCCAGCGCAAGGTAGAGGCTCTCTTCCAGGATGTAACTGATGAGAAGGAAATCTGGTTGCGTGATGGCTTGTATGCCCTGATCAGTGACGTACTCTTTGTGCGTGACCGCAAGGACCCTGAGCTCTTCCATCCACGTATCTCTGCACAGCTCGACTTCATCTACGAGTCGCTCTATGATAACGACAAGGCTGCGTTCAACCGCCTTTACAACGACTACTTCTACCGTCGCAACAATCAGTTCTGGTATGGCGAGGCGATGAAGAAGTTGCCTAAGCTGGTTCAGGCTACCCGTATGCTGGTTTGTGCCGAAGACCTGGGTATGGTACCTGATTGTGTGCCATGGGTGATGGACGAGTTGAAGATTCTGAGTCTGGAGCTCCAGAGCATGCCAAAGGACCCAACGGTTAAGTTCGGTCATCTGAGCCGTAATCCATACCGCTCTGTCTGCACCATCACCAGTCATGATATGCCAACCTTGCGTATGTGGTGGGACGAGAACATCTCCCGCACCCAGGAGTATTACAACACGATGCTCTATCGTGAGGGACCAGCTCCTCATCCGCTCCCAGGTTGGTTGGCAAGAGACATCATCGCCCGTCACCTGGCCTCTCCATCAATGCTCTGCATCTTGAGCGTACAGGATTGGCTCGCCATTGATGAGAAGCTCCGTCTGCCGGATGCTGAAGCCGAGCGCATCAACATTCCTGCCAATCCAAAGCATTACTGGCGCTATCGCATGCACCTCAGTCTGGAGGAGTTGGCTGCCAACAAGGAGTTCATGGCTAACATTACAGAGCTTGTAGCACAGGGCGGACGCAATTAAGCGGGTGACCCTTCAAACAAGAAATAAAGGTGTGCAACCGTTTGCACATTGTTATACATCAAAATACCCTTCTATTTTTAGGAGGGTATTTTTGTTTTTCGTATCTTTGCAAGCAATAATGCAAGTGCGTGCAACGGAAGCTGTTTTCCTGATTGCCGGTGCTGCTATATCCTATAGTCTAACGAATAAACTAAAGAATAAACAATAGGTAAACAGAATGAAGAAACTGAATTTATTAGTGATGGGTCTCTTGCTCCCGATGTTGGCAGCAGCCCAGACCGTCAAGTCGCCTAACGGCAACGTCTCGGTAACTTTCTCTTTATCCGAAAAGGGACAGCCTACCTACGAGATGAGCTATAAGGGAAAGACTGTATGTAAGCCATCTCATCTCGGATTGGAGCTGGCTAAGGATAAGCATGCCTCTAAGGGTATGGAAGAAACCAGTCTGATGGATGGTTTCACAGAGACCGGCAGCAAGACATCGACCTTCGATGAGACCTGGAAGCCTGTATGGGGTGAGACTGCTACCATCCGCAACAACTATAACGAGATGGAGGTAAACCTGAATCAGGCATCTTCCAAGCGTAACATCACTATCCGTTTTCGCGTATATGATTATGGTATGGGTTTGCGCTATGAGTTCCCTCAGCAGGAAAGCCTTAATTATTTCGTGATCCAGGAGGAGCATACACAGTTTGCCATGGCAGGCAATCATACTGCCTATTGGATTCCTGGTGATTACGATACCCAGGAGTATGACTACAACATTACTCCGTTGACAGGTATCCGCCCAATTATTGCGAAAAACCGTGAAGCTTACAAGAGCAATTCATCTACCACCGTCTTCTCGGATACCGGCGTTCAGACCTCTCTCCAGATGAAGACCAAGGATGGTCTCTATATCAATATCCACGAGGCTGCCTGCCTGGATTATCCAACCATGCACCTCAACCTCGACGAGAAGACATTGACCTTCGAGTCTTGGCTTACTCCTGATGCCGTAGGCAGAAAGGGATTCATCCAGACTCCATTCAATACTCCTTGGCGTACCGTAATGGTAAGCGATGATGCCCGTGATATGCTTTCATGCAAGTTGACGTTGAATCTCAATGAGCCTTGCAAGATCGAGGATACTTCATGGATTCATCCTACCAAGTACTGCGGCGTTTGGTGGAACATGATTGTTGGCACCAAGACCTGGAGCTATACCAATGACCTGCCATCTGTTCGCCTCGGTGTAACCGATTACAGCAAGTGCAAGCCTAATGGCACTCATGGTGCTACCAACGAGGAAGTAAAACGCTATATCGACTTTGCAGCCAAGAACGGTTTGCAGGAGGTGCTGGTAGAAGGCTGGAACGAAGGTTGGGAAGACTGGTTCGGCCATCAGAAGCTCGATGTCTTCGATTTCGTAACTCCATATCCTGACTTTGATATCAAGATGCTCAACGACTATGCTCATTCCAAGGGTGTGAAGCTGATGATGCACCATGAGACCTCTTCTGCTGCTCTCAACTACGAGCGCCATCTGGAGGATGCCTTCAATCTGATGAACAAATATGGTTATGATGCCGTGAAGACCGGTTATGTGGGCGATATCATCCCAAGAGGTGAGTATCACTACAGCCAGTTGATGAACAATCACTATCAGCGTGTGGTTGAAACTGCAGCCAAGCATCATATCATGGTGAATGCCCACGAGGCAACCCGTCCTACAGGTATCTGCCGCACCTGGCCTAACCTGGTGGGTAACGAGAGTGCCCGTGGTACAGAGTATGAGGCATTTGGCGGCAGCAAGCCTTATCACACCGTGATGTTGCCATTCACCCGTCTGCAGGGTGGTCCGATGGATTACACTCCTGGTATCTTCGAGACCAAGCTTTCTGAGTGGAGCAACAACAAGAGCTATGTTCATACCACTCTCTGTGGTCAGCTTTCTCTCTATCTCGTAATGTACAGTCCGCTGCAGATGGCAGCCGATCTTCCAGAGCATTATGAGAAGTACGACGATGCCTTCCAGTTTATCCGCGACGTAGCTTGCGACTGGGACGACTCCAAGTACCTGGAGGCAGAGCCAGCTAAGTATATCACCGTAGCCCGCAAGGCTAAGGGCACAGACAACTGGTTTGTTGGTGGCAAGACTGATGCAGCCCGTACATCCGTAGTAAAGCTCGACTTCCTGGATAAGGGCAAGAAGTATGCTTGCGCCATCTATCAGGACGGCAAGAATGCAGATTACGAGAAGAATCCTAAATCTTACCAGATCATCCACAAGACTGTGAAGAAGGGTGATGTCTTGAAGATTAAAGAAGCACGTGGTGGTGGTTTCGCCATCTCACTGCTCGCTAAATAATTTTTGGGAATTTGAGAGATGTCAGGGATAAGACCATAACTTCGTGTTATGAGGATGATTTCCTGATTTCTCTTGAATTCCTTTTCCCATTTTAAAACTACAGTTTTATAACTATAGTTTAATGACTAACAAGAGCTTAAATAATATGAATGTTCAAAAACTAATAATCGCAGCATTGACAGCTACTGTTTTACCAACTTCATTGAGTGCTCAGCAGACATTCAATGAGATGATGTATTCCAAGGAGAAAACCATGTTCGTTCTCAATGCCCCAACAGCCGGCAAGTCTTCTGTTACCATCCGTCTTTATAAGGATGGACAAAAAGGTAAGGCTTACAAGACGCTGAAGATGAAGAAGATGGGCGATGAACGATGGGGGGCTACCGTGAAGGGCGATCTGAAAGGTAAGTTCTATACCTTCGATATCGGTAAGGGCGAAACGCCGGGAACCTTTGCCAAGGCGGTAGGTGTGAATGGAAACCGTGGCGCTATCGTTGATCTCTATGATACCGACCCTGTGGGATGGGACAAGGATGTGCGTCCTGCCATCCAATCGCCAGCCGACCTCGTCATCTACGAGCTCCACGTACGTGATTTCTCCATTTCTCCTACATCGGGTTTGAAGTATCAGGGCAAGTATCTCGCCCTTACCGAACCTAAGGCTATCGAATATCTCAAGAACCTCGGCATCAATGCCATCCATTTCCAGCCGGTGTTCGATTACGCATCCGTAGATGAAACCCAGCTCAACAAGCCTCAGTTCAACTGGGGCTATGATCCGAAGAACTATAATGTGCCGGAAGGCAGCTATAGCACCGATCCATATTCTCCAGGAACCCGCATCAAGGAATTCAAGGAGATGGTGATGGCACTTCACAAGGCTGGCATCCGAGTGATTTTCGATGCCGTGTATAATCATACCTTCGATATCAATGGCAGCAACTTCCAGCGTACCTATCCTGATTATTATTATCGCAAGAATAAAGATGGAAAGTATAGCGATGGTTCAGGCTGCGGCAACGAGACCGCATCAGAAAAGCCTTTGATGCGCCAGTTTATGCTGGAGAGCGTGAAGTACTGGATTGATGAATTCCATATCGACGGCTTCCGCTTCGACCTGATGGGTGTTCACGATATCGAGACCATGCAGGCTATCCGTGAGATGGTAAACCGCATCGATCCTAGTATCTATATCTATGGTGAGGGCTGGAGTGCAGGCAGCTGCGCTTATCCTACCGAGAAACTCGCCATGAAGGCGAATACCCATCAGCTCAATGGCATCGGTGCCTTTAGCGATGATATGCGTGATGCCCTTCGTGGTCCTTTCTCTGATGACCATAAGGGTGCGCTCCTGGCAGGTCTTCCTGGCGAGGAGGAGAGTCTGAAGTTCGGTATCGTGGGTGGCATCGCTCATCCGCAGGTGGATATGAACAAGGTGAATTATGACAAGAAGCCTTGGACCAATAACCCAACCGAGCAGATCAGTTATGTAAGCTGCCACGATGATATGTGCTTGGTTGATAGATTGAAGGCAAGTATCCCATCCCTGACAGACAAGAAAATCTCTGAAGAGATGCGTACTGCCGAGTTGCTCCGCATCGACCAGCTTGCCCAGACCTGTGTGTTCACTTCGCAGGGTGTTCCTTTCATCCTTGCTGGTGAAGAGATGCTTCGCGACAAGAAGGGAGTGCACAACAGTTACAATTCTCCAGACAGCATCAACCAGTTTACCTGGACCAATCTGCAGAAGTATCCACAGGCATTCAACTTCTATAAGAATCTGATTCAGCTCCGCAAGAACCATCCAGCCTTCCGTCTTTCTACAGGCGATAAGGTGCGTCAGCATCTGGAGTTCCTGCCTAGTCAGGATGCCAATGGTAACCAGCAGACTTGCCTCGTAGGTTTCCAGCTTAAGAGTCTGGAGGGCATTGATGCCTGGAAGCATATTGTAGTCATCTATAATTTCAACAAGCAGGCAAAGAAGATGCTGATTCCTGAGGGCAATTACACCGTGGCTTGCTGCAATGGTGTTATCAACGAGGAAGGTCTGGGCTTCATCTCTGGCAAAGTAGTAGAGGTTGCCCCTCAGTCTGCCTTGATTCTTTATCAGAAATAGTCTATATATAATAAGGTATATATATAATAAGGTGTAAAATATGAAAAAGATAATAGCTTCATTAGTGCTTATGGGTAGCGCAATAAGTATGAACGCGGCAGTCAACGTAAGCCGCATTGAACCTACCGACTGGTATGTGGGTATGAAGGATGCTTCGCTCCAGCTGATGGTGTATGGCAAGGATATCAAGAATGCCGATGTCTCTGTGGATTATCCGGGTGTGAAGGTGGATAGTATCGCCCGCCTCGATTCTCCTAACTATCTCCTGGTGTATCTCAATCTCGATGGTGCCAAGGCAGGAGAGATGACGCTCAACTTCAAGCAGGGCAAGCAGTCGAAGAAGGTGAAGTATGTGTTGAAGAACCGTGAGATGGCGGGTGACAAGCGCATCGGTTTCTCTAACGAGGATGTGCTCTACATGCTGATGCCCGACCGTTTTGCCAATGGCAATCTGAAGAACGATGCCTTTAAGAACATGCGTGATAAGACCTGCGACCGTACAGCGCCTAGTCTTCGTCATGGCGGTGACCTGGAGGGAATCCGCCAGCATCTGGATTATTTCAACCAGTTGGGCGTAACCGCCCTGTGGTTTACTCCAGTTCTGGAGAATGACAGTCCTAATGATGGCAAGAACAGTACCTATCATGGTTACGCTACCACCAATTATTATCGTGTAGATCCACGCTTCGGAACCAATGCAGAGTATAAGCAACTTACTGCAGAGGCTCACAAGAAGGGATTGAAGGTGGTGATGGATATGATTTTCAACCACTGCGGTTTCGATCATCCTTGGGTAGCCGATATGCCATCGAAGGATTGGTTCAATGCTCCGGAATGGCTTGCTCCGGAAAATCAGACACCGGAGCATCAGAAGAAGATAGGAACCGTGGATGGCGCTGCTAAGGTGAATGACAAGTATCTCCAGACTAGTTATAAGTTGACTCCTGTGCTCGACCCATACGCCAGCAAGGTAGATCTTACAGAAACCGTAGATGGATGGTTTGTGCCAAGTATGCCAGATTTGAACCAGCGCAATCCGCACGTCATCAAATATCTGATTCAGAACAGTGAGTGGTGGATAGAGACCGTGGGCATCGACGGCATCCGCATGGATACCTATCCATACGCCGACCGTGATGCGATGGCACACTGGATGAAGGTGCTGGGCGAGGAATATCCTCACTTCAATACCGTGGGTGAGACTTGGGTGACCGAGCCTGCCTATACTGCTGCCTGGCAAAAGGATAGCAAGCTCTCTGAAAAGAACAGTTATCTGCCAACCGTGATGGATTTCGCCTTCTTCGACCGCATCAACAGTGCGAAGAACGAGGAGACTGATGATTGGTGGAACGGTATGAACCGCATCTACAACGTGTTCTGCTACGACTATCTCTATCCGAACCCAAAGAGCGTGATGGCATTCGTAGAGAATCACGATACCGACCGCTTCCTGGGTGAAGGCAAGGATACCCTGGCATTGAAGCAGGCGCTGGCACTTCTCCTCACCGTCAACCGCACCCCACAGCTCTATTACGGAACCGAGGTGCTGATGAATGGTACCAAGAGCGTAACCGATGGTAATGTCCGCAAGGATTTCCCTGGCGGTTGGGCTGGTGACAAGCACAATGCCTTTACTGCCGAAGGAAGAACACAGGCTGAAAACCAGATGTTCGACTGGCTCAGCCGATTATTGCATTGGCGTCAGGGCAACGAGGTCATCACCAAAGGCAAGCAGACCCAGTTCTGTCCACAGAAGGGTGTTTATGTCATTGCCCGTCAGTATAAGGGAAAGAACGTGATGACCATCATCAATGGCAAGAAGGAAGCCAACGAACTGAATGTTTCCCGCTATGCAGAGATTATCGGCAATGCAGAGAAGGCTACGGATGTAACGAATGGCCGTACCGTTCTGATCAACAAGAACGTGAAGCTTCGTCCTCGCCAGACTATGATACTTGAATTTTAAAACGCAAGTAGTTGCGATTGCCAACGCAAGTATATTCCTATATGAACGTTCCTGGAATTGTGTTTTTACACTTCTAGGAACGTTTTTTTCTTGATAAAAATTCTTTGGTTTCATTTTTTCTTCGTACTTTTGCATGCAGAAGTATAAAAACTTAATAAAAATGTTTGGAGAAATAGGAAAATGGCTATTAGATATATCTAAATATTTGATAACGGGCTATGTTTTAGCTAAAATGTTTGGTCAAGATGACTCAACATGGGTTGTAATAGGTGCAGTTGTAGTTGCGGCTTTGCTGTTTGTCTTAGGATTGTACTGTTTACGAAAGGACAAAGATAAAAATAACAAAAAGAAAGGAAAATAGTATGGATACTGGATTGTTTATTATGTATGGCTTTTTGTTGCTTTTGGCAGCAGGAATATTTATTTATGCCAAAATTGATGATCGCAAAGAACAGAAAAGGCAATAATATGGATTACGGATTATTAGGAATGTATATATTTCTGGCTTTGATTGCTGTTGGTTCTTTCATTTACGTTAAGATAGAAGACAGAAAAGAGCAAAAGAATAGTTAATGACTAGATACATTCTTTCCCTGATAGCAGCATTATTCATAACCTTGAGCAGTTTTGCGCAAGGCAGCCTTCCTAGTCGCTTTAATGTAAGCTATCTCAATATGGCGGCAGGAATGCCTAATAATTTTGCGGATGATATTTTCCAGGATTCATACGGCTTCATCTGGATCAGTACACATGGTGGTGGACTGGTACGTTATGATGGATTCAATTATATGAACTTCAATCTGGGCTCATCCGGTATCAGTCTGCGAAGCAATAGCTGCCGCAATGTGTATGAAGATCATTTCAAGCGCCTTTGGATAGCTTTCGAGGAAGGTCCGCAGGTGCTCGACCTCAAAACGATGCAGCCCATCATTCCACCTTGTGAGAATGAAAAGGTAGAAGCTCAGCTCAACAAGGCACTCAAGAACCTTTGCACCCGAATGTATTGCGATGCCAAGGGAAATGTATGGATGGTCGCTGCAAATCTCCTTACCCGTTTCTCCTTCAATGAGAAGGGGGAGGTGAATAGTGTCTTGTCCATCAGCTACCCTTACAATGCTCCTGATCTCGGTCTTTGTGATGTATACGGCAATGGCACGGTGGTGATGTGCAATAATGGAGTGGTGAGTGAATTCTCGGTCAAGAACAATCAGTTGGTGGTTAAGAATATATCTTCTCTGTTCCCTAAACTCGATTCCCGTTATGCGGGAGCCGTCATTTCTTATCATGGAAAAATCTGGTTGGCTACCAATCGTGGCTTGTTTAATAGCGCCAAGCAGGAATTCCACTGTTCGGCAACCGATCATTCACTCCAGCATGAGGTGGTAACGAGTCTTGCCATCACAGAGGATGATAAGCTCCTGGTGGGTACCCTCTGTGGTGTGGATATTATAGATGATAAGACTGGTACGATCGAGCATTGGAATTGTAGCAGTGTGAATCCGTTGAGTAGCAACTTTGTAAACAGCTTGTTGTCTAAGGATGGACAGATCTGGGTAGGTACCGAAACGGGTGGTATCACCAAGTTGGCACCACGCCAGTTGCAACTGGAATTTTTCAAGCACGATGCAGCGAATCCTGCCAGTCTTTCTCCGAATGCGGTGAATGCAATGTATGCAGCCCCGGATGGCACCCTGTGGGTAGGAACCGTAGAGGGCGGACTCAATGCTCTGGCTCCTGGCAGCAGGAACTTTACCCATTATACGATGGCAAATTCCGGTTTGCCCCACAACAGTGTTTCCACGCTTGCTGCCGATAACCGGGGGAATCTGTGGATAGGCACCTGGGGGACGGGCATTGCTGTGATGAATCTCCAGCAGCCTGGCAGGATCATTCCTCTTGTGGTAGATGTCAAGCATCAGCATTTGCTGAATTTTGCAGGAGCACTGGTGTATGATCCTATCAATGATGGTATGTGGCTGGGAACCAATGATGGTCTCTTCTTCTACGATTTGAAGCGTCAGCAGTTGATAGAGCCTTTCAAGGGCTGTCTGAATGTGCGTGGCTGCATCGGAAACCTGATTACACCAGATGGCAAGCTCCTGATGGGATGTGTGCAGGGTATGGTGGAGATCAATCTGAAGTCCCGTTCTCGTGGAAAGGGCGAGTTTGCCGTCGAATATCATCAGTATAAGTTGGATGCCCCAGAGAGTGGCGTGATAGACAAGATTCTCTCTTTCTGTCTGGCGAAGGATGGCAAGATCTGGCTGGGCAGCAATGGCTACGGCTTGTATTGCTATAATTATAATAAGGAGGGAAAGACATACGTGAAGTCCTTCACCACGAATAATGGATTAGCCAACAATACCGTGAAGGGTATTGTAGAGGATAACCAGGGTATGTTATGGATAGCCACGGATAATGGACTCTCCATCTTCAATCCGAAGACCGAGACCTTCAGCAGTTATTCCCGTGAGGACGGACTGCTCAGTTCGCAGTTCTATTTCAATGGTGCCATCCGTGATGCCAAGGGTAAGATTTACCTGGGTACCGATGAGGGATTGATGGCGGTTACGGGTGTGAACCATGCGGTTCATAACTTAGCCAGACTACGCTTTACCGAACTTCTGGTAGATAACCAGCCGGTGTTTGCCGGCAGTGATTATCTGGACGATGATATATCCATTGCCAAAAGGTTGTGCATCCATGAGAGCGACAAGTCGTTTACTATCTTCTTTTCTGCCTTGAACTATGGCAGCGAGAGTCAGGGTGTATATCTCTATCGCATGAAGGGATATGAGAACGATTGGGTTCAGCTGAAACCGGGGCAGCACAGTGTGCGTTATTCTACCTTGCCGGCGGGCAGCTATCAGTTTGAAGTGAAGTATATTCCTTCCTTCGATTCCGATAAGGAGCAGGTTATCTCCGTAGATATCAAGGTGACTCCTTATTTCTGGAAGAGCTGGTGGTTTGTCTCCTTGATGGTGATAGCTTTCATCGCCTTCCTGCTCTACATCTATATCAGCAGACTGGAGAAGATGCGCGAACGCGAGGTGGAGGAACTCTATCGTCCGATAGAGGCAGCTCTGAAGGATAGTGATGAGCCGGGCAAGTTGCAGAGTCGCATCCAGATGATTCTGGAGAACCAGAAGCGCTATCAGGATAGTCAGAAGAAGTCGATAGAGGCTGACAGGAAACAGGTAGCCGAAAAGGAGCGTCCGTTTATGGATATCGTGATGGAGGTGATGGAGAAGAACTATGATAACTCGGAGTTCGGTGTGCAGGAGTTGGCTGATGAAATGCGGATGAACCGCAGTGTGCTCAGTAAGATGCTGAATGCTGAGGCTGGTCAGCCTACCGCCCAGTTTATCCGCAACTATCGTCTCGACATTGCGAAGAAGATGATTACAGAAAAAGTGGCAAACCGGAACATCACGGAAATAGCCTATCGTGTGGGCTTCAATGATCCGAAGTATTTTACCCGTTGTTTTACCAAGCAATATGGTGTGTCACCTTCTTCCTATAAGGATTCGCTCGACGAGTAGGTATGTTAGGAAGTATATAATTGTTAAGAAACCAAAATACACCAAGGAGTCACTTGATTTAAGTCAAGCGACTCCTTGTTTTGTATGTGCGGGTGCACAACTAGTGGATAAGTGTGTAATAAACGGAAAAATCTACTGTTTATGCGGTTTGTCCACCTATTATTTACGTTTGTCCACCTACTTAATAGTGATTAATTGTACTTTTGCCACCGAAAATTAACGATCAAACCGATTTGCAGTAACAAACAAACCGTTTGAAAATTAACAAACCAAAGAAAATTAGAATAAACAAAATCATAAACCTAAAAAGTTTTAAGCAATGAGGAAACAATTATTCTCTATGATGCTATGCCTAGGAGCTGTCGGTGGTGCTTCTTTCGTAACCCCGATGACCGCTATGGCCGCTGTAGCACAGGACCAGGTGATTACAGTCAAGGGACAGGTTGTAGATGATCAGGGTGAACCTCTGATTGGTGCAACAGTGAAGACCAAGGATGCCAAGACCGGTGCTGTAACTGACCTCGATGGTAACTTCGAGATCAAAGTAAAAGCTAACGCTACTCTTTTGGTTAGCTATTTGGGCTTCAAGGAGCGCCAGATTGCCGTTCGCGGACGCGCTATCCTCGAACCTATCCAGCTTTCTTCAAACGACCAGTTGCTCGAACAGGTTGTTGTAGTGGGTTATGGTACTCAGAAGAAGGCAGACCTTACCGGTTCTGTAGCTATCGTCAATGCAGAGGAGATGAAGAAGGTATCTAACTCCAACATCTCTACCATGCTCGAAGGTAAGGTAGCTGGTGTGCAGATTACATCCGATGGTCAGCCAGGTGCCGACCCAAGTGTACGTATCCGTGGTATCGGTTCTTTCGGTAGCACTGCTCCTCTTTATGTCATCGATGGTGTGCCAATGGGTACCACTATCCGTGATTTCTCTCCTAATGATATTGAGACCATCCAGATCTTGAAGGATGCTTCTGCGGGTGCCATCTATGGTTCTCGTGCAGCTAATGGTGTCGTTATCATCACAACCAAGAATGGTAAGAAAGACCAGCCTCTGAAGGTGAACTACTCTGGTTACTTCGGTGTTGACCAGATTCCTGGCGATGTATATGACGTGATGAACGCCGACCAGTATAGCAACTATCTGGGTCAGGCTTGTTCTAACTCCAATACTCCTCTGCCTGGTGGTTACAAGATGGGCGAGGATGGCAAGTATCACTTCCAGGATGCTACCAATACAAATTGGTTTGACGAAGTGTTCAAGACTGGTATCCGCCAGAATCACAACGTAGCCCTCAGCGGTGGTAGCTCTCACAGTACTTATAATGTATCTCTCGACTACTATAACCAGAAGGGTACCTTGGAAGGTGCAGGTCCTAACTACGAGCGTTACACAGCCCGTGTGAACAATACCATGGACACCAAGTTCGTGAAGTTCCGCACCAGCATGGTTTATTCTCACTCTAACCAGGACAACATGGGTCTTTCCAATGCCTCAGAGTATGTCCAGGGTCTTTATGGTGATGTAACCAACGTGCTCCGTGGTACACTTCTGATGCAGCCAACTATCAAGGCTTACGATAACTCAACATGGGTTCTCGATGACAAGGTAGGTGCAGCCAACGGTTATCGCTACGATGCATACGGTTATGGTGTTTACTATGACAGCGTACATGGTGATATCTCTGCTTCTAACCCATTGCTGGTTAATAACCTCCTGCAGCGCAACACCTTGGTTGACCGCTTCGTAGGTACCGCTTCTGCCGACGTAGATTTGTTGGGTATGGTAGGTATCAAGAGCAAGAACCATGGTCTTCACTATAATGTAAACCTCTCTTACAGCAAGACAGAGGCAAAGGATAAGACCTGGATTCCTTCCTGGATTCAGAGCAACCGTGTATATCTTGCCAAGGAGAATGAGCGCCTTACCAAGGGCTCACGCAACTACAGCGACGCCTTGGTTGAGAATACCATTACCTACAATGGAACAATCGGTAAGCACAACATCAACCTGCTCGCTGGTATGACTTACGAGGAAGAGAATACCAACCTCTTGACAGGTTGGGGTATCAACTTCACAGAGCCTTACTTCCTCCAGCTTCAGAATGCCAAGAACACTTACTCAGAGTCATACGAGTATAAGCATTGTCTGGCATCATACGTAGGCCGTTTGAACTATAACTATGCTGAGAAGTACCTGATTTCTGCAGTAGTACGTCGTGATGGTAGCTCCCGCTTGAGCAAGAACATCCGTTGGGCAACCTTCCCATCTGTATCTTTGGGCTGGCGCTTCGATAAGGAAAAGTTCTTCCCAATCAGCCAGGATATCGTTAACATGTTCAAGATTCGTGCCAGCTATGGTGAGCTCGGTAACGAGAATATCGGTGAGTACCAGTATATGGCTACCATGAACCGTAACAACATGACTTACAGCTTCGGCAACAGTCCTGTAACCGGTTCTGCCGTTTCTACCTTCGTGAACAACGATATCGCATGGGAGAAGAAGAAGACTACTAACGTGGGTATCGACCTCGCGATGTTCAACAACCGTCTGGAGTTCACTGCCGAGTGGTATAAGAACAAGTCAGAGGACTTGCTTTACTCTGTTCCTGTTCCTGCACAGACTGGTGTATCCAATACCTCTGTAACCATGAATGCTGCCTCAATGGAGAACAGCGGTTTCGAGTTCAGCGCAACCTATCGCAACCGTGACCATGCCTTCAAGTATGACATCAGTGCCAACTTGAGTACCTTGAAGAACAAGGTAACTTCTCTGGGTATCGGTAAGGACTCTTACATCTCTGGTGCATACGCTACCTACGTAGGTCAGGAGATCGGTCAGTTCTATGGTTGGGTTTACGAGGGAATCGCCCGTACACAGGCAGATCTCGACAACCACGCTACCCAGCAGGGTGTTAATGTAGGTGATTGCCTCTATAAGGATATTTCTGGTCCAGAAGGAACTCCTGATGGCGTAATCGATGCATACGACCAGACCGTATTGGGCAGTGGTCTTCCAAAGGTGAACTTCGGTTTGAGCACCCACATGGAGTATAAGGGCTTCGACCTCAACATTTCTACCTACGGAGTTTTGAACTATCACGTATCAGATGATATCTATAATAGCTTGAACTCTTGCTACGGCTATGGAAACAAGGAAGTAGGCATGCTGGATGCCAATCGCTGGTCAGAGGATGGTACCTACCTTTCAAGTGTTCCACGTACCTACGCTGCCAACAATGCAACATTGGCATGGAACGACCTCTTCAGCTCTCGCAAGATTCAGAATGCTGCTTACTGGAAGATTGCCAACGTAGAGTTGGGCTACAACTTCCCAGACAAGTGGTTTGGTGGATATGTCAGTGGTGTACGTCTCTATGTATCAGCACAGAACCTCTACACCTTCACAGGCTATCATGGATATAATGTGGACTATGCCGGCGGTACCTTTACCCCAGGTTACAACTTCTGCTCTTTCCCAAGTGCCAGAACATTTATGGCAGGTCTCCACTTCACATTCTAATAGTTTAAGAGATAAGGAAAACTACGAGAATTATTATTTAAAAGAACATTTGATATGAAACTATATAAATTATCATTAGCTCTCTTCCTTGGCCTCGGTGCTATGGCTACCACCTCATGCGAGGACAAGTTGGATGTTACCAATCCTAACCAGCAGACCACCGGAACCTTCGGTTTCAATGCTGATGATCTGGAAGAGTGCGTTATTGCAGCATACAACCATATTCGTATGGAAGGTTCTTCGGCACGTGTGGGTTATACCCTCGATGTGACACGTGGCGATGAGGTATGGAACTCATCACAGGTATGGTACATGCCTTTCGATGATATGAACGACCCAGTGACAGATGAAATCTCCATGTGGCCTTGGCGTGAAGCTTACTATACTATTAATGTATGTAACTTCATTCTTTCACGTACTACAGGCGATGATGCTTCGCTCAGCGAAAGCATGAAGCGAATCAAGGGACAGGCTCTCTTCCTCCGTGGTTATTCATACTATACATTGGCAGGATATTACCAGAATCCTGCGCTGATTACTGATTATGCCAACTATTCTACTCTGGATGGTCTCTATGGCAAGAACAGTACTTACGATGATGTGCTCGACCAGGTGGAGAAGGATTTCGCTGAGGCAATGACTCTTCTTCCTTCCCGTGATGCAGGTGGCGAGTGGGCAAAGGGTCGTGCTACCTGTGGTGCCGCTGCCGGCTACTATGCCCGTACCTTGATGCAGCGCCATAAGTATAGCGATGCGCTTACCGTGCTCAAGGATATCATGAACAAGAAGTATGGCTCTTACAAGCTGATGGCTAACTATGGCGACAACTTCCGTGAGGGTTCTGCTTACGAGAACAATGACGAGAGCCTCTTCGAGATTCAGTATCTTGACTACGGTTCACAGGGTGTGGATGATGAGTGGACTCCTGTCAATACCAGTCCTAACGCTACACAGGGTCATGCCGTAGAGTCTAACTTCGCTCCAGGTAGATTCGGTGGATGGGCAGACCTCTCTGCATCTCCATGGTTGTACAACCTCTTCAAGCAGGAGCGTACCAAGGATGGCAAGCTCGATCCTCGTCTCTACTGGACTATCGGTACCTACGAGTCTGACTGGATTGGTTTCGAGAATGGCAACGTAGCTTACAAGAGTGAAATGACTCCTAATGATACCATCATCACCAACAACAACTATGGTGGTCTCCCTATCGCTAAGTGGACTAATTTCCGTACCAACCTTTATGACAAGGTAACTACAGGTCTTCATTGCGGTATCAACCTCCGTATGATGCGTTACTCAGATGTATTGCTTCGTGCTGCAGAGTGCGAGAACGAGGTAAATGGTCCTACACAGCAGGCTATTGACTGGATCAATCAGGTTCGTGAGCGTGCCAGCCTGAAGGATCTGAGCCTCTCTGATTTCGATACCAAGGATAAGCTCTTCGAGCAGATTGCCAATGTAGAGCGTCCTAAGGAGTTCGGTTGCGAGTATGGTCGTGGTTACGACCTGATCCGTTGGGGATTCTTCTATGATCAGGGTCGTTTGGCTCAGTTGAAGGAACACGGAACCTTCCGCCGTTCTCCATACAAGGCTAAGGAAGCAGTCAGCTACTCTTTGGTAGGTGTTGATCCTGAGGTGAAGAGCTCTTACGATACATACGTACCGGGTCATGAGTTCCTGCCAATCTTTCAGGGCTTGCTGAACGATAACCCTAACCTGACTGGTAACTCTGCGAATACCAATACAGACAACTCTACTGATTTCTTCGGAAGAGGTTGGACAGTTCACCCAGTAGTAAACTTGGGCAAGTAACAATATTACAATATAGAATATATAAAATATGAAACACCTAAATAAAATAGCATCTGTCTTCTGCGTGGCAGCAATGGCTTTGACTGCATTGACAGGATGCGAGGGAAGTGACATGTTCAGTGTTAACTCTCCTGATTGGATTTCAGAGAAGATTGACTCCATTAATGCTGCTAAGGGCAATGATAATGCATTGCCAGAAGGTGAGGAGGATGTTTACACCGTTGGTGCTACTGACTATTCTTCTGGTTTCTGGACAGCCTTCTCTAAGTATTATGTCATACCTGAGGGCAAGACCTGGAATGCCGTGTTCAATCTGAACATCAACCCATCGGCTCCTAATACCTTCAAGAACTTCGCCCTCATCCTTGCTAGTGATGATGATCGTGGTGGCGCTAACTATAAGGAGTATGGAGCTATCCGTTTCGATAATCAGCCTAGCGGTAACTCTGAGTGGGGTGATTATATTGATAGAAGTGGTGTAGTAAGTGATCTTACTTTTGAAACAGATACCGATGAAGGCGTGCAGAAGCTCGGTGGTACAGTAGTTGTTACTGTTGACCGCTCAGACCCTAATGCTTTCAGTGTCAAGATTACCAATGGTACTGTAACCAAGACATACAAGCAGTCAACCCCTCTTCCAAATCTCAATCCTGATGCAAGCGATACCAACATCCGTGCATTCCTTGTACCGGAAGGTTCTTACATCAACTTCCTCCAGTCTAACCTCGAGCCAATCGGTGGTTTCACTTCTGCAGAGGATAAGCAGCCTCTTTCTATGGAGTTGCACTCTGTTCCTAAGAAGGTTTTGGTAGGTACATCTCTTGAGGATGCAATGGCCAACGTTTCTGCTACCATCACATTCGAGACTGGCATTACCAAGGAGGTTCCTGCTGCTGAACTCGGATTTGTGGCTGTTCCTGATATGAATCAGGTAGGTCAGAAGACACTCGTTGCTATCTACAACAAGACGTTCAAGAACGAGAACTGCAGTACTCCTATCGCAGGTCAGGCTCAGTTCAGCGTGGTAGATAAGATGTTCAACAGTCTGGGTGCTACAGACAACTCAACTCCATTCTTCGGTGCTCAGACTGAGGCTGTGAAGGTAGCTCCTCATGAGACTCAGGTGATGCAGTTTACCAACTATACCAATGGTGGTAATAACTGGGAAAACTTCCTCGTTGTAATGGTAAACGGTGCTGGAACAGAATACGGTGTTACCCGTGCCGACTGCTTCGGTTGGGGTACTGCTTACGATGGCAAGGCAACTCCTTTCGGTGCTCCTGAAAATTGGGCTACATGGCTCGCTGACATGGATGGCGCCAAGGTTACTCTCTATACAACCAACAATGGTGATGGCACTGTTGATATCAAGTACGATATCCTGGCAGCCAATGGACATAAGTATCACATGGGCTACACAGGAATCTCTGGCGTAGATGCCAACGATTTCTTTGTCAAGCTCTCTCTCGAGAAGGCTCACCTGGAGTTTGATACCGTCATCGGTGATGAGAACAATACTTCTGCTTTCTTCGGAGCACTCTCTAATGTGTTTGATGTTCCAGCAGGCAAGACTGTTTCTACTCAGTTCGTCAACTATACAGCTGGTGGTGAAAACTGGCACAACTTTGTAGCAGTTCTTGTTAACAAGGCAAACGATAAGGAGTATGCTGCCGTTCGTGCCGACAACTACGGTTGGGGTCCTGGATATGATGCATGTACTCATGCCAGCTCATGGGAAGACTGGGGGGCTTGGCTTGCCGCTATGGATGGTGCCAAGGTTCAGCTCTCTGTAACCAATGTAGGTAATGGTACAGCCAACATCAAGGCAACCATGATAGGCAACAATGGTGTAACCTACACTCAGACCTATAATGGCATCAACAACATTGATGCTAATGACCTGGCGTTCAAGCTCACCATAGAAAAGGCTCATCTGGTATTCGATTTACCATTTGCCAATTCTTCATTTGCATCAGCACGCAAGCATTACTCACGTGCACATCGCAGATAAGAGATTTTTGAAATAGTATGAGAAGGCATGACCTATGCGGAAACACATTCCCATAGGTCTGCCTTTTTTCAGAAAAAGAAGACAATAAAACTAACTAAACGAAAAGAAAAATGAAAAAGCTTCATATATTTGCCCTTTTGCTGGCTTGTACGCTGGCGGTAGGATGCAGCAGTAGCAGTGATGATCCGGAGATTCCTGTGAATCCAACTCCAACTCCTACACCGACTCCAACCCCTACACCAACTCCTGGTGATCAGACAGCAGAGGAACTGGCTAATTACAAATGTCCTACCTATAATGATAATTATACATCGGTGGCTGCCTGGACACAGCGCTCGAAGTGGAATCTTGCCAATATGCACGATCCTACGGTGGTGAAGGCATCTGATGGATATTATTATATGTATCAGACTGATGCCAGCTATGGCAATGAACATCAGAAGGATATCCGCAACAGCAACAAGCACGGACACTTCTTCTGCCGCCGCTCCAAGAATCTCGTAGATTGGGAATTTGTAGGAGCCACCATGGTGGGCTTACCTTCCTGGGTGAAGTCAAAGCTCAATGAATTCCGCAAGGGCATGGGAGTGGCTGAACGTCCTGACAGCTATTTCGCCAATGACCTGGACTTCGGCTTCTGGGCTCCATGCGTGCGCAAGGTCAACGACCATCTCTACCGCATGTATTATGCCATCACCTGTCCTGGCACCATCAATGGTGACGGAACCTGGAGTGAACGTGCCTTCATCGGACTGATGGAGACCAGCGATCCGGCTTCCAACAAATGGGAAGATAAGGGATATGTCATCACCAACGCTTCTGACAAGGGATTGAATTACAAGGTAAAATCAAATGATTGGGCAAACTGCTATTTCAAGTATAATGCCATCGACCCTACTTACGTCATCACTCCAGAAGGAAAGCATTGGCTGATATATGGTTCCTGGCACAGTGGTTTCGCTGCTGTGGAGCTTGATGCCAATACGGGTAAGACCAAGGCTGCCTTGCCTAACCCATGGGGTACAGCCGATGATATCGCTGCTTACGGAAAGACCATCTTTACACGTACGTTGAATAACCGTTGGCAGGGTTCCGAGGCTCCGGAGATTGTATATCATGATGGCTATTATTATCTTTTCGTTGCTTACGATGCCCTGGAAGTTCCTTACAATACCCGTGTGCTCCGTTCCAAGAACGTGGATGGTCCGTATGAGACCATGAATGGTAAGATTACCGATGCTGCCAAGGGTGCCAATGAGGAACCTACCGTGCTGACTCATCCTTACAAGTTCAGCGCAGGAAGCGGTTGGGTAGGTATCAGCCACTGTGCCGTATTTGATGATGGTGCAGGCAACTGGTATTATGTTTCCCAGCAGCGTATGCCTGCCAATGTTGCAGGTATTGCTGCCAGCAATGCCATCATGATGGGTGGCGTGCGTTCTATCCAGTGGGATAGCAACGGATGGCCTGTCGTGATGCCTGAGCGTTATGGAGCTGTTCCACAGGCGAAAATCACCGCCAGCGAACTGGAGGGAACCTGGGAAGGTATCGAACTCTCTTACGAGTATGGCAAGCAGAAGACCAGCAAGACCTTCAAGCTCAGCAGTAATGGCGTGATGGAGGGTGGTTCTGCCTGGAGCAATGTCAAGGCATGGAGCTTCGATGCTTCTTCCAACACATTGACCATCGGTACTACCAAGCTGAAGGTTCAGCGTGAGGTAGATTGGGAGGCAAGTCCTCGCAAGGTTACCATCGTTTACTCGGGTGTGAGTGGCAACAGAAGCTATTGGGGAAAGAAGAATTAAGACCTTTAGTTAGTTTTAAAAATAACCGCATCAGCGGTTTCTGGTTTTGATAAGGGGAGCTAAGCTGTGAAGCATTCAGCTCCCTTTTTTAATAACTCAACTTAGTAAGTAATCCTATAAACAGTAACAAAAAGACGTATGAATAATTTTTTGATTAAAGATATAAAAGTATGGGTTCTCTCTATACCCTTAGTGGCGGCTTGTGCCGTTTCCGCCGTTTCCGCAAAGGCGCAAACGGCTCTTTCACAGCCGATTGTGGTGGATACACCAATGGTTCATGATCCCGTGATGGCTTACGAGAATGGTAAGTACTATCTCTATTGCACGGGTCATGGAGTGGCTCAGATGACTTCTACCGACCGCCAGCACTGGACCCTGAATCCGCAGGGTGTATTGAAGGATGAGGCTCGTGGTGCTTTTCCGGCATGGACCCATGATAGTGTACCGGGATATGAGAGTCATACCTGGGCACCGGATGTCATCAGGTATAAGAATAAGTGGTATATGGCTTATTCCTGTTCTACCTTCGGCAAGAACACCTCTGCCATCGGATTGCTCAGCAATGTTTCGCTCGCCGATACCGATGGATGGAAGGATGAGGGCTGCCTCATATCTTCAAAGGGTGGTAGAGACAACTGGAATGCCATTGATCCGAATTTTGTGATTGATGAGAAGGGAAAGCCTTGGCTTACCTGGGGGTCTTTCTGGGATGGTATCCAGCTTATTCCTTTAGACAAGAAGACGATGCATGTGAAGAAGGGCGCCAAGCCTCAGACCATTGCCCGCCGTTATGCGCTCAATCAGATGGATGTGCCTACCAATCCTACCTCCCGTGATGCCGGCACCAATGCCATCGAGGCTCCTTTCATTATGAAGCATGGTGGTTATTACTATCTCTTCGTCAGTTGGGATTACTGCTGCCAGGGTATGAAGAGTACCTATCGAGTTGCCGTGGGTAGAAGCAGGACGGTGGCTGGTCCTTATCTGGATAAAGAAGGCAAGGATATGCGCAATGGCGGTGGCACCCTGCTGCTGGAAGGCGACAAGAAGGAATATGAGGCGATGGGTCATTGCTCTGCCTACTCCTTCCCTGATGGCGATTTCTTCTTCTGTCATGGTTACAGCGTGCCGAAGAATGGTGCCAGCATCCTGGTTCAGAAGAAAATCAACTGGACGGAAGATGGGTGGCTGACACTGGAGTAGGTGTACTTTTCTGAAAATAGGTTATCACTTGTGATATATCTGTAGAAGTGTTAAAATCAAGTTAAAATAGCGTTTATTTCGCTACGAACGGCAAAAAAATGGTTTCGTAGCGAAATAAACGCTATTTTCTTTCGCTGTTTCCGAAATTAGTTGTATATTTGCAGCGAACCAATTGGGTATGATTATGTGTGAAATAATAGGTTGTCTTATACCCTGAAATATGTAAAATAATGCATTCGGAACACCTTGAAATATGTAAAATAAGGCATTCTGATATCCCGAAACTTGTAAAATAAGGCATTCTGAAATCTCGAAATATGTAAAATAAGGCGTTCTGTGTAGTTAAAAACATGTAAAATAAGGCATTCCTCATTATTTTTTCTTATCTTTGCATCCAGAAAAAGTAAGTGTTATTATGCTGGATAAGAGAAACTTAGAACAGATTCTTTCTGATCAGCAGGAAGAACTGGAGATGCGTAGAGGCGAAACTTTGTGTCATCGACCAGAAGAGGCGCAGATAGACTTGGACAGTACGCAGGCTCAGGTCGTGATAGGTGTGCGCCGTAGCGGCAAATCTACTCTATGCTTCCAGGCATTGGAGAAAGTAGGTGTGAAATACGCTTATGTAGATTTTGACGATGAGCGGTTGACTAACATCCAGGCAGAAGATTTGAACGATGTTCTGGAAGTGTTGTATAAGATATATGGTGATTTCAATTATCTGTTTCTTGACGAGATACAGAATATCGAGGGCTGGCACCTTTTCGTGAATCGCATGCTTCGCAGGCGGATGCATGTCATTGTAACAGGTTCTAATGCCAAACTTCTGAGCAGCGACCTGGCTACTTATCTCTCGGGGCGCTGCAAGGAGATACCTTTGTTTCCATTCTCCTTTTATGAGTATTGTCTGATGAAAGAGGTGGATACGGAAGGAATGACTACCAAGGTACAGGCGTTCAGGAGAGCTGCCTTCGATCATTATCTGAAACAGGGAGGATTTCCTGAGCTGCTCGTTATTGGCGAACACCAGAATTATGTGAAGAATCTGGTAAGCAATATTCTGCAGAGAGATATCGAACAGCGTTTCAAGATAACCTATCAGGCTACCTTCGAGCAGTTGGCTCATCATTTGCTCAATGTGGCTCCGCTCATCGTGTCTTCTTCGGAACTGTCTGCTATACTGGGGGTAAAATCGGAACATACCATCAAGAATTATATCGGATATATGAAGCAGGCTTATCTACTGCTGGGACTTCAGAAATATTCCGCCAAGAGCAAGATGAGGATAACCCAGGAGAAGGTGTATCCGATAGATGTGGCTTTGATGGATCAGCGAGATAATGCACTGGTGGGAGAGAATCTGGGATGGAGATTGGAAACCATTGTTTATCTGCAGCTGGTTAGAACTTATAAGCCGCAGGGGTATGATATCTATTACCTGAGCGACCGTTCGGGAGAATGCGATTTCGTGGTTTGCAAAAACAATCAGGTGAAACAAGCCATTCAGGTATCGTATGACATTTCTTCACCCAAGACTCGCAAACGGGAGATTGAGGGATTGCTTCTGGCTCATCGCAAGACGCAATGCACCGACCTGCTGCTGCTCACAGACCATGAGTACAACCAAGTTACCGAAAAAGGTCTTGACATCAAGATACGACCGGTATATGATTGGGTTGTGGAAATGGGACGAGAAAATAGAAAAAAAAGAGAAATAACAATCGCAATATAAAAAATGAATAAATTAAAAGCATTATTGGGCTTCGACCCGAAGACTACTACGGTCAAGACGGAATTGATAGCTGGTATGACTACCTTCTTGACCATGTGTTACATCCTGGCAGTGAACCCTACCATCCTTGCCACCACAGGCATGGACAAGGGCGCTCTCTTTACTGCCACAGCCATCGCTTCTGCCATCGCCACCTTCCTGCTGGCTTTCATGGCAAAACTGCCTTTTGCCCAGGCTCCCAGCATGGGACTGAACGCCTTCTTCGCCTTCACCCTTTGTCAGGCAATGGGCTTGACCTGGCAGCAGGCTTTGGCAGTGTTGCTCGTAGAGGGTATCATCTTCCTTGCCATCACCTTCCTTAATATCCGTGACAAGATATTGGAGTGCATTCCGAAAAACCTCCGCTTTGCCATATCGGCAGGTATCGGTATGTTTATCGCCTTTATCGGTTTGAAGAATGCGGGCATCATTACTGCCAATGCGGATACCTTCGTGCAGCTCGGCAAGTTTACGCCAGTCAGCATCCTGGGTCTCATCAGCATCCTGCTCTGTGGCTGTCTGATGGCGAGAAGAGTGAAGGGCTCCCTGTTCATCGCCATCATCATCTCTACCTTGATTGGTATTCCGATGGGCGTAACCCAGTTCTCTGACAACTGGATGCCGGTATCTACACCTCACAGCATAGCTCCTATCTTCTGCCAGTTTGATTTCACGGGCTTCTTTACCCCAAAGATGTTCATGGTGGTTTTCTCCCTGTTGCTTGTCAACATCTTCGATACCATCGGAACGGTGTTGGGATTGGTTTCCAAGTTGGGTATCAAGGAGAATGAGAAGGGCGAGATTCCGGGCGTGAAGGAGGCGATGATGAGCGATGCCATCGGTACTACTGCCGGTGCCTTGCTGGGAAGCTCTACCATTACCACTTATGTGGAGAGTGCTTCGGGTGTTGCCGAGGGCGGAAAGTCGGGTTTGACATCTTTCTTTGTGGGTTTGATGTTTATCCTGAGCATTTTCCTGGCTCCTATCTTCCTGCTGATTCCGAGTGCAGCCACCAGTGGTGCCCTGGTAATGGTGGGTGTATTGATGATTGATTCGTTCAAGAAGATTGAGTTGGAGGATATTTCCGAGTCATTCCCTGCCTTTATCACGATGATTACGATGGTGCTCTGCTACAGCATCGCCGATGGCATCTGCCTCGGCATCCTGAGTTATGTGCTCATCAAGATGATGGTGGGCAAGTTCAAGGATCTGAATCCTACGCTCTATATCCTGAGCGTCTTCCTGCTCTTCAATTATGTATTCAGCTAAATGAAGCGATAGATAAAAACGAGGCGGCAACCTGCATCACGCAGATTGTCGCCTTCTTCATTTCTAACTAACTTTCTTATCAACTATTCAAAAAATGTATCAATATATTGGGTATATCCAGGGCTGATGCCCTGGATGTAGCTTGTTTCTTGTTTCAATCTTTCTACTTCATCTTTTTACTTCAATCTGATGATGTTCAGCGAGCTGGCTGGAATCTCTACCGTAGCACCATTCTTCTCTGTAGTTACGTAGTTTTCTACAGGATAGATATTGGTAGGATTATCGATGGTGTTCTCCTCCAGACCGTTCTTGGCAGAAAGGCGGATGAGTTTGCCAGCCTTAATCTCCTTGCCCTGAAGATTGATCTTCGCTGTGGTATGCTCGGTGCTGGTGTTGGCAATCTTCAGGATTACCTCGCCAGTCTGCTCATCGAGTGTGGCTGTAGAGAAGATGCCAGGAAGGGTGTTTGCCTTCAGCTTGGTAGCGAATATCTCCTTGCCATCCAACTTGGCGAAGATGCTGTCGCCTACTACCTTCAGCTCGATATCGTACCACTTGCCGGTTTCAATCTTGCCTGGGCAGGTAGCAATCTGACTCTTGGCACCATTCACGATAGACTCCACACCGTGCTGGGTGTTGTTCCAGCCACCAAGGTTCAACCAGCAGTAGTTGTTCTTATCCACGTAGTTGAAGATGATGAGGAAACCCTCGTTTCCGGCATCCTTCTTCGCGCGTACCTTATATATATAACCGTTGCTGGTAATCTCGCCTGGGTTCAGACGGATGCAACTTTCCTCGTTGCTGGTCTGCTTGATGAGGCTGCCGTCTGCCTTCCACTGTCCACGGATATCGGTAGGCAACTCCTGCATGGTCATTGGCAGCGCCTTGCCGTTCTCATCGCTGTAGCCCTTGTCCTCGAAAGATACCTGGGTGCCCCATGTTCCCATTCCCACACGGCAGATGGCTGGCTTCACCTGGGTCTGCTCATATTTGTATGGATTCTCCTGGTTCACCTTCAATACACGGGTACCGATGTTGTTCGCCATCACGTTCTGAACGTAGTAAGATGGAGTTCCGAATACCTTATCAGAGGTATATTGAATCATATCCGGTGCCCACATACGGTTGTTGAGGTTGGCGAAGATAGGAGCGTAGGATGCCATGGTCACGATATCAGAATTGTTCTCGATGCCCATCATATAGACTGCCTCACCGAGTGCTGCATCGAGCGAACCCATATTGCCGAAGCCCTGGGTTACGGCATATTCGCCTACATAAATCTCGCTGCCCTTGCGGTCGTAGTTATCATACTTGTTGAAGTTCTCGGCAAACCAGGCTGGGTTTCTGTAGTAGTGCTCATCGAGCAGCTCTACGCTCTCGTTGCTTTTCCACTTAGGGTTGTCATCGCCCCATGCCACCACGTTGCCGATGAGATGCATCTTAGGATATTTCGCCAATACGGCATCCTTGAACTTCTTGAAGCGCTCGTAGTAGTGGTCGCTCTGCTGGCGAGGGTCTGGCTGGTTGTTCTCATTACCAATCTCCAGATACTCGATGTTGTATGGTTCCGGATGACCGTTCTTGGCACGCAGGGCACCATATTTTGAGGTAACAGGACCGTTGGCATACTCCAGGGCATTCATGCACTCGTCAATCCAAGGCTGGATGCTATCCACAGGAGTCATGCCGCCATGCCACAAACCTACGTTTACTACATAGAGAGGCTTGGCGTTCAAATCTTCGGCCAACTGCAGATACTCGTCGAAGCCCATACCATCGCTGGTGCGGTAACGCCAGTTCACGTTCTTGTGGCCCGGACGCTCCTCGATAGGACCGATGGTCTTCTCCCAGTGGAATGCATTCTCAGGTGACTCCTGTCCCTCTACGTAGCAACCGCCTGGGAAGCGGACGAACTTAGGATGGATGTTATAGAGAAGCTGAGCCAAATCAGGGCGCAAGCCGTTCTCGCGATTCTTGAAAGTCGGAGGGAAGAGGCTTACCATGTCGAGAACGATGGTACCCTTGCCGTCGGCTACGAGTTCAAACTGCGCCTTGGCATCGTTGGCATTGGCTGTGAGTTCAGCTGTATATTTGGTCCACTTCTTGCCTACCTTGGCATTGAGGGATGTTTCAGCATACACCTTGTCGCCCTTTGCGTTGGTGAGTCGAGCCTTCAATCCGCCTTTGTAGCTACCCTTTGCCCAGAAAGAGAGCTTGTAGGTTCTGCCCTGTACGGCGTTGATGCCCCAGAAGCCTTCGTTGATGAGAGAGGCTGTGGCTGCTGGTTTGGCAGCAATGGTAAGCTGGAGAGCCTTGCCCTGTGCCTTGTTGAGCAGACCCTTGTTGATGAGTTGTGTCTGGATTTTTGCACCTTTCTGGGCGGAAGTTTTCCAGGTAGGGATGTTCTTGTCATCATCTTCGAAGGAGCGGTTGCTGATGAGTTCGGCATAGAGACCGCCGTCAGCAGCATGGTTGATATCCTCGAAGAAGATACCATATAAATTAGGTGAAACCTTGACGCCTGGGTTAGAGGCATCTACGTTGATGGTTACTTGGGCATTGGCTGCCAAAACAGAGGCGAGAGCCGCCGAAAGTAAAAACTGTCTTTTCTTATTCATTTGCTTATTTTTAGGCTTGTTTTTATTTTGTTGCTTGTTATTTGCTGGTAGCATGAAGCCGCAGCTTTTGGAAGTTACTTCCTGCTGCGATTCATACACAGCCGCAAAAGTACACAAAATACACGGAAAAGAGGTGGACAAAACGGAGAATATAGTGTAAAAGGTGGATTTTCTGCTGAAAATCCACCTTTTTATCCTCTGCTGGTTGATTAGCACGCTAGTATCATAATTCGCTTTCCATGGATATTTTATTCATCGGATTGCGCTGAGTTTACTTTTTATGTCCCACAGATTTGGCTTTCCCTTCGGCCGCCGATTTTCAATTCACAGATATACACAGATTTTCGACCTGTTCGGTCTTTGAAGAAAGTCACGCAGATATCGCCGATGACGCAGATTTTCGACCTGTTCGGTCCTTGAAGAAAGCCACGCAGATTTGGCTTTCCCTTCGGCCGCCGATTTTCAATTCGCCGATGACGCAGATATTGTTGTGCCCTGTAAGTACTACCGCTAGGCGTCCCAGCGGATTTGCAATCCGCTGTTAAAAAATGTTTGACCTTTTCTTTGCGGATTTGTAATCCGCTGTAATATGTAACGATTATCCGCCAATTTCAAAAATACTCTTCACCCTTCACCACTCTTCACCCACTTTTCACCCGGAAAATCTGCGTCATCTCATAGACCGACCAGGTCAAAAATCTGCGTCATCTGCGAAATCTGCGTGACCTTCTTCAAAGACCGAACAGGTCGAGCTTCCGTTTAAAATCCGTGCGTAATCCGTGGAGCAAGAATGTTCTGTTAACTCAGCGTAATCCGATGAAGAAAATCTATGAAGAAACGAGGGGCATAAACTTATTACGCACTCCCTTTATTCTTCTGGTTATCTTTCAACCCCTTTTCCAATTCCTCGATGGTCGGCATAGATGATTTGAAGTCTTTCGGGAAGAGTTTGGAGAGCTGATATTCCGATATACCCATTGGTTCCTTGTATGACTCCAAGGCATATTTAGCCACTACGTTGTCCTTGTCCTTACAGATAAGCAAGCCAATGGTAGGATTGTCTATATCGGTCTTGAATTGGTGGTTGATGGCAGATACATAGAAACTTAGTTGTCCCAAGAACGATGGATGGAACGACTGGGCTTTTAGCTCTATGACTACATAGGCATGGAGGTGGGCATTGTAAAACAACAAGTCTGGGAAGAATTCCTGTTGTCCTACCTCCAAGCGGAATTGTCTGCCCATATACGAGAAGCCTTTTCCGAGTTCCAAGAGGAAACGTGTCACATTGTTCACCAATTCATCTTCGATGTCTCGCTCGTCAAATTTCTCTCTCAGATTGAGAAAGTCAAATTGATACGGATCTTTTGTCATTTGCTGTGCTAAATCGCTCTGCACAGCAGAAAGTGTAGATTGGAAATTTGTAACAGCTTTGCCATCACGCTCATATAGGTCTGTGTCGAGCCAATTAAGCAATGCATCACGCCCCCAGTTATTTTCCCATGTCTTTCTTGCAAAGAACAGGGCTTTGTCCATATCATCCTTACATTTGTCAATGATACGGCGATGATGGTCCCAAGGAATGGAGAATAACATCTTGAAATCATCAACAGGCTGTTGACGATTTTTAGATTGTTCCGCAACTTGCGGAACATTTGAGTCTGACAACGAATCTGAGAAAAGTTCCGCAGTCTGCGGAATATTTCTATATAGAGGAGCATAGAGTTTGAAAAACTTACTCATATAGCGCAAGTTTATAGGCGAGAAACCTTTTACTCCAGGCATCTCGTTCTTCAAGTCCTGACTGAGATTCTTATAAAAGCCAGAGCCGTAAGTATTGGCATATTGTTTGGCTTCGATGTCTCGTCCCAATTTCCAATAGAAGTCCAACAAATAGCCGTTGGTGGCACACGATGCTTTAAGGCGATGGCTATAAAATCTTTCTTTCAATTCTACAAGCCAGTCCTTATAGTCACTAGTATCATGAAGGACTACAGATAAGTCTATATTGTTCTTTGCCATTATTCCGAAACATTTAATGTTACAAATATAATGTTTTATCTTGATAATCAATAAGAAAAAATGAATAATTAGCAAATATTGCTACTATTTAGACAAATTAAAATTATCATCTGTAAAATTGCCCGACTTAGGAAGACAATTCGTTTGTTCATTCAAGAGTAACTTGAAAGGTTTCGAGTAACTCGAAACATACCTTGCTGTATCTTTATGGACACAATATTCCTATCTTCCTGTTTTTCGAAGTTATCTCGTTTGTTGCTGTCTTGTAAGTACTATCGTTGTGCCTTGTAAGTATTATCGTTGCTGCATCGCTTTAACGTAAATAGTCTTCGGAGTAACCTTTACTTGTTGCCAGAAGGACTAATAGTATAAGCCGGAAATGCCTATCTCTCCAGCCGCACAACAGCTGTTGTGCGCTTGCATAACAGCTGATATGCGCTCGCCCAACACCTGTTGTGCAAGTGGAAATCAGCTGGTGGGCGGATATTTATTTTAAATCTTCCTTTCTTCCGTGAGGCGTCCCAGCGGATTTGCAATCCGCTGCAACTTGTAGCGATAATCCGCCAGTTTCAAAAATACTCTTCACTCTTCACCGAAGTGGTGTAAGTCGTTGTGTATGAGCTATTTTGATAGGGTGAAGAGTGCGCTCGACTCTTCACCACTCTTCACCATCCTTCACCCGGAAAAATTTGTGATGATGAATAAAGCAGGTTAAAGTGCCAAACTTGGGTTAAATCAAGACCTTTAACGTTAAAATAATGCAAGAAGTTTGGCGGTGTGAGGGGAATAATGTATTTTTGTATCTTAATTATGTTAAACGTTTTAAAGGAGAAGATTATGAAATCAAGAGCGATAGGATTAAAAGAACCACAGTTAGTGGTTTCAATATCAGACCCATCTTTGGTCAATAAACTTAAAAGTGCCATTCAAATGCTCCATGGAGTAAGTTCTATTTCGGTTTTGAAACCTAAGAAAACGGAATTGGAACTTGCTGAAGAGGATGTTGCTAAAGGTAGAGTTACACAATGGAACTCTGTTGATGAAATGTTTGATACTATTCTTGGTAAGTGATGTATAAATTAGGAACAACTAAAAGATTCGACAAAGCGTTGAAACTTTGTCGCAAGCGTGGCTATCCGATAGAGAAATTACAGAAAGCGATTTACTTATTGGTAGAAAATGGTACTTTACCTTCAGAATACAAACCACATATACTTCATGGTAATCATGAAGGTGAATGGGAAGCTCATATTGAATCAGATTGGCTTTTGATATGGGAACAGAATGATACGGAATTGACGCTGTTGATGTTAACTACAGGTACTCATTCTGATTTGTTTGGCAAAACGAAAAGATAAAATGGATCACCGGCAAAAGGTGAAGAGTGGGTGAAGAGTGGTGAAGAGTGGTGCGCCACTCTTCACCTCTCGGAACCCCTGTGTTTATCGGGGTTTCAGACGATTTGGTGAAGGGTGAAGAGTAAAAAAGAGAGTGGGGATTTTCTCTCCCGACGTATCGTTTTGTGCCTGGCAATGGCACGATATTGCCCTGGTAAAGGGCAATATAATGCCGTAGTGAGGCAATAAGCGATGGAAGCGTCTTTACCATCCGTCAGTACTATCATGATGACCTCTCAGTGACACCTTGACTCCTTATCAGGAGTATCCTGACAAAAAGAAGGGCTGGACTTTCTCACGAAAACCCAACCCTTCTTTGTAAAACAGCTGTTTTTAAACTATATTTATATATAAGTAAAAGATGTTATAATATTTATCACTTATCTTATGTTTATTACAGAACATGTACCAGGCGGATTGGCATGGCCCTGTAAGTCCCGGTGTTTTTACCTGCATTACCGCTGACGAAGCGGAGATTCGACATGGTGCAAATCTTACCATACACATCTAAATAGCGATACCAGAAGCCATACTCAGGACTGGTGGTGTCGAAACCCTGATTTCCTGAGAGTAGCGTGCGGGTCCATAGGCTGACATGGGTGACATTTCTGAAAGCCTCACCCTCCACATATCCTGTGGCTGGCAAATAGATTACGGGCAGCTCCGAATTGTCTGTTGTTATCTCAACACTGTTGTACGCCTCGCCCGACAAGGTGTAGCGGGTCTCCTCTTTCAGATTACCGCCGTCTATGATGTCTTGGAACACACTATTCTCGGGAATAGTGAAACCTTGAGGCAGATTGCCGATAAGACTACCTGCATTTGCCTGATCCTGTTTCGCTTTAGCAATATGGAAGTATCCGCCAATAGCACCCTTGTTAGCTTCCAACGCCTTGGTGCCCGGAGCATAGCATCTGTCGCTGGAGGCTCCGAGGTTGCGGTCGAGCATGACGTATGTTTTACTATTTCCTTTCACCTTCACTACACCGTAGTAGAAACGGCCGCTGACATGAGATTGATCAACAGGCGGTTGTTGGTTGTCGGTGGCATCTATCTTGTGGAAGAGTCCACAATGATAAACGGGATACGTGATAGCAATGTCGTGTCCATTCTCCTGATAGGTGATGGTGAAATCGCCGATCCAGATGTCATAGTTGTCAGCACCGCTGTTCAGCGTCACTTTCCAGTTGCCGTCTCCATTATCCTTTACCTTAAACAAGTTGCTGTTTGCGCCATAAGTCACATCATCACCTTTTTTCATTGGAATCAGATAGCTGAACTCGTTAGTTCCCACCCCGAAGTGCAGACCATCGTTTCTGACAATATCGTTCTGCATATCCTTCGGGCTGATACCTTGAGTACCTGGCAGGAATTTGTTGAAATAGTCATTATATTCTTCCGATGTGCCCACATTGCTTGATGTCACAAGCTTTACGATTCTGTCAAAACGCTTGAAGTCCTTACCTTTCTGGGTCACGGTTATGGTGCGGGTCAAGTCGCCCGACTTCACGATTACCTTTCCTGTGCGTGGTACCTCAGAGTATTCATTTTTATCTACCGCAATCGAAATCTTATATTTCTTACCTGTAGTAGAGTTTGGACCGTCAGTATCCGGCACGGTGATAGTCTCACTGACCGTGACACCTTTTATCCAGTCACCGGACTTAGAGAAAGTCGGCTTCTCATTGTTCTTGATAGTTGTAACGACAGTGGCGATAATATTCTCATCATCCCATGCGCCGCTTACTTGGTCGCTTACTCCCAGATGGTAGTCCTTGCAGGCTATCATATCGTTAACCAAAGGATTATCATCTTTCACGTCCACCCTCATTCGGTTCTCGGGATATGGGTCTGCAATAGCCCCATCCACTGTGGGCCATCCGTAGGTATTGACGTGCTTGATAGTCACCGTATAAGCATGGTTGCGCAGCAGTGCCATCGGTTTTGTCATGTCGTTGTCGGTAAGGAAGGATACTTTATAGTAAGACTCCACACTATTATATTTACCCTTCACGATGAGATAGGCTTGACCGGCGCCAGTCTCATAGAAAGGTGTTTCGCCTGTCTGCCATCCGCTATTGGCTATACTTGCATCGGCTGGCACGTTGGGCGTTGCCGACTCGTATTTACATTCTGTCGGCGCAATGGTTCCCTTGTCAGCCGCATCATACAACTGGAAACTCTCCAGCTCAAACGTCTTGTCGTCATTGAAATCACTGGATGTAGTCTTCTCATACTTGACGTTTACCTTGGCAAACTGGCGCAGCAGACTGATTTCCGGATTTGCCTTCATCAAGTCTGACACGCTGATCATTCCCCAGCAGACAGGATTCTCTGTGTTGATTGTTCCCGAAATGGCAGCCTTGTCCAAACCACTCTGACATTGAGTATCTGACAAATCGCCGGCATTGGCAACCAGATGAATCATTGTAGCCTTGTTCCTGACTGGCACTTTCACTTTATAACCATTAGAAACAACATCCCAGCTTGTGATTTTTTGGTTGAAAAGGAAGTTCTTGTCATTATCGTAAGCCACGGCGTTCAGACTTGTCAATCCCTTCTCGCCAGCTCTTGTCAGCTCTTCTTTTGTAAAGTCGGGAAGGTTGATGGTGAGCGTGATGCCCCCATCTTCCACCCCATTCTTGTTGCTTGGGTTGGAACCTTCGTTCAAAGTGTCGCTACATGCTGCCAATGTCAGCAGTGCCACTAAAAGAGATATTATCTTTTTCATTTCCTTACTTACTTTACTTGTTTATACACCTGATGGTTTACCAGGATGCCAGCTACCATTGTCATAATATCCTGTATCGTTATGCTTCTCATAACTTCTACCTCCGAAAAGGGTATATTTCTCATCATAGACATCCTTTTCAAACTGAAGGACTATACCCTTCTCATGATAGCCGTCAACCGCTTTTAACCTTATCGTTGTCTTCCACCAGCCTCCTTCTTGTACGCTTTTAAAACTCTTGGCACTGTGACCATCCCAAGTGTTGTCCCAATGTTCATATTGTTTATTATCTCCTGAGGATGTCGGATTGTCTGTTGCGACACCGAACTTAAACGCCCAGCCTAATACTTCTTTCTTGGTATAGACAACATAATTGATATCCTTAACTATCGGCTTCTCATCGAAAATACGATAATAGGGGGCTGTTGTCGGGTCGTAAAGTATCCAACCTTCTCTATCCTCATAGTTAAAAAGGGGGATACCAGGCGCCATGTGATGAGGGCAGCGGTGAAGGTCCGCACCATCGTTGTTGTAGCTGTAGAATATCATCAATGTCTCGCCAGGCTTGATCGGTGTAGTTTCTTGACCGTCGCCTTTATCCCATCTATATCCTTTAGCATTAAAATCCATGTCCTTGTAGTACCATCCTGGATTATTCGTGTCCCCAGTCATACCGCTTGGCTGATTATATCTATTATTAAAATACCACACATTTTCTTTAGGTATTGCTGTTCCTGTCGTTTCACCCTTTTGAGAATAAATATATACATTATGTTTATTTGTTTGTATCCCATTGCCCCAACTCCAAGAATCGTTCCAGTTGTTATTGTTATCACCTGTTCCATAGTATTCATCCAAAATACCTTGGAATTGGTCAGTACCAAACTTGCCATTATTTGACGACCTGTCATTAATGGCACGGAAATAGATACGGTAATCGTCAACCGGAGGTCTTACTGTCACCTTAATGTCTCTGTACTTATTGTTTCTATTATACAAGTCTTTCGAGTGTACTCGGAATGTATGCACTGTAGTTGTTCCAGGGTCGGTTGTAGCCTCCACCTGGAATGTTCCCTTGGGAGCGTTTTCATCGGATGGCTTCGATATTTTGATAGTTGAGCTACCAATGGTGGAAGTCAGATTGTCAGGAAGCACGATACCTCCCAAGTTTGTAACCCAAGTGAATACCTTTGTGTTGGTTTTTGCACTTGCCTCATAATAGATGATTACCTCCAATGGATCAACCTCAAACAGAGGTTCTACATTGTAGTCTACATCCAGATACTTCTTCAGGTTGTTAGCCTTCAGCCATATCTTGGTCTTTCCTTTCGGAGGAAATTTACCTTCCCCATCTCCATAAGCACTCATGGGAATCTCGGGATTAATCCTAAAGGTGATAATATGATTGACCTCATCTCTTTTATCTACAACGACGAGGGGCTTACCATCAACAATCGCATCGCAACCAAACTCCACATTCACCCAATTTGACTTGTAGGAAATAGAGTCTTCCTCTATGGAGGTTATTTGAGCGCTTGTCTTGTTTACCCACAGTGTGGTATGGCTGAAGTCTGCATCTATCGTTACAGGAGTCCAGTCCTCTACGCTCACATTACAGTTGAGAGTCATGTTTCCCAGACTCTTGATCTTGCCGATAATCTCATAATAGGTGCCACGAGGGAATGTGCGGCATGACCCTGCCTCTGGATTGTCGGTGTGGCCCAATGGGATGTTGTAGCTGTTGTCATTGGCGCCAATCATGCTGCTCAGTGTGAGGAACGACTGCTGGTCGTTGGTTTTGATATAGCGCTCAGGCAGATAGTATGTACCCTGGAAGAGCCATTTGTCCTTTATGTTTGAGGGAGTCGCTGCGGCAGTACCCACAGCAGTGATTACATCCGCATTGCTCTTGTTCTTGTTGGTGTCGTCGCGTGTCCAATCAGAGAAGAATGATCCTGCGGCGCTGGCTTCAGAAGATTGCTTATACATTATTTTGGGACCGATAATTCCGCTTACGTCCTCTTTGTCAGAAGCGTAGAACTTTCCTCCCCATACCAAGCTGGTGGATTGAGAGAGATTATTTGCTGTAATATCATTTATCTTCAGACCGTTGGTCTTCAGAGCCTCCTGCATCTCAGAGTCAGCAGGGTCGAAGAGCAGGTTGAGTTTTACCTTGACACAGGTGAACTTCAAGTTGGCAACAATGTCGGTGGTCTTGCTATCACCAGTGATGTTGGTATCCTTTAAGGGTTCATAAATCATAGGGATATTGCCACAGGCAGGCATGCCGGGCTTACCTTCGGGGAGGTAATTCAGTACTACCTTTTTGAGTTTGTCCTCTGTGTCGATGGTCTCCTGAGCCTTCAATACATCCTCCATGTTGGCCACAACATAGATGCGGTAAGTGCCGGGGTCGATTCGCAGCGTATATGTGGCTACATCCACACCTCCTTCAAAATTGCCAGGCTCATAGAACGAGGTACCGGGAGCACCGAGATACTCATTGAGCAATGTGCCTTTGCCGTCTATAGGGAAAGCGAAAAGTCGGAGGCTGTTGATGCGGCACTCTTCTTCTGTGGCATTATAAGTTAAGTTTTCTGCCGGGTCTGATTCTCCTGCACGAGTGCCGTTGCTGTGTACCAATGGCACGAGGACTTGCAGGTTGCTTGACGAGTTGGGGGTATATCCGTTACCCTCCAACTCGTCATTACAACTAACTGCAAATAAACTAGTCAACAACCAAACTATGAAACCTATATAGATATGAAATCTTCTCATGATAACTTTACCTTTTACTTTTTCCATCTCGATGCTTCCATCTCGATGAATGATTTACGATTATAAGTCGACACGCTGTATGCGCTTGCTCCAGTCGAGGATGGAGATGCCGAGTTGCATATACTGCCACTGGTCGCCTTTGAGGAAGAAGTCGAGCTTGTAGTCGTATTCTCTATCCAGGAACTCCTGTGCCGAATAGTTCATGTTCTCGAAGGCTCCTCTGCCTTGGGCGAGACAATCGGCTAGGTTGATGCGGACCACCTCCTCGCCCGTCTTCTTGTTCCAGATGCTCAGTATCGCATTCTTGTCGTTCTCGGTTATGGGATGAAGTACTACTCTACTGAACATCAGGGCTGCGATGGCTGTTCGTTCTGTTACTTTGCCATCTTGATCCTTGAATTCGGTGGTCCATGTCTTGTATGGAGTGTATCTTAACTCCTCGTCGGGGAGGAGGGAATTGTCGTAGTTGATGTAGCCGTTGGCATCGGTTATCTGATAACTGAAGTCGTCGGCATTGATGTTGGTAGGCTCGTTGAGCTGGTGCAGTCGGACGGTGAGCTGCTTGGTATCTCTGACGAGGCTGATGGTATGTTTTGTTACCTGTAAGTCTTTTACTTCTACGAGATGGTCGCTGAGTCCCTGCCAGAGTGTGTCGAGTGGGAGAGATTGGTTCTCTACGACAGCTGGATTATCCTCCGGGTTGTTGCCGTCAGGGCTTTGGGCATTCTGGCGATTCAGACTGGTGCGGTCGAGCCTTACGTTCAAATCCTTGATGTCGCTGCCTTCCTGGGGAATGGCGATTTGGAATTTGGCTCCTTTAAGCGTACGGTTTTCTTCGTATTTCTTCTGGAAGGCGAAGGTGGCGAAGCGATATTTGCCCGGTTCCAGATTCAGGCGCATGGTATAGTTATGGTCTTTCAGCGGCTGCGATGTTGCACTGTTGTAGGCATCTTGGCGAGTAATGAATTTACCCTGCTGATCATATACGAACACGCTAACTCCGCCTACATGATCATTGAACATGTCGGCACGTTGCACGTTGTAGTCGTACTTGAACTGCAAGTCAACTCCCATATCGCAAGAGGGTAGGTCATCGTGCATCAAGTCGTTGCAGCTGCAGAGCATGCTGCCGAGAGCGACGATGCTGCTGAATGCTGCCGTGCGGCTGATAGCTGCCAAGCTGTCGAATCCCCATTCCATGCGTATATTCTTGATCCAACTATGTAACTTATTGTTTGCCATGATGCTTTTTGGTTATTATCAATATAATGTTTCAGAATATCAGGTTGTGTTTCTAGCTTCCACTATGGTGAAGCTGAAAACACAACTCGTATGTTTTAACGAAGGCGGGAGCCTAAGCTCCGCCTTTCGTTGTTATACTCGATTACAAATCTACGCTCTGTGAACGCTTAGCCCAGTCGAGGATCTTAACCTCAACGTTGATGTACTGCTCGTTCTCATCGTCGGGAGCTTTTGGATTAACCTTAGGAACGTCAGGATAACCAGGACCACTAACGTTTCTTACAGAAAGCTCGTACCAGTTGTTGCGGAGCACACCGTAACGACCAAGCCAGTTGATGTTGTTGCTGCCGTATGTATCATTACCGGCTTCCCACTTAGTAAGGTCATCGCCGAAGTGCTTTACACGTGCGATGTAGTAAGAAACTCCATCTACATATGTTGACAAACCTACCATAGGGTCTGTTCCTGATGCTGCCTTGAAACCAAGTTTAGTATTAATTGCAGTAATATCATCATCTGAAATCTCAGCTGTTCCATGCTTTACATTCGCTTTTGTAATAAGATGGATACCTGCCTTTACTAAATCTGTACCTGTAAGTATTACTTCCACCTTGTCAGCATCAGTCTCATTAAATACCTCCATAGCCTTAGCCTTAATCTTAGCCTCTACCTTAGTGGCATTCCACAACTGAGAGCTGTTACCCATCTTGTAGAAAGTCTCTCCAGCAGAAAAACCAGCAGGTTTGTACTTAGCAGAGAACAAAACTCGTGTTGTCTGACCCTGCACCATGTGATCAATGTCGAAAGTATTCTCACGGCAGTACTGAGGCTTCTTGGCTTCTGCACCTGTCTTGAAGTCTGTTGTTGTTGCCATTGTAAACTGACCTTCGCAAGCAGCTACATTAGCGAAATCTGTGCTGTAGTTAGGATCCAAGCCCCAATATACGCGTGGGAACTCTGTAAGCTTTGTATCATGGAAACGATCCATTGTTGCACCATTGGTAGCAGCAGGAGTAACAGTTGCCTTCCATGTATCAGCCCACAATCCTTCTGTTACATGTACAGGGTATGTCTTAGTATTGGTAACATCAAGTGTCCAACCTTTAATGTCAACCTGGTCACCAGCATAGTTGCCATCTGCAATTTCAACGTGCTTATCATCAGAACCGGTAGCAAGAGAAACCTTAGCAAGACCACGCTCTACATATACTGTAGTAGCTGCAGAGTTCTCAGCCTCCTGCTTAGAAGCGTAAATGTTATTGATTTTAACAAGAGTTTCAGGAGCGCCAGCAACATACTTAGGAGCGTTTGCCATAAAGAAACCTTTGTCATACTTCAAGTAGTTGGCAGTTGCATTATCAGCATTCTTACTCCAATCAGAGAATGTTTGATTCACAGTTGGATATTTTATCTTGGCGGTAGAAGTACCTGCATCATAATTGTTGTTGAGAAGAATCAGAGCATAATAATCGGTACTTCCCACAGAAGCGTTATTAAGTTTAGCTGTCATCTTGGCAGTAGTGGTAATACCACCATTTGCTGGATCTTTCTTTGTCCAAGGTTCCATATTACCAAGTAACACTACCTCTTGGAATTTGTAGACATCTTTACCATCTTCTGTAACTTTCTTAAAAAGAAGAAGAGTAGCATCATTTACTGCATACTCGTTTGCAGCACCACCATTAAATTCTGGTTCGCCTGCTGTAGCACGAGTACCACCTGTTGTCGGCAGATTAATCTTGAATGAAGCATAACCTACACCTGATTCATTCTCACCTGAACCATTACCACCATTTACTAACTCGTTGTTGCTAGAGCAGCTGGCAGTCATAGCAGCCAAAACTGCCAATCCAAAGAAATGTTTAATTCTCATAATTGATGTGATTTTATTGTTAGTTATTACTTTTATTGTTCCGCCTTCATTTCCTCGTAGATTTTTCTGATGCGCTCTGCTTCCTTCGAGTTTCCTGCCTTGGCAAGATGTTTCTCGGCAGTTACGAGGTCGCCCTTCTGCAAATCTGTGCAGGCGGCATTGAGATTGGCTGTCTCATCATCCGGGAAGAGACGGACGGCAATATCAAATACCTCGTTGAACTCTGGAGAACCAGGCTCATAGGTCTGTGCCACCAGATACATCTCCTGTAATGACAACTGCTGAGGCTTGGTCTTCAGGATTACCTTTGCCTCCTCAATGTCGAAAGGACGAACGGTATAGGTTACCGTATAGTCGCTGTGGCGCAAACGAGGATAAATCTCACTCATGATGTAGCGATAGCTAGCCGGATAAAGTTTCTTGATTTTCTGGTCCTTTGCATCGGGTGCCAATGATGAGTTGGCAACAGCAAGGATGGCAGACTTGTCGGCTAAGTTGCTGGCTTCCACCTTCTTCTTGAATCCATCCCAGTCTTCCGGGGTGGCGTGATAGGTGAAGAGCTTTTTATCGATAGTGTAGAGATTGCATACATAATTGCGCAGGGCAGCTGCACGGTTGTTGGCGAGTCGCACATTGTTGTCGTAAGGACCATCCGGCGACGCATAGCCATGAATATCGATATTGGTGATGCTCACATCCTTGTCGTTCTTTACGAGGTCGATGGTGGATGTAATCTTTCTCAGCTCTGTGGCATTCTCACGGAAGTCGGCGAGGATATCGCTCTTGTTGAGCTTGAAGCTCAGGTAAGCTTCACCCTTTTCGGCTCTCACCTTGATGGCTTCAGCCTTTGGCTTCACGTAATGGTCGCGACCAATCTTGGGTATTGGGTTGATGACCGCCATCTGGGTGGTATCCTGATCCATCAGGTTGCCGCATCCGCAGAGGTCTTCCGTCATGGAGAGGTTGAAAGCCTTCATCCACTTCCTGTAGGGAAGGGTCTGCGAGAAGAGCACCTGCTGTTCGGTATCATTCCTGCGTCTCACTACCACTGCCTGGCTGTTTTTCAGTTTGCTGCTTTTGCGCAGGTATCTGATGTTCTGGTTTTTGCCATTGATGATAATGGGATTCAGGGCGATGGTATCTTCTCCGGCAATAAGCGGAGTGAAAACCAGCTGTTGCTCTGATTTGAGCTGCAGACTATCGAGATGGAGGCGGAAAGCAACCTTCAGACTGTCGCTCTTCTTCTGCGTCAAGACGCTGTCTATCAGAATCTTGCCGCCAGCCAACCGTAGCTGCGAATCATCTATCTTCTGGGCTTGGACAGTCAAAGCGCTCTGTGCAAAAAGGATGCAAAGGGGCGAAATGACCGCATAAAGCTTCATTTTCTTCATATTCTTAATCTTAAATAAAAGAGGATTTGATTTGGTTTTTGCTATCTCGGTGATACAGTTTCTAGAATGCGTATATCAGGGAGAGGGCAGCTTTAGTAGGACCTACATAGTTGCGGTGGTCCTCGTTAAGACATTTGTCACATCTTCCGTAAAGCTTGTATGGGCTGTAGATGTATCCTAATCCGATGGATCCTTCGAGATTGAGGTGCTCAGACAGCAGCCATTGGTATCCGTAGGTGAGGCCACCACCCACATACCAGCCTTCGTAATGTCTTCCTTTCTCTGTCTTTGGCAAGATGCCGAAAGGCAGGTCCACATTTTTTACGTTGTATTCACCTCCAAGGGCATGGATGCCGAAGAAGTGGCCTCCAAATTTCTGGCAGGTGTACCAGCGGTACTCTGGCATTACGTTCCAGTAGCGCAATTTCTTGTCGCCTGAGAACTTCCAGGGATTCAGGGCGCCGAAAAGCTGAAAAGTGCTCTTCTTGCCCGTGCCTATTTCTAGACCAGCATTGAGCGAGGTGGTTGCCAGACCAAGCAGGTTGGTCTTCAGCGCTACCTCCTGCGCTCGGGTTACTACTGTTGAGAGAATCAGCAGCAATAACATCGGTGTTCGTTTGAACAAACTCTGCTTCATCATCATATTTTTACTCTGTTGTTTTCTTTCTTAAGGATACTGTTAGCTGTCCTATTTTGTTATTGTCATTTACTTATAATCACAGGCTTACCCTTGTAACAAGATGAATGTCGCCGGGTTTCCTTTTCGGTTGCAAAGATAGAATGATTTTCTCAAAGGTGCCTCAAAAAAGTGATGAAAATCACGTAATACAAAATGCAAACGTTTGCATTGTTGTGCAAGTTGTGTGGGAGCACAAAATTCGTGAATATGGTATAAGTGGCTGATATATAGAAAATAAAAGCGAAGGTGTAATTTGCACACCCTCGCTTATGAAATATTGTACTCAAGTTTCGCAAGTAAGCCCCACACGCCCTGAAAGGGCAGAAGCTCCTAGCCCAGGGCATCGCCCTGGGTGTTTAT
>ERZ791809.101-NODE-101-length-76450-cov-29.665096_pt1 | contig 76450 bp, 60 predicted proteins | sample MGYA00509946_ERZ791809 | MGnify/ENA primary metagenome ERZ791809 (study PRJEB30046, sample SAMN00791993) | human gut metagenome | study: EMG produced TPA metagenomics assembly of the A metagenome-wide association study of gut microbiota in type 2...
CCAGGGCGATGCCCTGGGCTAGGAGCTTCTGCCCTTTCAGGGCGTGTGGGGCTTAAATGCGAAACTTGAGTTACAAATTTATAGAATCATATTAAATAAGATCATGGAGATAATAATTGGAATTATAGTGGGTCTTGCCATCGGATTCTTCGTTGGCAAACTGATGGAAGGAAAAAAGGCGGGAGAGGAGAAAACGCAGCTCATTGCGAAGGCTCAGGTGCTGCAGGCTAACATCGAACAGAGTAATCTGCATCATGCTTCTGAACTTCAATCCTTAAAAGCCCAGATGGAGAACGAACGGCTGTTTGCCGAAAAGCTCCGTGCTGAAAGCGACCAGCAGTGGGCGCAGAAACTCGAAAGTCTGAAGCAGGAGATGCATCGCATAACCATCGAACAGCAGAAGGCTGCTGCCGAACAGCTCGCTGCCAAGCAGTCTGCCCTCCAGGAAAACAACCGACTCCAGATGGATGAACTCCTGAAACCTATCAAGGAGCAGTTTGCCGATTTCAAGAAATCGGTAGAAGAGAGCAAGACCCAGAACGAGGTGAATAAGAAGGAACTGCAGAGTACCTTCGAGGCTACGATGAAACTCTTCCAGCAGGAACAGCAGCAGGCTGTAACAAGTCTGAAGGAGCAGACTTCGAAGATCGGCTCCGATGCCGCCAACCTTACCAAGGCATTGAAGGGCGATAGCAAGATGCAGGGTGACTGGGGCGAGATGGTATTGGAAACTATCCTGGAAAACAGCGGTTTGCGAAAGGACGAGGAGTTCTTTATCCAGGAGAACACCAAGGATGAGAACGGCAAGAATTATCGCCCCGATGTCATCGTGCGATTCCCGGAAGGCAGGAGCGTGGTGATAGATAGCAAGGTATCTCTCACCGCCTATACCGATGCCTTGGCAGCAGAGACCGATGAGGAGCGAGAGCGGTTGATGAAGTCGCACGCCCTGAGTGTGCGCAAGCACATCGATGAGTTAGCGGAGAAGGATTATTCGAAGTTGGTAGAAGATGCCATCGGTTTCGTCTTGATGTTCATACCGAACGAGACCAGTTATATTGCAGCGATGAAGCAGCAGCCGGATTTGAGTCGTTATGCCTATCAGAAGAAGATCATCATCATATCTCCGAGCAATCTCCTGATGGCATTGCAGTTAGCGTATAATCTCTGGCAGTATGACCGTCAGAACAAGAATGTGGAGAAAATTGTGAAGACGGCTGCCGATCTTTACGACAAGGTCGTAGGTTTTGAGGATACCTTCACGAGCATAGGCGATCTCCTCACCCGCCTCTCCGGTACCTATGATAAAGCGAAAAAGCAGCTTTATGATGGTACCGGCAACGTGATGCGCAGGGTGGAGAGCCTGAAGAATCTGGGTGTAACTCCTAAAAAGCAAATCAAGGCATTAGAGGAGTGATTGATGTCCCCCAGATTTTTAATAAGCGTTTTTAATAAGCGTTTTTATCCGGGCAGATAATACTCTTGGCTGTCAGGAAGATAATACGGATGTCAAGCCAGAACGACCAGTTCTCGATATACCAGATATCTCGCTTGATGCGCTCCTCCATCTGCCAGAGCTCCTTCGTCTCACCACGGAAACCCGTTACCTGGGCCCAACCGGTAATTCCAGGCTTCGAGAAGTGGCGAACCATATACTTATCAATCAAACTGCCATAAACCTCAGTGTGATACAACATGTGAGGTCTAGGACCCACGATACTCATGTCGCCCTTCAATACATTAATAAATTGAGGGAACTCATCAATATTCGTCTTTCTCATGAAGTTGCCGAACGCAAACTTTCTTGGGTCATTCTTCGTCGCCTGAGCCTTGTCAGAATCCTTGTTCACATGCATCGAACGGAACTTCAGACACATGAATGTATCACCATTCAGACCCGTTCTAGCCTGACGGAAGAAGATAGGACCCGGACTCTGAATCTTGATAATCAGCGCAATGATTGGAATGAAAGGCAAGAAACAGAGGCAGATTACACCACTCACGGCGATATCGAAAGCACGCTTGAGAATACGGTTTGAGATAGAAGACAGCGGCTCACGATGGTTCGTGTAAACCGTCTTACCCATAAAGTTCTTGGAATCCAAATGCAACTTATATTCGCCGAACAAACGAGGCAGATAATAGAAATGCACCACGTTCTTGTCACAGAAACGCATGATCTTCACAATCTGGTCAGATTCCTTATGCGACAAGCTGCAGAAAATCTCATCCAGACCATAACATGAACCGTTGATGGTATCGTTCATCTTGGACTCTAAAATTTTGTTAAGATCCTGCATGGTACCCAGTTTTTTCATTTCCTGAGGCGCTCCGGCGATGTCATCATCGGCATAATAGCCTTTTACGATATAACCCGCAGAAGGGTCTTCGGTCATGGTAATGTACATTTCTCTTACGGCAGGATCGCTACCCACGAAGATCACGGTACGACTGTTTCTACCTCTGGCACGGTGATATTTCAGAACCTTGAGCTCGATGAATCGACTGATGATCAGAGCAAGATAGTAAGAGATGCCGAAGTAGAATCCGAACGTAAATATTTCTCCACCATGACTGAAGAATTTCAGGAAGACCATGAAACAGAAGGTAGTACAAAGTGCCAGGAAGAAAGTACGTTTGAGTACTTGCTGCAAACCGATTCGTCTTACATGAATGATAGTACTGTAGTTGTATTCGCCGATGGCGAGAGCAACGTTTGCTATAAAGAATGTAATCTTTGTTTTCAGATCTAGGTAGTCGGGAACATGAATGAATTCGATGTTGGTAAAGCCCAATAGTAAGCAGTTGAGGATGATGAAGTCAACTAAGACCACCAACCTTCTAATCAGTATGTTTCCTTTATATATGTTTTTTTCCATAAGAAATTATATGTAATTTAAATTTTTCGATTTCCCTTCTTAGAATATAAATTCCTCGTAAATTCGACCGCAAAGTTAGCAATAAAAACTGAATTCCCCAAACTTTTCCCCATCTTTTTTCCCTCCGCAAATCCCTCCTGTTCTCCCCCTCAATAATTATTTTAAAATCAACTGTTTTTTTTTGTTAAAAATCACTTTTGTAAAGTGATATATTCTTTATTATCAATAAAAACCATTAATTTTGCAGCCGGAAAAAGCATTCTGGCTGCAAACCCGCTCAGAATCCTGGCGGCGCTATAGCAGAGCCAGCTACATCCTTCCCTTCAGAGAAAGGAAGGTTTGGTTAGAATGTGGAGCTCCCTTTGGGAAGGGATAATCTTCTATCATTTACAAATAGAAATATATAAAAGAAGAAAAGGATATAAGGTGTATGATAAAAAAAATGCATTATCTAGATAAAAAAATGAAATTTCGTAAATTTATGCTGTTAGGTGCCCTAGGGGTAGCGCTCCTAACCGCTACATCTTGCGGCACACCGAAGAATGTAGCCTACTTTCAGGATTTAAACAACAATCCTGATACCGTTATCACCCTGCAGAACAAAGTTATTACTGTAAAGCCTACCGATAAAATCTATATTGGGGTCAAGAGTAAGGATCCGCAGATCTCACAGCTCTTCAATCTTACAGGCGGTACAAACAGCGGTGGTACTTACAATATGTCGCAGGATGCCTATTACTATACAGTAGATAGCAAGGGAGAAATCGATTTCCCAGTTGTGGGAAAGATGCAGGTGGCTGGTCTCACCCGTGAGCAGATTGCCGAAAAGATAAAGAAGTCATTGGTTGATGCAAGTCTTGTGAAAGACCCAACAGTAACTGTAAGTCTCAGCAACCTCCATTATTCCATGATGGGCGAAGTGGCAAAGCCAGGTCAGTATGCCATCGAAGAGGAAAAGGTGACTATCCTCGATGCCATCAGCAAGGCAGGCGATCTCACCATCCAGGGACGCAGAAACGATGTGATGGTACTCCGTCAGGAAAACGGCCACCAGAAAGTTTACAAAATCGACCTCTGCTCCGGCAAGGATATCTTCAGTTCTCCTGCTTACTATCTCCAGCAGAACGATGTGGTATATGTAACACCAAACGATACCAAGAAGAGAAGCTCTACTCTCAATGGAAATACTGTGCAATCTACGGGATTCTGGATGAGCATCTCATCTCTCATCGTTACCATTCTCACATTCTTGAAAGTTAATTAATATCAACAAAAAATGATACAGAATACAACTCCGGCGAATCAGCCAGCACAGCCAAATCCGATGGCTCGACCTAACCAGGAAGAGGATTTCATCCGTATTCAGGATCTCCTCTATCTCTGTCTGACACAGTGGCGTTGGTTCCTCCTCTCACTGGTTGTAACCTGCGGCATCGCCATTTATTACAACCTCACCACCCCTAATGTATATCAGCGCACTGCATCCGTGATGATCAAGGATGAGAGCAAGGCGCAGGGCATTGGCGGCGATGTAGCTTCCATGTTCTCCGATATGGGTATGGGAAACATGAAGAGCAATGTAAACAATGAACTCATTGCCATTCAGTCACCAGCCGTTCTCCTCGAGACCGGTAAGAGATTGAAACTTGATGTGGATTATGCCATCGATGGACGTTTCCATAAGGAGGCACTCTATGGCGCAGATCTCCCAGTCACAGTAGATTTCGTAGGATTCACCGATGAGCAGAGCGGAAGCTTTAAGCTCCAGCTCAAGGGCGATGGCTCTTATGTTATCAGTAAGCTTAAGGGAGTTACCCGTGATAATCTCCCAGTAGATGACAGTGATGAAATCACCGGTAGAATCGGACAGATCATTCGCACTCCATTGGGTAAGATTAAGGTGGATAAGGCTCCTGCCTTCACACAGTTTGTTTCTGGTGAAGACGAACCGGTACTCTATGTATCACGTTCCAATGTTTATGCAATGACCGACCGCATCAAGGGTTCCCTCTCTGCTAGTCTGAGCGATGTGAAATCTACCGTCATCGACCTTACTTATAAGGATGTGCTTGCTAAGCGTGCAGAAGATGTCATCAACAACATCATCATCGTTTACCGCAAGAACTGGTTGGAGGATAAGAACCAGATGACCATCTCCACCTCTCACTTCATCACTGAGCGATTGGGCGTCATCGAGCGTGAGTTGGGCGATGTTGATAAGAATATTTCAACCTTCAAGAGCAGCAACCTGCTGCCTGATGTAGAGGCTGCCGCACAGCAGTATATGCAGAAGAGCACCGAGGTTGATAAGCAGATTATGGATCTCAATTCCCGTCTCGCCATCGCTCAGTATATCCGAAATTATCTTACTGGTAAGGTTGGCAAGAACCAGCTTCTTCCATCTAATACCGGTATCGAGAGTCCAGGTATCGAACAGCAGATTACCGAGTACAATAAGAGTCAGTTGGAGCGCAACAATATCGTCGCCAACTCCAGCGAGCAGAACCCATTGGTAGCAGATTATGATCAGAGCCTTACCTCTATGCGCAAGAGCATCTCTGCTAGTCTCGATAACTTCGTGGTAACCCTGAAGACTCAGTTGGGCACCCTCCAGGCTAACGAGGCTGCTACTACTTCTCAGATTGCCAGCAATCCTAACCAGGCGAAGTACCTGCAGACTGTTGGCCGTCAGCAAAAAGTTAAGGAGGCGTTGTATCTCTTCCTTCTCCAGAAGTGTGAGGAGAACGAGTTGTCTAAGGCGTTTACCGCATACAATACCCGTATCATCACCCCTCCAACAGGAGACAACACCCCTGTGGAGCCGGTTCGTCGCAAGATCTTGCTCATCGCTTTGGTATTGGGCTTCCTTATTCCAATGGTAGTCATCTATATCCGTGAGAAGGCAAATACCACCGTTCGTGGCCGTAAGGATCTCAAGAAGGTCAACGTACCATTCCTCGGCGAGATTCCATTCTCTATCAGCCGCAAGAACCGTCCAACTCTCGAGCAGCGCATCAAGTTCTGGAAGAAACCTAAAGAGGTTCGTATGATTGTGGTGAAGGCAGGCAAGCGCGATATCGTCAACGAGGCTTTCCGCGTATTGCGTACTAACTTCGAGTTCACCATCGGAACCCATCCGGAGCAGAATGTCATTGTGTTCACTTCATTTAATCCTGGTTCTGGTAAGAGTCATATTGCTGCCAATATGGCGATGTCGCTCGCTATCAAGAAGAAGAAAGTTTTGTTGATTGATGGTGACCTCCGCCATGGTTCAACCTCTATGTTGATTCATAGTCCGGGCGAGGGATTGAGCGATTACCTGAATGGTAGAATCACCGATATTCACGACATCCTCTATAAGGGTGAGGAAAACGGATTGGTTAAGGGTTTTGATGTGATTCCTATCGGAACCATCCCTCCAAACCCAACCGAGCTTCTCTTCACTCCATTGCTGGAGCAGATGATTAAGACCATGCGCGAGGAGTATGATTATGTATTCATCGACTGTCCACCTATCGAGGTCGTCGCAGATACCCCAATATACGAACAGTTTGCCGATCGTACAATCTTCGTGGTTCGTGCCGGCTTGATGGAGCGTAGTATGTTGCCTGAGGTGAATGCCCTCTACAAGGAGAAGAAGTTCAAGAACATGACATTGATTCTGAACGGAACCAAGGCACAAGGCGGCAGATATGGCAGCCACTACGGCTATGGTTACGGCTATGGTTATGGCTATAACTATAATAAGGAAAAGAATGGGGGGGCAAAATCTTAAATAATTGGATTATAGAATAATAGAAACAAATGTTTAAATTCTTCCAGAAAATATTTAATCAGAGTATGCCATCAGGGGAGCGAGAGCTTCTCCCTGGTGGCATTGATTTTCATTGCCACATCCTCCCTGGCGTGGATGATGGCTTCCAGGACCCGGAAAAGAGTCTGGAGCAGTTGAGAATCTATGAGGAGAGCGGCATGAAGGAAGTGTGGTTCACCCCTCATATCATGGAGGATGTGCCGAACGAGCCGGAAGAACTCCGCCGTGTCTTTGCAGATTTCAAGGAGAAGTATCTTCAGGATTTTGCCCAGCGACATCCTGGATATCAGGCAGAAGGAGCGAAGCAATCTTCTGCGACTGATGCAGAGCCGTTGCAATTGCATTTGGCTGCCGAGAATATGTTGGATGCTCTTTTCGAGCGTAGATTAAAGGCGAACGATCTTCTTCCGTTAGCCGAAAAGTATCTCTTGGTAGAGACTAGTATATTCGCCCCACCGATGAATTTCCGAGGCTTGTTGGAGCGCATCAAGAATAAAGGCTATACCCCGATTCTTGCTCATCCCGAGCGCTATCTGTATATGAAGAAAGAGGATTACGAGGCTTTGAAGTCTCAGGGCATCAAGTTCCAGCGCAACCTCTTCAGCCTGAAGGGGCAGTATGGAGAGCGAGTTCAGAAGCGCTGTCGTCAGCTTCTGAAGTGGCAGATGTACGATTATGTAGGCACCGATCTCCACCGCCTCTCGCGATTGGAGTAATAAATGGGAGGTTGCCGTATTGCGTGGTGGGGGAGGAGGCTTTTTTGTTCAAAATCGTTTGCTTTTCGTTCCGTTTTTGTTTTTTCTTGCGAAAATGTGTGGGAGATTCGAAGTTTATTCGTATTTTTGCAGGTGGATACATAAAACAACATCAAAAATTATAATAATATGAAACTGAACGACATTTTTTCTGAAAATTTTCAGGCTGCAGAATGGGTAGCTAAAGGTTATCAGCTTCCTCAATATGATATTGCAGCAGTTGCCAAGAAGACTCACGATGAGCCTACTTGGGTTCACTTTGGCGCAGGCAACATTTTCCGTGCGTTCCCTGCCGCTATCCTTAACGATGCTCTCAACACTGGTAAGTACGACCGTGGCGTCATCGTGGCGGAAAGCTTCGACTACGAAATCATCGACAAGGCTTATCGCCCTTACCATAACCTCTCGCTCCTGGTGAGCCTCCAGTCTAACGGTACCATTGAGAAGAAGGTCATCGCTTCTATCACGGAGAGTCTGAAGGCTGACAAGCAGTTTGGTGAGGATTGGGCTCGCTTGGTTCAGATTTTCCAGGCACCGAGCCTGCAGATGGTTACCTTTACCATTACTGAGAAGGGGTATTCCTTCAATGATGCCGATTTGGCTCGTGGTCTCGATGCTGTCTTCGCCATGGGTAAACTTACCGCACTCCTCTACGAGAGATTCAAGGCGGGCAAGCTGCCGGTTACCCTTCAGTCAACTGATAACTGCTCTCACAACGGTGACCACGTGAAGGCGGGCGTGAAGGCGTATGCCGAGCGCTGGGTGAAGGATGGCATCGTGGAGGCTGACTTCCTGGATTATATCAACGATGACAAGAAGGTGACTTATCCTTGGTCTATGATTGATAAGATTACGCCTCGTCCTCACGAGAAGGTGCAGGCGATGCTGGCTGAGGATGGTTTCGAGGACAATGATACCATCATCACCGAGAAGCATACCTTTACCGCTCCTTTCGTGAATGCAGAGGAAGTGCAGTATCTCGTGTGCGAGGATACCTATACCAACGGCCGTCCGCCATTGGAGTTGGGCGGTGCACTCTATACTACCCGTAAGACCGTGGATGAGGTGGAGACCATGAAGGTGACTACCTGTCTGAATCCGCTGCATACAGCGATGTCTATCTATGGCTGCATGCTCGACTATACCCTGATTTCTGCCGAGATGGCGGATGAGGACCTGCGTGCCTTTATCCAGAAGATCGGTTATATCGAGGCGATGCCGGTGGTTACCGACCCAGGCGTATTGAACCCATACGAGTTTATCGGCACGGTGATCAACAAGCGTCTGCCTAATCCTTTCATGCCAGATGCTCCTCAGCGCATCGCTACCGATACCAGTCAGAAACTCTCTATCCGTTTCGGTGAGACCATCAAGAAGTATATCGACCGTGGTCTCGACAAGAATAATCTGATATTGATTCCGCTGGTGCTGGCAGGTTACGCCCGCTATCTCAAGGCATTGGATGATAACCTGAAGCCATTTGAGCCATCTTCCGACCCATTGCTGGCAGAACTCCAGACCATCGTGGCTCCGCTGGAGGTAGGCAAGGTGGATCAGGACTACTCTTGCCTGAAGAATCTCTATTCTCGCAAGGATGTATTCGGACTCGATCTCTACGAGGCTGGTTTCGGCGAGCAGATAGAAGGCATGGTGAAGGAACTCTTCGCTGGCAAGGGTGCCGTAAGACAGACATTGCACAAGTACGTTGCTGCAAGATAATTCATTTTTTTGATTTAACCAATACATTATATATAAAGATATATGGAAAGAACATGGAGATGGTTTGGCAAGAAGGATAAGATTACGCTTGCCCAGCTGAAACAGATAGGTGTGGAGGGTATCGTGACTGCACTGCACGATGTGCCTCTGGGTGAGGTTTGGACACGTGAGAAGATTCACGAACTGAAGGAGTACATCGAGTCTTACGGTATGAAATGGAGCGTGGTGGAGTCGCTGCCGGTGGTGGAGACCCTGAAGTACGGTGGTCCTGACCGTGATCATCAGATTGAGGTCTATAAGGAGAGTCTGAGAAACCTGGGCGAGGAAGGCATCAAGTGCATCTGCTACAACTTCATGCCGGTACTGGACTGGGCACGTACGGACCTGACCCACGAGAATCCTAACGGAGCCAACAATCTCTATATGAATTGGGGCGAGTTTGCCTACTTCGACATCTATATCCTGCAGCGTGAGGGTGCCCGTGAGGACTGGGCTGAGTTCTCTAAGGAGCACAAGTGGGGCAGAGACCTCGTGGCTGAGGCTGATGAAATCAAGAAGACTTCTACTCCAGAGCAGGATCATGCCTTGGTAGAGAACATCATCATCAAGACTCAGGGCTTTGTTTCGGGTAACTTCAGCGAGGGTGACTCGGCTCCCCTACAGAAGTTCCGCGACCTGCTGAAGCTGTATGAGGGCATTGACAAGAAGAAGCTGCAGGAGAATATGAAATACTGGCTGGAGGCGATCATGCCAATCTGTGATGAATACGATATCAACATGTGTGTTCACCCAGACGATCCTCCTTATCCTGTTTTCGGATTGCCTAGAATCATCGGTCGTGCCGAGGATATCCAGTGGATGCTGGATGCAGTGCCTAACAAGCACAATGGTCTTACCTTCTGTGCAGGTTCCTTCTCTGCCGGTGAGCACAACGACTGTGTGGCAATGGCAAAGCAGTTTGCCGACCGCACCCATTTCGTTCACCTTCGTTCCTGCTACATCTTCCCTGACGGTAACTTCACCGAGGCTTCTCACCTGGGTGGTCGTGGCCATCTGATAGAGCTTTGCCGCATTTTCGAGAAGGCAGAGCAGGAAGGCAAGTGTAATTCGGGTCGCCGATTGCCGATGCGTGTGGATCACGGTATGACCTTTACCGATGAGCCAGGCGGCGTATTCGATGAGAGCAACCACGGTCACAATGCCGGTTACACCCTCCTGGGCCGCATGTTTGCCATGGGACAGATTCAGGGTGTCATCGCCACTGTGGATGATGAGCTGGGCATAAAGTACAAGCAGCCGGGATTTTATGATTAGTTGATAGGCTTTAGCATATTACGAAAGTTCAGTTAAGTGATTTGAAATCCTGGTTGAATGAAATATGAAAAAGGCTAGCGTGCGTTTGTGCATGCTAGCCTTTTTTAGTGCTTGGGGTGCTTTATTCCTTTGTTTTGAGCTCTACTTCCTCCACATATTTCACTAATGAATCCTTGCCGTTGAGCAGGTAGTAATCTACGCGGACCACGTGGTTGATATCGGCATTACCCTTTACCTTGATGTGGCGGGTCTTGCTGTATATCATTGTATCGCGACGGGATGGATAGGAGACGAGCTGGATGATGTCCTTGGTGGAACCACTGCCGATGTAGTAGATGCCCACACTATCCTTGCCTGCCTTGATTGCCGCCATCTTCGCCATCTTCTTGGCATGGATAGCTGACGTATCTTCCGGATAGAATTCGCTGGCGGCTACCGTGTCGCCGTCGTGCTGATCGGGTGCAAACTTGCAGCTTGTACTGGTTGTTGTGATAAAAGTTGTGGCAGCCAGAGCTGCCACAAAACATAAAATTTTCTTCATTATTATTTTGAATTAATCGATTACATTTCTACAATCACTTCGTGCTTGCCTTTCTGGCAAGGGATGATGGTGCCTGCGATGGCTTTGCCATCCACCGTAATCTGCTTTACGCCTTTCTCCCTTCCTTCTGGGTTCTTCACTACGATGTGGTATTCGCCACCACGGAACTTGCGGGTTACCTCGTATTCATGGGCGGTGCTTGGGAGACATGGGTCGATGTTCAATCCCTCGTAATCCGGTTTGATGCCGAGGATGAACTCCGACACGGTGTACCACATCCAGGCGGCTGTACCGGTTAACCAGGAGTTCTTGCCCTCGCCAGGCTTGGCGGCATCCTTGCCGGCTACCATCTGGCAGTTGACGTATGGCTCCACCTTGTGCAGGGTCTGATATTTCTCCTCTACATAGCTTGGCAGAATCTTGGTATAATGGTTCCAGGCATCATTGCCACGTCCGGCAACGGTTTCGCCGATGATGACCCAAGGGTTGTTGTGGCAGAAGATGCCGGCATTCTCCTTGTAACCTTCAGGATAGGATGAAATCTCGCCCATCTCTACATGATAGGTGGTGTAGGCTGGGTTGTTCAGCACCATTCCGTGCTCGCACTCCAGGCGCTCCTTGGCGCTATTCAGTGCCTTGGCGCAGAGGCCTTCTTCCAGTCCGATGCCAGCCATGGTACACCAGCCCTGACTCTCGATGAAGATCTTGCCTTCCTCGTTCTCGTTGCTGCCTATCTTGTTGCCGAAGAAATCGTAGGCACGCAAGAACCATTCGCCGTCCCATCCATGCTGCTTCACGGCATCGCTCATCGCATCTACTGCCTGCTGCATGCGCTCGGCTTCTACGAGATAATCTTCCTCGGCAAGTCCGGCGATAGTGCCTTCATGACTGTTCGCGGCTTCCTTGGCAAGCTGCTTGCACAGCACCACGTAGTCCTTTCCGGTTACAACGAAGAGTCCGGCTATCATCAGACTTTCTGCCTTGCTGCCTTCGCCCTTGTTCTCGGTGGTCTGGAAACTCTCGTTCGGATCCCAGGAGAAGCAGTTCAGGTTCAGACAGTCGTTCCAGTCGGCTCTGCCGATGAGTGGAAGCTTATGCGGACCCAGGTTGTTGATGACGTGGTTCATCGAAATCTTCAGATGTTCAAAGAGACTCACCTCGCTGCCTGGCTGATTATCGAATGGTACCTGCTCGGAGAGGATGGAGAAATCTCCCGTCTCCTTGATGTAGGCTACGGTTCCGAAGATGAGCCAGCATGGGTCGTCGTTGAAACCGCCACCTATGTCGTTGTTGCCACGCTTGGTGAGTGGCTGATACTGGTGATAGCAACCGCCGTCTGGGAACTGGGTGCTGGCGATGTCGATGATGCGCTGGCGGGCACGGGTAGGTATCTGATGAACGAAGCCTACGAGGTCCTGGTTGGAATCACGGAAGCCCATGCCTCTGCCGATGCCGCTCTCGAAGAAGCTTGCTGAACGCGACATGCAGAAGGTTATCATACACTGATACTGGTTCCAGATGTTCACCATGCGGTCGAGCTTGTCGTTTCCGCTCTTCACGGTGAAGATGTTCAGCAGGTTATCCCAGTACTGGTTGAGTTCAGCAAAGGCTGCATCCACCTTTTCGGTGGTATCGAACTTCTTGATGAGCTGATGTGCCTTCTCCTTGTTGATTACCTTCTTGGCAGAGAACTTCTTATCCTGTTCGTTTTCTACGTATCCCAGGAGGAAGATGAGGTCGCGGCTTTCGCCCGGCTTCAGGGTTACCTCTATATAGTGTGATGCGATAGGGCTCCAGCCATGTGCAAAACTATTGCGTGGCTTGCCTTCGAGTACAGCTTCCGGTTCGGCAAACTCGTTGTAGAGTCCGATGAAGCTCTCGCGGTCGGTATCGTAGCCCTGAATCTCTGTATTTACAGTATAGAAAGCGTAGTGGTTGCGGCGCTCACGGTACTCCGTCTTGTGATAGAGGGTAGAGCCTTCTATCTCCACTTCGCCTGTAGAGAAATTGCGCTGGAAGTTCTCCATATCGGTAGCGGCATTCCAGAGGCACCATTCTGCAAAGGAGAACACCTTGAGGGTCTTTGCTTCCTGCGACAGGTTCTTGAGCGTCATCTTCTGAACCTCTGCCCAGGTATGGAGTGGAACGAAGAAGAGAACGCTTGCCTCCACCCCGTTCTTGCTGCCCGTGATGCGGGTATAGTTCATGCCGTGGCGGCACTCATAGCTGTCGAGTGGCGTCTTGCATGGTTTCCAACCTGGATTCCAGACGGTATCGCCATCCTTGATGTAGAAGTAGCGACCACCATTATCCATAGGTACCCCGTTGTAGCGATAGCGGGTGAGACGACGGAACTTGGCATCCTTATAGAAAGAATACCCACCTGCTGTGTTGGAGATAAGCGAGAAGAAATCCTCGTTACCCAAATAGTTGATCCAAGGCCATGGGGTCTTTGGGTCAGTAATCACGTACTCGCGATTGGCGTCATCAAAATGACCATACTTTTTCTCTACCATTGTTTTTTTAATGTTTATTTTTAGAATTTTTGCATGAATTTGGTGCAAAGATAATAAAAAGTTTCAGTTTATAGGTTAGAAAACAGATATTTTTTGTATTTTTGCATTGAAAAGTTAGATGTTTAACAATTTGCGATTAACATAATATACAGTTGGCTTATGAAAAGAAACATTATAACACTCCTCATAACCGTGTTTGCCATGCTGCAAGCAACGGCTCAAACCTACGACAACTTGTGGAAGCAAGCTGATATCATCGCTCAGAAGGATCAGCCCAAGAGCGAGATAGGGGTGATGAAGAAAATCATCTCCAAGGCTACGGCGGCGAAAGACTACGGCCAGCTGCTGGCGGCTGAGATAAGGCAAGCTATACTCTGGAGAGAGATTTCGCCCGACTCGCTGACACCGAACGTGAAGCGGATGGAAACGGAAGCACTGAAAGCGAAAGACCCCGTGCTGAAGGCTGTGAGATATGCCGTGCTCGGCAAGGTGTATAGGGAGGTGAATGGGAAAAAGAGCGAGGAGTTCTTCAAGAAAGCCCTGGAGCAGCCTGAACTTCTTGCCAGAAATGCTTCTACCGGGTATGTGCCGCTGACGCTGAAGGGTGTGGATGGCAGTTCGTTCAAGAATGATCTGCTGCATCTCATCGGTTTCGAAGCTGACAGCAAGGAGGCGTATCTGCTGATGTACACCTATTATAATAAGGTGGAAAATCGGGGTGCAGCCTGTCTCTGTGCCTACAAGCTTATCGAGAAATACCGCCAGGATGACGTAAGAGAGGTCAGAAAGTCGAAGTATCTGAATACCATCGACTCGCTCATCCACGTCTATCAGGATATTCCGGAGGCAGGCGAACTTGCCGTGGAGCACTTCCGCTTCATGGAAGGTGCCACCGATGCCAAACCGCAGGATAAGCTCAACTATATCAACTATGCACTGAATAGATGGGGTGGATGGTCGAGAATGAATGTGCTGAGGAATGCGCAGAAGCGACTCACCGAACCGATGTTCCAGGTGCAGGATATGCCATTGGTGCTTCGCCCTTCGGAAAAAAAGTGGGTGCATCTGAATGTGCGCAATCTCCAGAATCTGAACATTCGGCTTTCCCGTCTCAATATCACAGCGGATAATGAATATGATGTCCAGAATGAGGCTACCTATAAGATGCTCCTGAAGAAGACCACGAAGCTGCATCAGAAGGATTTCAGCCGCAACTACTATGGTCGCCCGGATTACGAAGAGGTAAAGGATTCCATCGAAATCGGTGGCAATCTGCCATTAGGCGCCTATCTGATGGAGGTGACTTCGGATAATACAGGCATTGCTCCGCAGCGAGAACTCTTCTATGTCAGCAATCTGGCGGTGATGATCCAGCAGTTGCCTGATGACAGGCATCGCTATGTGGTGGTGAATGCTACAGACGGACAGCCTATCGCTGGGGCGAAGATAGTGCTTTATGACAGAAACTATGACGACAAGACGGGCAAGTTCAAGAGAGTCATTCATGCCCGAATGACGACAGATGACCAGGGCGAGGCTTACTTCAAGAATGTGGATGGAAAGGTATTGATCTACACATCTACTGATAAGTTTGCGCCTGCCAAGGATATCTACCTCTCACGTGCCCGCTATTACGAGAAGAAGGATGATGAAACGAAATATCAGTTGTTTACCGACCGTGCCATCTATCGCCCGGGCCAGAAGGTGCATGCCACAGCCGTTTCCTATATCGTGAAGAAAGGCCTGGATGCCAGTGTGCCGGGAAAGAGCATGGAACTGAAGTTTATCCTGAGGGATACCAACTGGAAGCAGGTGGCTGAGCAGAAGGCTACAACCGACGAATATGGTACGGCATCTGTGGATTTCGAATTGCCTCAAGGTGGACAGACAGGCATGTATCATGTATCCGTGAATAACCGAGCTAACAGTTCCTTCCGTGTGGAGGAATACAAGCGTCCAACCTTCGAGATTACCTTCCCGAAGGTGAACGAGAAATATAACTGGGGCGACACCGTAGTGGTGAAGGCTTCGGCAAAGACCTACGCCGGTGTACCAGTGCAGGGCGCCAAAGTGGAGTATCAGGTGACCCGCAGAAACCAGCTCTGGTGGTGGGGCGCAGGCTCTGCCGGACAGTTGGTGAAGACTGACAGTTGTGTGACTCGTGAGGACGGAACCTTCGATGTGGAGATTCCGCTGGAGGCTTCTTTGTCAGGAAAAGACGAGGCGGATATGAGCGATTTCATGCGCATCGCCCGTTTCTTCAACTTCGAGGTCTCAGCCATCGTTACTGACATCAGCGGCGAGAGCCACGAGGGCGTGATGAGTCTGCCTCTGGGCACCAAGCCAACCATCCTCACGGTGGATCTTCCTAAACGTATCGAGACAGACAGTCTGAAGACGGTGACCTTTGCTTACCGCAATGCCAGCGGTATGGAGATATCCAGCAACCTGAAGTACCGCATCGACAAGGGCGAATGGAAGGATGCTGAGGCGAATGCGCCGATTTCTATGGCTGTATTGCCATCAGGTGTGCATGAGATGGAGGCAATCTGCGGACAGGACACCCTGCAGCAGAAGTTCACCCTCTTCAGCATCAAGGATACCCATCCGATGGAGCCAACCACTGAATGGTATTATCAGACGGCGAAGACCTTCCCGCGTGATGGAAAACCGGTATATGTGCAGGTGGGTTCTTCTGAAAACGGAGCGCACATCGTTTATTCCATCATCGCTGGCAACAAACTGCTGGAGAAGGGTGCCTGGGAGTTGGGCGACAGCATCGTTACCCTGCCATTCACCTACAAGCCGGAATATGCTTCGGGTGTGGTGATTAATTATAGTTTCGTGAAGAACGGCGAATGCTATACCAGAAAAATCAGCATCGCCCGTCCTTTGCCGGAGAAGAAGTTGAACATCATCTGGAAGACTTTCCGCGACCGTCTCACTCCGGGACAGAAGGAGAAGTGGACCTTGCAGATTACGACTCCCGACGGCAAGCCAGCCAAGGCACAGCTGATGAGTGTGCTTTATGATAAGTCGCTCGACCAGTTGGCTGAACATACCTGGGAAATGTCGCTGGGATTCAGCCAGTGGTTGCCAGACTGCTATTGGAAGAGCAATCTGAAGTATTATGAGATGGGATTGTCGGGTACTTATCCTACCAAATATTACGATGAGAAGGAGTTGGAGGTGGATCAGTTTGATGGCAAATTCTTTAGCTATTATGCTTATATGCAAGCTGTGGAACTGAGCAAGTTGGAACGTTCTTCTGGCGGAACCGTTGAGTCTGTTCGTATACAGAAAGACGAGCTGGTTCAGGAAGAAGGGAGAGTCATGAAAACTCGTGGGAGTAATATGATTCGTGTTGCAGCGGCTGCTCCATCTGTCAACAAGGTTTTTGATGTAGTAGAGGAGATGCCGCAGTTTGCTGGCGGTTCTAGCTCAGACGCAGGACAGTTCCTCGACAAGGTTCAGATTCGTGAAAACCTGAACGAGACCGCCTTCTTCTATCCTGCCTTGGAGAGCGACAACCAGGGCAATGTGGCTATCAATTTCACCCTGCCGGAGAGCGTGACTACCTGGAAGTTTATGGGCTTGGCGCATGACAAGGAGATGAGAAACGGATGCCTGGTAGATGAGGCTGTGGCTCAGAAAACCGTGATGGTGCAGCCTAACATACCTCGCTTCCTGCGTGAAGGCGACAAGAGCTGCATCGTGGTGAAACTCTTCAACACTTCTGACAAGAAGGTGAACGGCAATGCCCGCATGCAGATTCTGGATGCCGAAACCCAGAAGGTGGTTTGGCAGAAGACCCAGGGCTATCGCATCGATGCCGAGGGTTCTGCTACCGTCTCCTTTGATGTCCAGGGACTGAAAGAAGGCGTATATATTAATAAGGTGGTGGCTGCCGGTAATGGCTACAGCGATGGTGAACAGCATTACCTGCCGGTTTTGAGCAACCGTGAACTCGTGGTGAACACCCTGCCTATCACCCTGCACCAACAGGGTGAGCAGAACTTCGACCTGAGCAAACTCTTCCTGAACAAGGAAGGTAAGCAGGCGAAGGGAGCAGCGGATGCGAAGGTGACCGTGGAATATACCAATAATCCAAGTTGGCTGATGGTCAAGGCGCTGCCGTCTATCAGCAATCCGGATGAGGAGGATGCCATTTCGCTGATGTCTGCCATCTACGCCAATACCATTACCACCCATATCCAGAAGACTCTCTCTTTGGATAATCATTCTCAGAAGAATCTCTCTCAGGAGACCATTCGTCTGCAGAATCAGGTGGAGAAACTGAAGAAGTTGCAGAACCCTAACGGTTCCTTCTCCTGGTGGAAGGGAATGAAGGGCAGCAGATACATGACAACGTCGGTAGCCGAAATGATGGTTCGTCTGAATGCCGTTGCCGGTGTTCAGAAATCCACCGCCAAGATGCTGACTTCCGCCATTGATTATCTCTCCTGGCAGACAGCTCAGGAAGTAAGAGAAATGAAGAAACAGGAGGAGAAAAAGCACAAGGTGAGTCCTAGCGAGATGGCTTTGCATTATCTCTATATTGTCGCAATGGATGGGACTTGTGTGAAACTCAAAGCTCCTGCTTTGAATGACATGGATTATCTCCTCGGAAAACTGAAGAAGATGACGGGTTCGTTGACCATCTATGGCAAGGCGAAGGCTGCTGTGATACTCGCCCTAAACTACGATTACAAGACGGCTGCCGACTACTTGAAGAGCATGGAGGAATATTCCGTCTATCGTGAGGATATGGGCAGATATTATGATACTCGCAAGGCGTACTATAGTTGGAGAAACTATAAGATTCCAACGGAGGTGGCTGCCATCGAGGCTCTGCAGGCTTTGGATGCTCAGTCTATAGCTGCTATTTCATCAGCATCGTCTGCTATTAGCAAACAGCAGACCATCGAGGAGATGCAGCGCTGGCTCCTGATGTCGAAACGTACCCAGGTTTGGGATACGCCAGTGAACACCGTGGATGCCGTCTATGCCTTTATGAAGGGTAATGAAAGCAACTGGAACAGAAAGGCTGAGAATGCTGTTCTGAAACTGGATGGCAAGCTGCTCCCGATGCCGCAGGATTCTACTACGCTGGGTTATGTCAAGACTGAAAAGGCGGGTAAGGCATCTACCCTGAGCATCAACAAGAAGAGCGATTATACCAGCTGGGGTGCCGTGTATGCGGAGTTCAAGCAGCCGCTTAGCGAAATAGCTTCTCTGGAATCGGGCATCAAGGTTAGCCGTAAGGTTGAAAACCAGAAGAAGGCGAAGGTGGGTGATAAGATCAAGGTCATCATCACCATTACTGCCGACCGTGACTACGATTTCGTGAAGATTGTGGACAAACGTGCCGCCTGTCTGGAGCCTGTCAATCAGTTGAGCGGTTACCAGTGGGGAATGGAATGTTATGTTTCTCCTAAGGATAATACAACAAATTTCTATTTTGATCGTTTATCTAAAGGTAAGCATTTCGTAGAAATGGAATATTATGTTGACCGTAAGGGCGATTACCAGTCGGGGTCCTGCACGGCAGAGTGTACCTACAGTCCGGAGTTTGGTGGTCGTACGGAGGCATATAAGATGACAGTTAATAATTAATATAAGGATTGATAATTACGAATAGAATAGTATGAAACGAATGAATATATTGATGCTTTCATCGCTGTTGGCGGTGTCTGCGTCGGCACAGAAAATAAGTACTCAGAACGAGATCGTGGATTGTGGACAGGTAGTATTCCGCAAGCCGGTGACCGCTGAGTTCCTGATGAAGAATGAGGGCAGCAAACCGCTGATCATCCATCAGGTGTATAAGAGTTGCGGATGTACAGAGGTGGTGTATCCGAAGAACAGTGTGGCTCCTGGCGACAGCTTCTTGGTCAAGGCGGTGTATGATGCGAAGCAGATGGGCACCTTCCACAAGCAGATATGCCTCTATAGCAATGCATCGGAGGAACCTTTTATCCTCTCTATGCGTGGTAGGGTAGTGAGCAATGTGGTAGATTTCGCAGGTCCGTATGATGAACTGCTTGGCGAACTCAAGTCGGATGTCCAGGAGGTGGAGTTTGATGACGTGAACCGTGGCGACCGTCCGGTACAGCGCATCCATATCTTCAATCCTACAGAGGAGATGATGGAACCTGTGGTCATGCATCTTCCTAACTATCTCCAGGCGACGGTTTCGCCATCCAGGGTGGCTCCTCACCGTTCCGCAGAGATTACCTTCGTGCTGGATTCGAAGAAGCTGCGTGATTTCGGCTTGAATCAGACTTCTGTTTATCTGGGTGAGCGTCCTGGCGACAAGATTGCTCCAGAGAAGGAAATCGTGGTTTCTGCCGTTCTCCTGCCAAGTTTCGACAAGTTGACTGCCGAGCAGAAGGAACAGGCACCGAAGGTGGAACTCTCTACCACCGATCTGAATCTGGGAAGCTTCAACGGCAAGAAGAAGCGCAAGGGTGAAATCCTGGTTACCAACAAGGGTAAGTCGGTTTTGGATATCCGAAGCATGCAGATGTTTACCATGGGCTTGCAGGTACAGTTGAAGAAGAGCAAGATTCAGCCGGGAGAGACCGTGAAGATGAAGGTGACAGCCGTGGCTGCCGATCTGAAGAAGTCGCGTGCCAAGCATCCTCGTATTCTCATGATTACCAATGATCCGGAGAATGCCAAAGTTGTAATTAGAATAAATGTAAAGTAATGCAGATAGAAATAGATCATGGTAGTGGTTTCTGCTTCGGCGTAACCACTGCCATCAAGAAAGCTGAAGAGGAGTTGGAAAAGGGCAGTACACTCTACTGCCTGGGTGATATTGTGCATAATGGTATGGAGGTGGAGCGCCTGCATGAGGCGGGACTCATCACCATCGACCATGAGGAGATGAAGGAGCTTCACGATGTGAAGGTGCTGCTTCGTGCCCATGGTGAACCGCCTGAGACTTATGCGCTGGCAGAGAAGAACAATATTGAGATTATTGATGCTACCTGTCCGGTAGTACTCCAGTTGCAGCGCCGCATCAAGAAGCAGTATGTGAGCAATCCGGAGGCGCAGATTGTCATCTTCGGAAAGAAGGGACATGCCGAGGTGCTGGGACTGGTAGGACAGACCGAGAGTCATGCCCTCGTGGTAGAGAAGTTGGAGGATGTAGAGCATCTGAAGGAAGTAGGTAAGTTGGATTTCAACCGTGATATCTATCTCTATTCCCAGACCACCAAGAGTCTGGATGAGTTCCATCGCATCATCGAGTATTGCCAGGAGCATATCGTAGAGGGCGCAACCTTCAAGAGCTTTGATACCATCTGCCGCCAGGTGGCTAACAGAATGCCAAACATCGCCTCCTTTGCCAGCAAGCATGATGTCATCCTCTTTGTCAGTGGCAGAAAGAGCAGCAATGGAAAGGTGCTCTTCAAGGAGTGCAAGAGCGTGAATGCCAACAGCTATCAGATAGAGAGTGCCGAAGAAATCAATATGGATTGGCTGAAGGGGGTGAATACCGTAGGCATCTGTGGTGCTACCAGTACTCCTAAATGGCTGATGGAAGAATGCAAGGAGAAAATCATCAAGGATACCTTATCATAAACATAAAACAGGTAATCTGATGATTCATCTCATCAAATAAAAACAGGTGATAAATCTTCTCACGAGGACTTATCACCTTCAAAAAACAGTAATTAACTCAAAATTTATAATCTATATCATTACTACCTTGTCATTATGTCTGCAAAGATAAATAAAACAACGTTTTTTTGCAAAGCCAATTCTTTAAAATGGCAGTTTTTTTATATAAAACTGAAATTTTAATATATTTTTGCAATCTTCTGCAGGCTTTCTACGACAAAGTAGCTTTTTGTTACTTTTCTGCGGCTTTTTGATACTGTTTCATCAACCATTCCTTCTGTTCCGGAATTGTCATCTCACTGTTGTCGAGCGTGATGGCATCATCAGCCTTGCGCAAAGGAGAAGTCTCACGATGGGTGTCAATATAGTCACGCTCCTCTACGTTCTTCAGGATTGCCTCGAAGTCGGCAGGCATTCCTTTCTCCTTGAGCTCATCGAAACGGCGCTGTGCTCTTACCTGAGAGCTTGCCGTAACGAAGATCTTCAGTTCTGCGTTAGGGAAAACGGTGGTACCGATGTCACGGCCATCCATTACGATGCCCTTGTCTTCGCCCATCTTCTGCTGCTGGGCTACCAATGCCTCTCTTACGAATGGGATGGCTGCCACAGGACTTACGTGATTGGAAACCTCCAGCGAGCGGATTTCCTTCTCTACCAACTCACCGTTGAGGTAGCAGTCTGGGCGACCGGTTTCGGCATTGAACTTGAAAGAGATGTGGATGTTTGGCATCTCAGCCTCTAACTCTGCTACCTTTACCTTGCCATCCTCATCGAAGAGCTGGTGGCGCAGGGCGTAGAGCGTAACTGAGCGATACATGGCACCTGTATCTACATACACATATCCGATTTCCTTGGCAAGATCCTTTGCCATGGTACTCTTTCCACAAGAAGAGTAACCGTCAATTGCTATTGTAATCTTCTTCATATCTTTAAATCTGAAAAGTTTATCTGTTCTATAAATCTGTATTCAATAATCCGTATTCTATAATCTGTAGTCGATATTCAGCAGCAGACTATTACTGCTGACATGGTATTTGCCGTAGGCGATGTTGAGATGGAAGCGCTCCAGATTGATACCGCCACCCAACGACCATCCGGCTCCATGGCTGCTGGTCTCATCTTCTCCGTTTACGATTTTCATCTCATCGTGGCGCCGGAAATTGTAGCCGGCTCCCACCCAGAGGCTTTCGCTCAAAAGCAGATCGACACCTAATACTGCATGGTTTCTGAGTCCCTTATCCCAATGGTTCAGGTTCACCAAGGTGGCTGAAACACGGAAGGGAGTATTGATGAAGTGCTTGCTGACACCCACCTGCAGGTCGATCGGCATCTTCTCGTATTCTTCATCATAAGCCTTGAGCTGTCCACCCAGGTTTCTGGCTACTGCGGAAACCGACCATTCTTCTTCCGAATCGTAGTAGTTGAGCCCCAGATCCACTCCCATGGCGATGGAGTTGTAATCACCGATATACGAGGTGATGAATTTGGCGGTGATGCCACCCACGATGCGTTCGCTGAGCAGGTAGGAGAAAGTACCCGCCAGACAGATATCCTTAGCCGAGAATTCACCCATCTGGATGTTGTTCTCATCGGTCTGCTTCATCTTGCCATAATCCACATACTGCGCCGATACCGCCCACGAAGCCTTCTCTCCAGCGATGCGGTTGAATGAAGCTGATGCCATATTCACCCCCTTCATATAGTTCATGTAGTTGAAGTTGAGGGTACGGTCGTTCACCGAAACCAGCAGGGCTGGGTTATGGAAAGCAAGTGCCGCATCATCTTCTATCAAGGTGATGTTATCGCCTCCCAAGGCAGCTGCATGGGCACTGACGGGGAGTCGGAGGAAGTTATACCCCGTCTGACTCTCTTGAGCCCCCATTTTTGTCGCGAAAAGCGTCAATATAATGGAAAAAACAACTTTTTTCATTTAAAATATCTAATTCTTTGGCAAAGATACGGCTTTTTTGAGAAATAAGACGTAAATTTGCAATGTTTTCGTAGAAAATAACGAAAGAGAATGTAAAATATTGCAGTTTGGACCCCAAAAACGGGTGAACAAGTCTGCAAATAGTAGATAATAGATATTGTGGAAATAAAGAAATCAGATCGTGCACAGTTGGAGGACAAGCGGGTAACCTTTTTCCTGCTGGGACTCCTTATTGCCTTTACGCTTCTTTTTGTAGGATTGCAATATTCCAGAAATCCGCAGGGAGATGACGACTGGGCAGAGAACTTTGAGGATCTTTCGCAAGATATGGAAATGTCAACTCCGCCCGATCAGAAAGATATGGTGAGTGCGGAGGCTATGGCGAAGGCACCTGCCTCGCAGGCTATCACCCAGGAGGTGAAACCTACCGAGCAGCAAATGGTCAGGAAGACACCGGAAAAGATCAGCACGACTACCAGTGAACTGGTAATCGGTGATGGTTCGGGCGTGGTAGAAGGGGCTGACGTGAAGGAGGCGGCTCCTGAGACGGCGGTGGATCCGGCAGATACACAGGCTGAGGCTCCTATCAAGTTTACCGTGGTGCAGAAGATTCCGGAGTTTCCGGGAGGCTGGTCGGCATTTATGCAATGGCTCACCAAGAACCTGAAGTATCCGCAGGTGGCACAGAATAACAAGGTACAGGGCACGGTGGTGGTAACCTTCATCGTGAACAAGGATGGAAGCATCGCCAATACCAAGGTAAGTACCTCGGTGGATGCTGCCCTTGATGCTGAAGCGCTCCGCGTGATGAAGATGATGCCCAAATGGAAACCGGGTATGGACAAGAACAAGGTGTGCCGTACTATGATTGCTATTCCGGTGGTATTCAAGTTATAAAAGATAAAATAACTAAATACTCAATTTTAAGACAGATTATAAATCAGATATTATAAATTAGAAATATGATAGATATGAAGACATCAGAAGAATTATTGGTAATGGTGAATGATTTCCTGGCAAATCTCCCATACAATCGTAAACCATTGTCGCTTTACGAACCGGTGAAGTACGTACTCTCTTTAGGTGGAAAGCGTATTCGCCCTGTTTTAATGCTCTTGGGATACAATCTCTTCAAGAATGATCCTGAGAAGATTCTGATGAATGCGATAGCTCTTGAGACTTATCACAACTATACGCTCTTGCACGACGACCTGATGGATAATGCTGACCTCCGTCGTGGTCATGAGACCGTGCACAAGAAGTGGGATGCCAATACTGCTATCCTCTCTGGTGACAGTATGTTGGTGTTGGCTTACGAGAGAATGGCACAGTGCGACGATCAGCATCTTGCCAAGGTGATGAAGCTCTTTACTACTACAGCCCTTGAGATTGGAGAGGGACAGCAGTATGATATGGAGTTTGAGAACCGCAATGATGTGAAGGAAGAGGAATATATCGAGATGATTCGCCTCAAGACCAGTGTACTTCTGGCTTGTGCCCTGAAGATTGGTGCCATCCTGGCTGATGCTTCTGCTGAGGATGCAGACAATCTCTATAAGTTTGGCGAGCAGATCGGCTTGGCTTTCCAGCTGCAGGATGATTTCCTCGATGTATATGGTGATTCCAAGGTGTTCGGTAAGGCTATTGGTGGTGATATCACTTCCAACAAGAAGACTTTCATGCTCATCAATGCCTTCAACCATGCCAACGATGCCCAGCGTGCTGAACTCCAGAAATGGGTGGATGCCAAGGAATTCGACCGCAATGAGAAGGTGGCTGCTGTTACCCGTCTCTATAACGAGATCGGTATCGACAAGATGGCACAGGATAAGATTGCCTATTACTTCGAGCAGAGCAAGAAGTATCTTGATGCTGTGAATGTGCCTGCTGAGCGCAAGGAAGAATTGGCGAAGTATGCACAGAAAATGATGAAGCGCCAGTACTAATCATCAAGTTTAAAGTTCAAAGTTCAATGTTCAAAGTAATAGATACGCATACTCATCTCGATGCAGAAGAGTTTGATGAGGATAGAGCGGAAGCCTTCGCTCGTGCCAGGGATGCGGGGGTAGGCAAGGTGTTCTTGCCTGCCATCGACGTGAAGACCACGCACGCTGTCCTGGCATTGAGTCGGGAATATCCGGGTTATGCCTATCCGATGATCGGTTTGCATCCTGAAGAGGTGAAGGCTGACTGGAAGGATCAGCTGGCTGAACTCAGGAAGATGCAGATTTCCGATTTCATAGCCATTGGCGAAATCGGACTGGATTATTACTGGAGCCGTGAGTTCGAGCAGGAGCAGTTGGAGGCATTCGAGGAACAGGTGAAATGGTCGGTAGAAACCCGTCTCCCCCTGATGATTCATTGCCGCAAGGCACAGAACGAGATGGTGCACTTGCTTCGTCAATATCAGAAAGACCTGCCTGGTGGCGTGTTCCACTGCTTCACGGGCAATCAGAAGGAGGCTGAAGAGCTTCTCTCTTTCGATAACTTCGTGTTGGGTATCGGCGGTGTTTCTACTTTCAAGAGCAGTCATCTCAGAGAAGACCTTCCAGCTGCGGTTCCGATGAATCGCATCATCCTGGAGACCGACAGTCCTTATATGGCTCCCGTTCCATATCGTGGCAAGCGCAATGAAAGCGCTTTCGTGATAGAAGTGCTCAAGACTCTGGCAAAAGCCTACGGAGTGAGTGAGGAGGAATTCGCAGAACAGACGAATAAGAATGTAGAAAGCGTCTTTCAGCTGAATTAAATCAGGAAAGCGTCTTTCCCCTATGAAATAATAAAAATTATAAGCTTAATATTAAAACCAAACGATTCATTATGACTAGAAAAGTGATTTTGGCTGCTATGTTGATGGCAGCATTTGCACAGGGCACTCAGGCACAAGACCTGAGCGGCCAGCGTTCTGAAAAGCAGGACGTGCACATGATTCCTGGTAAGAAACTGGATCATCACGGACTCATCGTGAGTCCTACACCACATCTCCTGAATGTGGATGCTGCTAACCGACTCGACCTGCAGAAGGGTGTCAAGGTGATTGACAAGAAAGGTAAGTTTGCTGATGATGTGAAGTTCCTGACCGCTAACGCCAAGGGCATTCGCCTGACCATCGATTTCGGTGAGAAGCTTGCTGCTAAAGCAGGAGTCAAGCCAGTATCGGGTGCTTACAGCCTGAAGGCTGATGCCAAAGGTATCCAGATTGTGGGATACGATGAGCGTGGTGCTTTCTATGGCTTGCAGACCTTGCGCCAGATTGTAAACAGCGAGATGGCTAAGGGCCAGATGCCTTATACCACTTGCAACGACTACCCTGATCTTCCAAACCGTGGTGTGGTAGAGGGCTTCTATGGTGAGCCTTGGTCTCATCAGGTGCGTCTTTCCCTCATCGATTATTATGGAAAGAACAAGATGAACACCTATCTCTATGGTCCAAAGGATGATCCTTATCACAGCTGCCCTAACTGGCGCTTGCCTTATCCTGAGAAAGAGGCTAAGAACATCAGCGAACTCGTACAGGCTTGCCGTCGCAACCGTGTAGATTTCGTATGGGCTATCCATCCAGGACAGGATATCAAGTGGAACGAGGAAGATTATCAGAACCTGGTTCACAAGCTCGACTTGATGTACGACCTCGGTGTGCGTTCTTTCGCTATCTTCTTTGATGATATTTCCGGCGAGGGTGCCAACCCAGTGAAGCAGTCTGAACTCTTGAACCGCCTGGCTAAGGAGTTTGTGAAGGCTAAGGGCGATGTTACACCGCTCGTGATGTGTCCTACCGATTATACCCGTCTCTGGGCGAATCCAAAACCAACCGGTTCTTTGGCTATCTTCGGTAATACCCTCGATCCATCTATCAATGTATTCTGGACAGGTGATGTGGTATGTAGCGACTTGACCCGCGAGACTCTCGACTGGGTGAACTCCCGTATCAAGCGTCCTGCTTATTACTGGTGGAACTTCCCAGTAACTGATTATGCACGCCATATCATCATGCAGGGTCCTACCTACGGTTTGCAGACCGACCTGACCAACAAGGATCTCTGTGGTTTCGTGAGCAACCCAATGGAGCATGGTGAGGCTTCCAAGCTGGCTCTCTACGGTGTAGCTGACTATGCATGGAATATCGCCAACTATAATCCGCTCGACAACTGGGAGCGTGGTCTGGTAGATCTGACTCCGGAGGCACACGATGCTTATCGTACCTTCGCCATGCACTCATGCGATACAGAAACCGGTTATCGCCGTATCGAATCATGGGAAACCAAGAGCTTCCGCATCGACAACTTTACAGATGCTGAGTTCAATGCTTTGCAGAAGGAATTTGAAAAGGTGAAGAATGCACCTGCTCAGATGGAGGCAAACTGCAAGAATGCCTTGCTGATGAAGGAACTCCGTCCTTGGTTGACTGAGTTTGGCAAGTTGGGTAACCGTGGCTTGAAGACCATGCAGCTCATCAAGGAGTACAAGGCTGGTAATGACCAGGCATTCTGGGATGGCTATGTAAACAACCGTATGAGCAAGGAAGATGTGGCTGCTTACGAGAAGCATAAGTCTGGAACTATGGTATTGCAGCCATTCTATGAGCAGTCTATGGATGATATGGCTTCAGGCTTCTTCAAGAAGTTGACTGGCAAGGTGCCTGCTTTCTATAAGGGTATCGGTACTTATGCCACCTTGAGAACTACCCAGAGCAAGGCGATGTTTGACAACGATTCTACTACCTATTATACATCAGGTAATGGTCAGAACACTGGCGACTGGATTGGTGCAGACTTAGGTTGTGTTCGTTCTGTTTCTGAGGTAAGAATCCTCCAGGGACGTAACTCAGTAGATGATGTGGATTACTTCGACAATACAGTTTTGGAGTATTCTCTTGACAAGAAGGAGTGGAAGGCGCTGACCGGTGAGTTGAAGAAGCAGTATATCATCAACTGGAAGACCGATTCTCCTGTTGAGGCTCGTTATATCCGCATCAAGAAGTTGAAGTCTGACAAGCGCAACTGGGCTGCAGTCCGTACTTTCGAGGTGAACCCAACTACTCCAGAGCGTTTGAGCTTTACTGTAGAGGCTAAGGATATTCAGGCAGCGATGTATGGTTTCGATGAGAACCCTTGCACCTCATTCACCAACGAGGGCACCCTTACCATGGGTGTAGAAAAGAATGTAAAGGGTTACACCCTGCTGTTGAAGTTGGCTCCAGGCAAATCATTGGTTTGTCGTCAGTTGAATGCCAAGGGCAAGGTATTGGCAACCACCAGCATCGATCAGTCATTCTGCAAGATAGAATTGGTGAAGAAGGCTGCCAAGCTTCAGCTGGATGGTTCAGCCGAAATCTTCGAGATTATTCCTGAAAAATAAAGGACAGAACTTTTGCAAGTGGGGAAGTCCGCTAGGACGCCATACTCTAGGCAGGGGATAACTAGTTCTTTATTCCCGCTAGGCGTCTCGCCGGATTTGCAATCCGGCGTTAAAAAATGTCCTAACCTATTTAGCCTCTGCGGATTTGCAATCCGCAGCAAAGGAGTATGCTTTTCCTTTTGTTGGGGGATTACAAATCCCCCGGTTTTAATAGGTCGAACCTTTTTTACGGCGGATTGCAAATCCGCCGGGACGCCTAGCGGGCTTGTACTCTTGGAGACGCCATACGCCCTGAAAGGGCAAAAGCTTTAAAATAGATGCTTTTGCCCTTTCGGGGCGCTTGTTTTATACGTTCTCTAGTTAAAGAAATGTAAAAAGCAAACGAATATGTGGATTTTCGAATAAAAAGTGATAATTTTGTACTTCGAAACTGGAAAGGTGCTCGAGTGGCTGAAGAGGCACGCCTGGAAAGCGTGTATTCCCCTAAAGGGAATCGGGGGTTCGAATCCCCCTCTTTCCGCTTTTTTATATATATAATAAGGTATATATGATTATGAAGAAAAATACAGCTATTGCGCGTTTCGCAATATTCATTTTCACAGTAATGTGTTCTCTGCCAGTCATGGCGCAAGACGAGAATATCGGATTTCATCAAGCTCTTAAGACGAAGTTCATAGAGGGTAATGCCGGCTTTATGTCGCTCGTTGCCATCGCTCTCATTGTGGGTCTGGCTTTCTGTATTGAGCGCATCATCTATCTCAGCCTTTCTGAAATCAATGCCAAGAAGCTGATGCAGGACATCGACCAGAGGGTAGAGGCTGGAGATGTGGAAGGTGCCAAGGAACTTTGCCGCAATACCCGTGGACCTGTAGCTTCTATCTGCTATCAGGGATTGATGCATATAGATGAGCATCTCGATGATATCGAGCGCTCGGTAAGTGGATATGGTACCGTGCAGGCTGCCAACCTGGAGAAGGGATGTTCCTGGATCAAGCTCTTCATCGCCATGGCTCCTTCCCTCGGATTCCTGGGTACGGTGATCGGTATGGTGATGGCTTTCGACCAGATTCAGCAGGCGGGAGATATCAGTCCTACCATCGTGGCTTCGGGTATGAAGGTGGCGCTGATTACTACCATCTTCGGTATCATTGTTGCCTTGATTCTGATGGTGTTCTATAACTATATCCTTTCCAAGGTAGAACATCTCACCAGTCAGATGGAGGAATCGGCTGTTACATTGATGGATATCATTGCCAAGAGAAAATAGCTTTATCTTTGAATCTATGGTTAAATTTCAATTTTCAAAATCGAATTCAAAGGCGAAAAACAAGTCTGCCGAACAGATATCTCAGAAGGTTTTCCGTCTGATGATAGGTTTGGCTGTGCTGGTTTTCGGTCTGTTCTATCTGATAGGCTATGATTTGCCTTTCGATGAGAACCCCGACTTCAATGCCCCTCTTTTTACCGATGTGCTCATCTTCCTGATGTGGCTTTTCCTGATAGGAGGAATAGGCTTGGCGGTCTATTCGATGGTGAAGGATTACCGGAGCAGCAAGTCGGAAGCTGTGGTGAATGGTGTGCCGGTGCGTCGTATCTTCCGCATTACCTGGCTTACCTTGCTGGCAGTTCTGATTCTTACCTTCCTCTTGGGAGGTTCCGCCCCGATGCTCATCAACGGCGAAAACTACGCCGACTGGTTGTGGCTGAAACTTTCTGATATGTTTGTCATCACCTCGCTGCTGATGTTGCTGGCAGGCATTGGAGCCGTTTGCTTCGGTGCCACCCGATATATCCGAAAGAAGCAGTAACTGCCTGTAATTATCAATCAAAAAAATAGTTAGTATCATATCATAAAGCAATGCTGATAAGAAGGAATCGTAACGAAACCCCGGGATTGAATACCACCTCAACAGCCGACATTTCGTTTATGCTGCTGATATTCTTCCTTGTAACCACATCCATGGATGTGGATAAGGGATTGTTGCGCCAGCTTCCTTCCCCTGAACCTCAGAAGAAGGAGCAGCAGGAATCGGTGGTGGATAAGAACAATCTGATGGCGATTCATCTTACGGCTGGAGATACGCTGCTGGTGAACAACCAGCCGATGAAGCTGGAAGACCTGAAGCTGGAAACCGTCCGCTTTGTACATCGCCTGGGTAAGAAGCATCTGATTTCCATAGAGAGCGACCGTGATGCCAACTACAACCTCTATTTCCAGATGCAGAATGAGTTGATGGAAGCCTATGCGCAACTTCGTAATGAGGCAGCCCAGAAGAAATATCATAGAGACTTTGCGCTTTTGAACAATGATCAGAAGGAGCAGGTGCGTAAGATCTGTCCTCAGCGCATTACGGAGTCGTATGCCAATGCGATGACTCATGAAGACAAGAGTGTAGATGCTGATGCGGAAGAGAAACAGAAAACCCAGTCAACCCAGCAGAAAGGAGGCGTCAAATGATGAATTTTCGTAAAAAATCACATTCGGTTCCGGAATTGAATACGTCATCTTTGCCGGATCTGATTTTCTCGGTACTCTTTTTCTTTATGATCGTTACCCACATGCGACAGGTTACCTTGAAGGTGGAATGTCGTATGCCTGAAGGAAAGAATCTCACACGCCTGACCAAGAAGTCGGCTGTAAGTCATATTTATATAGGAAAGCCAACCAAGGATCTGCAGGGCAAATACGGCTCAGGTACCCAGATACAAATGAATGACAAGTTTGCCAGTGCTTCTGATGTGCAGGATTATATCTCTGCCGAGAAGAAGCGGATGTCGCCTGAAGACCAGAAACTGATGACCGTTTCCATCAAGGCAGACCAGGATACCAAGATGGGAGTGATTACCGATGTGAAGCAGGCGCTGCGCCAGGCAAAAGCACTGAAAATAAGCTATTCTGCTGTTGAAAATAGGAAATAATATGCTCTAAAAGGAAAAATAATATTAATTTATTATTTTTTTTATTAGAAAAGTTGCTTTTTTTAAATAAAAGTGCTACCTTTGCAGGCAAATAATAATTAATTATGGCAAAACAAGTATTAGATTCATTAGATAGGCATATTCTGAAGCTGATTTCTCAGGATGCCCGAATTCCATTTCTGGAAGTAGCACGTGCTTGTAATGTAAGCGGTGCTGCCATTCATCAGCGTGTAGCTAAACTCACTAACCTTGGCATTATTAAAGGCTCTCAATTTGTAATCGATCCAGAGAAGATTGGTTACGAAACCTGTGCATATATGGGATTGTTCCTCAAGGAACCTGAGAAGTTTGATCAGGTGGTAGAAGAACTCAAGAAGATTCCTGAGGTTGTAGAGTGTCATTATACTACTGGCGGTTTTGATATGTTCATCAAGATTTATGCAGTCAACAACCACCATCTCCTGGAGATTATCCACGATAAGTTGCAGCCATTAGGTCTTTCCAGAAGCGAGACCATCATCTCCTTCAATGCAGCCATCGACCGTCAGCTTTCTCTGAAGGATATTCAGCAGGTTGCTGATGAGGATGATGAGACAACAGAAGAATAGGAATTTATTCAACCGTACTGGTCGAATTTATTTTCTGATATAGGTGAGGAATGAGAACGATAACCCGTTTTCATTCCTCATTTCTTTTTCCGTCACTTCCCAGGCAGAACTGTCGATGGCAGGGAAGAAGGTATCTGCCTGTTCCGGCTCCTTATCTACGATGGTGAGATAGAGTTTCCGGGCAGCAGGAAGAGCCTGGCGATAGATGCTTTCTCCGCCAATGATGAAGATTTCTTCCGGACTGGCTATTCCTGCATCTTCCTTGGGGGCAGACAAGGAGTCGCCTTGTGCAGCCCTGAGTGCTTCTTCCAGGGTAGGATATACTTCGCCCCCATCTATCTCTTTCAGACTTTTAGAGACAACGATGTTGCGGCGATGTGGAAGAGCACCATTAGGGAGAGATTCAAATGTCTTTCTGCCCATGATGATGGTATGCCCCGTGGTAAGTTCACGGAAGCGGACCATATCTGATGGTAAATGATAGAGCAGTCGGTTCTGGTAGCCGATGGCCCTATTGTCTTTAGAGATACAAGCGATGATGCTGAGCATATTCATTCCTGATGATTAGTTCTTCTTGATGAATTCTTGTTTTGTTTCTTGATACTTATTTCTTGCTGATAACACAGGGCTCTTCCGGCACGTGGCTGCTCTTGATTTTCCACTCTTGTGGATAGAGGTTGTTGGCACGGTTGCCGATGTTCTTCTCCCAGCCCAGAGGCATCTGCTGATAGGTAACGAGCACGTAGCCTTTGGGGGTGTCTGCAGGAAGATTCACAGCCTCTTTGCGCAGGTATCGGATGGCATCCTCGTAGGAGAGTTCTACCTGTGGAAAAACCTCTGTGTTAAGCTCGGTGGAGAGTGCCAGACTCTGGTCGGGGATGATGTCTTTACCCTTGGTTGTTCCCAGTTTGATGCCGGCATGTATCACCTTCAGGTTTCTGGCAGCATCCTCATAGATGGCTTTCCATCGGCTTGGGATGGCATAGAAGTTATCGTCTTCGGCTATCGTTTCATAGTCGGAAGACTTCAGCCAGTCTGTTGGAACCTGCAGACTCTTTCCCTTGTTTCCTCTGTTCTTTCCTTTATCCTTATTCTTGTCTTTCTTCTTCTTTTTATCATCCTTCTCCATTTCCGGTTCTCCCTCTTTTCTGAGTACCGCGAGGAAGATGCCTTCTCCGCGGGTCTTGCCTGGGAGGAAACGATAGACAGGGATGTCTGTGCCGATGAGATTGCCCGTGATATTCCATGCTTCATCGATATCGTTGAGTGCGATAGGATCAGCCCCCAGCTCCTCACAGATCCAGGCGATATTCTCTTCGTCTTCGTGGGCATTGAAGGTGCAGGTAGAGTAGATGAGGAGACCGCCTGGTTTCAGGCAGTTCCAGATATCGCTCACGATTTCGCGCTGCAGATGCCAGCAGTTGTCCACATTCTGCAGGCTCCATTCGCTGATGGCGCCATCATCCTTGCGGAACATACCTTCGCCGGAGCAGGGAACATCAGTGAGGATGATATCAAACTGAAGCTTCGACTTCCTGTAGTCGCGTGGATAGTTGTTGGTGACGATCATATCGGGATGACCGAACTTCTGGATATTCTCTGCAAGAATCTGCGAGCGGGTGCGCATCGGTTCGTTGCTGAAAAGAAGACTGCCTTCCGGCAGGGCAGCACGTACGGCGGTAGATTTTCCACCTGGAGCCGCACAGAGATCGAGCATCATCACGGGTTCGTGAACGAGTTGTCGGATCACCAGATCCACGAACATGGAAGAAGCCTCCTGCACGTAATACTTTCCGGCATGGAGCCATGGGTCGAAGGTGAAGTTAGGACGGGTGGAGAGATAGCGGCCGGTGGAAGGGCACCATGGAATCGGTTCGCCCGCAGCATCTTCTCCCTCCTTGCATTTGAAAGGATTGAGGCGGATACTGGTAGGTGCTTCTCCCTCGGTGATGCCCTGTTTCAGTTGCTGGAACAGTTCAACGCCCATCAACTCTTGGGTATATTGGATGAAATCTTCTGGTAATGTCTTCATATTATGCCTTTATTCTTGATTTTGTTTGCAAAAATAAGAAAAATTTCGTTTCTTTGCAACTAATTTCCCAAGAGATGCGTCTAAGACATAGAAAAAATAATAAATAACAAGGTAAAACTATAAAAATATTGTTAGATATGAAGAAAGCGATATTAACATTGGCGCTCATCATGAGCATCGGAGCTACCCAGGTATCTCTGGCATCTTCGGCTCCAAAACATCGTTATCATCCAACTACCCAACAGGTGGATAAGCAGGCTTCTCCTGCTGCAGCAAAGCAGGAAGATAAGCAGGCTACAGCTGATCAGGCATCCGCAACTCAGGATGATGAGGCGATTGCTGCCTATTCTGATACAACCGCAACGGATACTACCGACTATGCTGATGTAGATGACAATGACAACCGTGCTTATCATTCCAAGTACAGTCTGGGCAACTATGATGATCCTTTCGATTTCATCGGTTCGGTATTTGGTGGCGGAGCGCTGTCGGTTATCATCATCTTCTGTATCATCTTCGGTCTGCTGTTTGTCTTTGCTCCGCTGATCATCGTGTTCCTGGTTATCAGATATCTGATTCGCCGCCACAACGACCGGATGAAGTTGGCGGAGATGGCGATGGAGAAGGGTATCAATGTTCCGGAAAGCGACCGTCCGATAGACAAGCAGAGCGATGAATATCTGGTGAAGCGAGGATTGAGAAATGCCTTCCTGGGAGCTGGCTTGTGCGCCATGTTCGCTTGGTGGGAAGCTGACTTCCTGGCTGGTATCGGAGCCCTGGTCTTCTTCTATGGATTGGGACAGACCCTGATAGGTTCGCTTCCAGCCATCAAGGATTGGTGGAGAAACCGCCATGGCGATCAGGGCACTGGTTATAATGGAACTCCGGTGTAAAAATCAAACAACAATTATTAGTTAATATATATAGTGGAAAAGTTATCCGATATTTCTCTCGTCACGAAGGTGGTGATGCTTCACGACCGCAAGTCGTTCGACTTGCTGGTCAAGAGGTATCAATCACCTATTCGTGGGTTCTTCCTACGGCAGACGCTGGGGGATGCGCAGCTGAGTGACGACTTGGCGCAGGATACCTTTGTGAAGGCTTATACCCATCTGGCGAGTTTCAAGGGTACAGCCAGCTTCTCCACTTGGCTTTATCGTATCGCCTACAATGTGTGGTATGATTATACCCGCAGTCATAAGGAAACACAAGACATCGATACGCCGGCTGTTACCCGACAGAATGCGCAGGGAGTGAATGCCGGACTGAAGATGGATTTGCTCAATGCCCTACGGATATTGAGCGACAACGAACGGACATGCATCACGCTGCAGCTGATGGATGGTCTCTCTATAGATAAGATTGCAGAAGTGACGGGAATGGCGCAAGGCACCATCAAGTCGCATCTCTCTCGTGGAAAACAGAAACTTGCAAGTTACTTAAAGCATAATGGTTATGACCGATAAAATGATTGATAATATAAATGGTATGGAGCTTGAACCGCTGAGCGCCACGGACGATCAGCTCCTTCAGGCTTTCTTTGCCGATAACAGGATGAAGGAGGTTCCGGATGGTGGATTCTCTGACAGGGTGATGCAGGCATTGCCGAGTCTTGAGCAGGAGCAGGCTTTGGCTAAGCGTCGTCGATTGGAACATCTGTGGACGGCTGCCTGTGTGGCTGTCGGCATAGTTGCTGCTGTGGTTTGCCAGGGATGGGAGCAGATACAGGGTTGGCTCTTCTCTATGAAGATCGATTTCCTGCTGACCGGTTCACGTGCCCTTACCCATTTGGCTGATGCTATCACGCCGACGCAGAATCTCCTGATGATGCTGGCAGGCATCGTAGTACTCGTGATGGTCTGGGGATATAATGAGCTGGCGGATGCCAGATGATAGGACATATTAGATTACAGGTGATAGATTGTTCCTATTTATTGAATCATCAATCGATAAGATAAGAAAAAACTCTTTCTGCTAGTAGAAGAATAGTCTTCTGCTAATAGAAAGAGTTTTTTTATAGGGATGAAAGTTATGTTCAAAGCTTTTGAACCTATGTTCAACACTGCTGAACATAGATTATGCCTAGGAGAAAATACTTTTATTCCCTATCAAAGTTGATTTTATATCCGTAGCCTTCGGATTCTTTCTCTTGTCTTGGCTTTGACTTTGGCGGGTTCTGCAGGTTACCATCGTGGTCGAACATCTTATAGGTGGTACGAAGAACAGTAAACTCGGTACGGCGGTTCAGCTGGTTGCATATCTCCTGATGCTCCCTGGTCTGCTTGAGGATGAAATCCTGGGTGAGCACATCGTCTTCCTTCAGCCAAGGATATTTCTCCGTGAGCTTCCTGCGGATTGTCTTCGGGCGTTCCTTGCCATATCCCACAGGGGTAAGGCGCTCTTTTTCGATGCCGTGAGCTATGAGGTAATCTACTACCGACTGGGCGCGGCGCTGAGACAATCGTTTGTTGTACTCGCTGTTGCCTTTGTAATCGCAATGGGCACTCAGTTCGATGGTTACGTGGGAATTCTCTTTCAGTAAGGCTACGAGCTTATCCAGAGCCTGGGTGCTGGCTGGCGTCAGGGTAGCTTTGTCAAAATCATAGAAGATGTTGTCGATGAGTACTGGTGCTGAGATGGAAGCCAGAGGGAATTGGAGCACGTACTCCTTGCTCTCCTTTGCCGAATCTATCCGCAACTCCTCCTTATGGTTGAGGAATCCCTTGCAGGAAGCCATCACAAGATAATCTACCTCAGGATGGATAGGCAGCGTAAACGAACCGTCACTCTTGACCGGCAGTTTCCTGTAGGTGCCATCGTTGCCTACTACCATCACCTGTGCGGCAGGAAGTTCGTAGCCGTCTTTTTCGTAAACCCATCCCTTCATCGTGGTGACAATCTCCGGATTCTCGAAAGAATAGATGTGGTCGTAGCCGCGGCCATCCTTTCTGTTGGAAGAGAAGAAGCCACGGTTGTGCAGTCCCTCGAAGGTCATTCCGAAATCATCTGCTTCTGAATTGAGGGGATAGCCGGGGTGCTCTATTTTATACTGCTGGGTCTTTTCGTCTATTCGGGCGATGTAGATGTCGAGACCGCCCATTCCGATATGGCCGTTACTGCTGAAATAGAGGTCGCCGTTAGGGCGGAAGGTAGGGAACATCTCGTCGCCCGGCGTATTGATGGGGGCACCGAGGTTTTCCACACCTCCCAGACCTGAAGGAGTGATGTGCACACGCCAGATATCGTAACCGCCCATTCCGCCCGGCATATCGGAAACGAAATAGAGCCATTCGCCGTCAGGACTGATGGCAGGGTGGGCGTAGGTGCTCAAGGTATCCTGGGTGATTTCCAGTTTCTGAACCTTTCCCCAGGCTGCATCCGAACGGGAAGAAGTGGCGATCTGGGCAAATCGGGGAGAGGCTGGATCGGTGACGCATTGGGTGAGATACATCTCCTTGCCATCGGGAGTGAAGCAGCAGGCTCCCTCATCATAGTCGGTATTCAGACCAGTGGCGATGGCTTCCGGTCTGCTCCATTTTCCCTTGTCGTCTTTTTCTGAATAGAAGATATCGCCAGCCTTGGTGCCGGTGATTCCGCTGAGTTCATCTCCCTGTGCGTCGTTGCGGGTGGAGGTGAAGTAGATCTGTTCGTATTCATCGCCCAGGAGCATCGGTGAATAATCGGCTCTTCGGGAGGTGAAGACATCCATCTTCTTTACCTGATATCTGCTTCCGGCTTTTTTCCAGCCGGGAGCCATCTGGGCAGATTTCAATCCGTTCTGGGCTAGGATATTGTCGGGCATGGAATCCACGAGGATTCTGAATTCCTTTTCAGCCTGCTTGTAATCGCCGTTTTTCAGGAGCAGACGGGCGTAAGCCAGACGGTCATCGAGTGAAGCCTGGTTATAGCGGATGGCATTTCGGTAAGCATTCACAGCCTTGGAGGTAGCATTGATCTTGTTGTAGCAGCGTGCCATCTTCAAGGCTAGCTTTCCCCGGTTTTCACGCTCCTTGGGAGATGTCTTGGTGTAGGCTTGCTTGAATTGGTCGGCAGCATCATAGTATTCGCCTAAAGAAAGGAACTTCTCTCCCTTCTTCAGGTTCTTGTCAATGCCGCAGCTTATCAGAAGGAGGCAGCAAAAGGCTGTTATGATTTGGTAATATCTAATCTGCTTCATACTGGAACAACTTAATTATTTTACTGAACTTTCGCAAGCAACTCTCCCACACGCCCTGAAAGGGCAGAAACTCCTAGCCCAGGGCAACGCCCTGGGTATAGTCGCAGTCAGCAAGGCGCCCTGTAAGGGCAAAAGCCTTATAAATTGCCTCGTTCTTTGAAGCTTTTGCCCTTACAGGGCGACAGGTTTGCGTCCATAATGACCCAGGGTGTTGCCCTGGGCTAGGAGCTTCTGCCCTTTCAGGGCGTGTGGAGCTTATATGCGAAACTTGAGTTATATCTTATTACATCTGCGAGAATGGCTGGCGGTATTGGCAGCCAGATTTCCAGTTGCTGCATCCATAGGCGGTCTTGCCCTTGATGATGACGCCCTTGCCGCAGAGCGGACATAGCTTGCCTACCATTGGGTCGGCTGGAGCCTGAGTTGCAGAAACCGGCTGTGCTGCTGCATTCTGCGAACCTACATTTTGTGTCGTAGCTTCATCCTTTTTCTTGGCTGGCATCTTCTTTGTTTCAGCTTTCTTTGCCGCCGTTTTCTTCTTTTCCGGTTTTTTCTTGAGATCTTCCTCCGTCATGATGGTGACTCTTCGGCTGCTGTTATCCGATAGAACATCGATGACTATCTGGTTGATCTGCTCTTTCAAACCATTGATGAATTCGGCTGGATCGTAGGTCTTGTGCTCGATGTCTCGGAGCTTCTTCTCCCAGATACCGGTCAGCTCACAACTCTTCAGGAGTTCCTCGTGGATGGTGTCGATGAGCTCGATACCTGTTGGAGTTGCCATCAGGTTCTTGCGCTGGCGGCGGATGTAGTGGCGCTTGAAGAGGGTTTCGATGATGCCGGCACGGGATGATGGACGACCGATTCCGTTCTCCTTCAAGGCTGCACGAAGCTCCTCGTTTTCCACGAATTTACCCGCTGTCTCCATCGCACGGAGCAGGGTTGCCTCGGTGTAATACTTCGGTGGAGTGGTCCATTTCTCTGTCAGGGTAGGCTGATGGTCGCCCGATTCGCCTTTTACGAAAGAAGGGAGGGTTCTTTCTTCTACCACTTCCTTCTTGGCACCGTTTCCGTTTCCGTCGCCTGCATTTCCGCCATCGTTTCCGTTGGCGTTATCTGCATCGTCGTCATCGGCATTCTTCGCATCCTTGGCATAGACTACTCGCCAGCCTGGTTCCAGAATCTCCTTACCGCTCACCTTGAACTCTATCTTTTCCGGCTTTGGTCCGTCCTCGTTGATGACCTCGCCCAATACGGTGGTGGTAGAGAATTTACAATCCGGATAGAACACGCTGATGAATCGCTTGGCGATGAGATCATAGACATTCGCCTCCATATCGGTGAGTCCGGTTGGCGGAACACCGGTTGGGATGATGGCGTGGTGATCGGTTACCTTGCTGTTATCGAATACCTTCTTGCTCTTAGGCAACTTCTTGCCGGTGGCTGCGAGCTGCTGGATGAGCGGCAGATATTTCTGCTGACTGGCTATCTTTGCCTGGCTCACGCCATTCAGAATCTGCGGACATTTCGGATAGATATCGTCTGTCAGGAACTGGGTATCTACACGAGGATAAGTGGTATATTTCTTCTCGTAGAGACTCTGGATGAGCTTCAGCGTAATATCGGCAGAGTAGGCAAACTTCTTGTTGCAATCCACCTGCAGTGAGGTGAGGTCGTAGAGATGAGGGGGCGCCTCGTTTCCCTTCTTCTTGCTTACATCCGTAACGGTGAAGGGTTTGCCGGCGATGGTACTGAAAGCCTTCTCGCCTTCCTCCTTGCTGGTAAACTTGCCGCTGGTAGCCGTAAACTGGGTGTCGCGATAGATGGTGGCGAGTACCCAGTAAGGTTCCGACACGAAGTTGTCGATTTCCTTCTGGCGGTTTACGATGAGGGCAAGGGTAGGGGTCTGCACTCTACCGATGCTGAGCACCTGTCGGTTCTGACCGTATTTCAATGTGTAAAGTCGGGTGGCGTTCATGCCGAGAATCCAGTCGCCGATGGCGCGGGAAAGTCCGGCAAGATAGAGTGACTGATATTCTCCCTGGTCTTTCAATTCCTGGAATCCCTGCTTGATGGCTTCATCGGTCATGGATGAAATCCACAGTCTCTTGACGGGGCATTTTGCCTGCGCCTTCTGCATCACCCATCTCTGGATGAGTTCTCCTTCCTGTCCGGCGTCACCGCAGTTGATGATGCTGTCGGCAGCCTGCATCAGTTTCTCGATGGTGGCAAACTGTTTCTTGATTCCTTCATCGTTGATGAGCTTGATGCCGAAGCGCTGTGGAATCATCGGCAATGCCGAAAGGCTCCAATGTTTCCACATCGGAGTATAATCATCCGGTTCCTTCAGCTCACAAAGGTGGCCGAAAGTCCATGTTACTTGGTAACCATTACCTTCCATATAACCGTCGCGTGCCGTGGTAGCCCCGATGATTCGGGCAATATCCTTAGCCACGCTCGGTTTCTCTGCTATACAAACTATCATGTTTTATTCTTATTTTCTGTTTGCAAAGGTACAATAAAATAATGAGATAGCCATCATTTCGCCTCCTTTTTCTCATGGCAGGGAATAAAAAAGCCCCGTAAGGCTTGGGCCTTACAGGGCGTATTTCATATAAATCTGCGTGAGGTTACTCGTATTCCTGCCAGCTCTTAATCTGAAGCTGATCCTGGCTCAATGTGCAGAATGCCTCGATGAAGGCGGAAGCCAAGCGGGCATTAGTCATCAATGGGATGTTGTGGTCGATAGCGCCACGACGGATTCTGTAACCATTGGTCAACTCGCGCTTGGTATGATTCTTAGGGATGTTGACGATGAGGTCGAACTTGTGGTCTGCAATCATCTCCATCACGTTAGGAATATCCTTATGGTCCTCATCAGGCCATCCTACGGCAGTAGCCTTGATGTTGTTCTCGTTGAGGAACTTGGCTGTACCAGAAGTAGCGTAGATAGTGTAACCATTCTTAACCAAAGCCTGGGCAGCGTCGAGCAGAGAAGCCTTCTCCTTCGCACCACCGCTTGAAAGCATGATGCCCTTGTCCTTTGAAGGAATCTTGTAGCCAGTGGCAATCAATGAGTTGAGCAATGCCTCCTCGAAAGTATCACCCATACAACCTACCTCACCGGTAGAACTCATATCTACACCCAAAACTGGGTCGGCGTTCTGCAAACGGGCGAATGAGAACTGGGATGCCTTCACACCCATACGGTCGATATCGAAGGCAGACTTGTCTGGCTTCTGATATGGAGCGTCGAGCATGATGCGGGTAGCCGTCTCGATGAAGTTACGCTTCAATACCTTGCTCACGAATGGGAATGAACGGGATGCACGGAGGTTACACTCGATTACCTTTACATCACGACCCTTAGCCAGGTACTGGATATTGAAAGGACCAGAGATGTTGAGCTCCTTGGCAATGGCACGTGAAATCTTCTTGATCTGACGGGCTGTAGCGAAGGAAATCTGCTGAGCTGGGAAGGTCATGGTAGCGTCACCAGAGTGAACACCTGCATACTCTACGTGCTCTGAAATACCATACTCAACAATCTCACCGTTCTGAGCCACACCGTCAAACTCAATCTCGTTGGTCTCTGTCATAAACTGAGAGATAACCACTGGGTATTCCTTGGAAACCTCAGAAGCTGCCTCCAGGAAGCGACGCAACTCGTCATCGTTGTGGCAAACGTTCATGGCTGCACCGGAAAGAACGTAAGATGGACGAACGAGCACAGGATAGCCTACCTCGTCGATGAACTTCTGAACATCCTCCATAGAAGTGAGGGCGCTCCACTTAGGCTGGTCGATGCCCAGCTTATCGAGCATGGCAGAGAACTTACCGCGGTTCTCGGCACGGTCGATGTTGACAGGAGATGTACCCAGAATTGGCACAGACTGGCGATGGAGCTTCATAGCCAGGTTGTTTGGAATCTGACCACCTACAGATACAATCACACCACGTGGTGACTCCAGGTCGATGACATCGAGTACACGCTCGAATGAAAGCTCATCGAAGTAGAGACGGTCGCACATATCGTAGTCGGTAGATACGGTCTCCGGGTTGTAGTTAATCATGATTGACTTGTAACCCAACTTGCGTGCTGTGTTGATAGCGTTTACTGAACACCAGTCGAACTCTACGGAAGAACCGATGCGGTAAGCACCAGAACCGAGAACGATGACGGACTTCTCGTTCTTGTAGTAGTTGATGTCGTAACCCTCTACTGCGTAAGTCATGTAGAGATAGTTGGTGAGGTCTGGATGCTCGCTAGCCACGGTAGGGATGCGCTTTACGGCTGGCAGAATGTTCAGCTTCTTGCGCAGGGCACGAACAGCGAGAACCTCCTTCTCCATGTTGGTATCCTTGGTCTTCAATACGAAGCGGCCAATCTGGAAGTCAGAGAAGCCCAATACCTTAGCCTCGCGCAATACCTCGGCTGGAATCTCCTCCAATGTATTGTATGTAGAAAGCTTGTGCTTGTAATCTACGATATTCTTCATGCGCTCGATGAACCAAGGGTCAATCTTGGTCAACTCCTCGATGCGCTCGATGGTGTAGCCTTCCTCCAAAGCCTGGGCGATGGCGAAGATACGGAGGTCGGTAGGGTTGGAAAGCTCCTCATCCAGGTTGTCGAACTTGGTGTGGTCGTTGCCAACGAAACCGTGCATTCCCTGACCAATCATACGGAGACCCTTCTGGAGCATCTCCTCGAATGAGCGGCCGATAGACATGATTTCGCCTACAGACTTCATGGAAGAACCAATCTTGCGGCTTACACCGGCAAACTTGGTAAGGTCCCAACGAGGAATCTTGCAGATCATATAGTCGAGTGATGGAGCCACATAAGCAGAGTTAGGAGTACCCATCTCACCAATCTGGTCGAGTGTGTAACCGAGGGCAATCTTAGCTGCAACGAAGGCGAGCGGATAACCGGTAGCCTTGGAAGCAAGAGCAGAAGAACGGCTCAAGCGAGCATTGATCTCGATGATACGGTAGTCGTTGGTCTCAGCATTGAAAGCATACTGGATGTTGCACTCACCCACGATGTTGAGGTGACGCACGCACTTCACGGCGATGTCCTGCAACATCTTCACCTGCTCGTCGGTAAGAGAACAGGTAGGAGCCACCACGATAGATTCACCGGTGTGAATACCCAGTGGGTCGAAGTTTTCCATAGAGGCAACGGTGAAGCAACGGTCGTTTGCATCACGGATGCACTCGAACTCAATCTCCTTCCATCCCTTCAGGCTCTCCTCAACGAGTACCTGAGGTGCAAAAGTGAAGGCAGATTCAGCAATCTCCTTGAACTCCTCTTCAGTCTTGCAGACACCAGAACCGAGACCACCCAGCGCATAGGCAGAACGAATCATGATAGGGTAGCCGATGTTGCGTGCAGCAGCAACAGCCTCCTCCATGTTCTCGCACGCGTGGCTTACTGGAACCTTGAGGTCAACCTTGTTAAGCTCCTTTACGAAGAGGTCGCGGTCTTCTGTGTTCATGATAGCCTCTACAGAGGTACCCAACACATCCACGCCATACTCCTTGAGCACACCACTGAGGTAGAGTTCTGTACCAACGTTCAAACCCGTCTGTCCACCCCAAGCCAGCATGATGCCGTCTGGGCGTTCCTTCTTGATGATTTCAGTTACAAAAAAAGGTGTCACCGGCAAGAAATAAACCTTGTCAGCAATACCTTCACTCGTCTGAATTGTAGCAACGTTTGGATTAATGAGGACAGAACTAATACCCTCCTCACGCAAAGCCTTGAGAGCCTGCGAACCGGAATAGTCAAACTCACCTGCCTGGCCGATCTTCAACGCACCGGAACCCAGGACTAGGACTTTCTTAAGCTGTTTCTTCATCTTTATATAACTATAAGTTTATTCTTGATAATAAAAAGTCTCTTCTGAAAATGTCTTGTTTAGTATCTATTTAGTTTCTTAGTCAGATTACTAAGGAAGATACACTATTTCGGGCAGCAAAGATACGTTAAATATCTGAATCATCCAAATTTTCTGCCATTCTTTACAGTTAAATAACATCAATTATTTAAAAATCCTTTCGGGATTGTCTCATTTTTGCTATTTTTTTGTTACTTTTGCAGCGCCTACAGAAATGTAGTAGAATGTTTCGAGAATAATAAAACAATAGCTTACAAGATAAAGTGATAACAACAATGAAAGTCGGATTATTCGTCCCTTGTTATGTGGATGCTTTATACCCTGAAGCGGGTGTGGCTACATACAAGTTACTAAAGCACTACGGACTGGATGTCGGTTATCCCGAAAAGCAGACTTGCTGCGGTCAGCCGATGGCTAACGCGGGTTTTCAGGATAAGTCGGAGAAGGTCATAGAGACATTTGATGAGCTGTTCAAGGATTACGATTACATCGTAGCTCCTTCAGCTTCATGTGCCGCTTACGTTAAGGTGTATTACCCTAAGATTCTGGAGGGTAAGCACGAGTGTATTTCATCCAAGAAGATTATGGATGTTGTGGAGTTCCTTCACGATGTGCTGAAGGTGGATCATGTGCCGGGCAAATTCCCGCACGTGGTGAGTGTGCACAACAGTTGCCATGGTGTGCGGGAACTGGGCTTGTCGTCTCCATCAGAGCGACACATCAAGCCATTCAACAAGATTATCGACCTGTTGAATATGGTGGAAGGCATTACCATCCACGAGCCGGAGCGTAAGGATGAGTGCTGCGGATTCGGCGGTATGTTCTCTATCGAGGAGCCTGCCGTTTCTATCCGTATGGGAGAGGATAAGATCAAGCGCCACATGGCTACGGGTGCCGAATATGTCACCGGACCGGATTCTTCCTGTCTGATGCACATGGCGGGAATCGCCAAGAAGGAGAAGATGCCGATCAAGTTTATCCATGTTGTTCAAATTTTAGCTGCAGGACTATGAGTACAGAACATTCCAAGAGAGCTGCGAAGTTTACGCAGAACGTAGAGAAGACCACCTGGCACGACGCTACCTTCTGGTCTGTTCGTCAGAAGAGAGATAAGATGGCGCAGGAACTTCCAGAGTGGGAAGACCTCCGTGAGCATGCGTCTGAAATCAAGATGCACACCATCACCCATCTTGCCGATTACCTCGATATGTTTTCCAAGAACCTGGAGAGCCGTGGGGTGAAGGTGCACTGGGCAAAGGACGCGCAGGAGTTCAACGAGATTGTGCTCGGTATCCTGAAGGATCACAACGTGAAGAAGATGGTGAAGTCGAAGTCGATGCTCACCGAGGAGTGCGAGATGAATCCTTATCTGGAGCAGCACGGAATTGATGTGGTAGAGACCGACCTGGGTGAGCGCATCATCCAGCTCTTGGGTCAGAAGCCTAGTCACATCGTAATGCCTGCCATCCACCTGAAGCGTGAGGAAGTGGGAAAGATGTTCGAGGAGAAGGGAATCTCCAAGGAAATCGGAAACTACGATCCTACTTATCTGACCCGCTGCGCCCGCCATCATCTCCGCGACCAGTTTATGGAAGCGGGAGCAGGTATGACCGGCTGCAACTTCGGCGTGGCTGCCACCGGCGATTGCGTGGTCTGCACCAACGAGGGTAATGCCGATATGACCACTTCCATGCCTAAGCTCCACATCGTGGCGATGGGTATCGAGAAGTTGGTTCCTGATTATAAGTCACTGGCTGTATTCCAGCGCCTGCTCTGCCGCTGCGGAACCGGTCAGCCTACCACCGCCTTTACCTCTCATTTCCGCCAGGCTCGTCCGGGTGCTGAGATGCATGTGGTTCTGGTGGATAATGGAAGAAGCGATATTCTCGCCGACAAGGATCACTGGCAGACCTTGAAGTGCATGCGCTGCGGAGCCTGCATGAACACCTGTCCGGTTTATCGCCGTTCAGGCGGATACAGCTACACCTATTTCATTCCGGGTCCTATCGGTGTGAACCTGGGAATGCTGAAGAATCCTCAGAAGTACAGCGACAATGTTTCAGCCTGCACCTTGTGCTTGTCTTGCGACAATGTCTGCCCTTCCAAGGTAGGTCCTGGTTCGCAGATTTACGCTTGGCGCCAGAGTCTGGAGAGATTGGGCAAGGCTAATCCTGTGAAGAAGGCGATGTCGAATGGTATGAAATATCTCTTCGAACGTCCTGCGCTCTACACCACAGCCTTGAAGTTTGCGCCACTCGCCAATCTGATTCCTGAGTGCTGCACGCACTTCAGCAACTGGAATGCGTGGGGTATCGGTCACACCATGCCTGAGTTTGCAAAGAAGAGCTTCCACCAGCTTTGGAAAGAAGGAAAGGTGAAGTAGTGGCTAATCATAAAGTTCAAAGTTCAAATTTCAAAGTTCAATGAATAAAGAAGATTTCCTGAACAAGTTGCGTAAGAATACGCACGTTCAATTCGATATGCCTGCCGTAGATGTCAAGGGAATCCAGTATGAGGATACCTTGAAGCAGTTTATTGAGATGACTGAGTCTGTGGGTGGACACGTGATAGAGGCTGAGGCGGGCGAGAGCCTGGATGAGCTGGTGAAGAAGGCTTATCCGGAGGCAAAGGTCTTTGCTTCCAACCTGCCTGAGATTACCATCGCGCAGAAGAATCCTGATACCGTGGCTGAAGCCAACGACCTGAATGGTACCGATGTGGGTATTGTACGTGGAGAAGTGGGTGTTGCCGAGAACGGCTGCGTCTGGATTCCTCAGACCATGAAGGAGAAGGCGGTGCTTTTCATCTCCGAATATCTCGTGATTTTCCTTCAGAAAGATAAGGTTGTTAACAATATGCACGAGGCTTATGCCCGTATCGAGATGGATCCGAAGTATAATTTCGGTATTTTCATCAGCGGTCCTTCCAAGACTGCCGATATCGAGCAGGCGCTGGTAATGGGTGCGCAAGCTGCCCGTGGTGTGACAGTTATACTTTTGTAAAAGGCAGAAATCCCGAAGCTCACTATCGTGTGAACTTCGGGATTTCTCTTTATACTGTCCATTCATAGGTGTCGTAAACCACGCCTCTTCCTCCGTAACCTTCCTTGTGGGCGATGAGACCCTCATTGATCCAGGCTCCCTGCTGTTCCGTAGAACTGCCAAAGTCCAGATAGGGATAATCGGGGTAATCATGATACATAATCTGTTCGTAGATAGCCTCCATGGCTCCGAATTCCTTTCCCTCATCGTTGGTAGAACTGTATTGTCCATGTACCACTTGCTGGGTAATATAAAAGGTGAGGCCTCCTATAATGTGCCCGTTGCGATAAGCATTGTATTGGATGATATTCTCGGGGAATCGACTTTTCAGGAGTTCCATTTCCTGAAGCGTGTGTACCGGTTTGGCACCAAATCGCTTTTCCAGGTTCTCATTCAATACCTCCCAGAATTCCGACAGACTTGCATCTCTCACTACGGTCACTCCATTCTGATGAGCCTTCTTCAGACGGCGCAGGTGGTCTTTGCGCCAGCGCAATTTCTGCTGCATGAAGATGGTTGTGCCGATATTGCGGAGCGAAAGATGAGCCTTGCATTTCCAGAAGATGGCATAGAGATCTTCTTCTGAAGGATGGAGATGATAGATCCAGGGAATAGGACGATACTGTACCTTTTCGAAACCCTGAAGACGCAGATAGACATTCAGTTCCTCAAAGAGTTGGCAGACATCTGAAATCGTGACGTGAATGTTCATGATCAGTCCGCCATAGGTGAGTCCGAAATGCGAGCAGAGGGTCTTGCCTACCTGATGGGCTGGCAGGATGGAATGGAGCTTTCCCTTCTTGAAGAACAGGAGAGAATAGTCCTTGAACCTATCGGAATGGTAATCCATATAGTTGCGGTAAAAGAGAAACGTAGCGTTTCGGGCTTTTGCCACATACGCATCCCATTGCTGGCGATATTCGGGAGTGTATTTGATGATTTCAAACATGATGTCTTGCGTATTGGATAGTTTCAAGCATGATGCCTTGCGTATTTGAGAAACTCGTCGTAATCATAGATATAATCAGCTTCTTCGTACAATTCCGAAGCCAGGACCAGACAGACCGAACCGGCTGAGAAGTTTTCCAGCGTTCGCCAGATGCCTGTGTTGACGAGTAGTCCCTGGTCGGGGCGGTTGAGAAGATAGGATTGCTTCCGGTTTCCATCATCCAGCGTAACCGTGAAGGAACCGCTGGCTGCGATGATTACTTCCAGGCATTCCCTGTGGGCGTGCCCTCCGCGGGCAGCACCTGCCGGAATATCGTAAGTCCAGTAAGTGCGCCTGATGTGGAAGGGCACATCCTTGAAATCCTCCACATTCGTAGCCTGGAAGTCTTCGGATTGATGCGTGTTCTGGAAACGGATGATTTTTCCTATTTCTTTCATGAATCTTATTTCTTCATATATGGGTCGGTGCCCAGGACGGTCTTGGCAAGGCGCTTTGCCTTGTCGCGGAGCGCATTCAGGTCATCGCCCTTCTCGCCGTAGCAGAGAACGACACCCATGCGGCGACCTACGTGAGCCTCTGGCTTTCCGAAGATGCGGATGCGGGTGTGGTCCTCCTTCAGCGCATCAAGCATATTGTAGTTCAATGGCTCTGTGCTTTCCTCAGGAGAGAGGATGACGGCAGAACAGCCTACGTGCTCCAGATGGATTCCGGCGATAGGCAAGCCCATCACGGCACGGAAGTGGAGCTCAAACTCGCTCAGGTTGGTGGTGTGACCGAGGGTAACCATACCTGTATCGTGTGGACGAGGACTCAACTCCGAGAAGATTACCTCACCCTGCTTGCTCAGGAAGAACTCTACGCCCCAGAGACCAGCACCGGTCAGCGCCTTGGTTACTTCGCCGGCAATATGTTCAGCCTTCTTCAAAGCCTCCTCTGGAAGCTGGAATGGCTGCCAGCTCTCACGGTAGTCGCCGCCCTTCTGTACGTGTCCGATAGGTGGGCAGAAGAGGGTAGGACCATTCTTCTGGGTTACGGTGAGGAGGGTGAACTCAGAATCGAAGTCGATGAATTCCTCGATAATCACTTCCTTCACGTCGCCACGACCTTCCTCCATCGCTTCCTTGTAAGCCTCCACCAGCTCATCGTCGTTGTGCACATAGCTCTGTCCATGACCGCTGGAACTCATCAGTGGCTTTACTACGCATGGGAAACCAATCTCATCGGCAGCGTTCTTGAATTCCTCGAAAGTCTTTGCATAGAAATACTTGGCTGTGCGCAGACCCAGTTCCTTGGCAGCCAGGTCGCGGATGGCACGGCGGTTCATGGTGTAGTTCACGGCACGTGCCGAAGGTACAATCTGAATGCCCTCCTTCTCGAAGTCGAAGAGACGCTCGGTGCGGATAGCTTCAATCTCAGGCACGATGATGTCTGGGTGATGTTTCTCAACCACTGCGGTCAATGCGTCGCCATCGAGCATTGAGAACACTTCTCGCTCGTCGGCTACCTGCATGGCTGGTGCATTGTCATACTTGTCGCAAGCGATGACATACTGTCCTGCTCGCTTTGCGGCGATGGTAAACTCCTTGCCCAGTTCGCCTGAGCCCAAAAGCATAATCTTCTTCATTTATATGATGTTTAATATTTTATGTCCCTAAAATTAATCACTAATCACTAATAATTAATCACTAATCATTAATCACTAAGTCCGAATTTCTTTCTGATAAATTCTGCGATAAACTTCTCTGTTTCTTCGATTCCCAGATGGCTGCTGTTGATGCAGAGGTCGTAGCTCTCGCTGTGTCCCCACTTCTTGCCTGTATAGTAATCGTAGTAAGAGGCGCGCTGCTCCTCATGGCTTTCGATAAACTTGCGGGCGCTGGCTCTGTCGATGTCCTTTCGCTTGCACACTGCCTTGATGCGGTCGTCGATGTTGGCGGTGATGAAAATATTGATCACATTCTTGTAATCACGCAGCACATAGTCGGCGGTTCTGCCCACAAACACGCAGTTGCCCTCATCGGCAGCCTTTCTGATGGCGTCGCTCTGGAACTTGTACAGACCTTCCTGCGAGAAGTCGTTGTGATAGAAGGTGTTGTCGCTCAGGAAGGGCAGATGTGTGTGGAAGAGAGACTTGAAGAATCCCTTCTGCTCATCGTTCTGCTCGAAGAATTTCTCCGAAAAACCGCTCTCCTTGGCGGCAAGGTTCAGCAGTTCCCGGTCGTAGCACTTGCAACCGAAATCCTCCGCCAGTTTCTCGGCGATGATATGGCCGCCGCTACCAATCTGGCGACCTACGTTTATGATAATCTTGGTCATAAGCTTAAAAATTTAGCTGTTAACTGTTAACTGTTAACCATTAACCGTTAACTTTCATGTTTTCTTTATGTTGTCTTTTCAACTTATTCATGTACCATGACATTACGATGGCAGCGATGACTGCGGCTGAGAAATCGGAGATAGGCATACTGTACCATACGCCGTCGATATCCCAGATCATCGGCAGGAAAGCCAGGAGGGGCAGGAGGATGAGCAACTGTCTCGACAAGGAGAGGAAGATGCTGATCTTCACCTTTCCGATGCACTGGAAGAAGTTCGTGATGACCATCTGGAATCCGATGATCGGGAAGCAGAACATCACCACTCTGATTGCCTTGATGCCCAGGTCTATCAGCTGCTTATCGGTAGTAAACATTCTCGCACAATAGTAAGGCAGGAACATCGCTATCAGCCATCCCGTCACCATGATGGCAGTGGCAGCAATGATGCTCAGGTTCAATACACGCATCAGTCGGTCCAGTTTCTGGGCACCATAGTTGTATCCGGCAATAGGCTGCATTCCCTGGTTGACACCTAACACGAACATGATGAACACCATCGCAATACCGTTGGCTATTCCGTAGGCACCCACGGAAAGGTCGCCTCCGAAACGCACCAGCTGGTTGTTGATGAAGATGACGATGATGCAGGCGCACACGTTCATCAGGAACGGCGAAATGCCGATGGCGAGGATGTTATCTACGAGTTTTTTCTTCAGTTTGTAGATTCCTTTCTTGAAGTGGAGCAGCTCGCTCTTGTTGCTGAAGAGTTTGATCTGCCACATCAGAGCCATCAGCTGCGATAGGATGGTGGCGATGGCGGCACCCTGTATTCCCCATTTGAAGACGAGGATGAAGAGGGCATCCAGTATCACGTTCATCACCACCGTGAAGATGGTGGCGTACATTGCCTGCTTGGGCTTGCTCGCCGCCCTGAGCAGGGCGTTCATGCCGAAATACATGTGGCTCACCACATTGCCCAGCAGGATGATGACCATATACTCATGGGCATAGATGAGCGTCTGGTCGCTGGCTCCGAAGAATCTCAGGATAGGGTCGAGGAAGAGCAGGCAGATGATGCTCAGTCCGATACCGATGATGAGATTCAGTGAAATCGTGTTGCCCAGAATGTTCTGCGCTGTGGCATAATCCTTTTGTCCCAACTTCACGCTGATGGCTGTGGACGCTCCTATGCCAACACCGGCTCCGAAAGCGGTGGTGAGGTTCATGAAGGGGAAGGTGATGGCGAGACCCGAGATGGCCATGGCTCCCACACCCTGACCGATGAATACGCGGTCAACAATGTTGTAGAGCGAAGAGGCGGTCATCGCAATCATCGCTGGCAGGGCATACTGAACCAGCAGCTTGCCCACAGGCTTCGTACCTAATTCTAATGTCGCTTGTTTATTTTCCATTTATATCTGTTTTTTCCTCATAGCCGCTCGCTCAGCTTCTTTCAGAAAGCAACTGCGGCGGCTACTTGTCTGCAAAATTACAAAAAATATCTGATACCTTATTATATATATAAGAAAAACTTGCATTTCCTGATAAAAACTTCCCTTTTCTTTTGGCATTCTCGTACAAAAACTGTACTTTTGCAGCTTAGTATAAACAATAACAATCTGATTTGTCAACAGCAGTCAGACGAGAAAATAATAATATAACAATCGTACTACCGATAAATGATGAAAAGATATTTGATGCTTTATGCATTCATTCTGTCCACCTTGACATTGTTGGCTCGCGATGGCAAGGTAACTGGCTTTCTGGAGGCCGATATGGTGTCTTTCCCTGGTGGAAAATGCCAGATGTATCGTCTTTATCTCAAGGATAAAGACCTCGACCATACGCCCTTTTCGGTGAACCGCCCTTCGGAATTCCTCTCCCAGCGCTCCATCGACCGACGTAAGCGCCAGGGCATTCCTGTAGATCTGACCGACCTTCCTGTGGCTCCGGCTTACGAAAAGCAGGTGGCTGAGGCAGGCATCGAGATTGTGGGGAAGAGCAAGTGGAACAATACGCTGCTCATCCGCATCCATAAGGACAAGGAGCTTCGCAAGCTGGAAGGCCTGGAATTCATCACCAAGAGGAAGAAGGTGTTCCAGGCTCCCGATTCCGTAAGTCAGCGTATGCGCTCGAATGTGCGCAATGGACTGAACGAGTGGAGTCAGGGCGATGGATTCTATGGCGCAGCTGATGCTCAGCTGAAGTCGCTGAACGGCAAAAGACTCCACGAAAGTGGCTATAGAGGCAAGGGAATGATGATAGCCGTATTCGACGGCGGATTCATGAATGTGGATAAGATTCCTGCCCTGCACAGCATCAAGCTGGCGGGTGTGAAGGATTTCGTGGTTCCTGAATCCAAGAATGTATTTGGAGAGATGGAACATGGCACGATGGTGCTCTCTACGATGGCTGCCAATGCGCCCGACTTCTATGTGGGTGTGGCTCCTGAGGCGCAGTATCTGCTGATAAGATGCGAGGATGAACGCACCGAGAGCCTTGCTGAGGAGGATTACTGGGCAAGTGCTGCGGAATATGCTGACAGCTGTGGCGTGGACGTCATCAATTCTTCGCTCGGCTATCATGGCTTCGATGATTCCTCGATGGATCATCATTATTATGAGCAGGATGGCAACACCGCCCTCATCTCCCGAACCGCATCGATGTGTGCCGACAAGGGAATCGTATGCGTGAACTCTGCCGGAAACGATGGTATGGGTTCCTGGAAGAAAATCAATTTCCCTGCCGATGCCACGGATATCCTCACGGTGGGAAGCATCAACGAACATGGCGTGAATGCTGCCTTCAGTGCCGTAGGACCTACGGCGGATGGCAGAATCAAGCCTGATGTGATGGCCTTCGGAAGTCCTACCTGCGTGATTACGGGCAGGGGAAGCATCATCAATGATAATGGAACTTCGTTCTCCTCGCCGCTGGTAGCGGGTATGGTGGCTTGCCTCTGGCAGGCGCTGCCTGGCAAGACTGCCAAGCAGATCATCAAGCTCGTAAAACTGGCAGGCGATAACCAGCAGCATCCCGACAATGTCTTCGGATACGGTGTGCCTGATTTCTGGAAAGCTTATCAGACGGGAAAAGCGATTAAGTAATCTTGGAACTTTGAACTTGGAACTTTGAACTTTATGATTAGCTTTGCTGCTATATGATAAGGGAAGTTCCAGGGGGGCTAAGTACCAAGTAATAGTATTCATAAAGTTCAAAATTCCAAGTTCAATGTTCAAAGTAAAAAGATTATCTCTATATGAATTAAACTCGATAGTCAGCGAAATCATTTCGATGTCCTTACCCGACAGCTATTGGGTGGAAGCGGAACTCTCCGAGGCTCGCGAGGGCTATGGCGGTCACTGCTATCTGGAACTCATCCAGAAAGATGAGCGTTCCAATACGCCGATAGCCAAGGCTCATGCCAACTGCTGGCGCAACCGCTGGATGCTTATCAAGCCGAATTTCGAGCGGGTTACGGGACAGCGCATTCATGCAGGCATGAAGGTGCTGCTCAAGGTACACGCCCAGTTCCATGAGAACTATGGTTTCTCTTGGATCGTAGATGATATCGACCCCAACTATACGATGGGCGATATGGCGCGCAAGCGGTTGGAAATCATCAATACATTGAAGGAAGAAGGCGTCTTCGAGTTGCAGAAGGAGCTGGTGCTCCCGATGTTCTGCCAGCGCATTGCCGTGATTTCGAGTGCTACGGCAGCCGGATATGGAGATTTCTGCAATCAGCTTGCCGATAATGATTACGGCTTGCAGTTCACCACCCGCCTCTTTCCTGCCACGATGCAGGGCGAGGGAGTGGAGCAGAGCATCATCGCTGCCCTGGACAGCATCAATGCCGAATATGAGGAGTTTGACTGCGTAGTCATCATCCGTGGCGGTGGTGCTACCAGCGACCTTTCCGGTTTCGACACCCTGGCGCTTGCCGAGAATGTGGCTAACTTCCCGCTGCCAATCATTACGGGTATAGGACATGAGAGGGATGAGAGTGTGCTCGATGTGATTTCCTTCCAGCGGGTGAAGACACCGACTGCCGCTGCCGCCTTCCTCATCAATCATCTCGCCGAGGTTTATGCCCGGGTGATGGATGCACAGGAAACCATCGTACAGAACGTGAAGCACCGGTTGCAGGTGGAGAAGATGAGGCTAGAGAGATTGAGCAGCACCATCCCCGTGCAGTTCTCGCTGGTGAAGACGAAGCAGGGGGCGTATCTCGACCGTCTGATGACTCGCATTACGACGAACCTGCAGTCGAAGGTTTCAGATGCGCATCGCCGTTTAGAGATTCTCTCGCAGAATATCCAGCCGGTATTGGAAAGAAAAATGCTCAATGAGAGTCATCGTCTGCAGCTTCTCCAGCAGCGCATCCAGGCGCAGGATCCGGATCTGCTGCTGAAGCGTGGCTACAGCATCACGCTGAAAGATGGCAAGAGCATCCGTTCTGCCTCGCAGCTGAAGGCTGGCGACATCATCGAAACGAGATTCGCCGAGGGCAATATTAAATCGGAAGTGAAATAATTCCCCACACGCCCTGAGGCAATAGGAATTTCCCATACGCCCTGAAAGGGCAGAAGCTCCTAGCCCAGGGCAACGCCCTGGGTATACTAGCATTCAACAAGACGCCCTGTAAGGGCAAAAGCTTTGTATATTGCCTGTTAATTGAAAGCTTTTGCCCTTTCAGGGCGACAGGCCTGGACCATAAAAACCCAGGGCGCTGCCCTGGGCTAGGAGCTTCTGCCCTTTCAGGGCGTATGGATAAAAGCTGGCAATATTTGATTCAAAAGTAAACATTAAACACTACACATTAAACACTATATAAATATGGCAAAAGAAGAAATGAAATACGAGCAAGCTGTAAGAGAGCTTGAGCAGATTGTAGAAAGAATGGAGAATGATGAACTGGATATTGATCAGCTCTCCGAGCAGTTGAAGCGTGCCAAAACCTTGGTGAAGCTCTGCAAGGACAAACTCACCAAGACCGATGAGGAAATCAAAAAGCTTCTCAGTGAGGATTGATCCCTTCTGTTTCCCCCGCTCTGTTTCGGCGGATTTGCAATCCGCCGCCGCCAGTTACCTATTTCGGATTTGCAATCCGCTTCAAGGAACGGCGCAAGAACAAAAAAATCCCCCATAAATTGGCAAAAATATGCCTCAAAACGGCAGAAATACGTAAAATAATAACGTTTCTACTAAATTTATCGCAAAATAGTTGCAGATTAATAGAATATTTTGTACTTTTGCATTCAAAATATTAGTAGAACATTAAAAAATAAGATGTTATGAAAGACTTAGATTGGTCTAATTTGTCATTTGGCTATCGCCAGACTGACTACAATGTTCGCTGTTACTATCGCGACGGCAAATGGGGCGAAATAGAAGTTTGCTCTGATGAGTATTTGAAATTGCACATGGCTGCCACCTGTCTGCACTATGGTCAGGAGGCATTCGAGGGTCTGAAGGCTTATCGTTGCCCAGACGGCAAGGTGCGCGTGTTCCGTATGGACGAGAATGCTGCCCGCCTGCAGAGCACATGCCGTGGTATCCTGATGCCAGAGGTGCCAACAGAGTTGTTCGAGGAGATGGTGAAGAAGGTGGTCCGCCTCAACCAGGAGTGGATTCCTACCTACGAGAGTGGTGCTACGCTCTATATCCGTCCTTTGCTCATCGGTACAAGTCCTCAGGTGGGTGTGCATCCTTCTAAGGAGTATTGCTTCCTCATCTTCGTAACCCCAGTGGGTCCATACTTCAAGGGTGGATTCTCTACCAACCCATACGTCATCATCCGTGATTTCGACCGCTCTGCTCCTCTCGGAACAGGTATCTATAAGGTAGGTGGTAACTATGCTGCTTCCCTCAGAGCCAACAATATCGCTCACGAGAAGGGTTATGCATGCGAGTTCTATCTCGATGCCAAGGAGAAGAAATACATGGATGAGTGTGGTGCTGCCAACTTCTTCGGTATCAAGAACAATACATACGTTACTCCTAAGAGTTCATCCATCCTCCCATCTATCACCAACAAGAGCTTGATGCAGTTGGCTGAGGATCTTGGTATGAAGGTAGAGCGCCGTCAGATTCCTGAGGATGAGCTGGAGACCTTCGAGGAGGCTGGTGCTTGCGGTACTGCTGCCGTTATCAGCCCTATCAGCTACATTGATGACCTGGATACAGGCAAGCGCTACAACTTCGGCGAGAAGCCAGGTCCTGTCTCTAAGCATCTGTATGATACCCTCCGTGGCATTCAGTATGGTACTGTAGAGGACAAGCACGGTTGGACAACCGTAGTTATTGAGTAAAAACCAATAAGAGATAATATTAAGTTCAGAGCACTTTGAGGAGTTTTCGCTTCTTGGAGTGCTTTTTTTATATGCTTCTTTAACACTTTCCGGGCTTCATAGATGGCAAGGATCGGTCATCTATTAAGCCTCCAGCTTGCCATCTATTAAGCCTCTTTTTAGTCGTATTTCCCTTTATCTCGTAACCGGGAATACGTAGTATTCTCTATCTACATCAAAATCAAGCACCCACTGGTCAACGATGATATTGTCGTCCAGCGCCTTGATTTCTACAGTATGATAGCCGTCGAGCAGGGTTACGTAGAAGCTCTTGAGCGCCTGTCCGCGCCAATGGTTCATCTTCCATTCCTTGGAGTTGTAATCCTCCTTCATCTGGCAGATTACCGGCTCTGCACCGTCGATGCTAACGCTTACCCGCATATTCTTCTCGTATGGCAGATAGCTCGGGATGGTGGCGAGGGTGAATCTCGCGTCTCCTATGCTGCTGCTTACGAATCTATATCTTAGGATGGCTCCCTTTGGCAGCTTCACGGCGTTGTTGCTGTGACCCAGCAATGGCTTCAGCTGGATCTTCTCGGCTGTCTCTCCCTTGGCTGTTGGCGCCTGGAAGGCATTGGTCCAGTCGTATGCATTCTTGGCGGTGATGTTCTTGGTGAATGTCACCAGCGGCTGGAGATCCTGATTTCTGTCGAAGGCATCCTGCATCAGAAGCTTGATATTCTTTGACGATAGCGTGCCTGGCAACTGTGGAGCCTGCATTTCTGCTCCATCTGTAGCGATGATGCTGCTCCATTTGCCCTTGCCCAGCTTCAGATAGTAGGCGTTGAGCTGCTTCAGGGTGTTGAAGGCGTTGAGGCTCACGGCAGCCGAAGCCTTGGCTTCATCATCATTCGGAAACAGACCCGGACGGGCGATGTCTCTGGCTTCCTGTGCCTCCAGCTCCTTTTCGGCGATGAGGGCAGCAGAGAAGATAGGATATTTCACGATTTCGAAGAAACCGTCTCGCTGATCGGCAGGAAGGGTTCTTTCCAGATTGGCAGTCTTGGTCTTCAGCAGGTCGTAGGCGTAGAGATAGCGCTCCAGCTCATTGCCGAATTCGCCCGAATGAAACTCTGTATCGCCGTATGGCATTGCCATGAAGGCTGGCTGTCGGATGCTGGTCAGGCGATAGTATTCCTCCATCAGAGGCTTGATTTTCTTGGCTGCCACGTTGCCGAAGAGACTGCCGAGCCAGTTCTGCAGGTAGCTGCTGATGCCTCCCTGCAGCGCCTTGCTGTTCCAGGCGAGATCTGAAATCATGGCAAGCTGCAGCGAAACCATCTTCGGATTGGTTACGTTGGCAATCCATGCGCAGTCTTCATCATGATGCATCTCCGAGCGATGGGATTTCTCCCGGTGCTCCGACTTGGTTTCCAGATAATCTCTGTTGTTGAGCATCTCGAGCACCAGGGCAGGGGAGACATTCTCCAGCTGCATCTGGTTGCCGGCACAGATCATCTTTACGTTCTCCAGGGTCTTCTTATGCTTTTTCTTGTGTTTCTTGCCGGTGATTTCCGTCACCTTGTAGTTTTCGGCAATGCAGATGTCGAAGCTATCCACCACCGCCTTGTTGTAGGCAGCCTCGTGCTTGCCGTCCACCTGCCAGAGGGTGTTGGCTCTCAGTCGCAGCATCAGGCGCGCCAGCTGACTGTAGTTCTTCTGATTCATCCACTTGCTTCCGTTCAGGGCAAGACCTCTGAATTCGATTCTCGGGATTTCTATCTTCTCCGTTCCCACCTGGGTAGAGAGATTCTGACGTGTCTGCGGCTTCAGGTCGTTCCATCCTGCCATAGGCGAAACGCCAGCCATGCGCGAGAGCTCCATGATGGCGTAGGCAGTGCCTCGGGCGTCGCTTCCTATCACGATGATCTTACCCTTTCGGGTTCCGATGTAGAAAGCATCCTTGGCTGTGATGAACTTGTGGAGAGGAGCGCCGAGCTTTTCTACGGCAGAAAACTCCTTGTTGGTGAGCTGGTTGAGCTGGTAAATCTGGATGTTGGCACTGGCTTTCTCCTTCGCCTCGTTGCCGGTTACAGCCTTCATGTCGTTGGAAAACATCCTGAGGGCAATCTTCACTACAGGCGAAGTGGTGGCGTTGATAGAGTAGCTTACCTTGCCCGAAGCATCCGCCCAGTTGATGCTGGTAGCTGCAGTCACATTCTCTTTCTTCTTACTCTTGCTGAAGGTTTCAGCGCCTGCCTGCTGTACGGAAAGACAAGCCAGAGAAAGGGCGAAACCTACTATGATTTTCTTATAATTCATTTTTATTCAGTTTTGTCGTTTTGAAGGTGGAGGGGGAATCCGAAGTTCCTGATGTCGCTTCATCATCTTCTCCAATCTGCAAAGATACATAAAAGTGTTTAATAACTGAAATTATTTAGTTTTTATTTGCTTATTACATTATTTATTGTTACTTTTGCACCAAACAAAACAATAATTATGACATTATATCCAAAATTAATTGAAGAGGCTCTTGCTACTGTCATCTATCCCGGTACCAAGAAGAACCTTATAGAGAGTGAAATGCTGGCAGATACGCCTAGCATCAATGGTATGAAGGTGAAGGTGGTTCTGCTCTTCCCTAGAGATACCGATCCCTTCCTGAAGAGTACGGTGAAGGCGGCTGAGGCTGCCATCCATTATCATATCTCCAAGGAGGTAGAGGTGGAGATCGTTACTGAGTTCAAGTCGGCTCCTCGTCCTGAAGTAGGAAAAATGCTTCCTCAGGTGAAGAACGTCATCGCTGTAAGCTCGGGTAAGGGTGGAGTAGGTAAGAGTACGGTTTCTGCCAATCTCGCCATCGCACTTGCCAAGTTGGGTTACAAGGTGGGCTTGCTCGATACCGATATTTTCGGTCCTTCTATGCCTAAGATGTTCGGTGTAGAGGAAGAACGTCCTTATTCAGTTCACAAGGATGGCAGAGATCTCATCGAACCTGTTGAGAAATATGGCGTGAAGCTCCTGAGTATCGGTTTCTTCGTAAGTCCTACCACGGCTACCTTGTGGCGCGGCGGTATGGCTTGCTCTGCCTTGAAGCAGCTGATTGCGGATGCTGACTGGGGTGAGTTGGATTACTTCATCCTCGATACTCCTCCTGGCACCAGTGACATTCATCTTACCCTGCTCCAGACACTCGCCATCACGGGTGCGGTAATCGTAAGTACTCCTCAGCAGGTGGCGCTTGCCGATGCAAGAAAGGGTATTGACATGTATCAGAATGACAAGGTGAATGTGCCTATCCTCGGTCTTATCGAAAATATGGCTTACTTTACTCCTGCCGAGTTGCCGGAGAACAAGTATTATATCTTCGGTAAGGAGGGTTGCAAGAATCTCGCCAAGGAGATGAATGTGCCATTGCTCGCCCAGATTCCTATCGTTCAGAGCATCTGCGAGGGTGGTGATGATGGTGCGCCTGCTGCTACCAAGGTTGATTCCATCACCGGTCAGGCTTTCCTGAGCCTCGCCCAGAGCATCGTGACGGTAGTGAACCGCAGAAATGCGGAGAAGGCTCCAACCAAGATTGTTAGTACACACAAGTAAATAACTGACTTTTCGCAAGTAAGGGGGTGTCATAAGTCTATGGCGCACCCTTTTTTAGTTTTTCAAGAACACAAGTCCGCCAGGCGTCCCGCCGGATTTGCAATCCGGCGTTAAAAAATGTCCTAACCTATTTTGTCTCTGCGGATTTGCAATCCGCAGCAAAGAAGTATGCTTTTCCTTTTATTTGGGGATTACAAATCCCCTGTTGTTTATAGGTCGAACCTTTTTTACGGCGGATTTCAAATCCGCCGGGACGCCTGGCGGGGGATGGTTGTCAGTACGCACAAGTAAATAACTGGCTTTTCGCAAGTAAGCCCCATACGCCCTGATCAGGGTGTATGGGGCTAGCTCTTTATTTTTTAGCCTCCAGAAGCTCTTCTGCCTCATCCTCTTCTTCTGCAACTTCGGCTGTAAGATTCGCCTTGAGTCTTGCTGAGCGCAACTGCTGTCTGAAAACCAGGCAGGTGGCGAGGAAATATACGCCCGTCTGTATCCAGAGCGCTCTGAACTCCGGCAGAATATCGGCAAGAGATGCTCCCATGCTGCTGATTCTCAGAAATCCTCTGATACCGAAGGTAGATGGGAATACCCACGCAAATCCCTGCCAGAAGGCTGGAATATTGCTCTGTGGCCACGAAATACCCGTCATGAAGAGCAACGGAACTGAGGTGAAAACCACCAGAAGCATCACGTTCTCACGGTATCTTACCAGGCATGATAGCATCAATCCGAAGAATACGCACGACAGAATATAAGGCAGAAGGAAACCCAGAATAGTGGTCCAGGTTACCATGCTGACAAATCCGAAAAGTTTCGGAACAACCAGCGTCAGGTACATTCCCATCACGGCGTAAACCATGAAATAAACCATCGCCTTACCGAATACGATTCGGAAAATACCGCCATAATGCTTGCTTACCGGTATCAGTTCGCGGTTTCTGTTCAGCTCTCTCGATGTTCCTGCTGCCATTCCGATGCCCAGCAGCATGGTTTGCTGCAGGATGAGCACCAGTACACCCGGAAGAATCGCATTACCATATCCCCCGGTGGTATTGAATATCGGAACTTCATCGAATTCCAGCGGATGGGCGGTTATTTCATCATCCCGATCCGTGAATCCTCCTCCCTTGGAAATCTGAATTCCCGAGTTGATCTGGCTTGCCACACCCTGCGCAGTCTGGAAAATCGCCTTATAGGTCAGCATCAGACTCATATCGCAATATACGCCAACATGCGCCTGTTCGCCACGATTCAGCTTGGTGTCGAAATCGGCAGGAATATAGACGATTCCATGCACCGCCTGCCTCTGCACCAGCTGTTTTGCTTCATCGAGACTGTTGCAATAGTAGGTGGCCTTGACATCCGGAGAAGCATCGTAATCGCGGATAAACTCGCGGGAAGTATGGCTGTGGCTCAGGTCAACAATCGCCGTATCCACCTCTCTCACCACCTCATTGTTGTAAATCCACGAGTAGAGCAGCGGATAGCCCAGCGGTACCAGGATGCAGAAGATGAGCACACCCTCATCGCGGAACACATTGCGCATTTCCGTCTTCCAGATGTAGCACATATCCCAGATTCCATTGATGATCTTATATAATAAACTACTTTTCTTCATTATGGTAGGTATTTATATACTAACATTGCCTTCTTGATGTTCCATACGGTGAGCATTGGCAGGGCACAGAAGAGTACCATTGCGCCCCAGTGGAGCACTGCATCGCTCATCGGGAAACCGTTGAAGATGTTCATCTGGTAAATCATATAATAGTGGCGCATAGGGAAAAGCTGTCCGATGGCCTGGATTGGCGAATCCATGGAGAAGAGTGGATAGGTGGCTCCGCAGATGGAGAAACTCACCACACCCCAAAGCGAACAGATACTCATCGACATGCGCAGGGAAGGCATCAGTCCGAAGGCAAAGATACCGAAGCACTGGCAGGACAATACGCTCAGAATGCCCAGCAGGATGATGGGGGCTGCACCTCCCGGATGCGGGAATCCCAATACATAATAGATGTAGAACTCGAAGAGCAGGAAGATGCTCAGGAAGATGAGCGTCTGAGGTAACATCTTACCCGCGATGGCGAGATAGGGATTGTTGTTCGCCATTCGCATCCAGTCTTTGGCTCTGTTGAACTTCAGTTCCGTTCCGATGGAATAAGGGGTGATCAGGAAGATGAACAGCATGATGAGTCCCGGCACCATCACGCTCGACAGATAATAGTTGTAGTTGGCGTAAGGGTTGCCTATCATGTGCAGATCCACGGCGATAGGCTGCAGGAAGGTCATGATTTCATCGTTCGTCTTTCCCAGTGCCGACAGCTTCGCCATTCCGGCTGCTGCGCCTCCCAGGGTGGAAATGGTCTTCAAATCTCGGAAGAGCAGGGATCCTGCTGCCAGCGAAACGCTGCTATAGTAGAAGGAAATCTTCGGCTGTCGGGAAGCCATCAGTCCTGCCTCTGTTCCGTTAGGAATCACCAGGAAGGCATAGATTTCGTTCTTCTGGATAGCATGTCTTGCCTCGGCTATGTTTTCATAGTGAGCCACCACCTTGGTGGTCTGGAAAGCGTCGAGCTTATGCACCAGCTGGCGGGAGGTATGAGTATTGTCCTGGTCAACGATGCCCACAGGCATGTCGGTAGGCACACCTCCCTGCATCAGGGTAGTGAAGAAAATCACCACCACGATGGGGAAGATGACCATGCAGAAGAGATAGATGGGATTCTTCCGCATGATACCGCACTCTCTACGGGCAATATGATATAATTTCTTAAACATAGAAGTTATTTAATGATGAGTGACATTCCCGGGCGCAATCCCTCCAGCTTGGTGATAGGACGGGCCTTCACCTCGAAAGTCTTGCGGTCGTAGTCGCCATTATCCTTGGTTGCCTTCCAGGTAGCATAGGAACCCTGGTCTTTCAGGTAGTAAACCTTCATCTTGATTTCCTTGTTGAAGGCAGGAACGAAAGCGGTGAATTCATCGCCCTTGTTCAATCCCTGGAGATGATCCTCGCGGACATTGAAGGTTCCCCACATATCGCTCATGATAGAGATGCTCATGATAGGAGAACCGAGACCCACCAGCTCGCCTACCTTAGGATAGACATTGCTGACCTCGCCTTCGCACTGGGCCACCTGAACAGTCTCCTTCAAGAGATTCTTCACTACATCTACAGCGCTCTTGGATGCCTGTGTGTTGTTGGCAGCCATGCGCTTCTCCTGCTCGCGGGCACCATTCTTCGCCATCTCATATTGGCTCTTGGCTGCTGCCACCTGAGCCTCTGTAGCCTTGTAGGCAGCAAATGCTTCGTCGCGCTTCTGACCGCTGATCACACCGTCATTATAGAGGTTCTGCATGCGGTCGTAAGTCTTCTTGGCAATGGTTGCAGCAGCTTCTGCCTGCTGAACCAGCTGGAAGGCACCCTGAATCTGTTCCTTGCGTGCACCGGCATCAGTAAGATCCTTCATAGCTTCTGCTGCGGCATTGGTTGCCTGGAGCATCTGCTCCTGCGATTTCATCTCTGGAACTTCGAGGATGGCGAGGGTGTCGCCCACGTGAACGTAATCACCCTCCTTGACTCTCAGTTCTACGATGCGGCCTGGCAACTTGCAGGATACTCTGTATTCTGATACTTCTACCTCGCCCTGGATAGTGTCGTCCTTCTGCTCAAGCGTGAAGAAGCCGATGATTCCCACGAGTATGACAACTGCCGTAAAACCGATGACGGCAAGCAGTATATTGTTATGCTGTGATTTCTTAGACATGTTTTTATCTGAATTTGAATTTTGAAAAATGTTTCTATTGTTACTGCAGAATACCGAGCGCCTTGTTAAGCCCTACCTGGGTAAGTTTCACATCGATTTCCGCATCGATCTTCTGGCTCTGTGCCTGCTGCCAGGCAGTCTGAGCTGCCATCACATCAGTTACCTCCATCACTCCTTCCTTGAATCCGAGGTTGGCGCATCTCAGGTTCTCGTTGGCGCTGTCAATGTTCTTGATGGCCATGTTGAGTTTCTTCTCAGCTTCCTTCACCTTGAACTGACTCTGGGTAATCTGGAGATGGATCTTCTCACGGGTATCGTCGAGGTTCATCTGGGCAATGTTGGTGGCTGCCTTGGATGCACGCACCTTATAGGCACCGTCGAACCAGTTCCATACCGGAACCTGTACGATGACACCAATATTCCATACACCGGTAAACTTCTTCTGGAAACCATTGAACACATTTGGATTCGAAATGGTGTAGCCGCCGGTCAATGCCACATGAGGCAGATAGACGGCGCGAACCAGATTGGTGGCTTGCTTGGAAATATCGACCGTGTTCTGGAGCATGCGCAATTCCGGACGTGTATTCATCGCAGAATCAGAAGCGGCTACTCGCTGCTGCTCTGTATCTACTGGAGTTCCCGAAAGAGCCAGCGTCTCCTTGTCTTCATCGGCAAGGGTCACTTCCTGGTTCATCGGAATGCCGCAAAGCTGACAGAGAAGCATCTTGGAGAGTACTAGACCGTCTTCAGCCTGTGTAATCTTCATCTCCGCCTCGTTCACCTTTACATCTACCTTCAGACCATCTGCCTTGGTGGCTACGCCCTGCTGAATCATCTTGTGAACATCGTCGTTGAGCTTTTTCACCAGGTCTCTGTAGCTGGTGGCGAGCTTGTACTTCTGCTTCAGCGAAACGGCAAGCCAGTAAGCCTGGTCTATGCTGTAGAGGGTCTTCTGGGTCTGCATGTCGAGATCATTGTCGGCTATCTGCTCACCGATGTCTGCTATCTTGTTGGCAGCCAGGATGGCGCCGCCCATATAGATAGGCTGGCGGAGCATTACGCTACCAGCCCACATGTTTCGGGTGTCGGTGCGGAAAGCATCTACCACGCTCTGTCCGATGGCATTGCCCTGCTGCTGGATAACGCTTCCTTTCTCGTTGAGCAATCCTCCGATTTTCTGTGCCTGTTCAGGGGTGAGCATTCCCTTGCTTACCAAATCGGCCATCACGTCGTTGGCATTGCCGGTGATTCCACCTACGATATTGGAACCTAAACTACTGAATGCTGACTTCTGACCATCATTGAGCAAAGAGATTTCCTTGCTGAACCATTCATATCCGCCCATGGCATCTACCTTTGGCAAATATTTCGTGCGCGCCGATTTCTTCAGGTTGGTCGCCACGTCCTTCTTGAGCTTAGAGGCATTGATCTGCTTGTTGTTGCGTAGCGCCATCGCACGACAACTGTCGAGGTTCAGAACCATCGTTTGAGCCTCGGCTGCAGTCATTGCTCCCATCAGCATGATAAGAGTTAATATTTTTTTCATTCCTTTACAATAATATTATAATATCGGTGCAAATTTATGGAAATATTCGCAAACCACAAAGGATTTTTTATTATCAAATCTTTAAGAATCGAAAATTACCTTACATTATGGAAAAATGGAACATTCTTCTATTCAAATTCAACAACGATTTCTCCTTCCCAGTCGGGATTTACGGTGAATCCTAATCCTCCTTTCCCTGGATCATCATCTTCTTTCTGGTCGGGGTCGGAGATGGTATGGTCTTGGATGCTGATATTGCTCTGGGTGATGTTGTTGCATTTCACCGGGATGCCTTCCTTGGAATATTCCTTGATACTCTGGGCATCTGCATCCAGGATGTTGATGGTCATTTTCAAGCCCTTGTTCTCTTCGCGTGGGAAGGTATAGACCGAATAATCTCTTTTCCCTTCCTGAAGCTTGAAGCTTTCGGTCTGGCGGCTCTGTACGCATCCATAACCCGTTACGGCGTCAAGGGTGCTGCTGCCTCCGGTATAGTAAAACTTGATGCTGTGCGCCTCGGCGGGGATAGTGGCGTCGGTAATATGGACCTTAAACTGTGCCACGGCTCTATTCAACAGAATGTAATCATCCGTATCCTCTCCATCTATCACATTGAAAGTGCCGTAATAGAAGAAGGTATCGGTCATCTTGTTCTTGTAGAATTTCACTTTCTCAGGAGAACTGATCGTACAGTTTCCGCTTCCGTTATGGCCGATGGCAACCATTCGGTATTTTCCCGCATCCAGATTAAACCCGATATCATCGTAGCCATCTTCTGCTTTCAGATTCAGGGTCTTCACCTTTTCCTCTCCATCAAAAATGGCGATGGAGAGTCGGGAGCAGTAATCTTCTAGAGGCTTTCCCTCTATTTCCTCATCTTCTTCTCCGCTTCTTGTTCCCGTAGAATTGTTTTTTGCCACGGACGCATGGATGATTACGTTGGCGTTTGCGTCATGTGAATTGGTACCCGAATCATCGAGTGCAAACTTTTCGCATGAAGTAAGCGTAGCTACCAGCATCAGCAAGAGGGATGCCAGCCAGACATAGGTCTTCTTCTTCATATCACTAAGTTTTTAGTTTGCTTTCTATGCGTGGTGCAAGACGTTTTCTTGCGCATGAAAGTCGCAGCAAATATACGCTTTTTCAGCGAAAATGGCAAGGATATTTAAAAAAAACTGCATATCTTTGGCTAATTATCTGTTTTTTCGTATATTTGCACCCGTTTTTCAGCGAAAAGAATCGTTTGTATCCATATATAATAAGGTACGCGCGTGAGAAATGGGTAAATATGGTATGGTATTTACATGAAAAGGAATTGGGTTTAAATAATAAGGAACAAGATATATTTATGGATAAGAAGATAAAAGCATTGTTTTTCGACATCGACGGCACGTTGGTGAGTTTCAAGTCCCACAGGATTCCGCAGAGTACTGTGGATGCTTTGGAACAGGCTAAGAAGAATGGGGTAGAGGTGTATATTTCTACGGGACGCCCCAAGCAGATCATCAATAACCTCGGTCAGATAGAGCATCTCATCGATGGTTACATTACAGCCAATGGTGCCCGCTGCTTTGTGGAGGATACATTGGTGAGCCAGCACGCCATCCTTCCTTCCGACGTGAAGAAAATCATCGAGGCTGCTGATAGAGACAACTATCCTGCCATCGTGGTAAGCGAGAGCCGTTTTGCCATTCATCATTATACCGACGAGGTCTATGAAATCTTCTGCAAGGGTTTGGGAGTAGATAGCAGCGTTTTTGTTACTGATCTCAATCGTTTGGGCGATGAGGCGATCTTGCAGGTCACTCCTTTCTGCACCGTAGAGCAGGAAGCGCTTCTGATGCCTACGCTCGAAAACTGCACCTCCGGCAGATGGCACCCTGCCTTTACTGATATTACGGCGCGTGGAGCCGATAAGGGAAAGGGACTTCATGCCATGGCTGATTATCTCGGTTTGAACATTGATGAAACTATGGCGTTCGGCGATGGTGGCAACGACATCTCTATTATCAAGGAGGCTGGTGTAGGTGTAGCAATGGGCAATGCTGGTGAAGAATTGAAGCTGGTAGCCGATTACATTACGACTCATGTGGATGAGGATGGTGTGAAAAATGCTCTCATCAAGTATGGTGTTATTTAAAATAGATGAGCATTTGTACAAAATTAGATAAGGATTCATATAAAATAGATTGAATTTTGATTCCGTATTCAAAATGGAAGCAGATGGGTGCCTTTCATTTTGTTATAGAATATAAGGTAAGCGTGGTGTTTTGTTTGGAAACATCACGCTTATCTTTTGTTTTGAAAACTGTATGTTTGCTTGGTACGTTCTTGAAAAATATGTCTTTTTGTTGGTTAAAAGTGGATGAGGGCTGTCGAAAAGTAGAGAAATATGCGGAAAATATGCAAAAAGTAGAAGAAAATGAAGTTTCGATTGCATTTTGTTAGCTAAAAATTTGTTTATTTTATAAAAAGTGTGTATCTTTGCACTCGATATTTGTAAGTTGTTTAATTTAAGAGAGAGAAATTATGACAAAAAGACTAACCATGTTAATGGGGGGGCTTGTTCTTTCAACAGGAATGGCTCTCGCACAGACTACTGTTACAGGTAAAGTTGTTTCTCAGGAAGACGGTGAGCCGGTGATTGGCGCATCTGTAAAAATCGCAGGAACAAAGACTGGTACAGTGACAGATGTGGATGGTAACTTTACTCTGCCTAATGCAAGTAAGGATGCTGTTCTCGAAGTTACTTATCTTGGTATGGAGCCCAAAAAGGTAAAGGCGTCTGCTAAGATGAAGATTATGCTGGTTGCTGATTCAAGAAATCTTGATGAGGTTGTTGTTACTGCGATGGGTATTTCCCGTTCTAGTAAGGCTTTGGGATATTCTGCTGCTGTTGTGGGCGGTGAGAAAATCTCTGAGTCTCGTACCAACGACGTTATGTCTAGTCTTGCAGGTAAGGTAGCTGGTGTGCAGATTTCTTCAACATCTTCTGACCCAGGTTCTTCTAATTCTGTCATCATCCGTGGTGTCAGCTCATTGTCGGGTAACAACCAGCCTTTGTATGTTGTTGATGGTGTGCCATTGAATAACTCTACTGTTTCCAGCAGTAATAACTTGGTAAGCAGTAATAGCTTGGACAATGGCTATGATTTTGGTAACGGTGCCAATGCCGTAAACCCTGATGATGTTGCCAGTATGACCATCCTGAAAGGTGCTGCCGCAACAGCACTTTATGGTAGCCGTGCTGCCAATGGTGTTGTGTTGATTACTACCAAGAGTGGTAAGAAGCAGAACAAGGGTATTGGTGTAGAGTATAATGGTGGTTTGCAGTTTGAGTCTGTGCTTCGCTTGCCTCAGCTCCAGAACGAGTTCGGTATGGGTTGGTATGGTGACAAGACTGATGTCGAGAATGGTTCTTGGGGACCAGCTTTCGATGGCTCAACCTTGAAATATGGTAATGTTTATGATAACTCTCAGAAACTGAAGAGCTATCTTCCTATAAAGAACAATGTCAAGGACTTCTTTGACACGGGTCTTCGCTACAGCAACAGTGTGTCTTTCAATGGTGCAACTGATGCTAGTAACTTCTTCTTGAGTCTTTCTCAGATTCATGATGATGGTATTATCCCTACTGATGCGGATAGTTACAACAAATATACATTCTCTGGTCGAGCTTCTCACAAGATCAAGAATGTAACATTGAGCATGTCTGCCAACTATGCTTATCAGAAGAATAACTTCGTGACTACTGGTCAGAAGACTGGTTCTATGTATAATGCCATCATGCAGACTCCTCGCGATATTAGTATCGTAGAGATGAAGGACTTGAATGATCCGTTCAATACGCCAGGTTATTACTATACTCCTTATGGTGTAACCAACCCATACTATATCTTGAATAACTACAAGAATGAGTATGAGTCAGAGCGTTTCTATGGTAAGTTGCAGCTTGACTGGGATATCTTCACCGATTTGAAGTTCTCTACCCGTTTCGGTCTTGATACAACTACTGGTGATCATAACACCGGTGAACCAAACATGTCTGCTCTTTATGCAAACACTCCAAACTGGGCGGATGCATTGAAGTCATTGACAGGTTCTGTAACTGAGCAGACTGAGCGTCGCCGCGAGATGGACTTCAATGCAATGTTCAATTACAGCCACAAGTTCATCGATAAGTTGGATGTAAACGCAGCTCTCGGTTTCAATGGTAATGAGCGTAAATACACATACTTGTATGGTGCAGTTACTAATTTGACAATACCTACTTATTTCAACTTGACAAACTCTTCTGAGAAACCTACTCTTGATCAGTATCAGTCACTTCGTCGCTTGATGGGTGCATACGGTCAGGTAGAACTCGGATGGGATGATTGGGCTTATTTGACAATGACCGCCCGTAACGACTGGTCTTCTACTCTTCCAAAGGGTAACCGCTCATTCTTCTATCCTGGTGTAACAGGTAGCTTCGTGTTCTCTAAGTTCCTGTCTCCTGAGGCTCAGAAGATCGTGACTTTCGGTAAGTTCCGTGCTGCTTGGGGTAAGACTGGTAATGATGCCAGTGTATATATGACAAACTCTGTCTATGCTCAGGCTTCAGCTAATACTTCAGGCTGGGGTTCTAGTAAATTCCCATTCACCAATGGTAACTACAATGCTTATACCAAGGGCAATACTCTGGGTAGTAATACTTTGAGTCCTGAGATGACTACAGAGTTTGAGTTTGGTTTGAACATGGCATTCTTGCAGAACCGTATTTCATTTGATGTTTCATATTACGACAGAAACTCAGACAAGCAGATCTTCTCCTTGAATATGGATCCAGCTTCTGGTTACACATATCAGAACATGAACCTTGGTAAGATTCGCAACCGTGGTATCGAGGCTTTGGTAAGCGTAACTCCTATTAAGACCAAGGATTTCAAATGGGATCTCTCTTGGAACTTCACCAAGAACAAGAGTAAGGTAATCTCTTTGCCTGAGGAACTCGGCGGTGAATCTGTTATCTATGGTTTCTCTGGCGGTACTTCTCTCTATGCTATCGTAGGTGAGGAACTCGGTGTGTTCAAGGCTTATACTTCTAAGCGTGATGACCAGGGACGTTTGATCGTAGATGCAAATGGTCTTCCTCAGAAGACTGATAAGCAGGAAATTGTAGGTAGCATGAACAGCAAGTATCAGATGGGTATTTCTAATACCTTGTCTTATAAGGGTGTCAGTTTGTCATTCGACTTTGATATCCGTAAGGGTGGTGTGATGTTCTCTCGTACCAAGAATATTACATACTTCACCGGTAATGCTATCCAGACTGCATACAACCATCGTAACCCATGGATTATTCCAAATTCTGTGGTTCAGTCTGGTACAGATGCTAATGGTGCTCCTATCTATACAGAGAATACTACTGCTCTGACACCAACCAATATCTACAACTATTGGAACAATGGTGCTGATAACTACGATGCAGAATTCTTGGTTGACAAGAGCTATGTAAAGCTTCGTTCTGTAGTTCTCTCTTGGGATTTGCCAAAGGCTTGGTTGGCTAAGACATTCTTGACTGGCGTTAAGGTTTCTGTCTTCGGTAACAACCTCTTCCTCTGGACACCTTCTAGCAATACATTCATCGACCCAGAGTCAAGCTCATTCGGTAACGACTTGTCTGGTAACTTCGGTGAGTATTCTGCTAACCCAAGCTCACGAAAGATGGGTTTCAATGTTTCTGTTAAATTCTAAAGGTGGATCATTTATGAAAAAAATATTATTATATAGTGCAGCTTGCCTCTTGGCGCTTTCTAGCTGCGATATGGATATCAATGAGAATCCAAACTATCCTGCTTCTGGTGATATTACACCTTCATTGGAGTTCCCTGCTGTGCAGAATGCCATAGCTGCGGTTCCTGGTGATGCGATGTTCACCTATGGTGGCTATTTTGCTCAGTATTTTGAGCAGCGTCCTGAGTATAATCAGTATAACGACATTGCTGAGCTTCACTTTGATGAGGCTTCACAGCTCTTCGACCGTTGCTATCGTACCATCTATGCCGGTGCGATGACTGATATCAAGGATATAGAGAGTAAGACTACCAATACAGCCAACCTCTATGTCTGCAAGGTAATGACAGCTTTGGCTATGCAGTATATGGTAGATGCTTGTAGCGATGCTCCTTATTCAGAGGCCTGCCAGGGTAGTGCTAATCCTAATCCGGTTTGGGATGATGGTCAGAGTGTCTATGAGAATGTTTTGAAGGCAATGGATGAAGCAGAGGCAGCTATTGCTGCTTCTGACAACATCGATATGACCGACCCTATGTTCAGCAAGAATCTGGATAGCTGGAAGCGTTTTGCCAATGCTCTCCGTCTTCGTATGTATATGCGTCTGATTGATGCAAATGTAGATGCTGCTAATTATACAGCCAAGGCTAAGGCTATCGTGGCTAATGGTATCCTCCCGGTTTCTGATGTAGTATTTAATGTATATAGCAATGCAGAGGGACAGTATAATCCTTGGTATAGTAATATCTTCTCTTTGAATGCAAACAATTTCTGTGCTGCATATCCATTGGTAACCTACTTCAATTCTACCAACGACCCTCGTGAAGCCTATGCTTTGAACAAGGCTGCTGCAAGTGGAAAGTATGTTGGTGAGATTCCTGGTGCAAAGACTAAGTATTTGGAATGGGATGGTACTAAGTTGATGGATAAGGATGTAAGTCTCGTTAATACAGAGGTTGCCAAAGCTATGCCGGTTTATCTCTTTACTCTTAGCGAGGTTGAGTTCCTGAAGGCTGAAGTTGAGTTGCGATTCAACAATGATGAGGCTGCTGCCAAGGCTGATTATGAGGCTGCTGTTGAGAATGACTTCTTGTCTCGTCAGGTTGCAGGCTACTCTGATTTCATTGCGGGTGATAAGGTAAACTTTGACAAGCAGGCTACCAAGGAAGATAAGTTGAAGCTGATCTATATGCAGAAGTGGGTTGCTTTGTTCTATCGTAATCACTTTGAGGCTTGGTCTGAGCAGCGTCGTACTGATGTTCCTGCCGTGTCTTCTGCTTCTGCTGAGAAGGTTCACAAGGATCCTACAAGCTATACTGCTGGTAATCTGATTGTGCCTGCTGTTAATTACTATGGTAATAACGGCTTGTGCAAGCGTATGCCTTATCCTTCATCTGCACGTCAGTTGAACAAGAATACTCCTGCCGTTAAGACTTTGGCAGATCCTGTATTCTGGGACGTAAAGTAATCAATAGGTACTTTTATTCATTCATTATATAAAGATAAAAGATATGAAAAAGATATTGTTTTTGGCCTTGATGCTCAGCATGACAGCTGTTGGATTTACTTCTTGCAGCGACGATGAGGAGTTTACTGATTCAAGGATTACATATTATCCGGTTTTGGAAATCCAGGGGGATGACTTTGTTCAGGTGCCTATCGGTACAGCTTATAGTGAGCAGGGATGTAAAGCTACATTGAATGGAGAAGATTATTCTTCTAAGGTTGTAACATCTGGTACTGTAGATGCTTCTAAGGCAGGTTTGTATTACATTACTTATTCTGCAACAAATGCTGATGGCTTCTCTGTATCTACTACTCGTACTGTAGCCGTCTGTGATCCAACCATTACAACAGATATGTCGGGTTCCTATACTCTTCAGGCTGGTTCTCATCGTGATTCTCACAAAGATGATGGCTCTGTAGCTACTACAGCTTTCTCGGGTTATACCGTGAAGGTTACTAAGGCTGCACCTGGCATCTTCTATGTAAGTGATATGATGGGTGGTTACTATGACCAGAAAGCAGGTTATGGTTCAAGTTACGCAATGACAGGTTACTTCCAGTTGTTGGCTGATAATTCTCTGGTCTTGCTTTCTAGTTCTGTGGAAGGTTGGGGCGATTCTGCTACTGGCTTTAAGGATGGAAAGTATGATCCTGCTACAGGAGAAATCTCTTACGTAGTGAATTATGCCAAAACAATGGACTTTACCATCTCATTGAAGTAATAAAACAATTAAGATTTTAAAGGAATAAGATTATGAAGAAATATATTTCAATGTTTATGTTCGCCTTGCTGGGCTGCTTCGCTCTTGTGTCTTGTGATACTGAGACTGATGAGTCGGCTGGTGGAACTGCCGTTGAGCAGATGGCTGGTATTTGGGAAGTACAGGTTGATGCTGTTGATGAAAATGGTAATGTTTTGTATGAAGATCCGTATGGATTGGGTACCATTACTGTGAATACCTACAATACTGCTGCCAATAGCGATAAGGAAATGTGGTTGCAGGATGCTGGCTTCTGGGGTGTTCAGATGAAAGTGAATGTAGATTATGCTGCCAAAACTTTCTCTGCAGCTGCTGGTTCTAGCTATAATCCTTCAAATGCTGAGGCAGGCAATGTTGAGTTGCTCGAAGGTCAGGTGTTATTGAATCAGGGAAAGAACCTTCATGGACTTCCTTGTGATAGCATCTGCTACAAGGTTAAGTTCAGCGATGATGATAATGCTTTGACTTATCGCATCTCGGGAGTTAGACATTCTGGCTTCTATGAATAATAGATTAAACTCTATTAAAATAATAAATGGATATAATATTAGGCAAAGTGATTTGCCTCGTTGTTGACCAAGTCAACACTTATATCTCTCTCGTCTTGGGGACTGGCAGTGGCCGGTCCCCTTTTTTTGTTTGACTATAGCATGTATGTTGTCTAATTCTATCTCCCGACGTATCGTTTCAACATAAAGTCACCTTCAGAAATAGCTTCTCAAAAACAGCAAATATAATTTCATTCTCCTTTCACAATTGTTATAGTATACTTATAATCAGTTATTTAAGTGTGAAAGGAGTATTCTCTGAAGCAACAATAATAATCAGCAGAAAGAACTATTAATATAAGGAGAAGGCAACTTAGTCTAAAGGTGAAGACAACTTAGTCTAAAGGAGAAAGCAACTATCACAAAAGGAATAGAAAAGGCATCTTTGTATCGGATGACCAGCGTCATCCATATAGATGACGGGAGTCAGCCATATAGATGACTAGAGTCATCCATATAGATGAGCCTAGTCATCCAGTCGATAAATCGTCCCTTTTCCCCTGCCAATATCTATCCCTCATCCTTCTGGTTACTATGCTTCATCCCAACATTCATAACAAAGACACCCACTGTTCATTATCAAAACACCCACTATTCACTATCAAGACGCTCATTATTCACTATCCACATCGCCATATTTAAGCTTAGCCATCAATTACCATCTCAAAATTAAGTGATTTTTCCTTTCACACTTAACTCTCTTATTTTCAGTATAATCCACATTCCGTGAAAGGAGATTTATGATTCACCTTATTTTTTTTCTGCAAATTTATCCCCCTAGAATTTGGTGGATTTATAAAAAAGTTATACCTTTACCCTATTAAGAAAACTGCTGGTGCCCCGATAAACATCTATGATTAGTGTTTACCACCTACTCGATTTTATAGGATGGAAGGTACTAAATCGTTCAAAAAGGAGTACTTTTGAACCACGGATGGGGCGAACCGGTAGAGGATGACTACGTAAGTTTCGAAGGAAAGAAGAATTGCGAAGGTAGCTCTGCCTTCCAGTTGATGGGTGATGATACCTGGCGTGTAGCTTATATCCAGTATAGCGATCAGCCTAAGCACTATCGTATCTGCAAGGCAGATAAGTATCTCCGCAATTTCTCAGATCCTGTTGATATCAAGGGCGTAACGGGTCCTCAGCATGGTAGCTTTATGCGAATTACCAAGAAAGAGTATCAGCGACTCCTGAAATGGGACAAGGAATTGAAGGCAAGTCATTGATAGATAAAATAACTTCCCCCGCTGCTCTTGCAATATTTGCTTAAGAGCTGCAGAATGAACTCGGCATTCTCACGTACGTGTTGTTCGTCACCATCATATCCGTTGATGAGAACCACGAGGTGAGTGGTGCCGAGTGTCATTTTTGTACGTTCGTGGTCACTGGTAGGAGTTCCTACACCTCCCCTTTCATCTCTATATACTGGTAAGCCTTCTATATTGATCATTCCTCTTCCAATGCCTTCGTAAGGCTCGCCTTCTTTGCCAACTCCTAAAGTAAGCGTGTCACCTTTGAACTTGTCGGCATCAAAACCACCTATGCTATAGCCATAGGCTATGCTTGCCAGGTTTACCAGATCAACTAAGGTATCTCTCTGATAGAGTTCCTTGCCCTGCAGTATTCTGCGGATAAGGGCTTCAGATGCCGGGCGATAGCGTGAAGGGTCCTTGCCGCAGGCATGATATACCTTTCTTGTTGCAGCAATACCGCTTATCTTCTTGAGCGATTCTGTTGTGAGAGAACTTTTAAACTTTTCTCCGAGCGCATTTATCTCATCCCAAAGTTCCTTGCAGTAAGGTGAGTTCTCAACATAAGCTTCTACGCATGCACCTACAAAAGTAGGACATACGGATTCTATTTCTTGTGAAACGATTATCTTCATGATAGTTTTCTCCTTTTATATAATTAAAAACTCTTGAATAGACAAGGCAAAAATACGAAGAAATACTGTAATATCCAAATTATATGCCTCTTTTTTGTGGAAAGTATCAGGATATCTCTTCTTTTGTTGTTGGAATTTGCTGAAACATAGTAAAGGTTTTAGTCTTGCTGGCATTGAAATGTGCATGTGTGTCCGAACACAAATGCATTTTATGTGCCTATATATAATAAGGAGAAAGATCTGTATTAGAGCTTTGTTGTGTTTATGAATGTTAAATTCGAAAGAAAAATGCAACTTTCTTCTCGGAAAATTTGGTGGAATGGAAAATAGTTAGTACTTTTGCACTCGCTTTTGAGAAATC
>ERZ791809.110-NODE-110-length-72114-cov-8.822770_pt1 | contig 72114 bp, 63 predicted proteins | sample MGYA00509946_ERZ791809 | MGnify/ENA primary metagenome ERZ791809 (study PRJEB30046, sample SAMN00791993) | human gut metagenome | study: EMG produced TPA metagenomics assembly of the A metagenome-wide association study of gut microbiota in type 2...
GTATCAAAAATTCGGGCGTTTGTATAGGCTTTTTTGAGAAACTCCGAACTTTCTTTCCATTTTGTCACCTGAAATGTGGTCTGTGCAACTGCAAAAAGGGGTTTTTGCGGGTCCGAGGGGCCTTTCCAGGCCGCAAGCTCCTCCAAATCGGCAAAAACGAACACCTCTCCGCGGGTGTGCCCCACGATGCCCTGGACCTCCGGGTGGGTCTTATCGCCCGCCACCAGCAGCACGGCACCCTCTTTTTCGGCCTGTGCGGCAATGCGCTGGATCTTCTGCACAAAGGGGCAGGTGGCATCGTGGTACGCGGTGCCGCGCGCCTCCAGCTCGTCGTACACGCTGCGGGGCACCCCGTGGCTGCGGATGACCACCTCATAGCCATCCGGCACCTGAGGCACGCTGTCGGCCACAAAGGCCCCCTTTGCCTGCATGTCGGCCACAGCCTGCGGGTTGTGGATCAGCGGGCCGAGGGTGGCCACCCTGCGCCCTTCGGCCAGCAGGCCGTAGGTCAGCTCCACGGCACGGTTCACGCCAAAGCAGAACCCCGCAGTCTTTGCAACTTTGATCTCCATTACGTTCTCCTCACCGTCCCATCTTCTCCCACGCATCCAGCAGGGCCTGCTTGTTGGCACGCAGCTTTTTCGTGTCGCGGCGGCCCTCCATGGCAAACTGGGCGGCGGGCATGGGTTCACCGTAGATCACCCGCACCTTGCAGAACAGGTGCATTTTCCCGTCCGGGGTGTCGTACAGGATGCGGCAGGGCACCACGTCCACCCCGGCCTCTGCTGCGATCACGAACAGGCCGCTCTTGGGCGGCAGCAGTTTTCCTTCTTTTTCGCGGGTGCCCTCCGGGAAGATGAGCAGCGTGCGTCCGTTTTTGCAGGCCTCCACGGTCTGGGCGATGACCGCCACCTCGTCCTTGGTGCCCCGGACGCAGACGCCGCCGCAGCAGCGGAAGAACCAGCTCAGGAAGACGTTGATCTCAAACAGTTCCTTTTTGGCGAATACGACCATCCTCCTGCCCCAGCGCGTGACCGCGATGAACACCGGGTCGATGGCGGACACATGGGTGGGTGCCAGGATATAGCCCTTGGTCTGCACCTTTTTCAGGTTTTCGCGCCCTTCCACCCGGATGCGGAAGCCAAGGTGCCACAGCAGCCATGCAAAGGGCAGCAGAATATAATATAACATCATATCGTCGTCAGTTTTTCACTTTCTCCGCAATGATCTTCTTCATAGCGGCAAGGCTCTGCTCGAAGTCCAGCTCCGAGGTGTCCAGCAGCACGGCGTCCTCGGCCTGCTTCAGGGGAGCGGCCGCACGGTGGGTGTCCTGATAGTCCCGCTGCTTCACGTCGGCCAGAACTTCCTCATACGGGGTGTTGACGCCCTTTTCCTGATACTCTTTCCAGCGGCGGGCAGCGCGGGCCTCCGGGCTGGCGGTGAGGAAAATTTTGACAGTGGCATCCGGCAGCACCACGGTACCGATGTCGCGGCCGTCCATCAGCACATCCTGCTTTTTGGCCATGTCCCGCTGCATGCCCAGCAGGAAGGCCCGCACGGCCGGGTTTGCGCCCACGGCAGAAGCTGCCATGCCCACCTCTTCGGTGCGGATGGCGGTGCTCACGTCCTCTTCCTTTAAATAAACATGCTGCTCGCCGTCGATGAAAGCAAAGTGCAGCTCGATCTCCGGCAGCAGGGCGTTGACAGCCTCGTTATCCTTGGGGTCCTTGCCCGCACGCAGGGCATACAGGCCGATGGTGCGGAACATGGCACCGGTGTCCACATAGATGTAGCCCATCTCCGCCGCAAGGCGGCGTGCCAGCGTGGATTTGCCTGCCCCGGCAGGCCCGTCGATCGCAACAGATACCATTTTTATCTCTCCTTTTTATTGTAGACTGAACGATTTTGAATGGCCGCCGCGTTCGCTCTGGCCATACTCAGCGGAATTTTAATTTTATTAAGTGTAAACCAGAAAAGTCTGCGGACTTTTCCGGTTTGTTTTTTCGCAGAAAGGGCCGTGACCGGGAGACGGTGGTTTTCCAGTTGCTGCATTTGTCGGTTTCGGCTCCAATCGGTGAAAATGCGTTTGGAGCGCCCCGCAGGGCGCGACAAACGCCAAATCAAAATAAATTTTCCGCTGAAAATAGCCAGAGCGCGAGCGGAGGCTATTTCCAATCGTGTAATTGCATCGTACCGTTACAGGTGATTGGCAAAGCTCTGAGCCGTACAGAAAGCGATCTGCAGGTTGTAGCCGCCGGTGTAGGCGTCCACATCCAGCACCTCGCCTGCAAAGTACAGCCCCAGGGCCTTTTTGCTCTGCATGGTCTTGGGGTCCACCTCCCGCACCGATACGCCGCCGGAGGTGATGACTGCATGGGCCAGGTCGCCCCGGGCGTCGATGGACATCCGCCAGTGCTTGATGAGCTGCACCAGCTCCCGCTTCTGCTCCCGGGTGATCTGGTTGGCCTTGGTGGCCGGGTCGATGCCCCAGCGCGCCACCATGACCGGCTGCATGCTGGAAGGCAGCAGCTTGACCAGCGCGCCCTGGGCCGCATGGTTGGCCAGCAGGGCAAAGTCCCGGGTGATGCGGTCGTAGAGCTGCTCTTCGCTGAGGGCGGGCTTGAGGTCGATCTCCGCGTGATACTTGTGCTTTTTCATGTCGCCCAGGTGGCTGGACGCGCTCAGGGTCAGCGGGCCGCTGATGCCGAAATGGGTGAACAACATCTCGCCCTGCTCGTCAAAGATGGCCTTTCCGTCCTCGAACAGGGTCAGGGTGACGTTTTTCAACGCCAGACCCATCATCTTTTTGCAGTCGGGGTCGTGGCTCACAAGGCTCACGAGACTGGGCACCGGCTCCACGAGAGTGTGCCCGGCCTGCCGGGCCAGCTTGTAGCCGTCACCGGTGGAACCGGTGGTGGGGTAGCTCACGCCGCCGGTGGCCACCAGTACGGCATCTGCCCGGTATTCCCGGCCCGAAGTGCCCCGCACGCCGATGCAGCGCAGGGCCGGGCCGGCCTTTTTCTTTTTGGGATGGCGCGGGTTTTCCGGCACAGCGGGGGCTTCCTCCGCTTCCGGCGGCAGCTCTTCCAGCAGCAGCTTTCTGGCACCGTCGTGCACGAGCTCGGCGTCCTGTGCATACCGCAGCAGGGCCTGCCGGATCTCCTCGGCCTTGTCCGACACCGGGAACACCCGGCGTCCGCGCTCCACCTTCAGCTCCACCCCAAGGCTCTCGAACAGCTCCATGGTCTTTGCGGGCGGGAATGCCCCCAGCGATGAGAACAGAAAGCGCGGGTTCGTGCGCACATGGCGCAAAAACTCTTCCGCCGTGCAGTCGTTGGTCACATTGCAGCGGCCCTTGCCGGTGACCAGGATCTTCTGGGCCGGTTTGTCCATATGCTCCAGCACCGTTACCTGATGCCCCTGCCGCACGGCAGCACCCGCCGCCATCAGGCCTGCCGCACCTGCGCCTACGATCAACACCTTTGCCATCTGTTTTCCTCCCAAAAAGCCTAGTTCTACATTTATATCATACCAGAATCGCCCCGCAAAAGCAATGTGCTGCGGGCAGGCTCAGAGCAGCTCGGCCAGAATGCTGTTCTGCACGATGAGCCCCGCCGGGGTCAGGGCCAGGGTGGTGCCGTCGAAGGCGGCATAGCCGTTTTTGACACAGTTACGGATAAACGCCAGCTGCACCGGGGAAAACTCTTTTCCGTACAGGGCCTTGTACTGCGGCAGCGACAGGCCCTTGCGCAGGCGCAATTGCAGGATCAGGTAATCCTCGGCCCCGCAACCGCCGTCCATCACCGGGGCGGCGTTGTCCTGCAGGAAAGCCGCCGTGTCGGCGGGGTAATAAAACCGCTTGCCGCCCATGCAGGAATGGGCCGCCGGGCCAAGGCCCAGATAGTCGCCGCAGTCCCAGTAGATCAGGTTGTGGCGGCCCTCATAGCCGGGCTTTGCAAAGTTGGAGATCTCGTACTGCCGGTAGCCGTGGTGCTCCAGCTGCTCCACGGCGTAAAGGTAGAAGTCCGCCGCCTCGTCACCGGTGGGCAGGCCCTCCGGGGGCGTGCGGCCAAAGGCGGAATCCGGCTCGATCTTCAGCAGGTAAGCCGAAATATGGGTGGCGCCGCCCTCTTCGATGAGTTCCAGCGTCTCGTCGAACTCTGCCTGCGTATAATGGGGCAGGGCCAGCATGATGTCGCCGCTGATGTTCTCAAACCCAGCCTGCCGGGCTGCTGCAAAGGCTGCCCGGGCCTGCCGGGCCGTGTGGGGGCGGCCCAGCGTGCGCAGCTGAGTGTCCCGGGCCGACTGCACCCCAAAGGAGATGCGGTTGACCCCTGCCTCCCGGAAGCCCCGCAGGCTTTCCTCGGTGACGGTCTCCGGGTTGGCCTCCAGGGTCACCTCAGCCCCGGACACCGGGCAGGCGGCACGGATGAGCCGCCCGACCTGAGCCGGGCTGAGCAGGCTGGGGGTGCCGCCGCCGAAATACACGGTATCGGGCCGCAGGGGTGCGTCCGGCGCAAAGCGTGCCAGCTCCCGCAGCAAAGCGTCCACATAGGCGTCCGGCACGCCCCGCTCCCCGGGGTGGGAGTAGAAATCGCAATACCGGCATTTGGAAAAGCAGTAGGGGATATGCAGATAAAGTCCGAGGGACATAAAACATCACAGCCTTTTTCATGAAACGTTCATTTCTATGCAGTATACTATATTCCGTAGACCGGAGCAAGGGCGGCAAGGCCCCCACAGCCCCGGCGGAACAAGAATGGAGGAACTTCCACATGGATTACAACAATTATGATCGCGGTTATGCAGAGCCCGCCATGACTTCGGCGGACTATATGTCCCGCACCTACCGCTGGATGGCCTGCGGTCTGCTGGTGACCTTTGCCGCCGCGTTCGTCACGGCTGCCACACCTTTGTTTTATGTGGTCAACTCCCTGTACCTGCTGTTCACCATTGCAGAACTGGCACTGGTGCTCGTGCTGAGCTCCCGCGTGCAGAACATGTCGGTAGGCGCAGCCCGCGGCGTGTTCCTTGTTTATGCACTGCTCAACGGCATGGTGCTGAGCTACTACTTCATTGCGTTCTCGGTGAGCACGCTGGTGCTGGCCTTCCTGGCTACGTCGGTGTACTTTGGCCTGATGGCTGCCTATGGTGCCACCACCCACAAGGACCTGTCCGGCTGGGGTCCCAAGCTGATGATGGCTCTGGTGGCCCTGCTCATCACCGGCTTTGTCGGCCTGCTGTTCGGCATGGGCTTCGGCTCCACGGTGCTGTACAGCGGCATCGGTCTGGTGGTGTTCATGCTGCTGACTGCTTATGACACCCAGAAGCTGAGCCAGCTGTACTCCTACTACGCCGGGGACAGCGAGCTGGCCGAAAAGGCTTCCATCTACGGTGCGTTGACCCTGTACCTGGACTTCATCAACATCTTCCTGTATGTGGTGCGCCTGCTGGGCCTGAACAGCCGCAACAGCCGCAGCTGAACCGGAACCCGTAAACCGCAAAGAGCCTTCCCGCACCGGGAAGGCTCTTTTTTGATGCATAAAACCTGCGCCGCCCTCCCACACTAACCCCAGAAGCGAACCGTTTCCACGGGACAGATAGGAGTAACGCAAGATGGAGCAGATCAAAAAGTTTTTGCACGGCAAGGGCTTTGCGCTGGTGCTGGCAGCCTGTCTGCTGGCCGCGGCAGCCGCCGGGGTGTGGGCGGTGCGCACCGTCCGCGACGAGCTCAGGCAGAACCTGACCGACCTGACAAACCCGAGCAGCACCGCCCGGCAGACCATTCCGGAGCCGGAACCTGACCCCGATGTGGGGCTTGAGGAGGAAGAATTATGGTTGGACCTTCCCGATACGGCCGAGCAGGCCGCCAACAGCGTAGCCGGGGTACCGCAGCCCGTGCCGGGCAGCTCGAGTGCCTCGTCTGGTGCGGCATCTGGCTCTGGTTCGGTGCACGAACCCTCTGCCTTGCGCACCGACTCTGCACCTGCCGCAAGCTCAGCCGCGCCTGCCTCCACGCAGCCGTTCTCTGGCCGGGTGCTCAACGCCTACAGTGGTGACGAGCTGGTCTACAGCAAGACGCTGGGCGACTGGCGCACCCACAACGGTGTGGATTACGCCTGTGCCGAGGGCAGTGAGGTGAGTGCCCCCTGCTCCGGCAAGGTGACCGAGACCGGCACCGACGGCCGGTGGAGCAGCGTGGTCACGCTGGAAGATGCCTCCGGCCGCCTGTGGCGGGTGTGCGGGGTGAACAGCCCCGCCGTGAAACCCGGCGACACCGTGACCGCCGGGCAGAAGCTGGGCACCGTGGGCACCATCAGCTGTGAATGCGCCGAGGAAGCGCACATCCATCTGGAAGTGCTGCAGAACGGCCAGTACCTCGACCCGGCAAAAATCTCCTGAACACAAAAAGCAAGGGGAGCCGCCCGGCATGGGCAGCTCCCCTGTTTTGCATTTATTCTGTTCAGAAGAAAATGTTTTTGCTGTCGTACAGGTACACCTGAACCACCGGTTGTGCCCAGTCGATGGTGAACTTGTCGGTCAGCCTGAAGTTTTCCTTCGCGGAGTTCGTGGTTCCGATCCGCTCATAGGTATAGCGGTCTGCATTGCCGTAGCTGGCCTGTGCGGCTTTCAGCTTGGACATCTCATCGGTAGAAACCGTGCTCTGGCCCTTCCAGATCTGAACGGTCTCGTTATATACGCCATAGCTCGTCACATTGTCTTTGTTCACATCTCCGGGATTGAAGCTGCTCCATTTGCGGTACTCGATGCTGACAGTGCCCATGATCTTTTCCACCGGAACGATCACGACGCCGTTGCCGATGGTGACCTTGGCATCCTCCGGGAGCTGGTAGAACTTCTCGCCCAGCGCTTTCTTCTCGTCCTTGCTCAGGTCGTTCACCGTGACGGTGGGGTTCACAGCCGCTGCCTCGACAGAGCCGGACAGCACTTCTTTCTCGCCCAGACGGTAGCTGACCGTCCAGACCGCAGTTTTTACCACCAGCTCCACCACTGCCTTGCGGGTGCCGTTTTCGCGGATGACTTTCACTTTTTCTGCGCGGACCTTGTACTGTTCCTGATATTCTGCGGGAAGCACGATGGTCGCAGTGTCCATGTACTGCTCACCGGTGACCACCTTGCCGGTACCGGTCACAGGCAGGGTCTGGCCGTTGTAGACAAAGGTCACTTCAACATCCAGCGTATTGTCACAGCCGGTCAGAATGCCGCTGGCTGCAATGGCCAGTGCGGCAGCACCGGCGCACTTCATAAAATTACGACGAGAAATCTGAGACATTGGTTTTTCCTCCTGATCTTCGTGTAGGCGTGTACGCCTAGGTTTGTCTTAGCAAACCAAAGATACCCTACCCGTTCCGCTTTGTCAAGAGGTTCCGCACATGTTAGGAATTGTTAATTTTCAATGTTAACACGTCCAAATTTTTATGGTTTCTCCGAGGTGTCCTTTTCGTCCTTTGCCATCCGCATCAGGCCTGCCACCAGAAATCCCAGATTGGCACCCAGCACAAAGCAGACAAGACCTACCCACATGACCATTCTGATACCCCCTTCTATAATTTTCCACATTTTACCATATTTTCGTTGTCACTTCGCGGCGTTCTGTGTCGAGGACCGGGATCTTCTGGCCGCTTTTTTCTTCTGGACAGCATCTCTTGCAGGGCCTCGCCACAGGGTGCGGCCGCACACCCGGCACACTGCAATGGTATGCCGCTCATCCTCGGGTTTGAACTGCAGCAGATGGCCCAGCGGGGCCAGCCGCTGCCAGCGCACCATGCCGCAGACCGCACAGGTGCTGCGGAGCTCTCCGGGGTCCTCACAGTCCGGTTCCTTCTCCACCTGCCAGTCCGACCACTGGTGCTTTTCCACCCGGACCCAGTGCAGAACATGGCCGTCCTCGGTACACTGCACGGTATAAGCATGCTGTTCCGGTGTACACTTTGCCGGGTCCAGCGTCTCGGTCTGTTCCTCCTGCACGCAGGACGCTTCCTCTTCCACCATGGCCGCCTCCTTCCGCCGGGCCGGGTATTCTCTGCCAATTATACCCCCCCCCGCATATTTTTGTCAAGAGCCAACGTTTTTTCTCCGGCTTGCGCATCCCCGGCCGGACTGCTATACTTTATATGGTAGTAAACTGCAAATAAACCGCCGGGCACCGCCCGCCGGAAAAGGAGTGTTTTGTCATGTCTGTTATGGAGTCTCTGGTCACTCGCCGCACCTACCGCCGCTTTGCGCAGAAGCCCGTGCCGCAGGATGTGGTGGATGACATCGTGGAAGCTGTGCGGCTGTCCTCCTGCGGGGCCAACCGGCAGGCCCTGCGCCTTGTGGTGGTGCAGAGCCCGGAAATGGTGGCCAAAGTGCAGCCGCTGGTCAAGTGGGCGGCCTACCTGCCCCCGGAACAGGGCATGCCCAAGGCCGACGAGACGCCCACCCTGTATGTGGCCGTCCTGCAGGACAGCTCCGCTTCCGGCGACCTTTCCACCGACACCGGCATCGCCCTGGCCAACATGACCCTGGCCGCCTGGGACAAGGAGGTGGGCAGCTGCATCATGGGTGCCATCAACAAGCCCGCCCTCACCGAGCTGCTGGGCATCGAAGAGCCGCTGAAGCTGGCCTGCATGGTGGCCTTTGGCTACCCCACCCACGCTGCCCGGGTGGTGCCCATGACCCCGGAGACCGGGGTAAAATACTACCTGGACGAAAACCGCGACTACTGCGTGCCCAAGCGCAGCAGGGATGAGATCGCCCGCTGGCTGTAACGCCCCGGTAAAAAAGCTGGATTTTCTTGCATATATTCGGATATTCAATGGATTTTTGCATATTTTCAGGAAAATAATTTTTATTTTACGAATTATTATGCACAACTATTGACTTTTCATTTTGTTCAAACTATACTAAGTGCATTGACCGGAACATCGATGATTCGCATCCTTCCGGCGGTTGTAAGATTATACAGTGCATAGAGGAGTGTTTGAATATGAAAAAGATCTCTCGTCGCAGCTTCCTGGCTGCTGCCGCCGTTTCCGCTGCTGCCCTGGCCCTGACCGCCTGCGGTGGTGCTTCTTCCAGCGCAGCTTCTTCTGTAGCCAGCAGCGCAGCTGCTTCCAGCTCTGCTTCTGGCAGCCTGGCCACCGTGGTGGCTGGCAAGCTGACCATGGCCACCAACGCCACCTTCCCTCCCTACGAGATGACCACCGACTCCGGTGATATCGCGGGCATCGACATCGACACCGCCAAGGCCATTGCTGAAAAGCTGGGCCTGGAGCTGCAGGTGGACGACATGGACTTTGACGCCGCACTGCTCAGCGTGCAGCAGGGCAAGGCTGATATGGTCATGGCTGGCGTTACCGTTACCGACGAGCGCAAGGCTGTGATGGACTTCTCCGACAGCTACGCCACCGGCATCCAGTCCATCATCGTGCCCAATGGCTCCGACATTGCTTCTCCCGATGACCTGGCCGGCAAAAAGATCGGCACCCAGCGCGGCACCACCGGCTACATCTACTGCTCCGACGACTTCGGCGATGACGCCGTGGTGGCCTACGACAGCGGCCTGACCGCCGTGCAGGCCCTGAACAACGGCCAGGTGGACGCGGTGGTCATCGACAACGCCCCTGCCAAGGAATATGTGGCCGCCAACCCCGGCCTGAAGGTGCTGGACACCAGCTACGCCGAGGAGGACTACGCCATCGGCCTGGCCAAGGGCTCTGCCCTGGAGGATGCCATCAACGCTGCTCTGGAGGAGCTGAAGGCTGACGGCACTCTGCAGTCCATCGTGGACAAGTACATCACTGCAGAGTAAGCAGCTGCCACGAGTGCAACACCGGGAGGCGGCCCTTTTCAGGGGGCTCCTCCCTTTTTTCGGGGACTTGGGTCCCCATCAACCCACCAACAAGATCCCACAGACAGAAAGCGAGGATGTGAATGGCTGCTCAATACGAACTGCTCAAAGAGCTGCTGAACAGCGGCACGAGCCTGACCTTCGGGCAGGAGGTCTTTTACAAATTTTATCAGGCCTTTCTCCTGAAGGACCGCTGGCTCCAGTACATTGATGGCGTGGGCACCACCCTGCTGGTCACCGCCATTGCATTGGCCCTGGGCGTGGTGCTGGGCAGTGTGGTGGCCATGGTCCGTGTGACCCACGACCAGCAGCGTCCCGGCCACAAGAACCCGGTGCTGGGCTTCTTCAACGCAGTGTGCGAGGTGTACGCCACCATCATCCGTGGCACCCCTATGATGGTGCAGCTGCTCATCATGAGCATGGTCATCTTTTCCAACAGCCGCAACTTTACCATGGTAGGTGCCCTGACCCTGGGCATCAACTCCGGTGCCTATGTGTCCGAGATCATCCGGGGCGGCCTGATGGCCGTGGACCCCGGCCAGATGGAGGCCGGCCGCAGCCTGGGCCTGAACTACATGACCACCATGGTGGTGATCATCATTCCCCAGGCCATCCGTGCGGTGCTGCCTGCCCTGGGCAACGAATTCATCGTTCTGCTGAAGGATACCTCCCTGATCACGGTCATTGGCGGCAAGGAGCTGCTGTACGCCGCACAGGGCATTATGAACCGCACCTACGACGCCATGTTCCCCCTGCTGGGCGTTGCAGCCATTTACCTGGTACTGGTGATGCTGCTTACCTGGCTGCTGGGCAAGTTTGAGAGGAGGCTGGCACAAAGTGACCGCTAACACCCACGAAAAGATCCTGGAAGTCCGTGGCCTGACCAAGACCTACGGCGGCGTGAAGAAAAAGGGCGCAAAGCAGCCCACCCCCACCCTGGACGTGCTCAAGGGCATCGACATCGACATCTACCGCGGCGACGTGGTGTGCCTGATCGGCCCCTCCGGCTGCGGCAAGTCCACCTTTCTGCGGTGCCTGAACCGTTTGGAGATCCCCACCTCCGGCTCCATCAAGTTTGAAGGCGTGGAGGTGGACGATGCCCACATCGACGCTGTGCGCCAGAAGATGGGCATGGTGTTCCAGCACTTCAACCTCTTCCCCCACCTGACGGTGAAAAAGAACCTGGAGTTGGCCCCCAGCCTGCTCAAGCTGAAGGACAAGGAAGCCATTTCCCAGCGCGCCGACGAGCTGCTGGCCCGTGTGGGTCTGGCCGACAAGGCCAACGTCTACCCCAAGAGCCTGTCCGGCGGCCAGCAGCAGCGCATTGCCATTGCCCGCGCTCTGGCCATGGACCCGGACGTGATCCTGTTCGACGAGCCCACCAGCGCCCTGGACCCTGAGATGGTGGGCGAGGTACTGGAGCTGATGAAGGAGCTGGCCCACACCGGCATCACCATGCTGGTGGTCACCCACGAAATGGGCTTTGCCCGCGAGGTGTCCAACCGCGTGATCTTCATCGACGGCGGCCAGATCCAGGAGGACGAGCCCCCGCAGGAGCTGTTCTCCAACCCCAAGCATCCGCGCCTGAAGGCGTTCCTCTCCAAGATGCTGTAACATCAAAATGCAAGGCGGCCGCTGTAGTTTGCAGCGGCCGCCTTTTTGCTGTGCGGGGGAGAGCTTCCGGAAGGACAAACACAAAAGGGGCTGTTCCCCGCGGGAACAGCCCCTTTGTCATTTACCTTCTATCTGCCTGTGGAAAATCGCTTATGCCTTGTCGTTTGCGGCATCGTAACCGAACAGGTAGGTGCCGATCATGGAGCCGAAGAATGCAGCGAACATGCCGATGACGAAGTAGATGAAGCCTTCGCCGATGAACAGCGGGAAGCTCAGGATGCCAACGGGGCCGCCTGCCAGTGCAGCAGCGTTGCCGGCACCTGCGATGCCGCCTGCGATACCGCCTGCCACAACTGCGATGTAGAAGGGCTTCTTGTACTTCAGGTTGACGCCGTAGATGGCAGGCTCGGTGATGGAGAAGATGCCGGTGATGGCAGCGGACATTGCAGTCTCCTTCACGTCGGGGTTCTTAGTGCGCAGGGCAACACCCATGGCAGAACCGGCCTGTGCCCAGTTGGAGGGGCCGGTAACGGCGTTGATGGTGTTGCGGCCGTACATGGCCAGGTTGACCTGACCCAGAGGAACGATGCCCCAGTGCAGACCAAAGACGACCAGGATCTGCCATGCAGCACCCAGAACGATGCCGGTGACAACGGGGCTCAGGTTGTACAGAGCGGTGTAGCCGTTGCCGATGGCAGCCTGCAGAGCGCTGAAGATGGGTCCGAACACCAGGAAGGAAACCGGCACGGTGATGACCAGCTCAACGAGCGGGGTGACAATGTTGCGGGCTGCGGGGTGGATGTGCTTGGTGCAGAAGTGCTCGATGACACTCATGAACCAGATGATGAAGATGATGGGGATGATGGCGGAGCCATAGCCCTGCTTGGGCATGCTCAGCTGGATGCCCAGGAAGCGCAGGCCCTCTTCGCTCTGGATAGCGGCCTGCAGGTTGGAGCTGACCAGGGCCAGCGCCACGGCCGCAGCGATCATCGGGTTGCACTTGAAGCGCTTTGCGGCGCAGTAGGCCATGTAGACGGGCAGGAAGTTGAACACTGCATTATAGATCTCGTTGATCATAATGTAGGTGCCGCTGCTGCTCTGCAGGATGCCGAACTGAGTGCACAGCATCAGCAGGGCGCGGATCATGCCGGCGCCAATCAGGGCGGGCAGGATCGGGGTGAAGATGTTGGTGACCAGGTCGATCAGGGTGTCGATGAACTTGCCCTTCACCTTCATGTCATCCTTCTCCACGATGTCCTCGGCCTGACCGGAAATGCCGGTGATCTCCTGCACGACGTCGAACACCTGAGCCACTTCGTTGCCGATGACGACCTGGAACTGGCCGCCTTTTTCCACCACGTTGATGACGCCCTTCACCTTGCACACGGCGTCCTTATTGGCCTTTGCGTTGTCGCGCAGCTTCAGGCGCAGGCGGGTGGCGCAGTGGGTAAAGGATGCGATGTTCTCCTTGCCGCCGACATTCTCAATAATGCCCTGGGCTACCTGTTTGTGATCCATTTTCTCCTCCTTGTCGTTTCCCGGCAGTTCCAGTGTCAGACGTCCGCGGCTGAGCTCCGCCGCCTGTACGCCCTCCACCTGTCGGACTGCCGTGAGGTCCACGGCACTGGCGTCCTTGACCATCAGGTAACGTTTGTTCCCGCTGGATAATACCCGGCTGACATTCTGCTGTCCGCCGATGCAGGAACAGACGCTTTGTAAAATGCTGGTCTCGTCCATTGGCTGTGGCCTCCTTGGGTGTGTATGCGGTCTTTATCTGATTCCCGTGCACAGGGAAACATTCAAAATTTGAAAAAAAGATCCGGAGCACACTTCAACACGGCAAAACTGCAGCAGCCGCTCCGGCTGTCTGCGCCCGCTGTCCTGAAGTCCGCCCCGGATCTCGCGCCCTTATGGGCTAACGCTCCAGTAAAACGAGCTTTGTAAAACAAGGAACTCTTGATCGTTTATTCTTTTTCGCGCTCATATACGCGCTGGATGTGCATGATCAGGTAGACGATCTCGTCATCGCTGCAATCCCAGCCCCAGGTGTCGCGGAAGTAATCCACGACTTTCAGGACACAGGTGTACACATCCGGGTATTCCCGCATCAGGGTATTGCGGACGCTGCGGGGCACATCGTTGGTCTGCACGCCGCTCTGCAGCCGCTGGAACAGATAGCGCAGATGGGTGGCGAACCGGTTGTAGTTGTAATTGTCCTTATCCAGCTTGATGTGCAGGCTCTCTTCCACGATCTTGTTGACGTCGGAAATGATCTGCATGCTCAGCATCAGGCTGTGGATGTCGCCGCTTTCTGCTTCGGCGTTGATGAAATGCATGGCAATGTTGACCGCCTCGTTGGCGGGCAGGTCCAGCCCTGCCTTATCGTGCAGGATCTGCAGCGCGGCATCGGCCATCTCGGTCTCCTTGGGGTACAGGTGGCGGATGTCGTAGGCGATGGGCATGGTCAGGTCCACGCCGCTTTTGAGCCGCTCCACGGCGAACTGGACGTGGTCGGCCAGCGTGAACGGCAGATTGGGGTTCAGCTGATTTCCCAGCTCGATCTCGGCCTGATCGGCGATATCCGCGCAGGCCATCACGATGGGCTGTGAAAGCTCTGCGATCATGCTCAGGTAGCGGGGATCCACATCGTAGAAGGTGCGCTCCACCTTGGAAAGGTCGGTCAGCTCATAGGGTGTGGGCGGGAACCCGATGCCCTTGCCCAGCACCACCACTTCGTGTCCGGATGCGTCGAGCGCCAGAGCAGCGCTTGTATTGATTTTTTTGATGATCTTCATGCTCTGCGCTCCATTCTTCCGCAAAGGTCCGGAGATGAAAAAAGCCCCGGAACTTATACCGCGACAGCACCCACATATAGAATATATGGGTATTCTCACACCCATGCTCTATGTCTGGTCTGCCGCAAGTATCGCTTCCGAGGAATGTCGCCTTGCTCTGTAAAGCAGTATATCAAAGGCGCTGTTCTTTGTCTACTGTCATTCTTCATAAATTATTCACATGTTTTTTGTCAAAAAAGCGGAACGGCAAATTTTTCACAAAATGCCGTTCCGCTGTCTGTTTTCTATGCTTTTTCAAACAAATGCTGCGGTCACAGGGTGCTGCCGCCGGCCGAGCCGTCCTGCCCCTGCTCTGCCGCATACAGCATCATCAGGTGGTTGGCGCTTTCCTCCAGCTGGCTCTTGGCCTGCCGCAGGGCCGCTTCCTCGGTCTCGTTCATCTTCTCGGGCTTGTCCTTGCGCAGGCAGCGGCGCAGGTTGGCCACATCGGTCTTGATGCGGTTCTTTTCGTCGCGGTCCAGCTCCTTTTTGCACTTGGACAAGGCCTCGTCCACCTTGTAGGCCAGCACCTCGGCCTGGTTGTGCAGCTCCAGCCGCTCCTTGCGGCGGCTGTCCTCGGCCTCGTAGGCCGCGGCATCCGCCATCGCGCGCTGGATCTCGTTTTCGGACAGGTTCGTGCTGCCGGTGATGGTGATGTTCTGCTCCCGGCCGGTGCCCAGATCCTTGGCCGACACCTTGACCACGCCGTTGACGTCGATGTCAAAGGTGACCTCGATCTGCGGCTTGGAGGAGAAACCGCCCCGGATGCCGTTGAGCTTGAACTTGCCCAAGCTCTTGTTGTCGCGGGCAAAGTGGCGCTCGCCCTGCAGCACGTTGATCTCCACGCTGGTCTGCATGGGGCGTGCCGTGGTAAAGATCTGGCTCTTGCGGGTGGGGATCATGCTGTTGCGGGTGATCAGCGGGGTGGCCACGCCGCCCAGCGTCTCAATGGACAGGGTCAGCGGGGTGACATCCATCAGCACCAGACCCTGTGCGGCGGCACCGGTAGCACCAGCCAGCTTGCCGCCGCCCTGCAGCAGACCGCCCTGCACGGCGGCACCCATGGCCACGCACTCGTCCGGGTTCAGGCTGTGGCTGGGCTCGCAGCCCAGCAGCTCCCGCACCTGGCGCTCCACGGCGGGCATGCGGGTGCTGCCGCCCACCAGCAGCACCTTGCCCAGCTGGCTGGCGGAGATCCCGGCATCCCGCAGGGCGTTCTGCACCGGGGTCACGGTACGGGCCAGCAGGTCACCGGTCATCATCTCGAACTGCGGGCGGGACAGCGACAGATCCAGATGGTGGGGGCCGTCCTTGCCCACCGCGATGAAGGGCAGGTTCAGCTGCGCGGAGGGTGCACTGGACAGCTCCTTCTTGGCCTTTTCCGCTTCCTCCTTCAGGCGGCCCATCGCAGCCGGATCGCGGGAGAGGTCGATGCGGTCGGACTTCTTGAACTCGGCCACAGCGTACTCCACGATGCGCTCGTCGAAGTCATCGCCGCCCAGATGGGTGTCGCCGCCGGTGGCCAGCACTGTAAAAGTGCCGTCCTCGATCTCGATGATGGACACGTCAAAGGTGCCGCCGCCCAGATCGTACACCAGGATCTTCTGGGGTGCTTCGTTGTCCAGGCCGTAGGCCACAGCGGCAGCCGTCGGCTCGTTGATGATGCGCAGCACGTTCAGGCCCGCGATGCGTCCGGCGTCCTGGGTGGCCTTGCGCTGGCTGTCGTCGAAGTAGGCGGGCACCGTGATAACGGCCTCGGTCACCGGCTCGCCCAGATAGCTCTCGGCGTCGCGGCGGATCTTGGCCAGGATCATGGCGCTGATCTCCTGCGGGGTCAGGTCCTTGCCGTCAATGTGCACCCGGTAATCGCTGCCCATGTGGCGCTTGATGCTGGTCACGGTGCGGCCGGAGTTGGTGGCGATCTGCCGCTTGGCCGCGCCGCCCACCAGACGCTCACCGTCTTTGGTAAAGGCCACCACGCTGGGGGTGGTGCGCTCGCCCTCTGCGTTGGTGATGACCACAGGCTTGCCGCCTTCCACCACCGCCACACAGGAATTTGTTGTGCCAAGGTCAATGCCGATCACTTTGCTCATATCGTTTTCCTCTCTTTGCGGCGCATCCCGTCCGCCAAAGCATTTTATTCACCTGATTATCTTACCCGATGCCTGTGACCATTTTTTAGTCCAATTGTAAAGAATCTATGTTGTAGGCCGTATTCCGGGGCTTCGGATCGGCCAGTTCCCGCAGCAGCTGTTCCGCTTCTGCCTGCAATTCGGCCGCATCCGGTTCCTTCTCCCGGGCCAGGATGGCAAAGCCCTGGGCGGCCTCTGCCGCCAGTGCCATGGCCTTTTTGGCCGAGACGTAGCGGGTCTCGGCCTGGGCAAGGCGCAGACAGATGCGCGGGGTATACTCGATGTCCGGCATGCCCTGCGCCGTCTGCCGGGCTTTGCGGTAGTACAGCAGGGCCTTGCCCGCTTCGCCCCGGGCAGCGCAGTCCTCGCCCAGCGACAGCATGGCCAGCACCTCGCCGTGGTCGGCGGCGGTGCGCCACATCCGGCGGGCCTCGGTCTTGTTCTGCATCTCGCCCCGGCCCCGGTACAGGCAGTCGGCCAGCAGCGAGAGACCCATGGCATTGCCCTGCTGGGCGGCTTCGTCGTAGTGGTCGGCCGCCATGCGCCAGTCCCCGGCGCGGGCCGCTTCCCGCCCGGCTTCTACTTCTTCGTCTCCCGGCTCCTCCGGGTTGTGGCCCGCGTGGAGCAGGCCGTTGAGCAGGGCCTCATCCAGTGTGGCCGAGTGGCCCCACGGGTCGATGACCACGCCGTCGATGTCCGGCGCATCCAGCACCAGTTCCATGGCGTCCTGCAGGGTGTAGTCCGCCATGGGGCGGGCCGCCGTGCTGCGGTCCACGCAGGCAGCTGCGCTGGAGGTGAACAGCGGCAGCCAGGTACGGTCCTTGTTTTTCAGGGTCCAGAGCGCAAGCCCTCTGGCCTTTTGCTGCGGGACGGGGTTCTCGGCCCAGGGGGCCGGGGTGGGCGGTGTGCCCGGGGCCGTCTGCAGCGGCACCAGAACATGGGTCTCCAGCTCCAGCGCGTAGTTCAGGGCCCCCATCAGGGCCCAGAAGCTCTCTTCGTTCTGCCCGTGATACAGCCGCTCGATGGCCTGCTCGATCGCCGGGCAGCCGGTGCCGCCGGGGCTGTAGCGCACCGGCGTGCGCGGGTGCCGGCTGCTGCCCACCGGGCGGAAGCGCACCCCGCCGTCTGTTCTTCTTGCCATTGTATGTTTCCTGCTTTCCTTCAGTGTCATCTCCTAGTATAGCAGGATTTTCCATCTTTCTCAACGGAAAACCTGCGCTTTGGCTCTGCATCTATCCCGGCAAACGTATGGTTTTTTTGGATCATGTGCGCTATAATAGGTAAAATTCCAGAATACTGGGATCAGAAAAGGAGGAAATAGCCTTGAACAACATGCTTGGCTATCTGAGGGACTACAAGCGCGAAAGCGTGCTTGCCCCCCTGTTCAAGATGCTGGAAGCCACATTTGACCTGTTCGTGCCGCTGGTCATGGCCGATATCGTCAACGTGGGCATTGCCGCCCACGACCTGCACTACATCCTGGTGCGGTGCGGCATCCTGCTTCTGCTGGCCGTCATCGGCCTGACCTGCAGCCTCACGGCGCAGTATTTTTCCGCCAAGGCGGCGGTGGGCTACTCCACTTCCCTGCGGCATGCCCTGTTTGCCCACATCCAGAGCCTGAGCTTTTCGGAGATGGACACCCTGGGCACCAGCACCCTCATCACCCGCATGACCAGCGACATCAACCAGGTGCAGAGCGGCCTGAACCTGTTTTTGCGCCTGTTCCTGCGCAGCCCCTTTGTGGTGATCGGTGCTATGGTCATGGCCTTCACGGTCAACGCGCGGGCCGCCCTGATCTTCGTGGTGGCCATCCCGCTGCTGAGCGTGGTGGTGTTCGGCGTGATGGTCATCACCCGCCCGCTGTACAAGACCGCACAGGTGCGGCTGGACCGTGTGCTGGGCCTGACCCGCGAGAACCTGACCGGTGTGCGCGTGGTGCGTGCCTTTGACAAGGAGCAGGACGAGATCGACCGCTTCGAGAACGCCAACGATCTGCTGACCAGAATGCAGCTCCATGTGGGCCATCTTTCGGCCCTGATGAGCCCGCTGACCTATGTGATCATCAACATTGCCATCGTGGCACTGCTGTATGTGGGCAGCATTGAGATCAATGTGGGCGGCATGGCCTCCGGCGACGTGATCGCGCTGGTGAACTATATGAACCAGATCCTGATCGAGCTGGTCAAGCTGGCCAACCTGATCGTGCAGGTAAGCAAAGCGCTGGCCTGCGCCGGCCGTGTGCAGGCGGTGCTGGACACCAAGTCCGGCATGGACTTTCCCGCCGAGCTGCGCAGTGAGGTGCCCGCCGACAAGGCCGGTGACGCCGTGCGCTTTGACCATGTGAGCCTGACCTATGCCGGGGCCGGCGCACCCAGTCTGTCCGACATCAGCTTTACCGCCAAGCGCGGCCAGACCATCGGCGTCATCGGCGGCACCGGCAGCGGCAAGTCCAGCCTGGTCAACCTGATCCCCCGCTTTTACGACGCCACCGAGGGCACCGTGGAGATCCTGGGCCGCCCGGCCGCGGACTACCCCCGCGAGGCCCTGCGCGGCAAGGTGAATGTGGTCATGCAGAAAGCCCAGCTGTTCGGCGGCACCATCCGCTCCAACCTGCTGTGGGGCAACAAGAATGCCACCGACGCCGAGCTGTGGGCGGCCCTGGAGACCGCACAGGCGGCAGAATTCGTCCAGGCAAAGCCCCTTGGCCTGGACGAGCCCGTGGAACAGGGCGGCCGGAACCTTTCCGGCGGCCAGAAGCAGCGCCTGACCATCGCCCGCGCACTGGTGGGCAGGCCGGACATTCTGATCCTGGACGACAGCGCCAGCGCCCTGGACTACGCCACCGACGCGGCCCTGCGCAAGGCACTGGCCGCTCTGCCCGGCAGCCTGACCGTGTTCATCGTGAGCCAGCGCGCTGCCAGCCTGCAGCACGCCGATCAGATCCTTGTGCTGGACGACGGCAGGCTGGTGGGCCTTGGCACCCATGACCAGCTGCGCCAGAGCTGCCCGGTGTACGAAGAGATCTATGAGAGCCAGTTCAAGAAAGGGGATGTGCAGAAATGAGCGCGAAAGCCAAAGCAAAACTGACCCCGGAACAGCGCAAGGCCACACTGACCCGTGTGCTGCACAAGATCCGCCCCTATTCCCTATTCGTGGTCTGCAGCCTGATCGTGGCCGCCGTGAGTGTGGCCGCACAGCTGTATATCCCCATCCTGTGCGGTGACGCCATCGACCTGATGCTGGGCAAAGGCAATGTGGACTTTGCCGGTGTAGGCCGCATCATCGTGGAGGTGCTGGTGGTGGCCGTGGCGGCCGCCTTTGCCCAGTGGCTGCTGAGCGTGTGCAACAACCGCATCACCTTTTCGGTGAGCCGGGACCTGCGCAACGAGGCCCTGCGCAAGATCCAGACCCTGCCGCTGTCCTACCTCGACAGCCACCCCTCCGGCGACATCGTGAGCCGCATGGTGGCCGATGTGGACACCTTTGCCGACGGCCTGCTGATGGGCTTCACCCAGCTGTTCAGCGGCGTGCTGACCATTCTGGGCACCCTGCTGTTCATGCTGAGTGAGAATGTGGTCATCACGCTGGTGGTGGTGTGCATCACCCCGCTGAGTCTGCTGGTGGCCAGCTTCCTTGCCAAGCGCAGTTACAAGTATTTTCAGGGTCAGAGCAGCGTGCGCGGCGAGCAGACTGCGCTGGTCAACGAGATGATCGAGGGCCAGAAGGTGGTGCAGGCCTTCGGCCACGAGGCCGAGAGCCTGGACGCCTTTGACGAAGTGAACGGCCGGCTGCAGGATGTGAGCCTGAAAGCGATCTTCTTCTCCAGCATGACCAACCCCGCCACCCGCTTTGTGAATAACATCGTGTACGCCGGTGTGGGCCTGGTGGGTGCCCTGTACGCCGTGCGCGGCGGCATCACCATCGGTCAGCTGAGCGTGTTCCTGAACTACGCCAACCAGTACACCAAGCCCTTCAACGAGATCTCCGGCGTGGTCACCGAGCTGCAGAACGCGCTGGCCTGTGCGGCCCGCGTGTTTGAGCTGCTGGACGCCGACGACCAGATCCCGGAAGCCGAGAACGCCGCTGTGCTGCAGCCGGACGGCCATGTGCAGCTGGAGGATGTGTCCTTCCGCTACCTGCCCGACCGCCCGCTGATCGAGGGCCTGAGCCTGGACGTGAAGCCCGGCCAGCGCATCGCCATCGTGGGCCCCACCGGCTGCGGCAAGACCACCCTCATCAACCTGCTCATGCGCTTCTATGACGTGAACAGCGGCAGCATCAAGGTGTCCGGTACAGATATCCGGGACGTGACCCGCGCTTCGCTGCGCGGCAGCTACGGCATGGTGCTGCAGGATACCTGGCTGCGGGCCGGTACGGTGCGGGAGAACATCGCCTACGGCAAGCCGGACGCCACCCTGGACGAGGTGGTGGCTGCCGCCAAGGCCGCCCACGCCGACAGCTTCATCCGCCGCCTGCCGGACGGCTACGACACCGTCATCGCGGAGGACGGCGGCAACATCAGTCAGGGCCAGAAGCAGCTGCTGTGCATCGCCCGCGTGATGCTCTGCCTGCCGCCCATGCTGATCCTGGACGAGGCTACTTCCTCCATCGACACCCGCACCGAGGTGCGCATCCAGAAGGCCTTTGCCCGCATGATGCAGGGCCGCACCAGCTTCATCGTGGCGCACCGCCTGTCCACCATCCGTGAGGCCGACGTCATCCTTGTGATGAAGGACGGCCACATCGTGGAGCAGGGCAACCACGACGAACTGCTGGCCGCAGGCGGCTTCTACGCCAAACTGTACAACAGCCAGTTCGAGGGCGTGGAGACCTGAGCCAAAGCCCCATAAAACCACAAAAATCCCGTCTGAAGCAGTTCAGACGGGATTTTTTCGTGTTTGTCAAGGGCTGCCCACACAGAGCATGTGCGGCAGGGCCTTTTTCTGCCCCTGCGCCGCCTTTTTTGTTGACAAAGCACCGCCTTGCTATTATAATAATGTAGTCAAAATGGCATCATTGCGCGGCTTTGCACCTGCGCGAATCAAGTATAGACAAGGAGAGATTCTCAAATGGCACAAGAGATCAAGATGTCCGCTGCCGGCCTGAAAGCTATGCAGGAGGAACTGGAGTACCTCAAGACCGTGCGCCGCAAGGAGCTGGCCGAGGAGATCAAGGAAGCCCGCAGCCACGGCGACCTGTCGGAAAACAGCGAGTACGACGAGGCCAAGAACACCCAGGGTCTGGTGGAGAACCGCATCACCGAGCTGGAGCAGATGATCAAGAACGCCGTCATCATCGACGAGAGCGAGCTGAGCGTGGACAGCGTGTCTGTGGGCACCCACGTCACCATCCAGATGACCGGCGAGGATGAGACCGAAGAATACGACATCGTGGGCCGCACCGAGGCCGACCCCCTGAACGGCAAGATCAGCGACGAGAGCCCCGTGGGCCACGCGCTGCTGGGCCGCGCTGTGGGCGCCAAGACCGAAGTGCTGCTGCCCACCGGCCACACCGTGGAGTACACCGTGCTGGCCATTACCCACGCACGCAGCTGATAGGAGAAACCATGGAAGAGCAAAAGAAGAACCCCGCACAGGGCCTGTCCGAGAGCGAGCAGGTGCAGGTGCGCCGCCAGAAGCTGGCAGACCTGCAGGCCGCCGGTCATGACCCCTTTACCCTGACCAAGTACCCGCAGGACGCCTACTCGGCCGACCTGAAGGAAGAATTCAAGGACCTGCCCAACGAGACCGACAGCGGCAAGCAGGTTGCTCTGGCCGGCCGCATGATGTCCAAGCGCGTGATGGGCAAGGCCAGCTTTGCCCACCTGCGCGACGACAAGGGCGACATCCAGCTGTATGTCCGCCGCGACGAGCTGGGCGATGAGCCCTACGCCGCCTTCAAGAAGCTGGACGTGGGCGATATCATCGGCGTCAAGGGCGAGGTGTTCCGCACCAAGACCGGCGAGCTGAGCGTGCGCGCCACCGAGCTGACCCTGCTGGCCAAGAGCCTGCGTCCCCTGCCCGAGAAGTTCCACGGCCTGACCGACACCGAGATGCGTTACCGTCAGCGCTACGTGGACCTGATTGCAAACCCCGAGGTGAAGGACACCTTCGTGAAGCGCAGCCAGATCCTGAAGGAGATCCGCGCCTATCTGGACGAGAAAGGCTTTCTGGAGGTGGACACCCCCATCCTGACCCCCTTCGAGATCGGTGCCTCTGCCCGCCCCTTCTACACCCACCACAACAGCCTGAACATGGACATGGTGCTGCGCATCGAGACCGAGCTGTACCTCAAGCGCCTGATCGTGGGCGGCATGGACCGCGTGTACGAGGTTGGCCGCATCTTCCGCAACGAGGGCATGGACCCCAAGCACAACCCGGAGTTCACCAGCATTGAGCTGTATCAGGCCTTCACCGACTTCCACGGCATGATGGATCTGGTGGAGGAGCTGTACAAGCGCCTTGCCCAGAAGATCTGCGGCAGCATGGTCATCCCCTATCAGGGCAAGCAGATCGACATGGGCCACTGGGAGCGCCTGACCATGATCGAGGCCGTGAAGAAGTATTCCGGCGTGGACTTCAACGACTGGCAGACCGACGAGGACGCCATTGCCGCCGCCAAGGAGCACCATGTGGAGCTGCCGGAAGTGCCCACCAAGGGTGCCATTCTGGCCGAGTTCTTCGACGCCTTTGTCGAGGACAAGCTGATCCAGCCCACCTTCATCTACGACTACCCCGTGGAGATCAGCCCCCTGGCCAAGCGCAAGCCGGACGACCCCGCCTTCACCGAGCGCTTTGAGTATTTCATCGACTGCACCGAGTACGGCAACGCCTTCAGCGAGCTGAACGACCCCATCGACCAGAAGGGCCGCTTCGAGCGTCAGGTGGCCGAGCGCAAGGCCATCGAGCCGGACTGCAAGGCCCAGGTGGACTACGACTACGTCAACGCTCTGGAGTACGGCCTGCCCCCCACGGGCGGCCTGGGCTTTGGCGTGGACCGTCTGGTCATGCTGCTGACCGACAGCGCCTCCATCCGCGACGTGCTGCTGTTCCCCACGATGAAGCCGATTGAGCAGTAAACTAGAATGAAGCTATGGGTCGGTGCAATCGCTGCACCAACCCATAAAACAGAACCCGGCAGGTATGTCATCATAAGATGGCATACCTGCCGGGTTTCCTTTTGCCGCTTTTGCGCATTGCAGGCGCCCTCTGTACAAAAAAGTTCGCCGCTCCTTTGTTTTTACTTCAGCAGCAGCGGCAGAAAGCTGGTGCCGTTTTCCGGTGCCTTGCTGTGGAAATAGTCCGCAGCGGTCGCACCGACATCGCTGAGGGTCTTGCGGATCCCGATATTCTTGGGGGTGGAGTGGGCGCTGTGGATCATCAGCGGCACCATCTCACGGGTGTGGTGCGGGTGTCCGATGGTCGGGTCGTTGCCGTGGTCCGCCTGCACGATGAGGATATCGTCCTCGCCCAAGGCGTCGCGGATCTTGCCGATCCATTCGTCCGCCACCCGCAGGCGGTCTGCGTAGGCCGCGACATTCTCCCGGTGGCCGCACAGGTCCGTTTCCTGCACGTTGGTGCAGATGAACGCAGTCTCCTGCTCCTTTACGATCTCCAGGGTGCGCTGCAGCACGCTGGCCGTGTCCACCATGGGGATGCTGGTGCCGTAATTGTTCGTGACAACGTCGGCCACCTTGCCCAGCAGGAACACCGGCAGGCCGCTCTTGCCCAAAATCGTCGGGATCTGCACCTCCGGGTCAACGCCGTAGCCCATGTGGATGCAATGGTAGTCGTTGTTGTAAACACCGCTGGCCGGAGCATTCACGCCGATGTAATCGCCGTGTTCCTCAATGGCATCCAGCAGGTTCTGCAGGTGCACGCCGCGCCCGCCGAAGGTGATGACGCGGGGCACGACCGACACGCTGCGCACCAGATGACCGATCTTGAGCTCTTCCTCAAAATCAAGGTCGTCGATGGCCGCCGTGACGTTGAAGGCCTGACCCGGATCGCATTCCACATTGTCGGCCACGGTGCAGGCCTCGTTGACGATCAGCAGGCGCTTGCCGGATGTTCCGGTGTAATACCGGACATGGTAACCCGCATCCTCCAGCGTCTTTTTGATGAGCTCGATCTTATTGCAGATCGGCTCGCCGAAAGGCTTTGCCGGGCGGGTGCCCATGATCTCCTGATGGCCGAAGAAGGTGTCCGCACCATCGTGCATCAGCTCGGCACGGCCGAACGTTGCATCCGTCGCAAACGGCAGGCCGGGGAACTCCCGCCCCACGATGTTCGCCAGACCAAGGCTTGCCAGATTGGGCAGCTTCAGGTCCGGCGTGCGCTCAAAGATATGCACGCAGGTGTTGGCACCGCAGTCCGCAGGGCGCACCTGCGGCACATCCGGCATTGCGCCCACACCAAAACCATCCAGAACGATTACAACAAACTTTCCCATTGCGAATTATCCTTTCTGTCATTCCCGGACCGGTTCTCCCAGAGCAGAGTACAGGCCCGCCAGCTCCGGCTTGCCGGAGGACAGCCCTTTGACCACTGCCACCCGGCTCCGGGTCACAAAGAACTGTGTCCGGAACGCCATGACCGCCGCAGCCGAGACCGGACAGTTCTGCTGCAGTTCAAAATGATAGTCGATGCTGGAGTCGTCCGGCGGCAGCACCGGCACGACCTTTGCATTTTCCGGCGTCGTGCCCACCAGGGCGTTCTTCATATGGCCGCGGCGGTAATGCCCGCCGCCGTAGCAGTACGCCTTATCGCCCAGATTGTGGCTGACCTCCGAAACATACAGGTAGCCGGGGCGCTCCTCGGCATCCGGGTGGCCGGCATGATACGGTGTCGTTCCGGTCAGGCCGTGTCCCGGTTCCCCGTGGGTGCCGCCTGCCGCCGCGATCATCGGGATGCTGTGGGTGCAGGTGGCACTGGGCGTATTGAGCATCAGGTCCCGGTAGCCGCGGGCGCGCAGCATTTCGGCTGCGGTCTGCACGGTCCGGAGGTTGGGCATGGGCAGGATGTCCTGTGCCGCCTCGTCGTACAAAAAGCAAGGGAAGCTGCACACGCCGCCCACCTCCACATTCGGCATCGCCTCGATCGCACGCACTGCGCTGTCCAGTTCCTGCAATTCAAAGCCGCCGTACTGCCCGGAATACAGCATGTCGCCTTCTCCCAGAACACGGAGCATCAGCTTCTGGTGCAGGCCCAGCTCGGTGCAGACTGCGCTGATCTCGCGGGCTTTTTCCAGCGTGTACACCGTTACGATCACCGGCTTTGCGCGGAGGATCTTTTTCAGGGCCGCCCGGGGGATCTGGACCAGATGCCCTACGTTGCCGAGGGGGATCTGATTTTCCACCATCGTCAGCGCCTCGCGGAAGTCCACGCACACAGCGCCCACATATCCCATGTCGGTCAGCGCACGGGCGATCAGGGGGTTGCGTCCGATCTGCTTGAGCATGAAAAAGTTCTGCACGCCGTTTGCGTCGCCTGCCTGTTTGATGCTGCGGGCATTTTCCAGGATCGTGTCGTAATCCAGCAGATAGGTGTCCGGCAGGATCACGCCATTCTGCTGCCATTCAATGCCCAGACGCACCAACGGCTGGTTGCGCTCCATTACGGTCTTTAAAAACACAGGGCATCTCTCCTTTTCCTCTCGTTTTTTCAGCGGTTCAGTTTTCCTCGACCTGCTCCATGCAGCTGCGCAGGATGCGGATGATGGTGTCCGGGCCGCTGCGCATGGGGTTGATGCGGATCATCCGGTGTTCAATGGTCGGGTCCTGCGCACGGAACGTTCCACTGACACGGTAGATCATGGGGGCAAACTCGTATTTGCTCTCGCTGCCCACCGGATGCGGCGCTGCGCCGAACTTCGGGGCAGCGTCCAGAATTTTTTCGGCGATCTCCTGATCAAACTCCACCAGCAGCACCTTGCTCTGCGCGTTTGCCAGGAACGCCTGCCGCACATGGGGGACCTCGCCGGCGTTCAGGCGGCGGACCAGCTCCTCGTTGACCTCGCTCTGGATGGCGAGCGCCACCGGCGCATAGATCAGGCCGCGCAGGGCCTCCATGGCTTCGTGTCCCTGCACCTGACTGCCGCCGGAATACTGCATCTTGTAGATGCGGTCGATCAGCTCCTTGCTGCCGATCACTGCACCGACGCCCTCCGGACCAAGGATCTTGAAGCAGGAGAAGGTGGACAGGTCGGCCCCCGCCTGGCAGCCGATGGCGTCCACTTTCAGGGCGGCGTAGTTGTCATCGGTCACCACCGGGATGCCCGGCAGCGCAGCCTTGATGGCTGCGATCACGGCCTTGTAGTCGTAGCGGTCCTCCGGCTTCTGCCGGGTCAGCTGCACCAGGGCGCCGCGGATCTCGTCCTTGTGCTGCGCACAGACGGCCTTGAGCTGTTCCAGATCGTTGAAGTCCGCGCGGATGGGTTTCAGCCCCATGGCGTCGATGGTCACCTGCGTCGTCGTATAGATGGGCGAAGTGTGCACCAGAATGGCATCCCCCGGTTTCAGGCAGGCGGTCAGAGCCCAGCGGATCGCGCCCGTGCCGGAGCCGCGCACAAGCAGCGCCGCCGGGGCATCAAAGGTGTCGGCAAAGACCTTTTCCACCTTTACCGTGCAGCGGGGCTTGTTCAGCCCTTTCACCACGCCGAGGTCGCCCAGCGAGAGGACTTCCTCTCCCTGAAAATTGCGGGTCACTGCGTCAATGACCTTGAACTGGAGCTGTTTTGCCTGTTCCAGCGAGATAGAATGCAGGGGATAGGTTTTCATTGTCAATTCCTCGAATCCTTGTTATTTCTGTCCTTTGTAGATGCGCAGTGCATTGCGGTACAGCAGGTTCTCCCATGCGCGGTCCGGCACGCCTGCCTCGCTTGCCAGCGGAGCAAAGGTGTCCAGCAGGTAGCTGTAGCCCACACCGCCCCGGTCTGCAAAGTTGCTGCGGCGGGTGATGTCCATGCTCATGACGATCTGCGTGTCGTACCCTTCCGCACAAAGGCGGCTGAGCCAGTCTGCACGGGAGACATCGGGCTGGTAGTTGCACTTGCCGATGGTGTCGAACGCAATGTTGACCCCCTGATCCAGCAGGCGCTTCATGTAATCCAGATCGGCCGACAGGTCGATGTGGCTCAGCACCACCCGGCTCAGGTCAACGCCAAAGCTCTTGAAGATCTCCAGCTGCTCCAGGCCGCGCGTGCCCAGCGTTGTGTGGGTGCAGATGGGTGCCCCCGTTTCTGCATGGGCGCGGGATGCCGCACGGAACACCTTGGCCTCCGTCTCGGTGATGTCCTTCGAGGTGCCGATCTCGCCGATGACGGTCGCCCGGACACCGGTGCCTTCAATGCCCTCGGTCAGTTCCTTCACCATGATGTCACACAGCTGCTGTTCGGTCAGCGTATAGCACTCCGGCGGGAGAAAGGGCTCCTTGTAGTAGCCCGTCGCGTGGGTGATCTCCACCCCCGCCTGTGCAGCCATTTTCTGCACATAGGCCACGTTCCGGCCCATCCCGCGGTTGGTCTGGTCGATGATGCCGACCACACCGTGTTCCGCCAGCCGCCGGTATTCCGCTGCGGTCGCGTCAAAATCATCCAGCCTGCAGTCGATGTTCTTCTTCGGGCCGGACAGGTCGATCGTCGTATGCTCGTGCGCATACAGAATCTTTTCAGGCAGTTTCAAAAGGATTCGCCTCCTGTATTGTTTCTTAACCAGAGCCGCCTCCCGACGCAGGCCGGGAGGCGCTCATTTTATCCGGGGATCAGGCGGCAGGGGTGTACAGAGACAGCAGGAACAGCACGTTTGCGATCAGGCCGACCAGGATCGCACCCAGAGGACCGACCGCCATAGAGACCAGAGGCTTCTTGCTGCACTTGTTGATGCACCAGAATGCCACGATGATGAACAGACCCGTCGTGGGCATGATCGCCTGAGCAGCCAGGATGCCGCCGATCAGCAGGGCGATGTCGATGACGTAACTCATAGCGGTACGGATGTTGTCGCCGCAGCGCTTGATGCCGGGGAACTTGTCCAGACCCTTTGCGATGACGTTCAGCAGCAGGATCTCCACGCAGATGCAGGCTGCACCGGCGATCAGGGCGATAAAGGGGTTGGGGATCAGCAGACCGATCACAAAGACGAAGGTCATGCCGGCCGGAGCGTAGACGCCGGTGGTGATGGCGGTGGTGGCAACCAGCGGGATAAAGCCGATGGCACGGGCCAGAGCGGTCAGACCTGCGTTGACGCGGTCACCCTCGGCCAGCAGGCCCAGGCTGATGGGGTCACCGGCCATGATGCTCATGCTGGTGCCTGCTGCGATCAGGCCGCCCATGAGGGCCAGAACCGGCATATACTTGCGGATGCGTGCGACCTTGTCGGCAAAGATCTGGGTCAGCATTTCGTTGGAGTTCTGGTCGTTGCCTTCCTTATCCATGGCAGCGAACACCAGCATGATGATCATACCGGCCAGCAGGGCCATACCGTCCTTGTTCAGGCTGATCGTGTGTTCAGCGTCCAGTGCGATCTTGCCGTAGGTCTCAACGATCTGACGGACCAGCAGGGTCACAACGGCGGTGATGATGCCCTTGGCAGCGCCGAACTGCAGGGCAACCGTCACAGCCGGGAAGATGGCGAAGGCCAGCGTGATACCGGCAGAGACCTGGCCCAGGCTGCCCAGGAAGTTGACCGGCAGCAGGTTGAACAGGTCGATGATCACCTGCAGGCCGAACAGCAGGGCCACGCCGTACACAGCGCCGATGACGCCGGAAGCGATCATGCCCTTTTTGGTGTCCGGGCACCAGGTGCCGATGATGTCGGTGGTGAGCAGGATGCAGTGGATCAGGATGATGCTTGCGGCAATGGACGTGGGCAGGCCGTAGCCGATGACCAGACCAAAGCCGATGGCAAAGCTGGTGGCTGCCAGAGCCTTGCGGTCCATGCGCTTTTCCAGATACTCCGGCAGGACCGGGCGCAGGCCGTCGTTGAACACGGCGATGCTCTGGTTTGCCAGGATCGATGCCAACGCACCAACTGCCGCGATGATAACGTAGCGCAGAATGGTTTCCATATGTAATCCTCCTTATTTGACGATCCGGATCAGAAGCCCAGACCCTTGAGAATGATCGGCACGACCTTTTCGATGTGCTGATCCGTAAAGCCGTATGCCTTCTTGCCGGCCTTGACCTGTGCCAGGATCTCGTCCTCGCTCAGCATTTTGCCCGGCATGGACACCGTTGCGCACTGGTTCATGCCCAGCAGGGCAATGGCCATTGCCAGCGCACCGCCGCCGCCCGTCTTGCAGGCGCCGAAGTAGTAATCTGCCTGCCCGGTCTTGACCGCCATTGCCGCCGCAATGTCATCCTTGATCTCCACCGAGGCACGGTCGCCTACAACACCCTTGATGGTGTCATAAACCTTCTGCTTGTCGATCTGGCCGCCTACTACGATTTTCATAAGCTAGCCCTCCTTTCTGATGTGGGTTTTATGCAAATGCTGTCACGATTGTGCCAGCACGACCCCGATGTGCATGGTCAGGAACTTTTGTTCGTCCTCCGGCAGGTCCGGCAGGATCTCCCGCACCAGCGCCTGCGTTGCTTCCAGTGCCTTGGGGAAGGTGGGCTCCTGGCTGGTCTCTTCGTAGACCTCTTCGTCCAGCGGCTCCACCGGCTCTCCGCGGTGGATGCGCCCCAGCGCGGCGCACAGGTGCGTGATCATGGCGGAGGCGTTTTCTTCGGTCAATGTCAGACCGTATTTCTCCTGAAAAAAGCGGATCACGTCCTGTACCTTCCGGCAATCCTCCTCGGACAGCATCCCTGCCTGGTGCAGGATCGTTAATCTCGGTTCAAAATCCATCTCTGACATCTCCCAATGATTTTTTGTTTTGCTTACAGCCAGGTGCCGATCTTGTCGGCCAGCGTCTCAGCCGGTGCTTCGGTTCCAAAAATGTTCCAGACCAGCTCACAGATCTCGCCGCAGCAGCTGTAGGGACTGTAGTAGGACATGGAGTTAGGCTTGAAGCCAACGTTCTGCTTGTTGGTCAGGAACACCACTGCGGTCTTGTTGGTCTTGTTCATGACCACATGGGTGCCGGTAAAGCCTGCGTGGCCAAAGGCGTCGTAGTGGCGGTCGCCGCGGCCCATGAACGAGGAGCCGCGCTCAAAGCCCAGCCCGCGGGACGGCTTGCCGTTCTGCTCGCTGGTGAACTCGTCGATGACTTCCTTCTTGTAAAGGCGGACGCCCTTGTAGATGCCGCCGTTCAGCATGGCCTGGCACAGCACGGCCAGATCTTCCGCGTCGGAGTACAGGCCCGCGTGACCGGCCACGCCGCCGTTTGCCATCCATGCATTGCCGTCGTTGCACTCGCCCTGCAGGGTGTAGTTGCGCCAGCCGGTGAAGGTGCGGAACGCGTCCAGATCGGCGGTGCAGTCGTAGCCAAAGCCCGGGTAGTCGATCTCGTCCACCATGGCATACTCATACGGGTTGCCGAAGGAGGTGGCCGCCACATCCTCGGTGGTAAAGCCGTTGGCCAGCGGCAGATAGGTGGTGCGCTTCAGCCCCAGAGGCTTGTAGATCTCGTTCTTGACGTATTCGTCCATCGAGCGCCCGGTGATCCGCTCCACCAGGAAGCCCAGCATCTGGAAGCCCAGGTCGCTGTACTTTTCCTCGCCGGGGGCGAACATCAGCTCACAGTTGCAGATGTAATCCAGCACCTTGGCCTTGTCCTTCTCGATGTAGAGGAACATCGCCTTCCACTGCGGCAGACCGGAGGTGTGGGTCAGCAGCTGATGCACGGTGACGTTTTCCTTCCCGTTCTTGGCAAACTCCGGAATGTAGCTTGCTACCGTGGCATTCAGGTCGATCTTGCCCTCGCTGTACAGTTTCATGATGGACTGTGTCGTGGCCATGATCTTGGTGCAGGATGCCATGTCGAACATGGTATCCATCTGCATGGGGCGGGGATCGTCCAGCCGCACGCCCATGTCGTTGAGCATTGCGTAGCCGTATGCCTTTTCATACACGATCTTGCCGCCGCGTGCCACCACGATCGTTGCGCCGGGGAAATATCCCTGTCCCATGTAGTTTTCCACAATGTCGTCGATGGCCGTCAGGCGGTCATCGGTCCGGACGGGCATTGCAGACCGGGGGAAGCAGTTCTCCGCCTGCTCCGGGCTGGCACACCCCATAAAGGCAGAGGCAGCTGCCAGTGTGCCAACGGTTTTGCCGGATGCGATCAGGAAGTTGCGCCGAGTGATCTTTTTCATGCGAGATCTCCTTTTCTTTCTGCAAAAAAATCAGACATCCTGTATCGGTTTTCGGGAGAAAATGTTTTATACAATATTTTGTATTTTCATCCCGAAAGAAACATCCGCATATCCTCCATGCAGATGTGACTTCTGTTTGACAGCACCTTTGCTTAGTAGCGCGGAATGATCTGCTTGCGCATCACCTGCTGCTGGATGTGGTCCACACGCTCCACCGACAGGATCTTGCGCACCAGCTGCGCGGTGATGTTATCACTTTTCCGGCAGGCAAGCACGGCCACGGTATCTTTTTCCTGCTCATCCAGCCGGGGCATCGGATAATAGCTCAACCCCTCCGGCAGCATATCGGCGCTCCAGACGCCGGCATCAATGACGCCGCTGTGCAGAAACGGCACCAGTTGACTATAGATGATGGGCACATATTGCACCGGCTTATCGGCAAAACAGAACCGGGTCAGCATCTCCTGGTCCACCGAGGAGGCATCCACGCCCACCTTGCAGTTCTGCCAGTCGCCCTTGAAGTCCGGGCGGACAAAGACCCGATGCTGTTCCACATAGCTCTGCGGGCCAAAGGCCGCGATCAGCTGGATGTCCTTGCCCTCCTGCACATAGTGTTCAAATGCAAGCTGGCTCATGACGCACAGATGAAAGCGCCCTTCTTCCACACAGTTCAGCCGGTAGCCGGAACCGCGCATGAATGCGATCGCACCCGTGACCCCTTTCTGGTTCAGTTCCTCATACAGTCCGCTGGCCAGACCTTCATAGCGCAGGCCATACGGCATAGGCATCACGCAGGTCAGACCCGTATTGCTGCAATACTGCGCCATTGCCACATAGTCGATCTCTGTTGCAATGGTGCCGTTCTGCCCATGGGATTCCAGACGGATCACATGATTCTGTTTCAGGTTGTTCAGCGCGATCTGGATATTTCCCCGTGCCATCTCGCATTGTTCGCTCAGTTCCGTCACCGTGGGGATCCGGTCTCCCGGTTCCAGCCCTGCCAGGATCTGCGCGACCTGCAGCGTTGCCAGACCAGACTTCTGGAGCAGACTTGTGTTCATCATGGTTGCTCTTCCCTTCTCGACCTATCTTTCAATCCGCATCAGGTGGACCGTGGGAAATTCCACAGGAAAGAAGCGTATTTTGGGCATTCCGCCCCTCCTCACAAGAGACAGATCGCTTGCAGATTTATGATAATACAAAATTTCATATATTTCAATATGGAGTCTTGCATAAACTTTTTCCATCGAATTTGTACAACCTGATTTTTTCATCCGCGGCGGCTTTCCGGTCCGTCGGCAGCCTCCCCGGCAGGAACACCATGCGCCGCTTGCCCTTGAGGTCACCCCCGCGTGTGCGGGGAAAAGATCCACCAGCTGCTGCCATGCAGGGGTGCCCGGGGATCACCCCCGCGTGTGCGGGGAAAAGTTCACGTCAGCCCGGGGCAGGTCGGTGGCGTAGGGATCACCCCCGCGTATGCGGGGAAAAGTTTACCTTGTCCAGCTCTACTGCGGTTTCGCCAGGATCACCCCCGCGTATGCGGGGAAAAGCGCCAGCACAAACGCTGACAGGTTCAGCGTCCAGGATCACCCCCGCGTGTGCGGGGAAAAGTTTGATTTGCGGCACCTGATATGTGGTTGATTGGGATCACCCCCGCGTGTGCGGGGAAAAGCCAGACCTTCCCACGCCGGAGAGAAGGTGCATGGGATCACCCCCGCGTGTGCGGGGAAAAGCCTCGTTCAGTAGGTCTTCGTTCGTCATAACGGGGATCACCCCCGCGTGTGCGGGGAAAAGCCCATGTAGTCCAAAATGGAGTTTTCGGCCGGGGGATCACCCCCGCGTATGCGGGGAAAAGCTCTTCATTGGGTTCTTACCCACCTTCCACCCGGGATCACCCCCGCGTGTGCGGGGAAAAGAGAGCGGCAAGCTAAAATCATAGAATCCAATCGGGATCACCCCCGCGTGTGCGGGGAAAAGCAAAAAACGCCACCTTGGGGGGTGGAAAAAGGGGGATCACCCCCGCGTGTGCGGGGAAAAGCTGCATCCGATGCACTTTCCGCACGGTATCAACAGGATCACCCCCGCGTGTGCGGGGAAAAGCGACGCCTTGCAAGCTCGTGTACAGGTTTCCGGGGATCACCCCCGCGTGTGCGGGGAAAAGTTCGCGCAGGATGTCCAGCAGGATTACCAGATAGGATCACCCCCGCGTGTGCGGGGAAAAGCAGTACGAGGGCGAAAACGGCACTCACGCGGAGGGATCACCCCCGCGTGTGCGGGGAAAAGCGGATTCTTAAAGTATATGACTTTGAGTTTGAGGGATCACCCCCGCGTGTGCGGGGAAAAGTGGTCAGTTCGTGCGTTTCGCCGCTGACGGTCGGGATCACCCCCGCGTGTGCGGGGAAAAGTCTGCTGGGTATAGCCTGCGCCCTCTCGGAGCGGGATCACCCCCGCGTGTGCGGGGAAAAGTGCTCTATGAGCCATTGCGTGCTGTCGCTATATGGGATCACCCCCGCGTGTGCGGGGAAAAGTCCGGCAAAATGTCACAAAACCAGCTGAACCAAGGATCACCCCCGCGTGTGCGGGGAAAAGTTGTACTGGATCTTCAGGCCGTGAAGGATTCTGGGATCACCCCCGCGTGTGCGGGGAAAAGTCTGCTTCTGGGCGATAAGCACCGCACGGCGCAGGATCACCCCCGCGTGTGCGGGGAAAAGTGTGGGATAACTTCAAGAACTTCATGGGAGAAGGGATCACCCCCGCGTGTGCGGGGAAAAGACGTCGTAGTGAAAGGGCACAGTTCAAAAGAAGGGATCACCCCCGCGTGTGCGGGGAAAAGGCGCGAACGCTGATTGTGCAGGACGAACCACAGGGATCACCCCCGCGTGTGCGGGGAAAAGTAGTGCTTCGAGTAGCTCTGTGCATAGGAGTAGGGATCACCCCCGCGTGTGCGGGGAAAAGTTTACTTGCTTTGCTCATCGTTCCACCCTCCCGGGATCACCCCCGCGTGTGCGGGGAAAAGGCGGCGGACGATATCACGTCAACATGAATCAGAGGATCACCCCCGCGTGTGCGGGGAAAAGTGTTAGAATTTTACAACTTCTCAGAGTAGACAAGGATCACCCCCGCGTGTGCGGGGAAAAGGCAATGTGCCCGGCCCCCAGCTGGGTGCCACCAGGATCACCCCCGCGTGTGCGGGGAAAAGGTACCATCCGTATGTGACATATTGCGCGGCCTGGGATCACCCCCGCGTGTGCGGGGAAAAGACTAAAAAGATCCCATAGCATCGGCCATTTCAGTTGCATCCTGTGCCTGTTTCATTCAGTTTTGCATAGAGCCTCTGTGTCAGGCGGCAGTCGGGCAGGGCCCTGTGCTCCACCCTGTCTGCCAGCCCAAAATGCCGTACCAGTGTGAGCAGCTTAAAGTTGGCAACGCCTATCACCTTCCGCCGCGCAAGCGGCAAAAGGTCGATCTTCCGGTTGGTCAGTATCGGCTTCTGGTTTCGCGTACAGGCCGCGCGCAGGAATTCCAGATCAAATTGCAGGTTGTACCCCACCAGAGCATCTTTGCCTACAAATTCCAGAAATGCTTCCAGCGCAGCGGCCGCGTCCATCCCGCCTTCCAGTTCCGACTGTGTGATTCCCGTCAATTGCGTGATCTCCGCAGGCAGCGGAGTTTGCAGGTGCACCAGGGCCGAAAATTCTTCCGTCGGCTGCCCGTCCCGCACCCGGACGGCCCCATACTCCACGATCGAGTCCGTCGCCGCGTGCAGGCCGGTCGTTTCCAGGTCGATTACCGTGTAATCGTTTTTTCCGGGCTTTCGGGCAGTCCGCTGTGCCATTTTTTGTGCCATCTGGTACTTTGCCGCCTTGCTGAACCCCGGTTTCAGGTCCATCGCCTCGGTCTGCGTCTGGGGCAGCGGGCGGCGCATCAGCTTGATGCCGTCAAAATCCACAGCTTCCCAGCTGGTGTTGTGGGTGCGGAACTCCATCCGCTGCTCCCCTGCCGCCGTGTAGACCAGTGTCGCCTGCCCGTTTTTCAGGTTCTGGCAGACACGGTCCCACACTGCATCCCGGACGCGGCTGCTCACATTGCCCACATAAACGCCGGTGTTGATCTCACACAGCCACTTGGACAGGTCGCCGCGCAGGCGGGGCGGGCAGTTGGTCATGGTCAGAACTACGATGGCTCCTCACCCGCTTCCCGGTCAAAGTAATTGATGCCGTTTGACACCGCACCGACCTTGTTATCCCAGAGGTAAACCACATCCGGCTCTTCCGTCTGTTCCTCTTCGGTCAGCAGCAGCCAGCGGATGTCGTGGACCATCCGTTCCAGAATATGATGCTCCACCATAGCATCCCGGACACGGCGGCGCACGACGGCAGGCAGGTCCTCCGGGGCCTGCGCCGCCACCTCAAATGCGATCGGGATGGTTACCTCCGCCTTGTATAGGTCGGCAATGTCGTACACGAAAGAGCACTCATGCCCGACGTGCACGAATCCCAGCCCCGGCGCACACCCCAGCGCCACAATGACCGCATGGGCCAGCCCGTACAGGCAGGCATGCGCAGCAGACAACGCCTGATTGACTGGATCCCCGGATGCAAAATCCTCCGGGCGGTACAGCCGCCCGCTCCACGGCACGCCAGTTTCTTTGGACGCCTTGCGGTAGACGTTCCGCACACGGCTGCCCTCCCGGCCGCGCAGCTGCTGCATCGTCAGATGGGAGACGTCCTCCTCCGGAAAACGCAGCTGATACATTTTGCGCACCACATCCAGATGCTTCCGGTGGTTGCTGACCAGTTCCGCCTGACGGATGAGCATCCGGGAATGGGTGGTCAGCGGGCGGCCGTGGGCATAATAGCGCACGCCGTGCTCCCCGACCCAGACCGCACCCACGCCGGTGTCTCCCATCAGCTCCATGGCACGGTGGGTCACACGGGTGCCGGGGCCGAGCAGCAGCACCGAAATGCCCGCCGCCGGGATCTGAACGATACCCTTTTCATCCGTCACCGTGATGGCACCGTCCTGACGGCCCAGCGTGCAGTGTTCCAGGTACAGAAAGGTCATCCGGTCCCGGACCTGCGGCAGCGCCTGCAGATCAGGGCGGATCATGCCCGGCACATCATCCATGGCTGCTTCCTCCGTGCAGGATGGTCATCAGGCCAAGGCCGTAGGCTTTGCCGCGGCCAATGCCCTGACACAGCATCTCCCGGAACGCTTCCGGGTCGGTCACCTGCAGGATGCCCTCATAGGTCACCGCCAGCAATGTGACCGGCCGCTTTCCGTTCTTCCGGAAGTGACAGGTCTGTTTCCGGGTCACCTGAAAAGCGCCCTCCGTCAGGGCAAAGCCGTGCTTCCCGGCCTGCTCCAGCAGCCACTGTTCCTGCTCCGCTTCCAGATAGCAGGGTTTCAGGGCACCCCGCGCCAGCGGGTCCGCCGGGTCTTTCCGGGTGCGGGTCGGGTTTGCCGTCAGACGGAACTGCCAGCAGCTGCCCGGGGTCACCCGTTCCAGCAGTGGCTCGTAGCGGCGCGTTTCCGGCGCGGCTCCCGTCCCGAACTGTGTACACAGTCCGGTCAGGTCGGGGAGCTCCTCGCTGAGCAGCAGCAGATACAGTTTTCCGTTCAGGCTGTCCAGCCGCCACAGCCTGCGGCGGCGTTCGCCGGAGAACGAGTTTTCCACCGCGCCGTGGAACTTCTGTGGAGAAGTCAGCGCGATCATGGTACTGCGGCGGGTGGGGTCAAGTTCTGCGCGGGACAAATACATTGCATCTCACCTCAATTCTGCAATTCCGCCATGGGGTCGTGCTCCGTCGGTTCCGGCATTTCCGGCCGGTCCAGCCGCCATTCCCGCACCGGTCGGAACCCGTACTGCCGGTGCACCGGGCTGAAGGACACCGGCAGATCCTGCCGGGGCACTGCTGCAGGGTCTGCCGGGTCGGCGTCGGCCACGATGCGCAGCTTCCCTGTTTCCGGTTTTCGTCCCTGCATGGGTTCCGTCCGGAGGACGTCCAGCAGGCTCCCCTGCCGGATGCCCAGACAGAGCGGCAGGGTGGGCGGGCAGGAGCGCCGCCCCAGATACAGCGGGTAGACCGGGTGCCGCAGAGCCGCTTCCAGCTTCCGCAGCAGAGCTTCGTCCTCGCTTTCCAGCCCTGCCAGAAAAACGGCGTCCTGCAGATAGTGGCGGTAGGTCACATAGGAGGTGTCCCGGCTTTTGGCGGTGTGAAAATCCACCAGCAGGCTGCCCTCCTGGTCTGCCCGCACGGCAAAGCGCAGGCCGTTCAGCCGGGCAAGGCCCTCCGTGTCGTCCCGGCGCAGCCCCAGCGCCGCCGCCAACAGGCCGACCACGCCGCTCTTGGTGGGTTCCCGGCCGGTCTTGCGGGTCTCAAACTTGGAGTCCGAACCCCAGGACTGCAGGGGTGCAGCCAGCCGAAGCAATAAGGTCGCCATGGTCACACCTCATTCCCGGACAGCTTCTCCTCTACGGCCTTTTCCAGTACCGCCAGCATGGTGTTCAGCGGCATGGGCTGTGCCAGTTCTTCCAGCCCGGTACCCACCGTAAAGCTCTGCTCCGGTGCCTCTGCAAAGGTATTGTAGAGTTCCTTTGCATACTGTTTCAGCGCCATCTTGGACGGTTCTGCATAGCCTTCTTCGCTCTTGCGCACCGGCTTTTCAAAGGCACCGCAGAGGTTCACCGGCTGGTCCTGCCGCAGGGTGACGTAAACGGCATCCGGCAGAGTGCGGTTGGCAAAGCTGTTCTGCTTGCCGGTGGGCATGGAGCGGATGAACGCCTCACCGAACGCCCGGACCGTCTGTGCCGCCTGCTCTGCGCCCAGCGTGCGCACCAGCTCCAGAACATTGACCGTCGCATAGCGGTACAGGGTGGCAGAGTTGTATTCCACCGTGCCCAGATGCCCGGCACCGGCGTTGTCCTCCGGAGCACAGTCGTCCACGGCGGTGAAATAGTCGAACTCGTTCTGCACAGTGTGGGTGGAGATGCTGTGGGCCACCTGTGCGGCAGCGTCGTAGTTCAGCGACGGGTCATCTGCCACCATGCGGCCAAACAGCGCCATGTCCGCAGAGGGAGCCTCTTTCAAAGCCTCCTTATACCGATTCTTGTCCTTGCAGCCTTCCACCGCCAGCTTTGCCAGCGCCTTTGCCTGTGCATCGCTCAGGAAGAACAATGCTTTGGTGCCATCCTCGTCAGCCTTGATCTTCAGCATCTTAAAGATTTCCTGTGTCAGCTTGAAGGCATCCGCATCCGGAGCAAGGGCTTTGATCTGCTTTGCCACCAGATCCGTGCCCTTCTTGGTGCGGTAACCGGTCTCAACTGCATCGCTCATTTCCCCGGTGAACATCACGCGCATGGCGTGCTTCCACGCCTGCGAGGACACCCGGGCACGGACGGCCCCGCCATAGACAGCGGTCTTGGGGCTGCCGGTGTCGTCGCGGTTGACGCAGCTGGGCGGCACGGTCTGCAGAACATGAAAGTCAACATACAGGCGTTTGGTATCCATCTCAATTCTCCTTTTCGTTCTCTTTGGTTTTCTCCGTGGGGCTCGCATAAAGGTCCCGGCCCCACCGCAAACGGACATTCGGCGCACCGTCCACAAACTGGTATTGATACAGATCCTCGGCCAGCTGCGGATAATCCAGCGGGATCCCTTCCCGCCGCAGCAGCTGGATCATCCCGCGCAGGTGGTGCGAGACTTCCGGCATGGAATCCGCCGTTGCCAGCGCATTGAACCGCCGGAGCACGCTGCTCTCGGTCCAGTCCTGCCCGGCAGCCGTTTTTTCGGCCAGCTGCCGCACTGCACCGCCCAGTGTTCTGCCCGGCTGGTTCATGGAAACACCGGCTTCCCCCTGCTGATGCAGGGCAAACAGGGTCAACGCCGTATAGACGGCCCATTCCGCCTTTGACGGGCCATTGCTGCCCTGCAGCTGCTCCGGCATGTCGGCCAGCAGAGCGCCCCACAACGCAGGCAGGTCTCCGGGCTGACGCCCCACGCCCCGGCGCAGCTCGGCAAGCTCGGCCCGTCTCTGCGGCTCCGGCAGAACTTGCAGCCGACGCAGCTGCTGTGTCACGCAGGCTTTCACCTCATTGGTTTTCATTCTGTCCCTCCTTCATCCTGTTTCGGGTACAGCTTCCGCAAATCATACAGAAAGCTGTTGTAGGCCTTGGGCGCTGTATACAGATAACTCTTTTCCCGATTCTTTTTATCCGGAATGCGATGCCCGATGAATGCAGCGGTCCCCGCCTGCTCCACCATCTGTCTGCCCAATTCTGCCGCAAGCCGGTATGCCTGCTCCTGCCACTCGACCGCCTTCTCGACCGGTTCATCCGTCTCCGGGTCAATGCCTTGCAGCCACCGCCGGAACGGCTGATCGACCGCAAAATAGAACTGCGCGCGGGCGGCTTCGGCACCGGTGTCGTTCTTGTCCCCTGCCGCAAGGGCCAGGTTTTGTGCCAGACGACCCACGATCCGTGCAGCCTGCTCACAGTTGTTCACCTCATCGTCAACACAGATCTGCCATGTACGGCCCAATTCATTTAGCAGTTCAAGATTCATCGAAAGCGCATCTGTGTAACAATCTTTCATGGAGGCACTTTGCGCTCCGTATTCCACCCCAACTGCACAAACCTGTAGAATTTCTTTTCTGCTCAGCAATTTCCGGCCCTGCAAATAGGTATTCCACCAGATCACGCCGGGTTTATGGCCGCCCCTATCACTGATAGCGGAAAACTCCCGCCAGAGCTGTTTTCCCATCTCATGTTTCCGCGGATCGTAATACACCAGCCCTGTCTTTTTGTCCTCTTTTTTATTCCAGAGCGTCATCGGTTCTGCAAATGCATTCGTGGAATCAAAGAAGTCTCCTCCCAAGACCGTATAGCCCACAACTTTGTTTTCCTTCCGCTCCAAAAGGGCCCTTCGGAACTGCATCGTCATCAGCTCCGCAAAGTTATCCGGGCATGCCACCTCAGTTCGTTCGCCGCTTCTTGCATCCTCAAGCTCCCAACACGGAACATCCGGTTCCCAGAGCTCTCCGCCATCTTGCAGGAACATCAGGTTCCGCATCAGTGTTTCAAACAGATTGCTGCCTTTTACATAGATCACACCGATCCGGCCGAGCCACCCCGGCCCCATCGACGGCAGCGGCCGGTCTTTTGCCTTTTTCTTAGCCGCCGCATCGTCATAATTGTTTAAAGACACAAGCCATCGTGCAGCCTTCGGGTAGTCCATGCTTTCCTTTCCTGTTCCCGCACAGGCAGAAAATAGGCTGCTTTTATTCTCGCTTTCAAACACTTCTCCGTTCAGCTTTTTCGCTCCGAATGGACTGCCGATTTTCGCTTCCGGCACCTGCCAGAAGGGGCGCTCCGGGTGGAACAGCCAGAAGCGGTCCTGCCATTTGTCCAGATAATCCCGGATCGGCTGTTCCGGGAAGTGCCCCAACTGCCACAATTCGCCCCAGCGCTGCAGAGCATCCCGGGGTTCTTCAAACGGTGCCGGTACACCGTTCCCATCCACGCGGGAGAACACCGTGTGCAGCACCGCCAGCAGCAGCCGCAGCATGGCGGCGTCCTGTGTGGGCATCTCGCCCGCAAGGTCCACATACGCGTGTGCATGGAGCAGTGCGTCGGTCAGCGAGACTTCCTGCACAGTGCAGTCCTGTGTCCGCACCCGGACCCACCGTTCCTGCAGCAGGTTAAACTCCATCGTCTCCATCCTCATCCTCCTTCTGATAGGTCAGGCCGTTCTCACGGTCGTAGTGCAGCACCTGCCCGGCAAGGTGTGCCGTGCGGCGCTCGTCCAGCAGCAGGACCAGTTCCCCGCGCAGCAGCGGGGACAGCCGCCATGCCGCAAAATGCTTCCGGGTCTCGGCTTCCAGCGCGTCAATGGTTTGCTGCACGCTCCATCGTTTGCTGAAATACCCCGGCAGACGCAGTCTCTGCCGCGCGATCCGCAAGGCTTCTTCCGGCTGCGGGGGCTGGTCCACCGCTACACAGGGCCCGGCTGCTTCTCCCTCTCCGGGCAGGAAGCGGACATTGCCGCTGCTGTCCTGCATCATGACCAGCACCTCAATGGACGGGTCGCCGTCGCGCACAGCGGCGCGGGCACCGGCGTCGCTGGTCGCCCCGACCTCATTCATCCAGTCGTCCAGCGCATCACCGCATGCTCTCGGCGACGAAATGGCAAAGGCCTTGGCGCTGCGCTGCTTCTTGGCCTGTTCCAGCTCATATGTTCCCCGTGCCGCCGTGCTCTGCGGGTCTGCGGGCAGGCAGTCCGACTCCCAGCCGTAGGTGTCCTGTACCAGCCGGGCGATATCCGCAGGCAGCTGCACTTCCTGCGGCAAGAGCTTCCGGGTACGTCCGAGCAGCCATTCGCCATAGATGGCTGCACTGCCCTCGTCAAATTCCTCGGTCCCGGTGTCCAGCACTGCACAGCGGGCTTCCTGCACCGGCTGCGGACGCGCCCGGCCCGGATGCCGGTGCAGCCGTCCGATGCGCTGCAGCAGCAGGTCCATCGGGCACAGTTCCGTAATCATATAATCGAAATCGATATCCAGTGACTGCTCGAGCACCTGCGTACCCACCACGATCAGCCGGTCGCGCTGCGCCGGGGTCGAGCGCTTGCCGATGCGCTCCATCAGGCGTTGTTCCTTTTCGGCGCGGTCAGGCATCAGGAACTGTGCGTGGAACACAAGCACTTCAAATTCCGGCAGCTCTTCTCGCAGGCGGGCCGCAAGGTCCTGCGCTTTCCGCACCGTGTTGACGATCACGCCTGCACAGCCACCCTCCCGCAGCGCGTTCTGCAGCATTTCCGGCAGATGTTCCTCCGTCAGGGATTCCATCGTCACCCGGCGCGGCGGTGTGTGCAGCGGAATGCCGGTTTGCTGCACCTGTTTTCCATCGGTCCAGGTCAGCAGCGGGTAGCCGCGGCAGGTTTTCCAGGGTGCATCCGGCAGCGTTTTCCGGTTGAGATATGCGGTCACAAGTTCGGTGCGCCGCTTGGCGGGCAGTGTGGCCGAAAGCAGGATCACCGGCACCCGGTACTCTCCCAGCCAGTTCAGTGCCCGGTCCAGATAACAATTCATGTAGGCGTCGTAAGCATGACACTCGTCGATCACCACCACCTTGCCCGCCAGGCCGAGATGCCGCAGCATCACATGTTTTTGCTGCAAGGCCGCCATCAGCAGCTGATCCACCGTGCCAATGACAAAGTTGGCCAGAAGCGCCTGTTTGCTGCCCTGAAACCACTGGTGCACCATCACCCGTTCCTCCGGGTCGTCGGCGTCATCCTCCACCGGCACCGGCTCCTGCTGCAATTTCAAATAGTCTGTATTCAGCTGCGCCATGCCGTGCGCCAGCCGGATGGAGTGTTCCAGCCCATCCGACTGTTTCTGCGCCCAGTCCAGCAGCCGCCCAAAAATGCCGTTGGCGGTGGCCTGGGTCGGCAGACCAAAGAAGATGCCGCCCTCCCCGCAGCGCTGTGCCAGAACCTCCGCTGCTGCCAGCGCGGCCTCGGTTTTGCCCACGCCCATCTGGGCTTCCAGAATAAAAATGCCCGGTTCCTGTGCGTTGTTCACAGCCTCCAGCATAGCCTGCTGCACTTCGTTCGGAAGAAAGCCGAACCGCTCCCGGAACTCCGCCGGGTCCGCCGCGGCCTCCTGCACTTCCCAGGGAAGGGTCGGCGCGAATTTCTGCCATGCCCGTTCCGTGCGGGCCGGATAAAGGCTCTCGTCGCCCAGTTCCTCTACCGGGATCAGCGGGAAATACCGGGGATTGCTGGCGATCCAGTCCGCCATGATGAGCAGGCCGGTCAGAAGGAGTTCCGTCGGGACCGACAGCTCCGGCAGCTCTTTCACGTCAGAAAATCCGCTTTCCTGCAGGGCATAATCGAACAGTTCCTGCCAGCAGCTCCACCAGAATGTTTTCCGTCCTTTGGACCAGTAGTTCGTTTCGTACACTCCATCCTCCAGCTGGTCCAGAACATTATTTGCCTCCTGCGGCTTGCCGTGGTGTGCCCCCACGATCGAGGCCAGTCCTTCCGGGCAGCCCAGTTTCCGCAGGATCACCTCCCCGGCCAGCGCATGGTGGGAAAATTTCTTTTCCTGCTCGTTCCAGCGGAGCTCGGTATCCTCCTCCAACCGCTGTTTTGCCTCCGGCAGCAGGCTCATGATCGGGCCGGCAAAGGCCAGCGTGATTTTCCCGATATCGTGCACCCACCCCAGAAAAACGACAGTCCGGGTCAGCAGTTCCTCGTCCAGGTCCAGGTTCTGCCGCACACTTTCCGGCAGCCACTGCTGCACCAGAAACCGCATAATGCCTGCTGTGTCCCGCAGATGCATCCAGAGCGGCAGCCACAAACTGCTGTTGTCCGGGTCTGTTTTGCCTGCAAAACGCCGCACCTTGCAGGATCGTTCCGGTCGTTTCATCGTTCCACCTCCAAAGCATCGTTCCCATTGGCAGCCGGTGTTTTTCTGATACGCAAAGAATAGCAGACATGCCATCCTATAAACAGGACTTTCACGTTTTTCAGCGATTTTTACTCTGTTTTTCTTCTGTTACCCCCGCAAATGCGGGGAAAATCCCTCATTGTGCTAAATCATTGGAGCAATCCCGCAAATGCAGGAAGCGGATTATTATGCTATATCATGTTTTCTTTTTATCCGCATCGTCATTATAGCAACTATTCCAGTCATTTTCAACATTTTATTGTATTTTTTGGATATTACGAGGCATGTTTTTATTGATCCGCTCCATTGGCCGGGTCGCGGCAGTTTTCTTCCGACGCAAAAATCCCACCGACTTCCTGCTGCGGAAATCAATGGGATTTTATCAGCATCTCTTCAGTTGAAGGCACCGTTCTGGGCGGCATACACCGCAATGGTGCTCAGCAGGTCCAGTTCCGCTTTCTGGTAGGTCGTGCGGCCGATGTGCAGCTGTTCCAGCACGTCGGCCTCCTTGCGGTGCTGCAGATAGCGCAGCTGCAGCAGATCGGCCCGGATGGGATCCGCTTCCTTGTAATAGGCCATGCTGTCCTCAATGGCCTTTTCCCACCGGCGGTTCACCGGCGACCGCGCCCACTGCCGCCGGCCATAGGCCAGCAGGGCGCTGCGGGTGGCATCACGCTGTTGTTTTGTCATTTCGGCTTTCTCCTTTCTGCAGCGGCCAGGCTGCGCTCATAGCGGTTCTGGGTGTCAAAAAAGCAGGCATCCCGCTCCGACATCGTCATTCCCAGCATCGCCGACAGATTTTCGGCTTCGTTCAGTTTGAACTGGGTCTGCCCCTGCAGTTTGCTGTGCAGCGCGCTCTCGCTGATGTTCAGCGCGCGGGCCACATGCCGCAGCTTGTAGCCGCTGTCGCGGATGTATTCTTCGATCAGTCTGGTATTGGCCATGTTCTCCGCTCCCTTTTTGTCGGTTTCACGTCGTTCAACAATCTTTGGTTGTAGTATAGTCACAAGTTGATTGTCTGTCAACCGATTTTCAAAAATCACGCGAAAAAAGTTGATTTTCGCCCACTTTTCTGGTATACTGCCTCCAGAAGCACCCATTTCACCGCACAACCATTCGTTTTTGAACGGAGGCGTCTATGTCCGAACTTTCCACCCGCGTCCGGCTGCGGCGCGAAGAACTGGGCCTCTCGCAGGAGCAGCTGGCCCAGCGCATGGGCTACCGCTCCAAATCCTCCATCACCAAGCTGGAAAAAGGGGTCAACGACATCCCGCAGGCAAAGCTGGAAGAGCTGGCCGCAGCGCTGGAGACCACCCCGGCCTATCTGCTGGGGCTGGACGTGCCTTGCCCGCCGCCGGGCTTTGAGCCGCTGCCCGCCATGGCCATGGTGCCGCTGGTGGGCTCCATCGCCTGCGGCACCCCCATCACCGCCGAGCAGAACATCGAGCAGTACATCGGCGTTCCGGCGGCATGGCATGCCGACTTTGCACTGACCTGCCACGGCGACAGCATGGCTCCCACCATCTGCGACGGCGACATCGTCTGCATCCGCTGCCAGCCGGAGGTGGAGCAGGGCGAGATCGCCGCGGTGCGTATCGGCGAGGAAGCCACCCTCAAACATTTTCACCGGCAGGGCGACACTGTGATGCTGCTGGCCGACAACGCCGCCGTCTGCCCACCCATGGTCTACACCGGTCCCCAGCTGAACGAGATCCGCATTGAGGGCCGGGCCGTGGGCTTCTGCCGCGGTTTATAACCTATCATATAAGGAGGGTCTGCCATGTTCTTTTCCAAAAAGAAACCGTCTGCCGCCTACGACCCGGCCGTGCAGCGGCCCGCTTTGCGGTGCAGCATCTGCACCGGGGAGCAGGTGGCCGGTTTTGTGCACCCGGACGGCCATTTTGAGGACGTCCAGCTCATCCGCACCCCGCAGGAACTGGCGGCCTTCCGCACCCGGTACGGCATCCCGCCGGAGACCGTCATCGAAAAAATCTACTGAACAAGGAGCGTCCTATGCCCACAGCACCCGAAGAGATGACCCTGAAGGTCATTGCCCACATCCACACTGCCTTTCCCACCAAGTTCGGCATCCCGCGGCAGAGCGGGCTGGTGGACAGCCTGCGGGGCGAGGTGATCTTTACCCCGGAATACCGCAGCGCCGACGCCGTGCGCGGGCTGGAGGATTTCAGCCACATCTGGCTGGTGTGGCAGTTCTCCGGCGCGGTGCGGGACAGCTGGTCCCCCACCGTTCGGCCGCCGCGTCTGGGCGGCAATACCCGCATGGGCGTGTTCGCCACCCGGTCCCCCTTCCGGCCCAACCCCTTGGGCCTTTCCAGCGTGAAGCTGGAAGGCATCGAGATGCGCCCGGAGGTGGGCCCCGTCCTGCTGGTGCGCGGGGCTGACCTGATGGACGGCACCCCCATCTATGACATCAAGCCCTATATCCCCTACGCCGACTGTCACCCGGACGCTGCCGAGGGCTTTACCGGCCAGACCCGGCGCCACCTGTTGGAGGTGTCCTGCCCGGAAGAACTCTGGGCCGCCGTGCCGCAGGCCGACCGCGACGCCCTGCGCGGGGTACTGGCCAACGACCCCCGCCCCTCCTACCAGCACGACCCTGCGCGGGTCTACGGCATGGAGTTCGGCGGGCTGGAAGTGCACTTTACTGTAGACGATCCCGTGCTGACCGTGCGGGACATCACCCGCCGCTGAGGAGCCTGCTATGGAACTGCGCAACATCAACACCTTTTTGCACATTGCCGAGCTGCACAGCTTTTCGCGCACAGCGCGGCAGCTGGGCTACTCCCAGTCGGCGGTGTCCTCCCAGATCGCCCAGCTGGAAGCGGAACTGGGTGCCCCCCTGTTCGACCGGGTGGGCAAGACCGTGCGCCTGACCGGTGCCGGTGAGACCTTTCTGGGCTACGCCCGCACTCTGCTGGCCACCGTGGAGCAGGCGCAGGCCGCCCTGCAGCTGCCCCAGCAGATCAGCGGGCGGCTGCGCATCGCGCTGGCCGACTCGGTGTGCAGCACCTTTCTGCCTGACCTGCTCCAGCGGTACCACGCGCAGTTCCCGCAGGTGGAACTGGTGCTCTGCACCGCCACTGACGACGGCATGCTGCAGATGCTGACCACCAATCAGGTAGACCTGGCCTATACGCTGGACCATCCCCTGCTGCAGCCTACGCTGGTGCGGGCCGTGGACGTACCGGAGCCGGTGTGCTTCATCGCGCCCGCCGGGCATCCGCTGGCCGCCCGGGACACCGTGTCGTTGGAAGAGCTGGTGCAGCAGGAATTCCTGCTCACCGAGCGGGGCATGAGCTACCGCGATGCACTGGACCAGTGTCTGGCCGCCCACGGCCTGCAATTGCAGCCCTATCTGGAACTGGGCAGCGCCGCGCTGCTGTGCCAGATGGTGGAGCGGGGCATGGGCCTTTCCTTTTTGCCGGAATACATCGTGCGTGCCGCACTGGCCGCCGGGACACTGGCCCGGCTGAACGTACCGGACTGCCGGGTGGAGATGCACCGGCAGCTGTTCTACCACCGGGACAAATGGCTGACCCCCCAGATGAAGGGATTCATTGCACTGGTGCGGGAAGGTACCGCCCAGCCTGCCGCCCCCACACAAGCCTGAGAGGAGCTTCTCTATGCGCAAACCCAGGATCATCTTTTTTGACATCGACGGCACCCTCATCGACATGGAGAAAAAGCAGGTAACGCCGCTCATGCTGGACACCCTGCATCGTCTGCAGGCAAACGGCATCCGGCTGGCCATCGCCACCGGGCGCTCCCCCATGACGATCCCGCTGTGGGAGTTCCCCGGTGTGCAGTTTGACGTGCTGGTCGCCTTCAACGGTGCCTACTGCTACGATAAGGACCGGGTGCTGTTTGCCAGCCCCATCCCGGCAGAGGACGTGCGCACGCTGCGCCGGAACGCCGCCGCCCTGGGCCGCCCCCTGTGCGTGGCCACCGAGAGCGCCCTTGCCGCCAACGGCAACGAGCAGGATCTAGACGATTATTTTGCCGTGGACAAGATCCCCGTGCCGGTAACGCCCGACTTTGACACCATTGCCTCCGGCACCGTGTACCAGATCATGATGGGCGGCCGGAAGGACGAGTACAGCCGCATCCTGCAGGATGTGCGCGGAGCCAAGATCGCCGCCTGGTGGGACCGGGCCGTGGACATCATCCCCACCGCCGGCGGCAAGGGCAACGGCATCGCGGCCGTGCTGCAGGCCTATGGCATCCCGAAAGCCGACGCCATGGCCTTTGGCGACGGCAACAACGATCTGGAGATGTCCGGGGCCGTGGGCACCTGCGTGGCCATGGCCAACGGCTCTGCCGACCTCAAGGCCGCTGCCACCCACCTCTGCGGCTCCTGCGCCGAGGACGGCATCTACCACTTCTGCGCCGAAAACGGCCTCATCTGAGCATCCATCAACGCAAAAACACCCGCCGGGCCTTCTGCTGTTTTGCAGAAGCCACCCGGCGGGTGTTGTCGTTTCAGTTTTCTAAAGTCAGCAGGAGCTGCCGCCGCACAGGTCGGTCACCTTCTGCACTGCAGCGGTCACCAGATCACCGATGGGCTGTTCCGGCACGCCGACGATGTAGTTGTCGCAATGGTTCACCGGGATCAGCACCCGCTTGGCCCCGCTCTGGCACACCGCAGCGGCCATGGCGGGGGTGATCTCGCCCAGCAGGGCATCCGCGATCACGATGCCGATGGGCCCCACGATGATATCCGCGTGGCGGCAGTTGACCACCACCGCGTTCTCGCCGGTGGCGGTGCGCACCGCGCCTGCCTTGCGCATGGCACTGGCGGCCAGACTGTTGGTGCCCACGGCTGTGAGCTGGGCCTGGGGGCACCGGGCGCTCAGGGCCGCTACCAGCTGTTTGCCCAGGCCGCCGCCCTGCCCGTCAATGACCAGGATCTTCATGGGCAGTTCCTCAGAAGTCGATCTCTTCCAGACGCAGCAGCGCCAGGATGTAGATCTTCACGGCCTCCAGCAGCTTGTCGATGGGAGCCGCCTCGTTGGCACCGTGCATCGGGCCGCCGAACTCCGGCAGGGGCAGGTCCACATGCTCGGGGCCAAAGCTGACCGCGTAGGGGAAGTGGCGGGCATAGGTGCCGCCGCCCATGGTAAAGGGCTTGGCGTCCTCGCCGGTCACCTCGTTGTAGGTGTTGATGCAGGCCTGAATGGCGGGGCTGTCGGCCTCAATGTAGAAGGGCTCGGCAGCGTCCACATCCTGCAGCTGTGCACCGCTGCCCAGAGCTGCGGTGACCTGTGCGGCGAGCTTGTCGCCGTCGGTGCAGGTGGGGAAGCGGCTGTCGATGGTCTGCACCAGACGGCCCTCCTCCATATAAATGCGGCCGCCGATGATGGTCAGCGGGCCGAAGGGGCCGTCGGCGCAGTCGATGCCAAGGCCGGTACCGGCGGTGGAAGCGTGCAGCTTGCGCAGGGCTTCCAGATAGGCGCGCTCGGCGTCGTTGCACAGGCCATTGTCCAGCAGATAGTTCACCACCAGACCAATGGCATTCACGGTGCCTTCCGGCATGGCAGCATGGCCGGCCTTGCCCCAGCCGCGCACCCGCACGCAGCCTTCCCCGGCTGGCTCCAGCGTGATGTTGGGGGCGTTCTTCAGTTTGGTGATGTCGGTGTGCAGCAGAGCGCTGGCACGGTCCGGCACGGCATTGTTGGCCACCCCGCCCTCAAAATCACAGATCACGCCGTTGCACACCGGGCTGACGATCTTGCCGCCGAAGTGGCCCTTCTCGCCGTTGCACACCGGGAACTCGGCATCCGGGGTAAAGCAGAACACCGGGGCCGGGTAATTCTTCAGGTAGTACTCCACGTCCTGCATGTGGGTCTCTTCGTTGTCACCGATCAGGGCACGGATGGGGTAGCGCAGCTCATAGCCCTGCTCCTTGAGGAACTTGAGGGCGTACAGGGCAACCACCATAGGGCCCTTGTCGTCCGAGACGCCGCGGCCCAGCAGCCAGCCGTCCTGGATGCGCATCTTGAAGGGGTCGGCCGTCCAGCCGTTGCCCACCGGCACCACGTCCACATGGCAGATGGTGGCCAGATACTTTTCCGGATCGGCACCGGCCAGCTCTGCGTAGCCCATGTAGTTCTCGCAGTTGCGGGTGGCAAGGCCCATGCCGGCTGCCAGCTCCAGCGTCTTGTCCAGTGCGGCACGGGGGCCCTTGCCGAAGGGTGCGCCCTCTTCCGGGGTGCCCTCCACGCTGTCAATGGCCACCAGCGCGGCAATGTCCTGCAGCAGCTGCTCCTTGTTTTCCGCGATGTACGCGTCGATCTTCTGATTCAGTCCCTGATCCATGATCATCGTTTCCTTTCCGGGCGGGCTGTTGCACGCAGACCGCTGTATTCAAACACATCTTGTCCATTCTAGCACACTCGGGGCAGAAATGCTATGGGCAATTTCCACGACAAAGCGGCGGCAGGTTTGGGCCATCAGCCCACGGCAAACAGACCGCTCAACGCACCCAACAGGCCCGCACTGGCCAGACCCATAATGATCCCGGCCAGCAATACGCCGCCCATGCAGGCCACCAGCACATCCTTGAACTTCATATCCAGGATGGACCCCGCCAGGGTGCCGGTCCAGGCTCCGGTGCCCGGCAGCGGGATGCCCACGAACAGCAGCAGCGCCACCGTCAGGCCGCGGCCCGCCTTGGCCTCCAGTGCACGGCCGCCCTTTTCGCCCTTGTTGATGCAAAAGCGGCAGATGGGCCCGATGAGGGGCTTGTGGTAGCCCCAGATCAAAAACTTCCGGGCAAACAGGTAGATAAAGGGCACCGGGAGCATGTTGCCCAGCACGCACAAAAAGTAGGTGGGCAGTGCCGGAAGCCCCAGACCCAGCCCAATGGGAATGGCTCCGCGCAGCTCCACGATGGGCACCATGGAGATGAAAAACACCAGCAGATAATTCTTGAGCATAGCTTCTCCTTTACAGGTCAATGTCCAGCTCCACCGGGCAGTGGTCCGAGCCGAACACCTCGTTGTGGATCTCGGCGGCGCGGATCTTATCTGCGATGCGCTGCGAGACGATAAAGTAGTCGATGCGCCAGCCCGCATTCTTTTCGCGGGCATGGAAACGGTAGCTCCACCAGCTGTACTTCACCTCATCCGGGTGCACCACCCGGAAGCTGTCGGCAAACCCGGCCGCCAGCAGCTCGGTCATCTTGGCCCGCTCCTGGTCGGTAAAGCCTGCGCTCATCCGGTTGGTCTTTGCGTTCTTGATGTCCATTTCGGTGTGGGCCACGTTCAGGTCGCCGCACAGGATCACCGGCTTTTTCGCGTCCAGCCCCAGCAGGTAGGCGCGGAAGGCGTCCTCCCAGGTCATGCGGTAGTCCAGCCGCTTCAGCCCGTCCTGGCTGTTGGGGGTGTAGCAGTTCACCAGATAAAAGCCCGGGTATTCCAGCGTGAGCACCCGGCCTTCGTGGTCATGCTCCTCCAGCCCGATGCCGGTGGTCACGGCCAGCGGCACCTGCCTGCACCAGCAGGCCGTGCCGGAGTAGCCTTTTTTCTCGGCCGAGTATGTATATTCTGTGTAGCCCTCCGGGGCAAAATCCGCCTGACCGGGCTGCATCTTGGTCTCCTGTACCGAGAAAATATCGGCGTCCAGCGCGGCAAAGCTGTCGGCAAAGCCGTGGGTCAGGCAGGCCCGCAGGCCGTTCACATTCCAGCTGATGAGTTTCATGCAAAGGGTCCTCCCTTTTTGTTTTATGCGTGATACTTGGTTTTCCATACCCCGCTGCGGAAGCGGGTCACAAAGCAGGTCACACGGCAGAGCCAGTCGATGACCATGGCGATCCACACGCCCACGGCCCCCCAGCCCATGCGCACGCACAGCAGGTAGCTGAAGCCCAGCCGCCACACGGCCATGCTGAGGATGGACACGATCATGGTAAATTTCACGTCGTTGGCGGCGCGCAGAGCGTTGGGCAGCACGAAGGACAGCGGCCAGAAAAAGATGGCGCAGCCCGCATGAATGGTCACAAGCTGGATGGCCAGCTCCATGGTGGCACCGGACAGCTCATAGATGCCCACCAGCGGCCGCAAAAACAGCAGAATGGCCCCGTTGAACAGGCCCATGGTCAGGTAAGCCCACAAAGTGAGCTTGCGGGTGTAGTGCACGGCCTGCTCGTAGTCCCGCGCACCGACGCACTGGCCCACCACGGTGATCATGGCAAGGCTCAGGGCTTTGCCGGGGATGACGCCCATGCCGTCCAGATTGTTAGCCACCGCGTTGGCAGCGATCTGCACCGTACCGAACGTGGAGATCATGCTCACCACCAGGATGCGTCCGGCCTCGAACAGGCTGTTCTCAAAGGCGGACGGGATGCCGATGCCCAGGATGCGCCGGGTCATGCCGACGTCCAGCTGCACGGTCCTGGGCACCTGCAGCGCGTGGCCCTTCTGGTAGCACTTGCCCAGAATGAGCACGGCCGCCACCACACGGGACACCACACTGGGCCATGCCACGCCATCCACGCCCATTTTCAGGCCAAAGATGCACACCGCGTTGCCCACGATGTTGATGATGTTCATCAGCACGCTGATCTGCATCGAGATCCGGGAGTTGCCCATGCTGCGGAACAGTGCCGCGCCCGCGTTGTACAGCGCCAGGAACGGGTAGCTGACCGCAATGATCTTGAGGTACAACGTACCGGCATCCAGCACATCGGCGTCAATGGAGCCGTAGAACAGCCGGATCATGGGCCGCGCCAGCACAAAGCACAGCACCCCCACGCCCAGACCCAGGATGCCGCTGAGCAGGATCAGCTGCCCGGCACTCTTGTTGGCGCTCTTCTGCTCCCTTGCGCCCAGGAACTGGCTCACCACAACGGCACCGCCGGTGGCCAGTGCCGAAAACAGCACGATGATCAGGTTGTTGATCATGTCCACCAGACTGACGCCGGAAATGGCGGCCTCGCCGCAGCGGGACACCATCATGGTATCGGCCATGCCCACCGTCACGGCCAGGAACTGCTCCACCAGCAGCGGCCAGGTGAGCTTCAACAATTGTGATTGGGTAAACAGCGGTTTCCGTCCGCCGAACAGCGGCGCTTTTTCCCCGCTGCGTGCCGTTTGCTGCATCATTGAACTCCTCTCCTGCACGGGCCGCATTGCCCGCGCTCTTCCTGCGCGGTGCGCAGGCCCCTCGATTTTACATACGCATTCATCTTAACACACCCGCCCCATGTTGTAAAGAATCGTCTTTGCACGCCCGGCGGGGCTGTCTGCCGCTTGTCTTGGGCTTGTTCGTCAGTTTGCCGGGAACTTTCCATCAAATTTGTGCGTTCCTACAAAAATGCGATTTCCCGTGTGTTTTGTTCAAAAAATTTAAAAATCCTCTTGTATTTTTCCGGCAAACGTGGTATGTTGTATCCAACAAAGGCATTTCGTTGGATACAAACGTACCCATCTTCTTACATCCGGCCTTTGTCCCCTGATTTCTGCTATTTTCTTCATTTACCTTCTTATCATTTACCCTGCCTGCCCCGCAAGGGGCAAGAAAAGCGATGACCCAACCTGCACGGGTCACCGCTTTTTCTTTTTTATCGGATCCTATTGTGCAGCGTCAGCCTTTTGTCTGCGCGGCAAATGCCTGCCGGACGTCACCGGAAAAATAGAGGGTGCCCAGCGCGCACACCGGCCCGGTGCCGCCAAGTTCCATGGCCCGGGCCACACCGGCTTCGATGCTGCCTGCGGCCTCCGCCGGGCAGCCATAGGCCCGGATGTGCTCCGCCAGCGTTTCCGCCGGCATGGCACGGGGCGTGTGGGCCGCCACGGTCACGAACTGCTTTGCCAGCGGAGCCAGCAGCTGCAGCATCTCGTCCACATCCTTGTCGGCCATGATGCTGACCAGGAACACGAACTTCTCACCGGGGAAGCGGTCCTTCAGGCTCTGCACCGTGGCCCGCATGCCGTGGGCGTTGTGGCTGCCGTCCAGCAGGAAGGCCGGGGCATGCCGCAGCAGCTCAAAGCGGCCCGGCCACTGCACGGTCTCCAATCCGGTGCGAATGGCACTTTCCGGCACGTTCCAACCTTTGGCCCGCAGCACCCGCAGGGTGGTGATGGCCACCGCCGCGTTGCGGGGCTGGTAGCTGCCGATGAGGGGCAGGTGCACCCCGTCCAGCCCGTCAAAATCAAAGGTGACTGCGTCCAGATCTCCGCCGTCGATCTGCAATTTGTGGAAATCCACTTCGGTCAGGGGCGCGTTCTGCTCTGCAGCCACCCGCCGGATGACCGCATCGGCCTCCGGGACCCCGCCGTAGCTCACCACCGGGCAGCCCGGCTTGATGATGCCCGCCTTGGCGGCGGCAATATCGGCCAACGTGGGGCCCAGCTCCCTGATGTGGTCCATACCCAGCGCGGTGATCACGGCGCACTCCGGATTCTCGATGACGTTGGTGGAATCCAGCGTGCCGCCCAGCCCCACTTCCAGCACCACGATGTCGCACTGTTTGCGGGCAAAATACAGCACCCCCAGCGCGGTGATGATCTCGAATTCGGTGGGCACATCCGTCATGGCGTCGGCGGCAGGCTGCACCCGCTCCACCAGCTGCACCAGTTCTTCGTCCGGGATCTGCTGCCCGTCCACCTGAATCCGCTCGTTGAACCGGTTGATGAAGGGCGAGGTGAACAGGCCCACCCGGTACCCGGCTGCCTGCAGGCAGGAGGCCAGCATGGCCGCCGTGCTGCCCTTGCCGTTGGTGCCCGCCACATGGACGAACCGGAGCTGTTTGTGGGGGTCGCCCAGCGCGGCCAGCAGAGTGCGGGTGCGGCTCAGGCCGGGTTTGTGCCCGGCCCACTGCACCGCGTGGATGTATTCCATTGCCTGTTCGTAGTTCATAGATACTGCCTCTTTATGATTTTGAATGCCCTCCGCTGTGCTCTGGGCATATTGAGCGGAAATATTATTTTTAAATTTGCAACTCCGGAAAATCTGCGGATTTTCCGAAGTTGCTTTTTCACAGGTGGGGTCGCAGCGGGCAACAGCATTTCCCGTACCGACCCCTTTTCGTGAACAGGTCAATGGGAAACGACCGCAGTCGTTTCCCATTGACAAAAAGAAAATTCATTCCTCTGGCTATGGCGCAGCGCACGCGGAGCCATTTTCAATCGTTCTCGTTTTTATTTCTTTGCCAGCTTCATCAGGCTGCGGTTTTCCAGCAGGATGCGCAGCAGGACGATGTTCACCGCGCTCAGCACCAGCGCATTGGGGATGCGGGCCAGCAGCACGCTCCATGCGTAGCCGTAGAAGATGCGCAGCGCCAGCGAGTTGATCACCATGGAGCCCACAAAGTGGCCCAGCAGCACGCTGATGCTCAGCCGCAGGCCGGTGCGGTAGTCCGGCAGCTTCTGCCAGGCATAGCCCGCCACCAGACCAATGGCCCCGGCACCCAGCGTGATGAGCGGGTTGATGGCATAACCGGCCAGTACGCCGCCGATGATGTCGGCCACCGCACCCACGGCAAAGCCTGCCCCGGGCCCGAACAGCAGTGCGGCCAGCAGCACCGGCAGGCTGCCCAGGTTGAACCGGACAAAGCCGGTGGAGATGCTCAGCACCCGGCTGAACACGATGCTCATGGCCACCAGCAGTGCCAGCATGACCAGTGTGCGGACGGAAGTTCTGGATGGATTGTTCATATCAATTGTCCTCCCCTTTCGGCTGAAAGGAACCAGCAGGGCAGACGCAAAACGCCCTCCCTGCGCGACAAACCGCACAAAGGAGGGCGTGAATCCAACAAATTTCACTTCCGGGCAAGGCGGCAGACCGTCTCGCCTGCACCCAAGTCCATGCAGCAGCGGGATGCAGATCCTGTACCGCGGGTACACCTTCGTCCACAGCACAACTCCCCGTTGATGCGGCACTTAACGCACAGGATCTTACTCTGTTGATGGTTTTATTATAGCCCTTTTTCCCCGCCCCCGCAACCGCAGAAACCGACAGCTTTGCCAAGGCAGCGTTCTTATTTTTGTCTATGCTGCACAGTCGTATGGCTTTCTTCGCCTGCACACCCCTTTTCTTTTGGGGCAGAACGTGGTAAGATGGGCACAAGAGATGTACAAGGGAGCCCCGCTCCCGGAAAGGAACTCATTCCCATGAAATTCAGCGAAATGACTTATACCCGCCCGGACATCGACGCCCTGCTGGCCGATTGCAAAGCTCTGGCCGCCAAGGCCGCAGCTGCCCCGGACGGCGACGCACTGGTGGCCGTGTACTACGAGCAGAGCCGCGCCTTTGCCGACTACACCACCGCCTCCCAGCTGGCCAATATCCACTACACCTGCGACACCCGCGACGCTTCTTGGAAGGCCGAACAGGACTTCTTTGACGCCAACGGCCCCGCCGTGGCCAATGCCCAGGTAGAGATCAGCCGGGCCTTCCTGTCGAACCCCCATGTGGACGCCCTGACGGAGCATTTCGGCACCACCTGTGTGGCCGGCATGAAGAATGCCGTGCTGGGCATGGACGACCGCACCGTGGACCTGCAGAAGGAGTTCAACGCACTGGTCAGCCAGTACCAGCAGGTATACGGCGGCGCGCTGGTGGAGCTGGACGGCAAGCAGCTCACCATTCCCCAGCTGGGCCCCTACAAAGAGGATCTGGACCCTGCCGTGCGCCGTGCCGCTTATGAGGCCGAGGCCGGGTATTTCGACGCCCACCGCGCCGAGCTGGATGAGCTGTACGGCAAGATTGTCAAAAATCTGAACCAGCAGGCCCATGTGCTGGGCTACAAGGACTACAGCGAGCTGTCCTATGTGCGAATGAACCGCATCGGCTACGGTGCCAAGGAGATCAAGGCCTTCCGCGATCAGGTGGCCAACGACGTGGTGCCCCTGCTGCAGAAGGTGATGGCCATGCGCGCCAAGCGCACCGGCATCGAGCACCCCACCTTTACCGACCTGCCCATCATCTTCAAGGACGGTAACCCCAAACCCATCCCCGGCTATCAGGCCCGCATGGATGCCGCCCGCACCATGTACCACGAGCTGAGCCCGGAGACGGCAGAGTTCATCGACTTCATGCAGGACAACGAACTGTTCGACGTGGAGAGCCGCCCCGGCAAGATGTCCGGCGGCTATATGACCAGCCTGCCCAGCTACAAGGCCCCCTTCATCTTCGCCAACTGGAACAACACCTCCGGCGACGTGGACGTGCTGACCCACGAGTGCGGCCATGCCTTCGAGGGCTATGTGGCCGAGCGCGACCCCAACGTGCCCGCCGACCTGGAATGCCCCGGCATGGAGAGCGCCGAGATCCACTCCATGGCCATGGAATTCCTCACCGCTCCCTGGCACCACCTGCTGTTCGGCAAGGACACCGACAAGTATGCCCTGCTCCACGCCGAGGACAGCTTTGTGTTCCTGGCCTACGGGTGCGAAGTGGACGAGTTCCAGCACATCATGTACCAAAACCCGGACCTGACCCCGGACGAGCGCAACGCCGAGTGGCTCAAGCTGGAAAAGAAGTACCGCCCCTGGATCGACTTCGACAACCTGCCCTTCTACGGCCGCGGTGCCGGCTGGCAGCGCCAGCTGCACATCTACGAGTGCCCCTTCTATTATATCGACTACTGCCTGTCCACCATGGCCGCCCTGCAGTTCTTTCTGCTGAGCCTCACCGACCACAAGGACGCCTGGGAGCGCTACCTGAAACTGGTGCGCCGTGCCGGTCTGGCCAGCTACACCGAGCTGCTGGAGACTGCCGGCCTGAAAGTGCCCTTTGAGGACGGCAGCATCAAGGGCATCGCCCAGCAGATGACCGACTGGCTGGAAGCCCATCAGGTATAATTTTCCGCATAAAAGCAATGTCCCGCTGCATTCCGTGCAGCGGGACATTTGCTTTTTATTGTACGGAGCAGGCGGTGGAGTTTACACCTTCTCGATGGTGATGCTCCACTCGCTGGTCATGGCCTCGTCCGGCTCCAGCACCTCGTGCCTGCCTTCCTCGTTCACGCTGTTGGCCCAGCCGTTCCACGGCTCCATGCAGACGAAGTTCTCGGCATCCTGCTGCCACAGCACGCCGTTGCCAAAGGTCTCGTCCGCGTCCACGGTCACCTTGTGGCCGTTGCCCTTGTCGGTGAAGGTCATGGGGAACTGCACGCCGGTCATCAGGCGGATGGTGTTGTCGGCCCCCTCCTTGCGGGTGAGGGTGATCTTTTCCGGGGCGGCGGGCTGCTCGCCCTTGGCGCTCTCAGAGCAGGTGGCACACTTGATGTCAAAGTCCACATTCTCCAGCTTGGAGGCCATGAAGTAGGGGTGATAGCCGAAGCTGAACGGCATATCGGTATTGCCCTCGTTGATGACGGTCAGGCTGATGGTAGCCTTGTTGCCCTCCAGATTATAGTTGAGCAGCAGGGTGAAATCGAAGGGGTAGAGGAACTTGGTCAGCGGGGTGGACTCCAGTGCCAGCGTCACGCCGTCCGGGCCAACGCTGTCCACTTCCCATGCGCACAGGTCGGCAAAGCCGTGGGTCTCCATGGGGTAGGCCTTGCCGTCAAAGATGTGCACGCCGTTATCCGGGTTGCCGCAGCTGGGGAACAGCACCGGCACGCCAAAGCGGGGACGGTTGCACTCCGAGAAATTGGGGCGGCGGGTCCAGACGAATTCCTCGCCGTCCAGCGTAAAGCTGGTGATCATGCCGCCACGCTCGGGGGTGATGGTGAGGGCGGTCTTTGCCTCGGGGTCGGTAATGACGTACTGCTCGTAGCAGGCGCCGTTCTCGGTGATGTACCGGGTGGTGATCTGATTCATAGGTCAGTCCTCCTTAGGTTTCCGGCTCTCGGCCAGCTTTTTAAAATAATAATCAATGCCATAGCGGATGAGGTACTTCACGGCCCAGACGATCACCGCCACAATGGCGGCAAAGATCAGGCCATAGAACACGATCGCAACGAGCATCATTTTCGTCGTCATTGCCATAGAAAACCCTCCTTCGCAATGCACAAAAAGGCTGCCGGGCAGCGCAAACCGCTCAGCAGCCTTTGATCCAGTTACAGGACAACGCCGTCCTTGAAGATGGAGATCTCACGGAAGCCGTGCTTCTCGGCCTTGGTCTGCTCGCCGCTGGCCACACGAATGACCAGATCCAGCAGATCCTTTGCAGCCTCGTCGATGCTCTTCTCGCCGTCAGCGATGACGCCGGTGTTGAAGTCGATCCAGCCGGACTTCTTCTCCGCCAGCGGGGTGTTGGTGGAGATCTTCAGAGTGGGAGCCGGAGCCGAGAACGGGGTGCCGCGTCCGGTGGAGAACAGGATCAGGTGTGCGCCTGCGGCGGTCATGGCCGTGGCCGACACCAGATCGTTGCCGGGGCCGTACAGCATGTTCAGGCCCTTGGTCACCACGGGGTCACCGTAGCCGATGACGTCCATGATGGGTGCAGTGCCGCCCTTCTGGACGCAGCCGCAGCTCTTGTCCTCCAGAGTGGTGATGCCGCCCTGCTTGTTGCCCGGAGAGGGGTTGTCGTAGACCACCTCATTGTGGCTGATGAAGTATTCCTTGAAGCCGTTGATCATGTGCTCAGCCTTGACGAACACTTCCTTGTTGATGCAGCGGTCCATCAGGAAGCCCTCGGCACCGAACATCTCAGGCACCTCGGTCAGCACGGTGGAACCGCCGCGCTGGCCCATCATGTCGGAGAAGCGGCCGATGGTGGGGTTGGCGGTGATGCCGGACAGGCCGTCGGAGCCGCCGCACTTCATGCCGACCACCAGCTCACTCACGGGGATGGGCTCACGCTTGAACTGGCCGGCGTAAGCGGCCAGCTCCTTCAGGATGTCGCGGGCGGCGGTGAACTCGTCGTCCACGTCCTGGCAGGTCAGGAACTTCACGCGGTCGTGGTCATACTCGCCCAGCTCTGCGAGGAACTGCTCATGGGTCAGGTTTTCGCAGCCCAGAGACAGCACCAGAACGGCAGCGGCATTGGGGTGACGGACCAGAGCGGCCAGCAGCTTGCGGGTCTGCGCATGGTCATGACCGGTCTGGCTGCAGCCGAAGGGGTGGGTGAAGGTGTAGAGGCCCTCGATGGTGCCGGTGACGAGGTCCTGATTGTCGGCCACCATCTTCTTGGCGATGTCGTTGACACAGCCGACGGTGGGGATGATCCAGATCTCGTTGCGGATGGCGGCGCGGCCATCCTTGCGGCGGAAGCCCATGAAGGTCTCCGGCTCCACCTTGGGCAGCGGGGCCAGATCCGGGGCGGGGTTGTAGCTGTACTCCACCTCACCGGACAGGTTGGTGTGCACGTTGTGGGTGTGCATCCAGGTACCCGGCTGGGCGTCGGCGGTGGCATGGCCGATGGGGAAGCCGTACTTGATGACGTTCTCACCGTTCTTGATGGACTTGACAGCCATCTTGTGGCCCTGGGGGATGTCCTCCAGAGCAGTCACGGCAAGGCCGTCCACTTCCACCAGCGTGCCCTTGGCAATGGGATGCAGGGCAACGACCACGTTGTCGATGGGGCTGATATGAATTGCCTGCGGCATAGTTGTTCTCCTTATTGACGATCAAAGCACAAAAGGGCTGCTGCCCAAAGCAGCAGCCCTCTTTTGTGCGGGAAAATTATTCTGTCGGATCACAGGCAGCTCTTGTAAGCAGCCTCGGCGCCCTCGGTGCGGATCTTCTCCAGATCGGCCAGAACAGCGGCTTCCAGGCCGGAGATCTGGGTCAGATCCTGATCCCACATCTGGGTGTTGGTCAGCACAGCGTGCACCAGCTGGGCTGCGGTGTCGTCCTTGTGTGCATAGTAGAAGTCCAGAGCCCATGCGTCATCCTGGATCTTGTAGGTGTTGCCCGCCGGGCGCTTGCAGATGAGACCGTCAGCAGTGCGCTCCTGAATGTCGTTGGAGTAGAAAGCGATGTAAGCAGCCAGAGACATGGTCAGGCACTTGGGCAGCTTCTTCTGCTCCTCGATATAAGCCAGGAAGGAAGGCATGTTGCGGGCCTTCCACTTGGAGGTGGAGTTCAGGGAGATGCTCATCAGCTCGTGGTTGACGAAGGGGTTGTTGAAGCGGTCCTCAACAGCGGAAGCAAACTCTTCCAGATCCTTCTTGTCCAGCGGCAGGGTGGGGATGATCTCCTCGTGCAGCATCTTGTTCATGAAGCCGCGGACGGTGTCGTTGTGCATGCAGTCACGCACGATGTCAAAACCGGCCAGATATGCGCCCAGAACGAAACCGGTGTGGGCACCGTTCAGGATGCGGACCTTGCGCTTCTTGTAGGGGGTGACATCGGGCACGACCATGACGTTGACGCCGGCCTTCTTGAACGGCAGCTTGTCCTCCAGACCTGCGGGGCCCTCGATGACCCAGACGCCGAACACTTCGCCGACGTCCAGCACGGTATCATGGTAGCCGTTGGCCTCTTCCAGCGCAGCCAGCTCCTTCGGGTCACGGATGCGGCCCGGAACGATGCGGTCCACCAGGGTGGAGCAGAAGGTATTGGCGTTGTTCATCCAGTCGATGAAGGCAGCGTCCAGGTTCCAGTCCTTGGCGTAGTTGTTGCAGCACTTCTGCAGCTCCTTGCCGTTGTTGTCGATCAGCTCGCAGCTCAGGATGACCAGGCCCTTGTCGGCAGCGCCGTTGAAGGCCTTGTAGCGCTCATACAGCACACGGGTCAGCTTTGCAGGGAAGCTGTTGGGGGGCACCTGGTCGAACGCGCTGTCGCCCTGGGTGTAAGCAATGCCGGCCTCGGTGGTGTTGGATACAACGGTCTCCAGCTCTTCGGAGCGGGCCAGAGCCAGCACTTCGTCCCACTTGCCGTCCACATAGGGGCACACACAGTCGGACACGCAGGAGATCACGCGCTTGGCATCGACCTTCTGGCCCTTCTCGCTGCCGCGCAGGTACAGGGTGTACAGGCCCTCCTGCTCGTTGATCCAGTCTGCCATCTGGGGGAAGTTGCCGATGGGCTGCACCAGCTTGACCTTGCCGTTGTAGCCAGCCTTCTCATTGGCGATATCATAGAAATAATCCACGAAAGCACGCAGGAAGTTGCCTTCGCCGAACTGCATGACCTTGACGGGGGCATCCTTGAGGATGTAGCCGTTGTAGCCAGTCTCAGCCAGAACCTTGTAGTTCAAAGTTTCCATCTCTGTGTTCTCCTTTTTGCATCGTCGCTTAGCATATCATGCAGGGGTCCACACGCCCCTGTCTCATACCCCTATTTTATGCTGTTGTATACAAATAAGTCAAGTGGTTTGTGCATCTTTTTTAGAGCAAAAAGGGCGGTTTTGCGTATTTCCAGCGGATTTCACAATTCCTCAGGATAAATTTTGGCACTTTTTCAGTTGTATACAACTTCATTTTTCGGTATACTAGGGACAAGGCAGCCTGTCACAGCTGACAGGCGCACCGATGCATATAGGTTTGTCTATTATTTCACAAACAATCGTTCATTCACCGATCAAAAAAGGAGTTAACGACCCATGAAAGCATTTATGGATAAGGACTTCATGCTCCAGTCTGCCACCGCGCAGCACCTGTACCACGACTACGCAGCCGGCATGCCCATCTGCGACTACCACTGCCACATCCCGCCCCGCGAGATCTACGAGAACCGCCGCTTCGACAACATCGCTCAGGTGTGGCTGGGCGGCCGCAACCCGGACGGCAGCTACTTCGGCGATCATTATAAGTGGCGCGTGATGCGTTCCAACGGCGTGCCCGAAGAGTACATCACCGGCGACAAGCCCGACCGCGAGCGTTTCCAGAAGTTTGCCGAGGCCCTGCCCATGGCCATCGGCAACCCGATGTACCACTGGACCAACCTGGAGCTGCACACCTTCTTTGGTTACGACGGCGTGCTGAATGGCGACACCGCCGAGGAAGTGTGGAACCTGTGCAACGACAAGCTGCAGCACGACCCCAAGCTGACCGTGCGCGGCCTGATCGAGCAGAGCAACGTGGCCTTCATCGGCACCACCGATGACCCCATCGACGACCTGTACTGGCACAAGAAGATCAAGGAAGATCCCACCATCAAGTTCACCGTGGCACCTTCCTTCCGCCCCGACAAGGCCCTCAACATCAACAAGCCCGGCTTCGCTGAGTACATGGGCAAGCTGGCTGCCGTTGTGGGCAAGGAAAAGCTGGCCTGCATCAACTGCGTGACCGATGCCCTGACCAAGCGCATCGAGTTCTTTGCCGAGATGGGCTGCCGCGCTTCCGACCACGGCCTGGACTACATCCCCTACCGTGAGGCCACCAAGGAAGAGGTCAACGCCATTTACCAGAAGGTGATGGCCGGCGAGACCTGCACCACCGAAGAGGCTGAGAAGTACCAGACCTACATCCTGATCCATCTGGGCAAGCAGTATCACCGTCTGGGCATCGCCATGCAGATCCACTACAACTGCCTGCGCGGCGTGAACCGCAAGATGAACGCTCTGCTGGGACCCGACACCGGCTTTGATATGATCAACACCGCTACCTGCGGCGGCGAGATCGCAAGCCTGCTGAGCGCCCTGAACGACACCGACGAGTGCCCCAAGACCATCATCTACAGCCTGAACCCCGCCGACAATGAGCAGATCGGCACCATCCTGGGCTGCTTCCAGAGCAGCGAGGTGCCCGGCAAGATCCAGCACGGTTCTGCCTGGTGGTTCAACGACCAGAAGATCGGCATGGAGAACCAGATGAAGAGCCTGGCCAACCTGGGCCTGCTGGGCAACTTTGTTGGTATGCTGACCGACAGCCGCAGCTTCCTGAGCTACACCCGCCACGACTACTTCCGCCGCATCCTGTGCAACCTGATCGGCCAGTGGGTCGAGGATGGCGAGTACCCCAACGACGAAAAGGCTCTGGAGAAGATCGTCAAGGGCATCTGCTTCGACAACGCAAAGCGTTACTTCGCCCTGTAAGCACTTCTCCCATTTCCTAAACGGAACCGACAGCGCCGCCCGCAGAGATCATTCCCTGCGGGCGGCGCTTTTGTTGCTTATTGAATTTTACAGGGCAGCCAGGGTCTTGGCAACATTGTAGCCAAAGGTGACACAACGACTGTGGCTGAGGCAGTTCTCATTGTGGGGATAGGTACCAGAGAACATGCTGCCGGACACATTGCCGATGGCGTACAGGCCCTCAATGGGCTGTGCCTCGGTGTTCAGCACTTCGCTCTTGGCAGTGATCTGCAGGCCGCCGCAAGTGCACAGGGCAGACGCCATCTCTTTGGTTGCATAGAAGGGCGCGGTGTCGATCTTGTGCATCATCTTGCCAGGGAAATGGAAATCGGTGTCCTCACCGGCATCGCACATCTCGTTCCAGTGGTTGATGGTCGCCACAAAGGCATCGGCGGGCACGCCCATCTTCTCTGCAAGTTCCTCCAGCGTATCAGCCTTCAGTGCCTTGTCGCTGGTAGCAGCGCCAGCCCAGACCTCCTTGGGGCCGTAGCAGCTGGAAGAAGGGGTCCAGATACTGGTGACGATGTCCATCACGTTTGCGTCTACAATGTAGTAATTGTATGCGCCCGGCTGTGCCTGAATGGCGTTTGCCAGATGGTTATAGGCCTCGTACTCGGCCGTAAAACGCACGCCGCGCTTATTGACGCGCAGATACGGCATCAGCTGCTCCGGATCCAACATCAGCGGGTGCGGATATTCGTCCTCCATTGCACCGATGGCTTTTGCCATCTCGTGGCCGTCACCGGTGTTGGTCTTGGTGCCGTTCATCCAGTGGCCCAGTGCCAGATCGCGGGGACGGCAGCAGGCAGCCAGTTTTTCCGGGTTGAACTCATAGCCGCCGGTGGCCAGAACGACGCCCTTAGCGGTCAGATACTTCACATAACCGTTCTCACCCTTGACGATAGCACCCACGACCTTTTCGCCCTCGGTCACCAGCTGGACGACCGGGGTGTTGAACAGCACTTCCGCACCGGCAGCAGTGATTTTTTCCTGCAGCTTTGCGGCGATCTCATCGGCTGCCATCGGGATGTTGAGGGAGGTGTTCCAGCTGCGGGACAGGCTCAGCTCATCATAGGCAGCGTTGAACTCCGGGAAATCACCGGCGTTGAAGGTCAGAGAATAGTTTTCCACCGGAATCTCCAGCTGATCCAAGAACCAGTCAACAGCTTCGTCACAGGTATCGACCCACTTCTGATACACAGTCTGCTCACCGCGGTACGCACAGTTGACCATGGCATCATCCAGCCACTGCTTGGTATCAAATTCCACGCCGAACTTCTGGTGCACACGGTCATGGAAAGCGCCCATGGTGGCACTGCGCCAGGTGGGCGAAGCGCCCTTCTCCACGGCGACTGTTTTCAGGCCCTGCTCCGCGCAGGCAAGGGCGGCAGCCATACCGGCAGGCCCCTGACCACAGACCAGTACATCCACATTGACGGTCTCTTTGATCTCGCTGTCCGCGATGGGGTCTGCCACAAAAGCGATCTCGCCCTGACCGGCAGCTGTGGCACCGCCCAGGTTTTCCTCACAGGCAGGGAAACCGCTCTTCACTTCTGCAGCAGCCGGAGCTTCGGCAGGCGCTTCGACGGCCACACCCATTGCTTGCTGGATGCAGGAAGCAGCTGCCTCCCGCACGGCACCCGAAGTGTAGGTCGCACCGGAAACGCCGTCGATCTCTGCGCTCTGGGCCTCCATCAGAGCCTTCTGGAAATCCTCAGCCGCGTTGCGGGCCAGGTCGATGGTCTCGTTGGCGGTGTCCACCGTCACGTCGGTAATAGCATTCTCGGTAAAGGTCATGCTGACCGTCACCTCACCCATACCGGTAGCCTTGGCGGTATAAGTGCCCGGCGTATAAACAGCAGCGCTCGAAGCGGCAGCCGAAGAGGAACTTGCCGAATTCCCGCAGGCAGTCAATGCACCCGCAGTCACACCGCTCATAGCAGCCGCGGCGGCCAGCTTCAAAAAACCGGAACGAGAGATTTTTTTCATTGTATTGTACTTCCTTTCTCTTCCCAACAGCTTATCCGCTCTTGTGTCGTATGCACAAAAGCATTATACTATGTATAGTTTAGTCTGTTGTTAAGATTTTGGCAAACATCAATCATTTTACCCGTTCCAAATTTCAGTTGTAGGCAGGTCTTTATGGATTACAAACAGCTACAGTTCTTTCTTGCCGTGTGCGAATCACAAAGTTTCCGGAATGCTGCCGCCAGATGTTACGTCAGCCAGCAGGCGATCAGTAAGTCGCTTTCCAACCTGGAGCAAGAGCTTGGTGTTCAATTATTCGTGCGGAATCAAAACGGCGTGTCCCTTACCGAAGCCGGTCAGCAGCTTGAAAAACTGGCACGGCCGCATCTGAACCAGCGGGACGAAATTTTACGACAGATGCGCAGCTTTCACTCCAAGCAGCAGCTTCACATCGGATATTTCATGGGATTCCTGCAGGAGCTCCCTCCGCATTTCTTCCCGCAATTCCAGGAATTCCATCCAGAAGTCCAGCTGCATTACCACAGTTATACCGATACCGAACACAGCCGCTGTTATCGTAATTACGACTGTGACCTTGTCATCACAACTTCGCCCTTGACCAGCAGCGACTTCATTGAATTGGCTCATTCAGAAAGTTCCATTGGCGTGATCCTGTCCTGCGATCATTCCCTCGCAAAAAAGAACGTTCTGACTACAGAGGATCTGAAAACCGTTCCGCTTATTACATTGAACACGGAAAATCGCTCACAGGCCCGTCTGCTGGAATGCCTGCAAGCAAAAGGCCTGACGATTGACAGCTTTCTGGGCGATGCCGATGGAGAACTTGCTTCCGATCTTCTGCAAAAAGGCTTTGTTTCTTTTTATGCCGGCAAAGAAAGCTCTCTGGCCGAAAATGAGTGTTTTCGGCCTTTGTCGGACCTGCAGCTCCAATGGGAATTTTTCATTTATGGCAAACGCAGCCACCGTATCACCTCCTTGCAGCGTGAACTCATTCAGCAGATCCTGTCCGCAGTTTCTCCCCATTGAACAACCAGCGCCGCCCGCAGAGAGCATTCCCTGCGGGCGGCGCTTTTGTTTTATCCGTTTTCCGGTTCCACCCGGACCTGAAAGCAGAACACCAGCTGCAGTGCCTCCTCCCCACCATTCAGGCAGTAGAGGAAGGCTCCCTGTTCCGGGCAGAACCGGTAGTGGTGGGCCACTGCATAGTCGATCACCGGCTGCAGCTGACCGCCCCGGAGGGTGCCGTCGGTCTCCGCTTCCAGAAAGCTGCTCAGGTAGATGCCGCTGGGCATCCGGCGGGCCTGCGGCGGCAAGGGCAGCTTCAGACGCTTCAGGTCCTCGGTGTAGGCTCCCAACTCCATCGTATAAGGCACCTGCTGCGTCGGCTGTTCCAGATACGCCGGGTCGATGCGGATGCCGGTGAACAAAGCATCCGCGTGTTCCATCCACCGTCGGCACACGCTGTCCGCCGGTTCCAGCTCCAGCGGCACGAACCAGCACTCCGAACGCAGGGTCAATTCCTGCACCTGCTGCGGCTGGTTGGAGAACAGCACATAGTGTCCCAGTGTGGACATGAGCTGCTTCTTGCGCTGCTCCAGCTCCCGGATGGCTTCCTCCAGTGCACGGATCTCCTGCTTCATGTTCCGCAGCGCACCGGCCTGCCCATCCTCCGCATAAAAGGACGCAATGGTCTCCAGCCCCAGATTCGCGCCCCGCAGCTTGCGCACAAACATCAGCTCATAGAGGTTGCAGGCCGAATAATCAAAGTACCCGTTGGCAAGCCTTGCCGGGTGCAGCAGGCCTTTTTGCCGGTACATGCGGATGGTTTCCGGGTTGACGCCGGACAGGCGCGCCAGTTCGTGGATTTTCATAGATATTCCGTCACCTTTTTGTTACCATTTCTGTATTGACCATGTATTTGCTACAGGGTTTATAATTATACCACATCGTTTGTGAAAACACAATCAATGTGCCGCGAAAGAAGAAGTACCAAATACAGAAGAACGAAAAAGAATGGAGAACATATCATGGCAAACATCTCTCGCCGCAACTTCATGAAGGTTGCTGCTGGTGCCGCCGGCATCGCCGGTCTGGGCCTGCTGAACGGCTGTTCCAAGACCGAAGCCCCCGCCTCTTCCGCCGCTGCCTCTGCGGCCGGGTCCGCCGCCGAAGGCACCACCCCCGCTGCCGCCGCTCCGGCGACCGACAAGCTCTACACCGCCTCCATCAACCCTCAGCTGGACGAGAGCGAGTTCCGCTCCAACACCAAGGAGCTGACCACCCTGTTCAGCCCCCTGACCATCGGCTCTATGGAAATTTCCAACCGCATGGTCAAGTCCGCTGCCGGTTCCGCCACCTATCTGGCCGGTCTGACCGATGAGCTGCTCACCTACTACGTCAACCTGGCCAAGGGCGGCGTGGCCCTGATCTATGTGGAGACCATCGCAGCGCTGGAGGTCCCGGAAGGCGGCTCCTACGACGCCGACACCCTGGCCTTTGGCCAGAAGCTGGTGGACGAGTGCCACAAGTACGGTGCCAAGATGGGTTACCAGATGTCCGGCTTCGGCATGGGCGAGAATGACATGACCATTGACGACATCCATGCCAAGCAGGCACACTTTGTGGAGGTCGCCAAGGGTCTGCAGCAGATGGGCTTTGACTGCGTGGAACTGAACTGCGCCGGCTTCAATATGCCCGCACACTTCCTGTCCCGCTTCCACAACACCCGCACCGACGAGTACGGCATCGGCTCCATCGAAAACCGTGCCCGCTTCATCACCGAGATCATCGAGGGTGTGAAAAAGGAGTGCGGCCCGGACTTCAACATGCAGATCCTGATCAACTGCATCGAAGAGAACGACAACATCTCCAACAACCCCACCATGATGACGCTGGATTCTGCCGTCACCACCCCGCACACCCTGGCCATGACCATGGAAGAAGGCATTGCCGCCGCCAAGCTGTTCGAGCAGGCCGGCTGCGACTCCATGCACCTGCGTCTGGGACCCCTGGGCCACCACGTTGCCCAGTTCGGTGCCGACCTGTACTTCATCCTGAACGGCATCGAGGGCTGCACCGGTTTCGGCACCCAGTACGACTTCAGCAAGAACTGGCAGGGCATGCTGATCGGCAACACCAGCGGCTGCGGCATCGGCCTGAACGTTGCCGCCGAGTATAAAAAGGCGCTGTCTATCCCCTGCGGCGTGGTCACTTACAACGATCCTGCCCACGCACCCGACTTCTTCGAGCAGGCTCTGGAGGACGGCAAGGCCGACTTCTTCCTGATGACCCGCCCCCTGACCGTGGACATGGAGTACGTCAACAAGCTCAAGGAAGGCCGCATTGACGAGATTGCCCCCTGCACCCGCTGCCTGCACTGCCACATCGGCAGCAACGAGGCCAACGCACAGATGGCTTACTGCCGTGTGAACGCCCTGACCCAGCGCGTGATGCGCGAGGGCGGCCCCGCTACCTACGAGCTGGAGCCTGCAGCCACCCCCAAGAAGGTCATGGTCATCGGCGGCGGCCCCGCCGGCATGGAGGCTGCCCGCATCGCAGCTGCCCGCGGCCACAATGTGACCCTGTACGAGAAGCGCGGTGCCCTGGGCTTCATGCTGGACTTTGCTGCTTCCGTCAAGGGCCCCCATGAGAATCTGGCCGACCTGAAGAACTACCTGATCCGTCAGCTGGAGCTGAACGGTGTGGAAGTCAAGACCGGCACCGAGGTCACCCAGGAGCTCATCCACTCCGAAGCACCGGATGCCGTCATCCTGGCCGCCGGCGGCCTGCGCGACACCCTGACCGTGGACGGTGACGGCAGCGCCCCCGTGGTGGAGATGGACAACTTCATGTTCACCGAGATGGGCGACAACGTGATCGTTTACGGCTCCAATGCTCAGGCCTTTGACGCTGCCCTGTGGCTGACCGTGCACAAGAAGAACGTGACCATCGTCACCCCGAACCCGGCCTCCGAGTTCGACATGCAGCAGTCCCAGCACGCCATGCGCATGATGACCACCGCCCTGTACGCTCTGGGCGTGAAGTCCTATCCGCAGTCCGCCATCAAGACGGTCGGCAGCAATGTGGCCACCCTCACGCTGGACAGCGGTGTGGAGATGAACATCAAGTGCGATGCCATCGTCAACGGTGCCGACATGCTGCCCAACACCAGTCTGGTGGACGGCATCGACTGCAAGGAAGTGTACACCATCGGCGACTGCGCCAATCCCTTCAACATCGCCCTGGCCATCCGCGGCGGCAACGACGCCGGCCGTGCGGTCTGATGCAGCCTGAACCCCTGACCCCATAAAAAAAACAGTGCCGCCCGCAGAGAATCTCCCTGCGGACGGCGTTTTTGCATCCGGGTGCGTGCACCCATCAAAAAATGCCCCGTGGGCGGTCACCCACGGGGCATTCTGCGTTCTTGTCTTACTGGGCCTGGCTCAGGCAGTCGTTCATAGCAGTGAACACGGCCTCGCTGGTCATGGTCGCGCCGGAAACAGCATCCACGCCGTTGGTGGAACCAGCCTTGGTCAAGGCATCTGCCAGGGTCTCGGCAGCAGCGCCGCCCAGCTCCGGGGTCTCGCCGGAAGCATCAATGGCCACCTCGCTCACCTTGCCGCCGGAAACAGTCACGGTGACCTCCACATCGCTCAGGCAGCCCTTAGCGCTGGAAGTATAGGTGCCGTCGGTCAGGTCCTCTGCGCCTGCAGAGCCGGTGCCGGCCTGTGCCAAGCAGCTGTCCATGGCGGTGAACACAGCATTGCTGGTGAGGGTCGCGCCGGAAACGGCGTCCACACCGGCAGTGGAACCGGCCTTGGTCAGCTCATCTGCCAGGGTCTCAGCGGCAGCACCGCCCAGCTCCGGGGTCTCACCGGAAGCGTCGATGGCCACATTGGTCGCCTTGCCGCCGGTCACGGTAACGGTCACAGCGACTTCGCTCAGGCAGCCCTGTGCGCTGGACGTGTAGGTGCCGTCGGTCAGGTTGGCGGCGTTGTCGGCAGCGGGCACGGTGCCGGTGTTCTTGATGTACAGGCTCAGCACCACTGCCATGATGACAGTGACGATGGCCATGATGACGATGTTGCGGGTCATTGTCTTTTTCATAAAAAATCAGATGCTCCTTTTGACTTGACGGGTTGCTTTTTTCACTTTGCAGGTTTGAAGCTGTCGCGCAGGGTGACCACACGATTGTACACGCCGGGGTTCTTGCTGTCCGGGGTGAAGAAGCCGGTGCGCACGAACTGGAACTTGTCGCCGGGCTTGGCGTCCTTCAGGCTCTCTTCCAGCTTGCAGCCGGTGCAGGCCACAACGCTCTCCGGGTTCAAGTAGTCCTTGTAGTCGCTACCCTCGGGGATGGCGTTCATGTTGGCCTCGGTGAACAGCTTGTCGTACAGGCGCACCTCAGCGTCGATGCAGTGGGCAGCGCTGACCCAATGGATCGTGCCCTTGACCTTGCGGCCGTCGGCGGGGTTGCCGTTGCCGGTCTCCAGGTCGGCGGTGCAGTGGATGGCAGCGATGCTGCCGTCCGGGTTCTTGTCCACGCCGGTGCACTTGACGATGTAGGCACCCATCAGGCGGACTTCCCCGCCGAGGGTCAGGCGCTTGAACTTGGGAGGCGGCACCTCGGCAAAGTCCTCGTTCTCGATCCACAGCTCGCGGGTAAAGGCCACCTTGCGGGTGGTGGTGTCGTTGGCCTCGCGGTTGGGATTGTTGGCCACGTCAAAGTACTCGGTCTTGTCCTCCGGGTAGTTGTCCACGATCAGCTTGACCGGGTCCAGCACGGCGATGCGGCGCTGTGCGGTCAGGTCCAGCTCGCTGCGGATGCAGGCCTCCAGCTGGCGCATGTCGATCAGGTTGTCGGACTTGGAGATGCCGGCCTCCCGCACAAAGGTGAAGATGGAGGAGGGAGTGTAGCCGCGGCGGCGCAGGCCGCACAGGGTGGGCATGCGGGGATCGTCCCAGCCGTCCACGATGCCCATTTCCACCAGCTCGCGCAGGTAGCGCTTGCTCATGACGGTGTTGGTCATGTTCAGGCGGGCGAACTCGCGCTGCT